>Ga0302325_10034998_pt1 | contig 10270 bp, 8 predicted proteins | sample Palsa_T0_2_FD_201948 | JGI IMG/M metagenome (GOLD analysis project Ga0302325, IMG submission 201948) | Peat permafrost microbial communities from Stordalen Mire near Abisko, Sweden - Palsa_T0_2 | ecosystem: Environmental > Terrestrial > Soil > Palsa > Peat permafrost | place: Sweden: Abisko...
CACCGCGCGCTTAATAATGACGTCCTGGCTCGGCAAGCCCAGCTTGACGATGTAAGCTTTATTGGACAACCCGTAAACCTGGGCGCCGGCGCAACCGGCTAAGAAGATCCGTTTCAGGAGCTCTTTCGGCCAGTGACGGGGATAGTCGAACTCATTGCCGGTGTACCACATGACAATCGGAACGCGGTGAACGAAAGCCCAGAACCAGGCGCTCCAGCATTCAGCGGCATTGTAGGAACCCACCACGATTACGCTCGGGCGAATGTCCTCGAGGGCGGACCAAACCCATCGGGCGCTGCGCCCCGGGGGCGCTTCTTCGTACGGACCTTCAAATCCGATCCGGTACCGGTAAGCGTCCTCGGACAGAGCGATTCTTTCGTGCCGGATAGAGGAGCCCGAGGCGATAAAAAGAACCTCGAAATCGAGGCCCTGTTTTCGCAAAGCGTCGAACAGCAGGTGCTTGTAATGAATCGGAATGTTATGGACGATGGCGGCCTTCATTTGTGGTCACCTGACACGGGAAACTTTGGGTCGACTGCGCAGAGGACTGCATGATGCGCATACCATACCTGCTTCCAGATCGGTCCCAACAGCCGGGGCAGGTAGCAGGCGGTACAGAGCTTATACGCAGTCCGCAATTTGGAACATTTATCGTTCTCACAGGCAAACCGGATCGATTCGGGAGACATCCTCGGAACAAACCTTCTCCGATCCACTATTTTGAATCCGGCCGAGCGGAGCAGCCTGTGGAACGCGGTTCCGGTAAAAAACTGCACGTGCCCGGCGGCATGCTGTTTCCGATCGACAAACCAGCTCTTCACGCGCGCTATCCAGAGGTCTTCGAGCGGAACCTCCACGATCAGATACTTAAATCGGAATCGCTCCCGGACCGCCCTGAGAAATTGTAGCGGCTCTTCCAGGTGTTCCAGAACATGGGAAAGAACGATGACGTCAAAACGATCCTCCAGGAGGAAGCCGGCATCTGTAATATCCGCCGTCAAACAGTGGATGGTGGGAGCCCGGGATTTCAAGTACTCGATAGCCTCCCTCGAGTAATCCACTGCCGTGAACTTCAGCGCCAATCCGCGCCGCTCACACTCCAGGATCACCGCGCCTGTCCCGCAGCCTAACTCGAGCAGACTGCGAGGCGCGATTCTGTTTCTCTGGATGAATTGGCTGATGCTATTGGTCTTCTCGATCGCACCGTATTCCAGCCATTCGGCTTGCCGCGCCAGATGGTGCTGATAGTGTCCGGCGTAAAAATCTCTCCCGGAAATGTCTGCTGCTTTGGTAGAAATCATATATTCCGCCGATGGGGTGAAGCGCCGATTGCAGGCGGAAGCGCCTGCACCACCTGCTTGCAATACCTGCTGGCAAAACCTTTGATGACAACGTGGGGCAGACGCTTCCCTTCCGTCCGCCAAATCAGCCGGTCAGCGGCCTAGCCCAGGAAGCTGTATTCCTCTCCGGTTTCCGACGTGTGGAAGATACGGTAGCCCGACGCTCGCAGCCCATCGATAGCCCGGCGGGTTTTCGTGACACCAATCTCCGGCCAGCGGTGGTGAAACTCGATGCACAGTTGGCGGATTGGGATTGCGCCGGTCACCAAATCGTCAATCACATCGTACTCGGCGCCTTCAATGTCCATTTTCAGCAGATCGATTCTGGTATGGCCCAATTCCTTCATGATGGAGCCGATCCGCCTAACCGGAGCGGAAACGGTAGCTTTCCGGTGGCTCTTACCCAGCACCATGGAGTGGGAGACATGGGAGAAGGAAATCGGTAGAGCAAACGAGGAGATCCCGTCGAGATTGGCAATACCGTATGCATGAACTCGAAATTGCCCGGGAAGGTTTTGCGTCTTGAGCCATTCCAGGCTACGCGGAGTGGGGTCGAATGCGTGAACTTGAGTCCCATAGCATTGAATGAGTTCCAGGTCGAACGAGATGTCGGTCCCGATGCCGCAGGAATAAACGACGGAATCACTGTCGATCAGATTCGGGCATACGGCAAATTGAGCTCCATCGCGTCCCAACACACGGTACTTGCACTGGACGTCACGCCGGTACAATACATCCTTCCCGAAGCTCGCTCTTCCCAACCGCTTGATAGTGCGCAGCGCCGTTCGAAGTTTTCGCACGGCGGGAGATGAGGCGTTCCTGTGATGGAGGGAGCTTAGCTTAAGCTTGTCCGAATGCAAATATCACACCCTTCATGGAGCGAGGCGCGACTTTCTGGTGAACCACTCCGAGCGCGTAGGCTAGTCTGGAAAAACTCAGATAGCTTGGTTCCGCCTCGTGTCCGTACACCGCGGCGCTAAAACCGTTACTGCTGAATAAGCGCCGCATGGCCGCAATCGTGTTGCATCGGTAGCGGGTGGGAAAGACATCCTCCTCTTTTCGTCCTGTTTGCACTTTGGAAAGCACTGCGCTGTGATGTTTATTTGGAACGATCTTGGAGGCGAGACCCACGTAGCTGTGGATGTTGGTGGTGCGGATGCACACGTATCCGCCAGGCGCCAGAATGCGCTTCGCTTCCCGAAAGAACTCACCCGGCTCGGGTAGATGTTCAATCACCCAGTCGCAGAGGATCATGTTCACCGAGCCGTCGCTGAATGGCCAGGCAGGGCCGGCGAGCGATCTGAATTCGTCGATCGTGCCATTGTGTTTGCCCACATCCGTTACGTCGGCGCCAATTACTTTGGATACTTTTCCCTTTATGCAACGCAGACGGCGCCGAAAGTCGATGGTGTCCTCTTGATGTTCGCCCCGGCCACATCCGAAGTCCACAACGGTGAAGCTCGGCAGCAGCAGCGCATTGACCCGTACATAGAACGCGATCGTTCCGTCAATGTCGGTGAATCCGCCAAATGCGGTTTCCGGATAGAACAGGTCTTTATATTGTTTCATACGCAGGTTGCGTAGTGGTGAAAGCGGCGCAATGCTATTGCTTAAGATTGTTTTCAAAGGAGGACTGCCATACCGAAACTGAGGCGACCGTCATCGGCTGATCCACTCCGGTTCCTATGATCAGAACCAGGTGTTGCCGATCGATGACGCCAAAAGTCCAGGGCGCTCGTCCGGGTGGCGGAGCCTGGTTGGTATATTGCTCCCAGGTGATTCTATCGTCGGTCGCGCGGCCATCGAAGTAATATTGCGCATACCCCTGACTGCCTGGCTTGGCGGGCACCCATAAAAATCCAAACTTGTGAAACTTCGTGTAGTCGGTCTCCGCAGGCGTCTTCACTTTGAAGTTGGAGAAGTTGGCGCCGTCCCCGGCGGCGTTACTCACACCGCAAAAGCCCCTCGGACAGGTCTTTTTATAAATTCCATACCAGTCGTGTATTGCGCCGCCGTAGTAGTGACGCGGAGAAAACCCCCAAACGTCGTACTCAAAGAAGTCCGGTTCGATGAAATGCATATATCCCGACGGCTGCCCCGGCCATTGCTCTCCGTTGAGTCCCGCGGCGTGTTCGATGGCCAGCGACCAGAATGCCGGCCACGTTCGGGGTTTCCCTTTAGCGGTCTTTTCCGGGTCAAACTTCAGCGTGGCTTCGAAGTAGCCCCCGCCGCCAAATGCGACGCCCACCCAGCGTGAGGCTGTATGCGCGGGCGCCGCGCTAGCGAAACTCGAGTCAAGAGAGTCCGTTCCCAGCACAATACTTCCCTCAGGTTGGATCAGCGCGCTCTCTCGTGCTGGAGGCTTTTGTCCAAAGAAGCGCCATGGGTACCAATCAAATTTAGGCCGGCCAGTGTTATCGAGATCCACCGTTTCTTTGGAGAATAGGCCGGAATACGTCTTGATCACATATCCAACAACAGCGGCTTGAGATGGGGCCACTTCCCCTGTATCCGCACTGACAACACCGGCTCCGCAAAGAATTAACAGAGTAATCGCAATTATGCCGAGGACCGTGGGTGTGGCAGAAGGCGCGCCTGGCAGCCTGTGGCGGATGTGTAGGCGCCGGCAAATGCGGTGACAGGCACGAAATTTCGCGCTGGCCGGCCACGTGGTTTCCAGTACTTGCAGGCGCGAAAATTCGAGCCTGTCACCACATTTGCCGAACCTGCCATTTCTGCCGCAGGCTGCTAGAGTTGCTGTTTTCACTTAGTTACCGTACAGAACATACCGGCGTTCGCGAACCGCCGTTCGAAGCCCAACCGGCCGCCTGGGGACGACGGGATTGCGCGCCACGACGGGCGGCAGTCCAACGGGGCGAAGCAGAAACATAATCGCGATGATTGAAACGGGGTTACCGATATTGATAAGCTTCGGGTCAAAAATCGCTCCCACGGCGTAAGCGCATACGAAGGCGATTCCCACACTTCCTCCGGGCGCCCTGCGAAGCGCCAGGCGCAGCAGTCTCCGAAAAGCGAGCGCCGAAAATACCAGAAAGATGCCCCCGCCGATCGCACCAAACTGAACCAGCATATTTATGTAGCCGTTATGCGCATGATGGAATCCGGCTACACTGATGAAGTTCGATTCCATTCGAGCGCCCACCCCAAACCAAGGGTATGCGCCAAACACATCCAGTCCGGCCCTCCACACCGCGGTCCTTCCAGTGAAACCGCTGCTGGCGCCGCGGAAAGGATCGTTGACCTTAAATACCTTTGAAAACAGGTCGTAGATCTCTTGATGTGCAACGGCCACTGTCACCAGACCTAAGAAGGCCATGGCAGCCAATAGCGCAACCTTGCTGTCTTTGCCGATACGAGCCGATTGGAATCGGCAGTACGCCAGGACGACGCAGGCCACCAGGATCGAGAGCAGCGCGGACCGTGATTCCGCGAGCAGGATGATGGCGACACTGATCGACTGAAGGGCAGTTCGAAAGAGAACGTTCCTGATTAGAAACGCCAGGCAAAAGACACTCAAACAAAGCAGTCCCCAGTAGTTCGGATGGACTACGGCGGCGAACCGGCGCCCGACGTCGGGAGTAACCAACCAGACCCCTAAAGCCCAAAGCGCGGTTGCCACTGCGTAAAGTTTCAAGCTGGTCAAGACCTGTTCGGCGGGAAGATTCCACACCGCGCCACAGATAAGAAAAGTTACGGCGATTCCTCCTACGTAGGAGAAAGACAGCAGCTTGTCCTCCGCGAAAACACTGCTAACGCTGGCCGCGCAGAATAACAGGATGACCAGGAGCGCGCTCGTTTTTGACTCCGCGTAAAGGGGCGCTTCCATGAGGCGCCTTCCGGTAGTTAGCGCGGCAACCAAAAGGAGCACCAGCAACCCGGCTATCTGCATGCCTTCTTCCAGCAGAGAGCCATCATAGCCGGCCGATGTTGCGCTCAACATCAGGGAGAAAGGGATGGCCGCGACCAGGAAAATTCCTTTCCGAGCGCCCGCAATTCGCCTGGGACGGATGCGCTTCCCGTCCAATATTGTCTCCGTGCTCAACCGGTTCGGGCTGGCCGGTCTATAAAAGTGGTTGCCCAAGTGGATCATCCGCTATCGCCGGCCTTCCATTGCGACCGCGTTGTCAAACCGGATGCGGTCTTCGACAAGCGAAAACATAGAGTCGTCCGAATCGCCGAAACTACATCGGCGAACGTGTTGAAATCCGTGCCCTCCGAGGGCGTTGGTCAGGGATTTTTCGTCCCACATCCACAGGTGCGTGGACGTGTTGAAGAGTCTCCAGGCTAGCGCTTTCAGGCCTTGTTCCCTGGTCTCGCTGCCCAGGCGGGTTGCACGGAGTAGAAATCCGTTGGCATCCAGCTCGCCCCGATCCAGGCGTGAGATGTATTCGCGGGCGGGCCGTTCCAGGTCCGGCACCACCAATCGGAAGATTCCTCCCTTGCGCAGGATACGGTAGCTGTTTTTAAGAGCTTGGTGAAACTCTTCCAGGGCGAGGTGCTCAAGTACGTGGCTGGCATAAACGCCCTGACAGCTTTCGTCCGGGATGGGCAAACCTTTGACGATGTCGCCGGGCTTCACGTTGGGCGGAAAGCGCCGGCCGTTCTTGGTGTATAGCAGGCCTAGTATCGGAAACCGCTCCCACTTGAGGGTAAGCGAAGCATCGAAGTTGGTCCATTCCTTCGGTGCGGACCAACCACAACCGTATTGCACATACTCAGACACTTTGGCGGGCTCAGACACTCTGGCGGTCTCAGACAATCTGGCGGAGTGGATGGTCTGGGCGCGTGGAGGGGTTACTGAAGGAGGGGTTACTGAAGTCATTTCGTTAGCTCATCTCAAGAAGCGGCTTTGGAGTAGAGGCCGGACGAAGTATACCGAACCGAATACCGCGCGGAAAAACTCTCGCGGGGTATCCTGCATTTGTTTGAGTGTGGTCCGCAACACAAATGCGCACATTGCGATTTCGATCGCCAGGAGCGCCATGGCTGAACCGGTCAGGCCGAATCTTCCAACCAATCCGTAACCGAGCCCGCAGGAGGCGATGGTGGCGCCGAGATACACCATCGCCAGCCGGGAATGTTTGTTCGCACTCATCTGCACGGTCGCGCTCACGAACCAAAGCGAGTTCGCAATCGTAACCAGCAACAGTATGTGGAAGCAGGCCAGGTCTAAGGCAACGGACTTCCTCACCCACACATCGTAGAAGGAAGGGCCGAACGCCCACAGCAGGCCTGCGCTGCCGAGAGCGAGAATCAGGCTTGCCTGGTAAGCGTGGCGATGCAGATTCCTGGCCAACGACAGATTGCCGGCGCCAAACGCCGACGAGAATTCGGGCCAAGTGCCGGTGGCAATCGTGTTAATCATTAGCATCCCGGCTCGGGTCAAAGTTCGCGCCGTGGCGAACGCCGCTACCGCGACCGGACCCAGGAGTACTCCGATAACCAACGTGAATCCTTGGATGCTCACCGCGGTTCCAAGCGGCAGGGCAATAAAACCGAAGCTAGGCTTTAGCATCCGGCGAATGGCCGGAACGCTGGCGTTTTCAAAGCCTAGAGTGAGCCATGGGCTTTTTCGTTTCAAAAGAAAACGAAAGCAAACCAGTCCCAACAGCCGCAATCCCAAGTAAGACAACGAGACCGCGAGGAAACTGCCGGTCGTGACACCGAGCACGGTGGCAACCACAGCCTCGATCAGCCGCTGGGACGTAGAGCAGAAGTTCCCGAGCGCGAAATTTCCATCGCATCGGTACCCACTCTCGAGAATGCTCCATTGCTGTACCGCCAAAATCCAGGCCGCGAGCGTGAGGAGGATGTAAGCCGCCTGCCGGTTCGTGACGGCGCCTAAGTGCAGCATCGGCTGCCAGGGCGCCCACCAAACGAGCGCGGCCAAAGCGGCCAAGACCACCAGCGACAGTCCACACAAAAGCGCCCAGGAACTTTGAAACGTTGCCAGGGCGCCTTCCCAGTCACCCGCCGCTACGCGCATCGTCATATCGCTGCCCGATGAGCTTCCGAATCCAAGGTCGGTAAACGTCAAGTAGCTGGGAATCGCTGAAATCAGCAGCCAGTCTCCGTATTTTGCCGCTCCCCACGCATGGATTAGCAGCGGGACGGACCCGAGCTGTATGGCCGCGGTGACGATCGGCCCGAGGGCCGATGCCCCGATTCCACGGATCAGCCTGGAAGTAACTTGCCGGGACTCGATCTGGCTAGTCGTCATTTTCCCCACATCACGAATTGACCGACTCCCCATAGTGATTCTGATAACCAGCCCGGTAGTAGCCGTAATAGCCCGAAGGCGAATGCTTGGGATCCCAGTCGTTCAGGATCGTCCCCAGCACGCGAATACGGTCTTCGGAAAAACGCTGATAGGCAGCCAGGATCGCGTCGCGCGTGGTCTGCCCGGCCCTCGCCACTAACACCACCGCATCCGCGACGCGGCCGACCAGACGAGCATCCGCCATCTGGAGCATGGGCGGCGTATCGATCAGCACCATGTCGAATTGGGTTTTCAATTTAGCGAACAGATCGGTGAGATTCGGCGAGTGCAGCAGATTGGCCGCGCTCAGACTCGGCGCGCCGCTGGTGAGCACGCTCAGGCCTGGCACGCGAGTCGGCTGGATCGATTTCGCAATCGCATCTTCGGACAATCCCGGCTCCTTGAGTAAGTCGGCCAGGCCGCGCTCGTTGGTAACGCCGAAAAGGTCATGCAGCCTGGGCCTGCGCAAGTCGGCGTCAATCACCAGCACGTTGCCGCGAACTTCCGCCATCGCTATAGCCAGGTTGGTGGTGATGGTGGTCTTGCCGTCCGATGGGTTGGCGCTGGTGAGAACCACCACACGCGGCCGGCTGCCGTTTTCGCCGACGAACAGAATGGAAGTCAGTGTCGCGCGGAAAGCTTCCGCCATGAGGCTTGGCTTTCGATTCCAGGTCACCATCTCGACGGCGCGATCGAACTTCTTATCGGCGGCGAGAAGTTCAACGGGCTTGGGAGCGCCGCTCACCAGTTTCACTCGAACCTTTTTTCCGGCGCCGACCGAAGCGTTCGGAATGGTGCCGAGCTCCGGCACATTCGCCCAAAGCTGGATCTCGCCCGGATGACGAAGCCGGCGATCCATGCGTTCAATTACCATGATCGCGCCGAGGCCGGACAGCAGGCCGAATATCAGCCCCAACGGAGCCAGTATCTTGTAGTTTGGCCATACCGGCTTTTGAGGGAGCGTGGCGGGATCCACAACGCGAACATTGCTGGCGTGCAGCGCGGAGGCAATGGAAGACTGCTTCAATTGCTGCAGCATCGTATCGTACAACTGGCGATTGCTATCCACGTCGCGCTTCAGGATGTTGTATTGAATTGCTTTTTCGTCCTGGCCCATCACTTCGCGGGCTTGCGAGTTGTAGCTGGCTTCGAGCAGTCTTTCTTTGCGGACCGCCTCGGCGAAATCGTTCTTTACGCGTACCACGATCGCGGACCGCTGTTCGTCGTACGCGGATTGCAAAGCCACCAACTCCGCGGCTGCCCGCTTGACCTTCGAGAAGTCCGGGGTAAAGACGGCGGTGAGGTCGGCAACCCTTCGGCGGGCATCCACCACGTTTGCCTGGGATGTTCGCAATGCGTCGTCTCCCAGTACGTCCGGAAGCGACTCCGGAGGACTATGCTCGGCCAGCTCATGGCGCGCCTCTTTAGCCACGCGATCGGCAATCAATGCGGTAAGTTGCTGCTGGAGCTGCTGCAGTTTTTCAGTTGCGATATTTGTATCCTGATTGTCTGTAAAGATCAGGCCTGACTTTCCGGCGTAATTTTGCAGCGCCGATTCGGAGTGCTCGAGCTTGGAACGGGCGTCATCCAACTCATGTCCCAGCCAGCTGCCTATCTTTTCGGTTGTTTTCAAACGAGATTCGATGGCCTGCTCGATGAACTCGTTCGCGAGACTGTTGGCAAACGCCGTTGCGAGCCGCGGGTCATCCGATTTTGCCGTCAGCTCGATGACTCGCGTACGAGGCGTGGAACGGACTTTCAAGCTATCCGCCAAACTGACCAGACGTTCCTGGCGTTCCGACAGGGTGGAATGCTCCGATAGTTGGAGAACGCCGCGCCAGCCTGTGGTGGCAATGCGCGGGTTGTGACGAATATAGACCAAGCCTGGATCGAACCGGCTCAAAACCCGGTCCAGCAGCGCATCGCTCTGAATAAGCTGGACTTGAGTTTCTTCTTCCGATGTTTCGTAGGATTCGTCGTTGGTGCCGACCGGGCTGGTCTGCTTTATGTTCATGAAGTCCCGATTCAAACTGAGAACTTCGAGCGCCGTGCGGACCTTGTAGGTGGGCGTTTGAGGAATACCGATTAGAATTCCCAGGAGGATCCCGCCCAGTGCGAAGAGGCAAAGCTTTCCCTTGTGGCGAAGCAGCATTTTCGCGTAGTCAATGCCGCTCCCGGTATCGGAGCCGGAGGAAGCGTCGTAGGGATAGTAGGGGCCGGGCGCCTCCAAATAGCGAGTCTGAGGCTTGCCTTCGGCGTGTGCTTGCACGACGGCAAGTTTCTGTGAGGGTTCAAATTGTCCGGTGAAACGGTCCATTCTGCTAATACCTTCCGTAGACAGCCAAGCCTGACGCGGTGTTTAGGATGGCCTGGAGCGATCGATAGGTAACGGTCCTGGCTTTGCTGTTGGGCACGAATAAAATGTCTCCTGGCTGCAGGTTCACGTCGGCGGCGTTTCCTTCCAAAAGTTGTTTGAGGTCGACCGGTAACATAGTCCGCGTTTTGGTCCCGGGGACAAAGCGAATAATCTTGGCGTTTCGAGAAGCGGCCGTCGGAGTGAGTCCCTCGGCGAGCGAAACCACCTGCAGCGCCGATAGTGTCTCGTCCTGGCCCATGGGAAATCCGCCCGGCTTGGTGACGGATCCGACCG
>Ga0302325_10034999_pt1 | contig 10270 bp, 8 predicted proteins | sample Palsa_T0_2_FD_201948 | JGI IMG/M metagenome (GOLD analysis project Ga0302325, IMG submission 201948) | Peat permafrost microbial communities from Stordalen Mire near Abisko, Sweden - Palsa_T0_2 | ecosystem: Environmental > Terrestrial > Soil > Palsa > Peat permafrost | place: Sweden: Abisko...
GGCGGTCGAGCGCTATGCAACAACGTATGGAGCTCCCAGAATGGCAGCATTTCAAGCGGAGCCGGACATCCACAAGGCTGTGACCGCCTTTTGCGAGGCTACCGTCAACACCGCTTCGGATGAGGCTCACGGCGGTTGCATGATGGCCGCCGCAGCAATGGGACAGTCGGAGCGAGTAACGGAGATCCGTTCTTATGTCGCCCAGGGCCTCACCGCAACCGCTGATATTTTCGCGAAACGTTTCGAAAAGGAGATGAAGGCGGGGCGCCTGACTCGCACACCCTCTGCCAAGGTGCGAGGCCGTGCGCTCGTTGACTTGATGCAGGGTTTGCAGCTTCGCGCCAAGGCCGGTATTGCGCGCGAGCAATTGCTGCAAGACGCCCGAAGCTATGTGCCCCTGATTCTTGGTAAGCAAATCTAACGCACTTCTGGGCGGAGATGCGTCTGGACCAGTGCTAAATCGCCGAGTCACTCATCCACCGCGGTTAGTACCGGCAAGTCGGCTTTTGAATTATTGAGCAAGATGTTTCGGTGGTTGAAGTCGCCATGAACGAGTGACCCGTCGTGGGAAAGGCTGTGAAGCACCGGCAACCATTTCGCATGCAGTGCTTGCAGGAGCCACCGGTCATCGGCATCAAGACGTTCACGTAACACGGGAGAATCAAAGTCGTCCTTGTAAATGCCGACCCCTTGCAGAATGCCCCCCTCTCCCAACGAGGACGCTTTAAAAACCTCCAATCCCGCTAAGGCGCCGCCGATGGCAGAGGCTGCTTCGGCCATGTCTTGGGATGAGCCACTGTTCCGGATCTCGCGGAACGTTTGTCCCGGCACATAACGATAAAGCAAGTATCTTGTGCCACTCTTTTCTCCAGTAATATCGGCGTCGATCAACTCTGGCACCGGAAGTACGTGCCGCAGCGCCTCGAGGAGAAAGGCTTCTTTCCGGCAAGCTTCCATACCGCGCAGATGGCGGCGCAAAACAAAAAGGTCTTCGCAGTTTTCGATCTGGACCAACACATTTGAGTTCGTTCTACCGCCTTCGAGAATGCGGAGAGAATGGAGACGGCTTTTCGGGAAGACACGGCTGACGATCCGCGATACGATTTCCGGCAATATTTCCCCCGGCGGAATAAAAGCCATCATTCCCAGATTATGGCGTGATCTCGGTTAAGCCGCTTCTCAAGACAAATGTCCGCCCGCAAAATCGGCTTCGCCTATCAACGGCCCTCAACCGATGCTTCGAGCGCGTCCTCGGAGAACGAAGCTATCTTCGAGCTCTATCCAATTTCGCGCACTGAAACCATGCCGCTCTTGATATAGAGTAAAGCCGACACGGAAGTGATCGAATGTCTGGCATACTCCGCTTCGGAGTCTTTGAACTCGACCGCGACGCCATGGAGTTGCGTAGACAGGGCGTGCCGATCCGCTTGCAGGAACAGCCGCTCCAGGTGCTGGTAGCCCTGGTCGAGCGGCCGGGCGAGATTGTGACACGAGAGGAACTGCAAGCACGGATCTGGGGAAAAGACACGTTCGTCGACTTCGAGCAGTCGCTCAATAAGGCGGTAAACCGGCTGCGTGAGGCCCTCCATGATGAAGCCGGCCAACCTAGATACGTAGAAACAGTTCCGCGCCGGGGATATCGGTTTATCGCGCCAGTGACCGGACTCGCGATAGAACAACCCCCCGCGCTGCATAATTCTGTCTCCACAGTTGCGCCCGGGAAGCCTGCGCTGAGCGGGAAGCGCATCGCCCTCCTCGCCTTACTGGCCGCGTTCGTGGCGGTCGCTCTCGGGGTCGCCGCCGTGCTCTTGGGGAGGAACCTGGAGAAACCCAGGCCGGTAGAAACCAGACACATGGCTTCGGCTGCCTACTGCTGCCCCACGCTTTCGCGCGACGGCAAGCTGCTGGCTTACGTATCGGGCGCCGGCAGTGGCGTGATCCATATCTGGGTGCAACAAACGGCAGGGGGCCAGGCAATCCAGGTAACGAGAGGTGCTGATGGGGAGATTGGCCCGGATTTCTCTCCCGATGGCACGCACATCGCGTTCGTCTCGGGAAGCGGAAACATTTACATCGCACCGACTCTTTCCGGCGAAGCAAAGCTGGTCAGCAAGGCCTATGGAGGTTACCCGCGTTTCTCGCCGGATGGCGACAAGATCCTTTATTGGGAAGGCAACAAAGCCATGACCGTTTCTGTTGACGGCGGCGAGCCAACTCCCCTGAACGTGAATCGAGACTTCCTGGTGCACCGGCGGCCGCTCTGGTCCCCGGATGGGGATGCAATTCTCTTTTATGGTGTCAGCAAGCGGGAGCCAGACAAACCGGACGAGTTGTGGGAAGCTCCATTGGTGGGAGGCGAAGCCAGATCCGTCCCCTTACCTGGACTAGAGCAGGGCGCCGAGACCGACCCCGTTCACGCCTGGATTCGGGGCAAAGATGGCAGCGAATGGATCCTCTACTCGGTGGCGAAAGGACAGGTGTGGCAGCTGTTCCGCATGCGCATGTCCGCGCAAGGCCAGCTTTCCGGGATGCCGGAACTGCTTACTTCCGGGACCATGGGTCTCGCCTACGGCCTTTCAGTTTCGGAGGATGGCAGGTTGGTTTACGCAACCCGCACGTTCACAGATTCGATCTACGAGATCCCGACCGACAGCCGAGGGCGGAAAACCGGGCCCACCGCTCAACTCCCACTTCCCGAAGGAGTGGACTACCAATCTCCTTCGCTTTCCCGGGACGGACGCTGGCTGGCGTACGACGCCTCGGTCCTGGGCGAATCCAATTTCATCCGCCTAAGGGACCTGGCAAGCGGCGCTGATCGGCTTCTCGACGACAGGGGTCGCCGCCCCGGAGAGGGCGGGGATACGACGATCTCGCCGGACGGATTAAAAGTCTTGTTTGGACGCGATTGCAAAAGGGGCCAATTCGGCCACGACGGAGGACCTCTCCCCTGCGGCTTCCTGATTCCAGCCGCCGGTGGAGAACCGGAGCAGGTTTGTGAATTCTGCTCGTCGCGAGGATTCTCGTCCGACAGTTCGGTAGTTCTCATCCAGAAATACAACCCGAACCAGACCTTCCAACCACCCGATTCGATTGCCGCCATCGACCTGAGATCGAGAACCGAGAAGGCCTTCCTCAGTACTTCCGAGAAAGCGCTCTATCACCCATACTTCTCCTGGGACGACCACTGGGTGGTGTTCAAAATGGTTCTGGATCAGCTCAAGAGCCAAATTATGATAGCCCCGGTGCGGGATGGTGTTCCCGGCAAGGAAGCGGAGTGGATCGCAGTCACCGATGGCCAGTACAACGACGATAAACCCCAGTTTTCTCCCGATGGCAATACGGTATATTTTCTGTCAAGCACCCGGGATGGTTACATTTGCATCTGGGCGCAGAAACTGGATCCTGTGACCAGGCGGCCGGTGGGCACCCCCATCGGCTATGAGCACTTCCACAGCTGGGCGCAGCGAGATCTTTCGCCTTATGGGCAAGTGATATTCTTATCGAATCTCACCGTCGCCCGCGACAAGATGCTGGTCAACCTGCCCCAGTTCCGGGCCGACATCTGGATGACGCACATAGAGTAGACATCGTAAAAGCCCGGTGGCATCCTTTCGGTCACTATTACAGTGTTCATCCCTCTTCGAGGGTGGCCCATTCAAGCCGTTTTGTGGCTTGAGTGGGGTACATCTACGCGGAGTGAATACGGCGACGGGATATCGATTGCATCAATTTTCCTGGGGGATAGGAATGCTGTCCCCCGATCTTCCCAACGTTCTCGGGAAGATCGCTTGTCGTCAAATCCGATTGCTAACCGAGACGCCGATATTTCGTTACCAATCTTCCGTCGCTCTGCTCCAGTTCTTAATTAGGTGAAGGCAATTCAGCGCGCACTACAAACAGCCGATCCGCCGCGGCCGTACGCGGTACCAGCTTTAGCCCAAGTTGCTGCTGGAGCGCCGAGAAGATCGAAATACCTCCGGCATCGACTAGTTGCTGGTTTGCAGCGTTACCCGTTGGCAAAGCAGCTTGGTTCGTGTCCGGCGACCACTCCAGGTGAAAATCATACTTATCCTTCAATCCCGTCATATCCACAACAGGTCGCCCAGCTTGCCCTTCGGACAGGAATTTCGCCAATGAGGCCATATCCATAGCGGTAGCCCTCAGGTCCCCGTTAGCCGGGTTCGCGTTGAGTTGCAGATCTCCGCTACTCTTCGTCACCGGCAGCCGCTTTGGCCCTCCATTCGCGACCACCAGGGCGAAGATCGGCATCGGGGTCGACTCTCTGCGCAGCTCCAGTTGGAAGCGATCGGCCAGCAGGCGTTGCAGCCGCAGTCTGGCCGGCTTGTGAAATAGAAGGAGCTGGTCAGGGGCCATATTCGCCGGGTCGCCCCCCTGAGGTAGATCCGGAACCGCCGCCACATCGAACCTCTTGGTTCCGATCCATCCGGGGCCACCTCCGAGTTGATCGTCGCCGATGTCATACGCGATCTTGATCAGAAAACGCAGCGTGGCATTGGTAATGAACAGCTTCCCACCAGATGCAAAATTAACTTTCAGGTCGCTATTCGGAGCGCTTGGCCTGATTGCTGCTACTTCAAACTCAGGCAGCGAAGCGGTCGCGACCGGCTGCGGCACTGACTTCGCTGGCTGCTGCGCCTGGGACTGAGAGGAGCCGATGATTCCGACGATCAGAGGCATCGCCACGGCCGTCGCTCCCGCCACGAACAACAACAGCTTCTTCCCGGTGTTCATGCTCTCCGCAATGCGGTTCAGCATGATTGTCTCCACGCGCCGTCTCAGATTCGATCCCGTAACTCCGGATACGCAAGCCAGTGGAGACTTCAGGTAGAGCCTGCAGATCGTGACAATCCCGGTTGCATAATCCTGGGGATCGCTACCCATCCGCAACACTGCTTCATCACACGTGCGTTCGCGCTCTTCGATCAGCCGCGTTCCAATCCATCGTACCGGCGGGTAAAACCAGAACGAAGTCTCAACGAACATGTGAATCGCAAACGTCAAGTTGTCACGTCTCCGAACGTGGCACAACTCATGGGCGATCACCGCTTCAAACTGCGACTGGGACAGGTGTTCCCTGAGACCAGCAGGCAACAAAAGGACGGGACGAAAAATGCCGAAGACGCCCGGCTCCAGGTGCGCAAAGCTGGACAACGCTGGTATCGGTAGATCCAAAGGCAGCGCGGACGCCGCTCGAGAAGCCGCCCGGACATGCCACCAACGCCGCCCATATGCCAGGCTGTTGGCCGCGAATCCGACGAGCCACGCGGTGAACAAAATAGCTGGAACTTGGCTCGACGATTTCTGTGGCAACGACCGCGCCGGAGATGCCAAAACGGCAAGCGGCTCCCCGACCTGCTCCATTGCCCCCGACCGCGGCGCATTCATTACCGGGGGCTTCTGCCATTCCATTTGACTGCCGAGACCGATCAGCATAGAGAACGGCAGGAGAAACTTCGCCGAGGCCGCCAGCCACAAACCATACCGCACCGCAGCGCGATTGCTTTTGAACAGCAGAGTCAAAAGCCCTATCACGCATGCAAACAGCGTCGATTGCCAGAGGTGATTTGTCACTGCGCTGATCATTCGCGGACTTCCTTTCGTGATGACTTCGGCTTGGCCAGCTGACGAATCGCTTCCTCGGCTTCCTTCAGGTCTTGCAGCGTCAGCTTTCCGGATTCAACGAGGTGTGCCATTACCGGCTTCGTCCGCCCGCCGAACAATGCCAGTGCGTCGTCCATCAATCGCCGTCCTGCATCGTCGCGCGAGATCGCTGCATCGAAGACGTTCGCATTGCCTATGCGCCTGACGATTTTGACCGCCTTCTTTCCCTCCAGGAGGCGATAGACGATGGTTTGCACCGTTGTATAGGCGGGTCTCTTCGACTCAGGAAACGTCTCCTGAATTTCACGTATTGAGCACGCGCCACGCTTCCACAGGATTTCCATAATCTGGAGTTCGAGTTTTGATAATTTGGGTTGGCTCATGGCTTCCAACTACATTTACCGGAACAGTCTACTACATGATGTAGTTGATCGGTCAAGAGCTTTAAGACATCGGCTTTCGCCAGAAGCTGGCGCCTTGTCGTGGCGAGTACCGGATCTATATGTCAGACGGAACTGGTACTTTTCTGATAATGTCTCCTGAAAGTACCAGTCCCGTCTGACGCATAAATTCTGACGCATAAATTCGAGTGCATAGGGTCATGCCCGTCTGTTACCGATCAAGACCGGACAACGTACAATCTCTGATGGCTGAGACTCAGGAACAGTACAAGGCGCGAATCCGCGATTACGTCCGGGGACGCGATCCGCTTGCTCTGCTGACTGTCGCTCCGGATGCGTTAGCTGCTCTCCTGGCTCGAACGCCCCAACCGGCAGTGTCCCGTAGACCAGCGTCCGGCAAGTGGTCAATCCAGGAGATTGTGGCCCATCTCGCCGACGATGAACTCGTTGGAGCTTACCGCGTCCGCCTGATTCTGTCACAGCCGGACATTGCAATTCAGGCATTCGATCAGGATGCCTGGGCTGTGGCTGGTCGTTACGCACAAATCGAACCCCAGGTGTCGCTTGCGCTCTTCCGGTCGCTGCGGGCGGCTAACCTCGCGCTTTGGAACGCGCTCACGCCTGAGGAATGGGACCGCGCCGGGATTCACGCCGAACGGGGCCGGGAGTCCGTGCGTGATATAGCCACCTACTATGCTGGTCATGATCTGAACCATTTCGCTCAGATTGAGGCAATTCTCGGTCGCACAATCGCAGCCGAATGATTTCCAGTTCTTATGACTTACTTGTTGAGCTGGAAAACTCCCGTCGGACGCATAAATTCTGTTGACGAATGAATTCTGTTCCCGTCGGTTCGGAAGTCCGTTCACCGTCGGGCGGGGTAATTTGTCTGTCCTAAACCTTTAATCCTTGAACGGCAAGCCGCGTTTCACGAATCATCAGCACACAGCCGCAGACCAGCGCGATGATAGCGGAGGCTCCACATACGACGCCGATTCCGGCTGCTATCCGGAATGCGGACGGCCAGCCGGAATACACCACGATAGAACCGGCGATCGAGATGAGCGCAGAACTGGCGAACAGTCCGAGACCCGAGTAAAAGTAGCGAAGCGCTCGTAACAGCAATTGAGCACGCGTTTGCAGCGCGGCCAACTCCGCGTGGGCCGAGAGCTCTTGATCCCTGGAGCCCGGCTCAAGCTTTGCTGATTGTCACCGATCAAGATCCCAGGTCTCAGGCGCAAGTAAAAACCCCCTCAGGGAGATTCAGGAATCTTACTCGAAGTGAAGCACTACAATTTCGGGATTCGATCCGAGTCGCAGCGGCGGTCCCCAGGTGCCCGCTCCGCTTGAAGTCAAAACCTGCATCTTCCCTATCCGGCTTAAACCGTAGACAAACTGGCGATATATCCGCCGCGCCATCCAACTCCAGGGTATGAACTGCCCCAGGTGCGTATGCCCGGATAGCTGCAGAGAGACGCCCGCGGCCTCCGCAATTTCCGGATGGTCGGGTGCATGCGTCAATAGAATGCTCGCACGATTGCGATCGAAGCGGATGCCTTTGAGCACCGAAGTAAAATGGCCACCTTGCGACGCGTTCCGGTACGGCACACCAACAATCTGCAAACCGTCAACTTCCACCTTCTCATTGATGAGCACGCGCACCCCGGCTGCCGCAATGGCATGCAGATATTTGCTCTCATCCCCAAACTGCTCGTGGTTTCCCGCGACAAAATACACGCCGTGCGGCGCCACGAGCTCGCTCAACGGCTCCGCTGCTCGCCGGACGTCAATGGCCGTGCCGTCATACAAATCGCCGGCAATAAAAATCGCGTCCGGCTTTTCCTTCAAAATCTTCGCAACCATCCGCCGCAAAAAACTGCCGTTTCGCACATGCCCCAGGTGCAGGTCGCTGACCAGCACCGCCCTCCGCCCGCGCCACGTCGACGGCAAGTTCGCGAGCCGTACCGTCGTTCGAGTCATGCGCGTCCAGCTTGCGTTGAACACTCCGTAGAGGCCAGCCAATACTGCAGCGCCGAACAGCCATTCCACCATCCGATGGAAGCTCACGTCCAGACCAGTCAGCCGCGCAATGCCGAAAATTATCCAGCAGAAAATAGCGGCGATGAAGAGGAATGTCAAGAAACCCAACCAAACCGCAGCAATCGTGTAAAACGCCCGCACCGCAGCCTCTGTATAGCGGAAGGCAAGGAGGGAAGCGGCAACAAAGCTCACCGACAAAAAACCGAGAACCAGCTTGATCCACAACATCCCGGGGATATCGCTTCCAGCGGGCGAAAATGTCCACGTCTCATAGACAAGAAAATGCGTCAGAAAAAGCACGGCCTGCAGCATTCCGATGAGACCGATCAAGCCCTTTTGTATCCGCATGATGCCTTAGATTCCCCTATCTGCCCTTCGGATTCTTTGCCGTAGTTCCTGAAAATGAGCGGAAAAATCAAACGTAGGGGCCCATTCACCCTAAACAGGAGGGAATGCGCTTATTTCCTGTTTGACCGTTACACGGCCGCAATTGCAAATCAGCGACAGACCGGTAAGAATCTGCATGTCCACCGCGGGAGCAGTGCGCGCTCGTGTATGTTCAGGCAAAAGCGCCTGGAAGGTTCGCACGGGGATGCGGCAGGCGGACGCATTGCAACGTAAGTCTGCCTATTTAGGAAATTAGGGAGAACAACCGTGACCGGCAAGACCCCACGATTCGATCAATGCCGAAAGCCGACCGGACGGATGGGTCGATTCACTTTATGGAGAATGAATTGGTCCCATTCCAGTTTGACCGATTGGGGCTTGGCAAGAATTTCGATAGAGCCGCACAGCACGATTCTCGATGTAGGGTGCGGTGGAGGGAGAACGGTGAGCAAGTTAGCGGCGATCGCCACGCAGGGACGGGTCTGCGGCATCGATTATTCCGATGAGAGCGTTGCCGTATCCCAAAAAAACAATGCGCGCTGGATCGATATAGGCCGGGTCGAGATCCGGCAAGGCTCGGTCTCTCAGTTGCCGTTCCCTGACGACGTCTTTGATCTCGTCACAGCCGTGGAAACACACTACTTCTGGCCCGACCTGGCCGCCGACACACGCGAAGTCCTCCGCGTTCTGAAGCCCGGCGGCGCTCTCATCCTGATCGCGGAGGCTTACAAAGGAGCGAAGACGGCGGCAGCAAAACTGGCCGAAAAAGTTCTCCCCTTAGCTGGCATGGCGCTCCTGAGCGTGGATGAGCATCGCGAACTATTCACGACGGCCGGATACTCGGATGTTCGAGTTATTGAGGAACCCGCCAAGGGATGGATTTGCTGCATCGGGAGAAAACCCCCGAAAGACTCCTTCTCCGATAACACTCCGGAAAGAGTCTAACCCGTCATCGGCTCGCGGGTGGACGCAAGGCTCAAGGGACCATATAAGCTGTCTCCAAATCTCGCGTTACGGTTCCCAGGTCGCTCGAGTCGCCGCACTTAAGCGTGTCATGGGATATGTTTCCTGTCGCCGGATCTCTGTCGATGATCGCGGCAAAACAGAATGCGTTCCGTAGATCGCCGCTGAATAGTGATCTCTTGTGTTTCTTGTTTGTGCATGGTATTTCTTGTTTGTGCATGGTTCATCAGGGGCAATAAGAAAAAACGAGATTGAAAGTCGACTGCTGCGCGGCCTTCCCGTCAATGCCACTGCCCTCGCGAAGGAGTTCCTGGTGTCCGAGGACGCCATCCGTCGAGATCTGCGGGCGTTAGCTGCCGAGGGCAAGTGCAAACGGGTCTACGGTGGCGGACTTCCGATATCGCCGGGTGGAGGCCCGTTTGAGCACAGACTCTTGAACGACTCGAAAGCAAAACGCGCTTTAGCCTTGGCCGCCCTGACCTTAGTCTCTGAAGCTTCGACGGTGTTCCTCGACAGCGGCAGTACCAACCTGGCCTTGGCCAGAGAGATGCCGCCCGATCGCTCTCTTACAATCGCCACAAATTCGATCTCAATCGCAAGCGCCCTCCTCGAGCGAAAGAATTTCAAAGTCATTGTTCTGGGAGGAGAGATCGATCGTGAAACCGGCGCGGCCGTCGGGCTGTCTGCGATCCGCGAAGCCGAACACTTGAGCTTTGATCTGTGCTTCCTCGGAGCTTGCGCCGTTTCCGTATCTCTTGGAATTGGCGCGTTCTACATGGCAGATGCCGAATTCAAACGCACACTCATTGCGAGAAGTGATCGCACCGCAGCCCTTGTCACTCTAGACAAAGTTGAGA
>Ga0302325_10035000_pt1 | contig 10270 bp, 10 predicted proteins | sample Palsa_T0_2_FD_201948 | JGI IMG/M metagenome (GOLD analysis project Ga0302325, IMG submission 201948) | Peat permafrost microbial communities from Stordalen Mire near Abisko, Sweden - Palsa_T0_2 | ecosystem: Environmental > Terrestrial > Soil > Palsa > Peat permafrost | place: Sweden: Abisko...
GGTATGATTCATCTCTTCGGCCTGCGCTACTCCCTTGAGCAGCAGGATCATCGCGCGGCGTACGGCCGTGATGTTGATGGGTTCAAACGTGGCGTTCAGTACCAGCACCGGCTCCTGCATAACGGCCGGCTTCTGATGAACAGGCGGGAGAGTCAGAAGGCGCTTTTCGACCTTCCTTGGTGCTGGGTCGGTCGTCCCTGTCCCAGCGGCGTCGATTGATCCGCCGGAACTCATGCGTTCGGCTCCCTGGCTAGACGCTCCATGTAGGAGGCCTCCCCGCGCGGAACTGCGCGCGCTACCGTAAGAGCTGCCACGTAAGACGCCCCGTCCCGCCTCAAAGCCCGCGAACAGGCATCGAGCGTCGCACCCGTCGTCAATACATCATCTACCAGTAATACCCGCAGGTTGTCAACCGGCGCGCCCTGTCGAATCGCGTAGGCGCCACGAACCGACCTCCAACGCTCTCGTAAGGTGAGGGTTAGCTTGTCCGGGCGGGGGCGCGTTCGCACCAGTAAGTAGGAGCGGCAAGGCAAACCAAGAGCGCGGGCCATGGGTCGGGCAATCAACTCCGCCTGATTATAACCCCTCTCGCGAAGCCGCGCCGAATGAAGCGGGACCGGAACCACCACGTCGGCTGCATACTCCTTTGGGTAGGCGCGCGCAACCTGTACGAGATGTTGGGCAAACCAGCGGCCGAGTGGCGCCAGCTCTTCGTACTTCAGCAGGACGATCGCGCGTGCCACCGTCGGCGTGTAGGGCGCCGAGCTGCGCGCAAAATCAAAATCGTAGAGACCTCGCCGGCAGACTCCGCAGAGTAACGGCGCTACGCCTTGGCTGTCCGCGGGTGCGATGCGTACGGCTGACGTCCCCGCGAATGACATGATTGGGCGGCCGCAGCGTTGGCACATCGGTCCGGCGTAGGGCGCTACCGCAGCGATGCAAGTTGGGCAAAACGGGATCCGGCTGGCGTTCTCGAGCGGCCGGTCGCAAATCCGGCAGGGCGCCGGGAAAATGACCGACGCAAGTGCGCCGGCGAGTTCTCGCACGCGGACGCCCAGCGGGCTCATGTCCTGTCTCATGCAGCCGACAGATTAGTCCACGAGCCAGAAAACCGGCTGAGTACATTCGTCCCGGGGGAATTACCTGCGAACGAGAGCTAAAACTTGGGGTTTACAGCAGGCCCTGTTCCTGTTTTTCCTGGCAGCTGGTGCAGTTGCGAGCCCACGGCACAGCTTCGAGGCGCTTCTGCTGCAGCTCGGTCTCGCAATACTCGCACATGCCGTATGCGTTGTTCTTGATGCGTTCGAGAGCCTCGTCGATCAATTGCAGGGTCGCGCGATCGGTGTTGTTTTGTCCGAAAAGAAACTCTTTTGTATAGGAGTTCGCGGCCTTGTCGGCTAGGTCTACGGTCGGATCGTCATCGGCCGAGCGGCCTTCCTCTTCGGTGCGTGCGATACTTTTGAGAAGCTCTTCGCGCCTGGTCTGAAGCTTCTTTTTGTAGTACTCAAGACGCTTCTTATCCATTGCTGGAGACCCATTGCGCACTTTGTCGCCTGTTTTCAAAACGCTCATTGTAGGGACCTCCTCCGGCGCTGTCAAGGAAGGCTCTGTTGCGGGCCCCAGCGCTTCAAATGACCAGCCGTAAGATGCATGGGAGCGCGGAAAGGATTCGCGGTCCTTACAGTTACTACCTGTAATACAATGCACTTTTCGGTAGCGGTGTCATTTGGGGAGTTGAGGTGCGGAGTTTGCCATCTTCGCGATTAGGACAAAAACACGGAGCATGCCGCACAAAACCACAATCACGATAGCGATAACCAACCACAGTGGCGCGGGCTTCGAAGGGTCTTGCTTCACGGCCACAGATTAACATCCATTTCTCAAATGGGGCATTGCGCGGCTTCCACCGACTGCTTGCGTGGACCGTTTCGGTTAGCGAGTCAGATCTCAAATGACACCGCAACCCACTTTTCCGCCCGGTTGCGACCCCCCGGAGCCGTTGATAGAATCGAATTCCACTGCGTTGCATCATTCAGTTATGTGAGGCCCTGCACGGGCCGGGCAACCGGCGGCGCCTAACGTTCTAGTTTCCCGACAATCGATTCTGGCGGCCGCGCGCCGCGGAGGTTGCTCTTGCCATCCTACGATTTGGCCGTCATCGGCAGCGGGCCCGGCGGTTATGTGACCGCCATCCGGGCCGCGCAGTGGGGTTTAAAGACTCTGGTCATTGAAAAGGACGGCTTCCTCGGCGGAACGTGTCTGCACGTCGGCTGCATCCCGACGAAGGTCCTGCTGCATCACGCGGAGATCTACGACACGTTCAAAAACGCCAAGGAGTTCGGCATCGACGTCTCCGAATTCAAGCTGAACTGGCCCGCCACGCTCGCGCGCAAGGACCGCATTGTCAACCGGCACGCCAAAGGCATCGAATTTCTTTTTCGCAAAAACAAAGTAGAGACGATGCGAGGATGGGGACGCTGGGCAGGCCCGGGCCGCGTCTCGGTGGAAACCGACGGAAACTTCACCGAGGTCGAAGCCACGCACATTCTGTTTGCCGCCGGCTCGGAGGCGCGCTCGCTGCCAGGCGTCGAGTTCGACGGCAAAATCGTCCTGGGCAACCGCGAGATTCTGAGTCTCCCCGAGGTGCCGAAATCGCTCGTTGTTGTAGGCGCCGGCGCGGTTGGCGTCGAATTCGCCTCGATTTTTAATTCCTTTGGCACGACGGTCACGATCCTCGAAATGCTTCCGCGCGTCGTGCCTCCCGAGGATGAAGAGATTTCCGCTGAGCTCGAAAAAGCTCTTCGCAAGCGCGGTATTCAGATTTTCACCGAGGCCAAAGTCGAGTCAGTCACCAAGGATGCGGACGGCGCCACCGTGGCCTTTCGCGACAAGTCCGGCCAAGCGCAGACACTGGCGGCCGAACGGGTGCTCATGGCCGTGGGTCGCGCTCCGCTGACGCACAAGCTCGGTCTCGACAAAACGCGCGCGAAACTCGAACGCGGGTTCGTGCACGTGGGTCCCTTCATGGAGACCGACGAGCCACACGTCTACGCCATCGGAGACATCGTCGCCGGCATGCCGCAACTCGCGCATGCCGCTTCCATGGAAGGAATCATCGCCGTCGGAAAAATAGCCGGTAAGACGGTGCGGCCCCTCGAACGCAAACGCATTCCCAACGCGACCTACTGCGAGCCGCAGATCGGCTCGATTGGGCTGACCGAGCGGCAGGCACGCGAGGCGGGTTACGACGTGAAGGTCGGTAAATTTCCCTTCCTCGGCAACAGCAAGGCCTCGATCCTCAACCATCACGAGGGCTTCATCAAAGTGGTGGCCGAGGAGAAGAGCGGCGAACTGCTGGGCGTCCACATCATCGGTCCGCTGGCGACGGAAATCCTCGCCGAGGCGGTCACGGCCTTGCAACTCGAAGCCACCGTGGACGACATGATGATGATGGTGCACGCGCACCCAACGCTCTGGGAGGCATTTGGCGACGCCTTCGCCTCCGTGCGCGGTGTGGCGATCCACATCTGACGATTCCGTTTGCCCGAGCCTACGCGTATGGGTGCGCAAAGGAAAGTCTGCCGCGTGGTCCAGCTGGGCCGCATCGGCTATGAGCAAGCCTTCGCGCTGCAGCAGAGGCTCGTGGCCGCGCGGAAGGCTGGCACCGCACCCGACGTGTTGCTCCTCTGCGAGCATCCCCACGTGCTCACGCTCGGCCGCAGCGGCAAACTCGATCACCTGCGCGTTTCGGCCGCGGTCCTCGAACAAAAGGGCGTCGAATTCCATCACAGCGATCGCGGCGGTGACATTACCTATCACGGCCCCGGTCAGATCGTCGGCTACCCCATCCTGCAGCTGGGCGAAATTCGCCGCGATGTCGTCTGGTACGTACGCCAACTGGAAGAGGCCATGATCCAGGCGACCGCCGCATTCGGCGTGACTGCCTTCCGGATACCACGATGCACGGGCGTATGGGTACGTCCCGCCTTCCGCGAGCCAAGCGCGAGCGCTGCTGCACCCGAGGAGAAGCTGGGCGCCATCGGCGTGCACATCAGCCGCTGGGTCACTTCGCACGGCTTTGCGTACAACGTCTCGAGTGACCTCCACTTTTTCGACCTCATCGTGCCTTGCGGCATCGTCGGACGCGGCGTGACCTCGCTTGAAAAGTTGCTGGGTCGACCCGTGTCCGCGGACCAGGTCGCGCCGCATCTAACCGAGCAGCTAGGCCAAGCGCTCGGTCTGGAGATGATCCGCGCCGAACGCGTCGAATTAGATGAATGGCTGGCCGCGACCGAGCCCGCGTCGGCGGGCGTCGCCGGCGTATGATCGGCTCCCGATGAATGCATCCCCCACGCGCGAGCAAGCTCTCGATTTGTATTACTACCTTCGCCTGAACCGCTCGCTCGAAGAACTCCTCGCGCGCCTGTTCCGCCAAAACAAAATCGCTGGCGGTCTGTACGGCAGCCGGGGGCAGGAGGCCGTTTCGGTTGGCGCAGCCTATGCGCTGGGACCGGGCGACTGGATGGCCCCGATGATTCGCAACATCGGCGCGCTGCTGGTGCGCGGATTCCGGCCGCGCGACGTCCTCACGCAGCACATGGGACGCTATACCTCGCCGACGCAAGGCAAAGACGGCACCTCGCATGTCAGCGATCTCGCGGTTCGTCACGTCGTCGGGCCCATCTCGATGCTCGGCGATCTGATCCCGGTGATGACCGGTGTAGCCATGGCCGGTCGATACCTCGGCCAGAAAATTGTGGCCATGACCTGGATCGGCGATGGAGGCTCTTCGACCGGCGCATTTCACGAAGGCTTGAACTTCGCCGCCGTCGAGAAAGCCCCGCTGGTGCTGGTGATCGAAAACAATCAGTGGGCCTACTCGACGCCGGTGAGCCGCCAGGCCGCTGTGCGCGACTTGGCCGGCCGCGCGCGAGCCTACGGCATCGAGGGCCAGGTGGTCGACGGCAACGATGTCGTCGAAATGTGGAGTGCGGCGCGCGAAGCTGTGGCGCGCGCACGCGACGGCGGCGGCCCCATCCTGATCGAAGCCAAAACCATGCGTATGACCGGCCACGCGCAGCACGACGCCGCCGAGTACGTGCCCCGCGAGATGTTCGAGTATTGGAAAGCGCGCGACCCCATCGACCTCTACGAAAAATACCTCACCCGCAATCGTCTCTGGGATGAACAAAAGAAAGCAGAAGTGGACGCGCGCGTCGAACGCGAGCTGGCCGAAGATCTGGCATTTGCCGAGGATTCCCCTTTCCCGCCGCCCGAACTCGCCGAGCAAGGCGTCTACTGCGATGGCTGCCACACCATCGCGGCCCAGTGGCTGCGGGCCAAGGAGGAAGTGATGCCGCCGAAATCGAGCGTGGCCGCCTCCTGGACGGTCACAGATGTTGGCGACGTCGCCCCGCCAGGCGCGGTGGTCGATCGCCACCAGGCACGCGAGGGAGTACGACCAGATGCAGTGCGACGAGAGGAAGTACCGCAGAAGGATCGGAGCTAAGCCTTGCCGCTGCTCACCTATCTCGAAGCGATTCGCGCGGCCCTGGTCGAAGAGATGGACCGCGACCCGGCCGTGGTGCTCCTCGGCGAAGATATCGGCGTGTATGGCGGCGCGTTCAAAGTCACAGCGGGCTTGCTCGAGCGATTCGGCTGGGAACGCGTGATCGACACGCCCATCAGCGAGACGGCGATCGTTGGCGCGGCCGCCGGAATGAGTTACCTCGGCTTGCGGCCGGTGGCCGAGATGCAGTTCATCGACTTCATCGCCTGCGCCTTTAACCAGGTAACCAACTACGTCGCCAAGTCGCATTACTTGCGCGGCGCGCCCGTGCCCATGGTCATTCGCGGGCCCGCGGGCGGCGGCGTGCACGGCGGCGCATTCCATTCGGCCAACCCGGAAATGTACTTCGTGCACACACCAGGCCTGAAAGTGGTCTATCCCGCGACGGCCTACGACGCCAAAGGCCTGCTCAAGTCGGCCATCCGCGACAACAACCCCGTGCTCTTTTTCGAGCACAAGCTGCTCTACCGGCGCATCAAGGAAGAGTTGCCGGAGGAAGAATATATGGTGCCGCTGGGGAAGGCCGCCATCCGCCGGCCGGGGCGCGATCTAACGATCGTCACGTACGCGGCGATGGTGCACGCTTCACTCGAAGCCGCCGAAAAACTGGTCGGCGAAGGCCTCGAGGTCGAGGTCCTGGACCTGCGCACGCTTCTGCCCCTGGACCGCGACGCGGTTCTCGAATCCGTGCGCCGCACCAACAAGCTGCTGGTGGTGCATGAGGACACGCGCACGGGCGGCATCGCCGGAGAGATTGCGGCGCTGGTCAGCGAAGCGGCATTCGACGATCTGGACGCGCCCATCCGCCGCGTCACGGCGCTCGATACGCCGGTGCCGGCCTCGCCTCCGCTCGAAGAATATTTTCTGCCCAATGCCGAGCGCATCGCCGCGGCGGCACGCGATCTGGCAAAGTATTGAAGCGCGCAACGCAGGAAGGCGCGCCACAAACAGGAGCAGCTCATGGCCGTTGACGTCGTCATGCCCCAGATGGGCGAGAGCATCTTCGAAGGCACCATCACCAAGTGGCTCAAGAAGCCCGGCGACAAAGTCGAGCGCGACGAGCCGCTCTTCGAGATTTCCACGGACAAAGTGGACGCCGAAATTCCCGCGCCGGCGGCGGGCGTACTCCGCGAAATCAAGATCGCCGAGGGCCAGACGGTTCCCGTCAAGACGATCGTCGCAGTGATCGACGCGGCCGGCGCGCCCGGAGCGATCGCCGCGGCTTACCCGCCCGCGCCGGGCAACCAGCAGGCCCCCACGGCGGCGGAGACACCCGCAACCGCAACACCCGGCGAGGCCACTGCTCGCGGGACCAACTCGGGTTCAGGAAAAGCCGTGGCACCGGGCGACGGCAGGCCGATTCGCAGCTCACCCCTGGTGCGGCGTCTGGCACGCGAGAAAAACATCGATCTGGCCAGCTTGCGCGGCACCGGACTCGGCGGGCGCATCAGCAAGAGAGATATCTTGGCTGCCACGTCGGATACCGCCCCAGCTCCCACGGCCCCGCACGCGGCCACGGCCGGCACAGCTCCCCAGGCGCTGCTGGAGACGGCCGTGCCGCGTGAGCGCATCTACTTCGGCCAGTACGAACTGCAGCCCATGAGCGTTATGCGCCAGCGCATCGCCGAGCACATGGTGCTCTCCAAGCGCATCTCGCCTCACGTCTACTCGATCGACGAAGCCGACATGACGCCGATCGCGCGGTTGCGCGCCGCAGCCAAGAGCGAATTCGAGAAGCGCCACGGGACCAAGCTGACCTTCATGCCCTTCTTCGTGCGTGCCTGCGCCCAAGCCCTGCGCGCATTTCCCATCGTGAATGCTTCCGTCAACGGCTCGAACCTCGTGCTGCACGGCGAAATCAATATCGGCATCGCCGTGGCCCTGGACGCCGGCTTGATCGTTCCGGTGGTCAAGAACGCCGACCAAAAAGCTTTCCCCGCCTTGCAGCAGGCCATCAACGACCTGGCCGAGCGAGCGCGCAGCAAAAAACTCAAGCCCGAAGAAGTTCAGGAGAGCACTTTCTCGATCACCAATCCCGGCATCTTCGGCGGGCTCATGGGCCTGCCCGTGATCAACCAGCCGAACGCAGCCATTCTGGCCATCGGCGCCATCCAGAAGCGGCCCATGGTGGTGGACGACGCCGTGGTCATTCGGTCGATGGTGTATCTGACTCTCAGCTACGACCACCGCGTTGTGGACGGCGCCATCGCGCACCAATTCATGGGGCAAATTAAAAAGCGCCTGGAAACTTGGGACGAAGACATCTTGTAGCGGCGAGATGGTAGAGCCGCGGGCGGCAATCGCCGGCGCTTCTCTTCTCTGGAGGCGTTCCGGCTAGTGGCCGTTGGGACCGAGCAGCGAAGGCCGCATGCGCTGCGCCCATTCCGCCAGGCGGGCCAGCGGTACCACTGGGATTTCGTGTTCTTTCAGCAGACCGGTAACAAACCGGTGCCGCGCATTTTCTTGCGGCCGCGGCTCAACTTCCGAGACCGCCAGAAATTCCGTCTTGGCGAGTTTTGCGCGGATGGCGTCGGCAGTGAAGGCCAGCACCTTGGCTTGTCCGGGGTCGCGGCCGAGCGGCAGAGTTTGCACAAACCCTCGCGTGCCGTTGCGCTGGTAGGCGTAATCCAGGCGCATGGGGTCGCCCGGGTAGGTGAACTCCTCGATGCGCACCCGGCGCTCCAGGCGGGGCCAAATGCCAGCGCTGCGGAACACTTGGTTGACACGTGTGCGGATGTCGTTGTGCGTCGACAGTTCTTCGGATCTGCGGCCGCCGCGCAGCGGTTCGACTTGATCGTGGTACAGCCGATCGAGTTCGGCGTCCAAGTCCTCGGTCAGCAACCCTGTTTGCGGGCTGAGTTGCACGGCATTGGAAAGCGTTTGCGACAGGCGGGCCAGCTGTTCCAAGGACTGGCCGTTCGCGCCCGCGAATTGCACCTCGAATTCTTCGGGCAGCCGACGCAGTAAGTTCCCGTCGGCCTGCGGGTACCGCCGACGCAGGCGGTCGAAATCGGTTTCTTCCAACAGGCGGCGCAGGACCTGGCCACCGGCCGGATCAAACAGAACAACGCCGATATTGACCCACTCGTCACGCAGCAAATTCGGGATGTAACGGATCACTTGGTAAGCGCAAGGTATTCGATCCGCATCGCGTGACTTTGGCTCGCGTAACTCCGGCTCGGGCATGGCTTCACTTCCAGTTGGGAAAGGGCTGGCGGCCCGAATCACGGGCCGAGAAAATCAGTTCCCGGACACGCGCCCGGCGTTCCACCAACCGGTCCAGCATCGCGCCCAGAACTTCGTGTTCGTCATTGTACCATTCGGGCGGAATTTCGTCGGCGATCTCGCCCAGCGCCGTTTTCCCCACGCGCTGCTCGACCCGTGCGAGCCACGGCTCGAACGAATCGATGCCCGTGACGTGTTCATAGACCCGGTGGCGCGGATAAAGCCCTCGCAACGGGGCGTCCGGAAAATTCCACTCCCCGGCATTGAAGCAAAAACCTTGATCGACCATCGTGGCTTGATAACGCGAGCGTCCCGGCTCGAGGCAAAAAATGGCCTGTCGTCCATTCGTGTTGCAGGTCCACTTGTCAAAGACGAGAATCCCCGCGAAATCCGCCAGGTTTTCGGTTTCGCGCAATTGCTCGTCGGGCAGAAAGTCGTAGACCGCCAAGCGCGCCGGATCGCCCGGATAGCGCGAGCCGAACTGTTTGCCCGCGCGGCACGGCGTCCGCCCCATCCCCAGCTGCATCACCAGGTCGGTGGTCAGCTCGATCAGTTCGCGCCGCACCTCGACCACTTCCGTGCGCGGCACCGGCAGCCCCATCCTCGCCGCCACCCTCGTCCCCAGCATTTCATTCGCCAAAATCCTCACATGCTGGGGATTATTTTGGAACTTAACGACGTAGTATCCGCCGTCGTCGCAGCGCATCAGGTGCGACTGCGCTCCGCCCCTCATCCGGCGGATGTGTTCGAGGGCAAGCACCATGGAGGTGCATGCTATTCATCTGCTCTAAACGCGGCAAGCTGATTATTCCGGGAATGGAAAAGGTTTCGCCCGACTCGGAGCACTCTCGTCCCCGGCCACCACGCACACCCGTTCCGAAACGGGCGCAACTTCACTCCTTCCCGGAAGCGCCAAAAATTCCCGGGAGTGACGGCTCCGGCCATCCTCTGCAAGCCTTGCCGGTTACCGTCCCTTGCGGCCCTTGCTAGCGGCTTTCTTCGGAGCCGCCTTTTTCTTCGGTTTCGGCTTCGGCTTTGGTTTTGGTTTCGCTTTGGCCTTAGGCTTCGGTTTAGCCTTCGGTTTGGCCTTGGACTTCGACGGCGCAGCGACGGGCGTCCCGGCCCGCTCGGTTACGATCACTTCCTCGGTCTCGTCTTCCACGATCCCTTCTTTCTCTCCACCCTCTTCGTCGTCGAATTGCGCCAATTCCTCTTCGTCCCCGTTATCGTGTAGCCACGCCATCCGGTCCTCCGTCAGGTTAGCCGCTCTCCGAGTCCGTGTCGCCACGGCGGCATCGGCGGCTTATAGACGGAATTTGCGTCCTTGTCAAGGTCACAGCGGATACGTGTCAGTAGCACACGATGTGTCCGGTCTAATTAACACACGATATGTCCGCTTTCGTAGAAGCGGCCAGGGGAGAAGATGCCTGCCTGGAGACAGGCATGAACTGCTACCCGATGGCCTCCCTGGAGCGG
>Ga0302325_10035001_pt1 | contig 10270 bp, 7 predicted proteins | sample Palsa_T0_2_FD_201948 | JGI IMG/M metagenome (GOLD analysis project Ga0302325, IMG submission 201948) | Peat permafrost microbial communities from Stordalen Mire near Abisko, Sweden - Palsa_T0_2 | ecosystem: Environmental > Terrestrial > Soil > Palsa > Peat permafrost | place: Sweden: Abisko...
CTTCTGTGGCGCGCATGGTGGATCTGTGGACCGGCCTCTCCGACCGGGGGGTGTTCGGCGGATCGGTCTTTGGACAACTCAGCACGCTGGCTCGGCACGGGACGCACCTCCACGCCAACGAAGGGCTGCGACGACTGCTCAATGACGGGCTCGGCGAGGGCACGCACTTTGACGACCTCAGCGTGAGGTTCGAGTGCGTGGCTGCTTCGATCGAACGCGCGGCGGCCCATTGGTTTTCGGCCGGATCCGTGACCGACGCCGTCCTCGCCTCGTGTGCGGTCCCGGGCCTGCTGCCCCCCGTGGAAATCGCAGGAGAGCACTTTCTCGATGGCGGCCTGGTGCGTTCGGTTCCGATCGGCCGGGCGGCCGAGCTGGGCGCCACGCGGATCTACGTGCTCCACGTCGGTCGACTCGAACAGCCCCTGCGACCCCCCACCCGACCCTGGCAGGTTGCCCTGGTGGCTTTCGAAATTGCGCGACGACATCAGTTCGAAGAGGAATTTGCGAATTTGCCACAGGGCATGGAAGTCCATGTGCTCCCGAGTGGATCTCCTGCCCCTACCCTCTCGGTGCGGTATCGCAGCACCTCCGGGGTCCAGGGTCGAATAAGTGCCGCATATGACGCCGCATCGTCATTCCTCGACGGCACCAGCCACCCCTAAGACGTATCCGACCGATGCGGCTCGTGCTCCCTCGCCCGATACGGCGGCTTCTCCTCCCGGTTGATGCGGTCGTCCTGCTCGTGCTGGCGACTGTCTTCGCCGTCACAACGGTGATCGCGGCAGTGCTTGTTCCGGTCAGCCGGCGCCGGCGGGTGCTGCGCATGGCCGCCTTCGCCCTGAACTACTGCGTCGTCGAACTGGTCGTCATGTGCGCCGCCGGGGTGCTTTGGCTGCGCTATGCCGCTCCCGCCCGGCGCGGCGCCGCAAAGCTGCGGGCATGGGTCAACGCGAATCAGAGACTGCTGGCGTGGGCACTCGGCCGGGTACTTGGTGCGGCGCGACGATTCGTGGGCTTTGAAGTTGTCGTCGTAGAGACATCCGACGCGAGCGGTCTCGCCAAGGTCGATCCGGTTCTCGTTCTCGCCCGCCATGGTGGTCCCGGTGACTCCTTCGCCCTGGTCCACCTGCTGTTGACGAGGTACAACCGCAACGTGCGCATCGTATTGAAGGACATTTTGCAGCTCGATCCCGCCCTCGACCTTTTGCTCAATCGTCTCAACTGCTGCTTCCTCCCTACGCCTTCCGGCGACGGTCGGGATATGACAGCCCGCCTGGCGCAGATGGCGAGCGACATGGGCCCGGGGGATGCCCTGCTCCTCTTCCCCGAGGGCGCCAACTGGACCCCGGACCGTCGCCAACGGGCCATCCACCACCTCAGGCGGCACCGCAAGACGCAGGCGGCTCGCGCCGCGACCTTGATGACGAACGTCCTCCCGCCCCGCCCGGACGGGATCTTCACCTGCCTCGATGCCAACCCGGAACTGGGCGTGGTGGTCGTGGCTCACGCCGGGTTGGACCGAATGGTCCGGCCGCGCCAGGTGTGGGACCAACTCCCCTTGACCACGCCCATGACGGTGCGGGCCTGGCCCACGGCCGACGTGCCGAAAGACCGGGAGGACCGGCTGGCCTGGCTGACCCTGGAGTGGGCGGTCGTCGATGAGTGGGTGGACGCGTTCCATGCCGGCGAGAACTGACCCGACGAACGGGACCCCGTCGCCGCAACCGGAGGTTGGAGGCGCGCAACTTGGGGTAACTCACAACAAATCGCCTGGAGGGATACGGATGAAGCCGATTGAGAAGACCATGCGACGGATCGATGCCGCGCAGCAGCGATTCGGCCCCGCCGCCCTGGTATTCGGGGTCATGAAGAAGTTCGGCGACGACAACGCGGGGAACCTTGTCACAAACCTCGCATATTCAGCCTTCCTGTGCGTCTTCCCCCTCCTGTTGATTCTCATCACCGTGCTCAACATCGTGCTGGCCAGCTACCCGTCCGTCCGCCATTCACTCCTCAATTCGACACTCGGCGAATTCCCCGTCGTCGGGACCACGCTGGGAAACAACATCCACGGGCTGCATCGGAGCTCGGTGATAGGACTGGTCATCGGAGTGCTCGCTCTTCTCTGGGGATCAACGGGGTTGGCACAGTCCGGCTTGTTCTCCATGTCCCAGATCTGGAATTTGCCCGGCCCCGAACGCCCGAATTACGTCTCGCGGTTGGGCCGCAGCTTCGGCTTTCTCGCCGTTCTGGGGTTGGGGATCCTCGTCACAACGGGACTGGCCAGCTTCGGGACCTTCGGACGCCACGAGTTCGGCCTGGGCATCCTGGCCGAAATCCTGGCGGTCGCCGTCAACGTCGCCACCTACTTCGGAGCGTTCCGGGTCCTCACCCCCAAGGTGGTCAAGAGCCGCAAGCTCATACCGGGCGCGATTCTGGGCGGCGTGCTCTGGACCGTTCTCCTCGCGGTGGGTGGCTATCTGGTCGGGCACGACCTCAAGAACGACAGCGTGACCTACGGGGTGTTCGCCGCCGTGCTGGGCCTGATCGCTTGGATCTTCCTGGGTTGCGAGCTCACCATCTACGCCGCTGAGCTCAACACCGTGCTGGCACGACGTCTGTGGCCACGTGGCCTGGTCCAACCGCCCCTGACCGAGGCCGACCAACGATCGCTGGCCCTGCAGGCCACCCAGAACCAACGGCGCCCCGAACAGGTGGTGTCGGTGAGCTTCACCGCTCCGGCGATGTCCCAACGCGAATGGTTGTCCTCCGGCGAGGACTCCCACCAAGACCGGGCCAGCGAGGACTCCCACGAAGACGGGGCCGGGGAGACCTCCCGCCAAGACGACTTCAGCGAACTTCCCACCCACGCGCCCTCGTCGTCGGGCGATTGAACGGCCTTGGGGCACGGTACGGTGAATGGCGATGGCCGCCCCGACCGGTGTCGAATTACCAAAGCACCCGGAGGTATCGCAGGCGGAGTTGCATCGGGGCGCCAATAGCTGGGCCATCAGCTTCACGGGCGAGGAGCCGTTCCCGGGCGAAGAATTCACTATCAGTGCTGATCGCCTGGTTGAGGCGGGCGTGGACCCTACGGCGGAGCGCCTGGTGGCGCCTGGTGACGGGCTACGTGGAGACACGCCTGCTGGCGGCCGGTTACGGCATTTCGCCGTGGGACGAGAGGCCGCCTGCCGCACTGGAAGGTTGGACCCTCCGACGCTGAGATGCGAGGCGGATCGGTGATCCGAGTAGTGCGATAGATCACTGGGTAGGTACGGGCCCATGAGCGATCTTCACGACATAGGGGACGCAGAGTTCCCCAAGGACCCTGACGGCACCGTCCCGGAGGGGACCTTCTCCGCCGGGGAGACGGGCGAGGCTGTCGATGCGGACGGCGCCGGAGAGGACGCCGGTCTGGGCGATGTCATCGTCGGCGAGATCCCAGATGCCCACAACCTGGCCCATATGCTGTGGACGGCCAGGTGCACGGTGCCTTCCCACGGATTGCTCGGGACCTTCGAGAACCGGGAGATGGCGGAGAAGGCGAAGCGGGCCCACCTCCTGCGCGTGCACGGACGTGGGCAATTGGGCTGACCCGGTTTGGGCGGCATTCAATCGGGTACCTGCGACTGTGCGCGTAACGGATCCGACACCTGGATCCGCCCCACGCGGTTCTTGAGCCCGTCCCTCCCCTTCCGAAAGGCCCTTGTCGTGGTGAAAACCCCATCGAACGCTGCCCCTGCTTCTGTCCGCCGGAAGGCGACTATCTCCAAGGGTGCGCCCAAGGATGCCGTCGCCCCTCAATGGGCCCAGGGAGGGGACACCCTCACCACGGCGACAGGCGTGCCGGTCGACGATACGGACAACAGCCTGCGCGTGGGCGACCGCGGACCCACGCTGCTCGATGACTTCCACCTGCGCGAGAAAATCATGCACTTCGACCATGAGCGCATTCCTGAGCGCGTGGTGCATGCCCGGGGGGCGGGTGCCCACGGCACGTTCCGCCTCATCAAATCAATTGAAAAGCTTTCCTGCGCATCGGTCTTGACCGATGCCTCCGTCGAGACGCCGGTCTTCGTCCGTTTCTCGACGGTGGCGGGGTCGCGAGGCTCTGCGGACACGGCCCGGGACGTCCGCGGCTTTGCTGTGCGCTTCTACACGCAGGAGGGAAACTGGGATCTCGTGGGAAACAACATCCCCGTGTTCTTCATTCAGGACGGAATCAAGTTTCCCGACCTGATCCATGCCGCGAAACCCGAACCCGACCGCGAGATCCCCCAGGCCCAGACGGCGCATGACACATTTTGGGACTTCGCCTCCCTCGCCCCCGAATCGACCCACATGCTCATGTGGACCATGTCCGACAGAGGGATCCCACGGTCCTACCGGACCATGGAGGGGTTCGGCGTCCATACGTTCCGACTCGTCAACTCGAGAGGAAAGACGACGCTCGTCAAATTCCACTGGAAGCCGGTTGCCGGCCTGGCCTCACTGGTGTGGGAGGAATCCCAAAAACTTGGCGGGATCGATCCTGACTTTCACCGCCGCGACCTCTGGGATGCCATAGAAGCCGGAGCGTTTCCCGAGTGGGACCTCGGCATCCAGGTCCTGCCCGACACCGACGACCAGGCATTCCAAGGGATCGACCTCCTGGATGCGACAAAGCTGGTTCCTGAAGAGTTGGCGCCGGTTGAGATCATTGGCCGCCTGACACTGAATCGCAATCCGAGCAACTACTTCGCCGAGACCGAGCAGGTTGCCTTCTGCACCGCGCACGTACCCCGGGGGATCGATTTCACGGACGACCCGCTTCTTCAGGCCCGCAATTTCTCCTACCTCGATACGCAGCTGACCCGCCTGGGCGGCCCAAACTTCGACCAGTTGCCGATCAACCGGCCCCATTCCCCCGTCAACACCACCCAACGGGACGGTTTCGGGCAGCAGGCGGTGGCTGAGGGAATCGCCCCCTACAACCCGAACTCATTGGGCGGAGGGTGCCCGTTTCCCGCCGGTGGGCAAGGGTTCGTCCACGTGCCCCGTCAGATCAGCGGTGCGCGGGCACGGGTCCGGGCGCCGTCGTTCGCCGACCATTACTCGCAGGCCACGCTCTTCTGGAACAGCATGAGCAAGCCTGAGCAGGAGCACCTCGTCGGTGCCTTCTCCTTCGAACTCGGGAAGTGCCAGAGCGAAGAGGTCAAGGACCGCGTCCTCGCCAACCTCGCCAACGTGGACGCCGGCCTGACCGGCGCGGTGGCCGCCAATCTTGGCAAGCCCACCCCCAAGGGCAAGCCGGCACGAGGCGTGGTGGGATCGCCCGCCCTCAGCATGATGCCCTCGGCACCCGCGCCGGTGGCGGGACGGGTGGTCGGCATTCTGGCCAGCGACGGGGTCGACGGGACTGGCCTGCGCTCGCTCGTCAAGGCCCTCACCGCGGCCGGGGCGGTGGCCCAGGTCATTGCCCCCCACGGAGGGTCCATTGCCGGCAAGAGTGGAGCGGTGGTTGTGGACAAGAGCGCGATGACAACGCAGTCGGTGGAGTACGACGCGCTCGTGGTCGCCGGGGGTCCAGGGGCGGCGGAGGTCGGCGCCGACCCGTACACGGCGCTGAATTTGGGTGAGGCGTATCGCCACTACAAGCCGATTGCGGCGTGGGGCGAAGGGCGGGAAGTCCTCCAGAGTTGTGCGATCCCCAATGATGCCGAGGGCGTGGTGACCGGTGCCAGCGCGAATCGCGCTTTCGCCGACGATCTGATCACCGCCATCGGCTGGCATCGCCATTGGGGCCGCCAGCTTCTTAAGTGAGGATCGCATGATCCCCGTTTGCCCCGGCGACACGAGGGGTAGAACCCGGGCATGCTCCTCCTACTTGCCCTCCTTCTCGTCTTGATCTTCTTCGGTGCTGGATTCGCTCTTCACCTCCTGTGGATCGTCGCGGTCATCCTTCTCGTCCTGTGGTTGGTCGGTGCCGCTCTCGGCCGCGGAGAGAGCGCCGGCCGTCACCGCTTCTACCGCTGGTAGGACCGTCCAGCACTCGAAAGGAGCGGGGTGCCGCGACCGATCTGGGGACGATCACTGAGCTTCGGGTTGGCCAACCTCGCGCTCTATCCGGTCACTTCCGACAAGACTCTCCATTTCCATCAGGTTCAGCGTCGCCGCGTTGAGGCTCCTGAAGGTGACGCGCCGGCGTCTCCTGACGCTTCGACCACGACATCCGCCGGCACCTTGTCGTCACGCAAGCCGCGCCAAGTGGGGTGCCGGAGGTGTCCCGCCGCGGTCCACTCGCTGAAGCCCACTTCACCGACGCGCCGAGGACGCACGAAATGGGCCGACGGCTCTTTCACGTCAGCGGCCGGAACGAACGGACTCCTCTTGCGGGCGTCCGGACGGAGTAGCTGCAGCAGAAACTCACGGTCTCCGGCGCTGAACCCAGTCCCGACCTTCCCGACGAACCGCAACCCGTCGGTGGACGGTATCCCGAGCAGGAGGGCGCCGATGCTCCCTTGTCGACTTCCCGCGCCCTCGGTCCAGCCGCCTATGACGACCTCCTGCGCGCGAACATTCTTGACTTTGATCCACGAGTCGCTCCGCTTGCCCTGCACGTAGGGCGAGCTCCGTTGTTTTGCGATGAGTCCTTCCAGTCCCGCATCTTTCGTGGCCCGAAGGATGTCGGCCCCCCTGGCGGCGCGAAAGGAATCCGCCGTCGTGAAGGATGAGCCCGACAGACCGAGCGCCTCGAGCTGGTCTCGCCGGGCATCGTAGGGAAGCGAGAACAAAGATCGACCGTCGAGATGAAGGAGGTCGAAGACCACATAACTGGCCGGCGAGGCTGCGCTCTGTTTGGCAATGGCGCTGGCGCTCGCCAAGTGAAGGCGGTGCTGCAGACGACCGAAATCCGGTATTCCGCTCTCCCCGATGACCACGATCTCGCCGTCGAGCACGCACGGGCGAGATCCCATGACAAGGCCGATCTCGCGGAACTCCGGAAACGACGGCGCCAGCTCCTTGTCGTTACGGCTCTGCATGCGGATCCTCCCGCCTTCGACGAATGTGATGGCGCGGACACCGTCCCATTTGATCTCGTAGGCCCATCCCTCGTCGGAGCCGGGGAGGCGACCGGGGGTCGCCAGCATGGGCCGCACTTTGTCGGGCAGAGGGTGGAAATCCTCGGGGGCTGGATCCATGCGGTGGATCATCCAGTTCTTGCCCTGGGTGGGAAAGAGGACATAGCGACCGCTGACCCTCGACCCATGGAGAACGACCATCACTTCGGTGTCCGTCCACTTCTCGAGATCAAAGTCGCCACGGTCCCAGATCGTCACCCGTCCACCGCCGTATTCTCCGGCGGGGATCTCCCCCTGGAAGGAGCCGTAGTCCAGCGGGTGGTCCTCGGTGTGCACGGCCAAGTGATTGGTCTTCGGATCTTCCGGTATGCCCTTGGGGAGGGCCCAGGACACCAGGACACCGTCGTGCTCGAGCCGGAAATCCCAATGGAGGGCCCGCGCATGGTGCTCTTGGATCACGAACTCCGGACGCGTGCCCCGGCGAGGGCGCCGGGCGCGATGTCCCATCGGCTCCGGTGTCTTCCCCGCGTCCCGCTTCGAGCGGTACTCCCCCAGCGCGGGGTCGCTCTTCTTTCTGGGACCGTCGGCGCGGGGGGTGGACATGGCGCGATCTTTACCCAACGATCCGAGATCGTACCGCCTCGAGCCGACGGTGAAGCGATCTCCCCGCCATGCGTCTAGAACGCGAAGAGGTCACCCTGCTTTTCCACGCGAGCCAGGACGTCAGAGGTGGTGAATTCCAAGGTCGACGGCTGGCCGGACTTCAGGCATTTCCGGACCTCCTCCCACGTCAAAGGGGTCGACACCGTCGGGCGAGGCCTCGCCCGCACGGAGTAGACCCCGACCGTCGTCTTGGCCGGATGATTCTGGGACCAATCGATCAGCACCTTGTCGCGCCGCAAGGTCTTTCTCATGTTCGAAGTGACCAATCCGGGGTGCTCATTCTCCAAGGTCGTGGCGACGTCGTGCGCATCTGCCCGTGACTTCTCCCATGAAGGTCGGCCACCGAGCGCGGCGTAGACCTGGAGACCCTTCGATCCGCTGGTCTTCACTCTCGGATCGAGACCCCTGTCCCGGAGTAGCTCGTCGATGTCCAGCGCAACCTCGGAGCACTGGACCAGCGTGGATCCTTCCCCCGGATCAAGATCGAAGACGATGAAATCGGGGGGGCCGGGAAGCTTGCGCCTCCTTCCCACTCGCCAGAGCGGGACATGGAATTCGATCGTCCCCAAGTTTGCCGCCCACACGAGAGTCGGGAGATCGCACACCAGCGCGTACTCCACTTCCTCCCCCTTGTCGCCGGTGGGAACGCGTGCGGTGCGGACCCAATCGGGCGCGTGCTTGGGCACGTGCTTCTCGTAGAAGAATTTCGCGTCGACCCCGTCGGGATAGCGCTTCATGGTCAAAGGACGATCCTGAATGTGCGGCAACATCACCGGCGCCACATTGGCGTAGTAGTCGATCAACTGACCCTTGGTGAAGCCTGACTCCGGGAAAAGAACCTTGTCCAGGTTGGACAGTGTGAGCTCACGGTCCTCCACGGTCACCCGGGTCTCCTGACGGGCCACCGTCAGTCCCGACCACTCGCCACGCGTCCAACGGGGACGGGGATCGCCTTCACGTGGTTCTCGGGATCAGGTCCACGCACCAGCGTATCGCCCACCACCTCTCCGGTGACGCCGAACTCCGCATGTCGAAGGCCTCCGCACTCGTCGTCGATTCCGCAAATTTTCTATCCACAACAGGACCGCTACAAACACGGGCTGTCCCGGTCGAGGGACCACCTGAACCTTCTCGACAGCCGGTTTCGCAAGAGGCAACAACCCAACGCTGAGATCCCGCTGTGGCGGGCGGTGCGAGCCGTCCAGGGTCGACCGGACGCGCCCGTCCGCGAACGCATCCGATGGAAATTTTGGATTGGGAGCCCGCCACCGGGGAATACCCATCCGCAGCGGAATAGGGGGTTGAAAATGGCCATCGTTCAGGCTCGACCACAAGATGCCAGCACGGAACCCATTCGGAGTCTCATCCCGGCGCGACTGGATCGCCTCGGGTGGTCCCGGTTCCATACGATGCTCGTCGTTGCCCTCGGGGTGGCGTGGGTGCTCGATGGCCTGGAAATAGTCATCGCCAGCAACGTCACGCCCCTGATCAGCCAGCCGCAGGCTCTGAACCTCTCGTCGAGTGAGGTGGCGTTTGCCATCGGCACCGTCTACCTGCTGGGCGAGGTGGCGGGAGCCCTCTTCTTCGGTCGTCTGTCGGACAAGTGGGGCCGGCGCAATTTGTTCATGATCACGCTCGGGGTCTATCTGTTCGGCGGTTTCCTCACCGCCCTCACGAGCGGCCACTCGCACGGCTGGGTCTACTGGCTCTGGGCCTCGCGCTTCATCGCCGGCATGGGGATCGGAGGCGAGTACGCCGCCATCAACTCGGCCATCGACGAGCTCATCCCGGCGAAGTACCGAGGACGGATCGATATCGCCGTGAACGGCACGTATTGGGCCGGTGCATTCCTAGGCACCATCGTGACCCTTCTGGTTGAGCACAATCTGCCCGTGAGCTACTCGTGGCGGGTGGCCTTCCTCACCGGGCCGGTACTGGGAATCGTCATCCTGTTCATCCGGAAGAACATGCCAGAAAGTCCCCGCTGGCTCCTCATGCACGGGCGGGAAAAGGAAGCCGAAGAACAGGTCAAGAGGATTGAGGATGCGGTCAAGGCTTCCGGAGGAACCCTCGGGGAAGTTGACGACTCCAAGGCAATTGAGATAGCGCCCGCCACCAATATCGGCTTCATTGCGCTCGCTCGTACCCTGTTCGTCCTGTATCCACGGCGCGCCATTCTCGGAGCGACGCTGATGATCACCCAGTCGTTCCTCTACAACGCGATCTTCTTCACCTACGCGTTGGTCCTCACCAAGGTGTATGGCGTCCCCAGCAGCGATACGGCGTACTACTTCATGTTCTTCGCGCTGGGCAATCTGATCGGCCCCCTGACCATCGGGCATCTTTTCGACACGATCGGGCGTCGTCGCATGATTTCGGGAACTTACATCCTCTCCGGATTCCTTCTCGTCATCAGCGCACTCCTCTTCAATGCCGGAGTCCTCAATGCAACTACCCAGACCATCTGTTGGTGCGTCGTGTTCTTCTTCGCCTCGGCCGGTGCGAGTGCCGCCTACCTGACCGTGAGCGAGATCTTTCCCGTGGAG
>Ga0302325_10035003_pt1 | contig 10269 bp, 12 predicted proteins | sample Palsa_T0_2_FD_201948 | JGI IMG/M metagenome (GOLD analysis project Ga0302325, IMG submission 201948) | Peat permafrost microbial communities from Stordalen Mire near Abisko, Sweden - Palsa_T0_2 | ecosystem: Environmental > Terrestrial > Soil > Palsa > Peat permafrost | place: Sweden: Abisko...
GCACGTCGGTGTCCCAGGAGGTGTCCAGGCCGACGAGCTCCCAGGACGGCGACGTGATCCGGAAGAAGCTGGTCGGCGCGCGGTCCGGCGAGTGCTGGGCGGCGAACCGCGGGTCCGCGAGCAGCGTCCCGTAATAGCCGAACCCGCCGCTGTACATGTCGTGGTTGCCGTTGAGCGACCACGAGGTCACCCCTGCCGCCGCCTGCGCCGCCATCACCGGCCAGTGGGTCAGCACGTGCTGCTCGACTTCGCTGGGCAGCCCCGAGTAATACACGTCGCCCAGGTGGATGACGTGCGCCTCGCGGCCCTGCTCCAGGGCCGCGGCGACCTCCCCGGCCATCAGCGCGGCCACCTTCTGCGCCCGCGGCAGCCCGGTGCCCCAGTCGCCCACCACGACCAGCCGGGCGGTGTCGCTGATAACGTGGATGGCCGGCTCCGGGTTGAACGGGTGATTGCCTTGGGCCAGGTGGCCGAGCATGGCCGCGCCGATCTTGACCACCCAGTCCGGGTCGTCCGGCGAGAAGTTCCCCGGGTGCATCAGCTCCTCGGCGGTATGCACGATCTTGCGCCAGAGCCCCTCGTGCTCGGTATCGTCGGGCACGCCTTGCTCCCGCAGCGCGCCCTCCAGCGCGCTCTGGACCAGACTGACCGCCGGGTCGCGGGCCAGGTAAGGCACCGCACCGCCCTGGTCCCCGCCGGACGAGGGCTCGGCCTGCCCGACGCGGGTGAGTGCCGCGCTCACCTTGGTCACCGCGTCGCCCTCGCCGGGCAGAGCCGCCGCAGCGCGGGCCACCGGCTCGCTCAACGCGGGCGAGGACAGCTGCCCCCGGATAGCCTCCACGTACTGGCCGACCGAACTCCGGTCGTAGGCCTGCCTGATCATGCCAGCGCTCTCCCTCGCCGCACCGTTGGCCCAGCTCCGCTTTAACGGAGTCTGTCACGACCACAGGCCAGCTGCGTCCCTCAGGGCATGCTCGGAACGGCGGATGCGCGATAGCGTTACCGGAACGGTGCTCTGGGCCGGGGTCACGGCCGTCTCCTTCGTTATCAGCCAGATAAGCGCAGGCGCCCGCCGGACAGCGCGGGCGGAGCGGTATCCGCGCCCGGACGTGAGCTACACCACCTGGTGGCTGATCGAGATCACTCGTCGGCGCGGCCGGGAATACGTCCGCAAGAGCAAGCCCGCAGATGTGCAATGGGTAGACAAGCCCGAAGGCCGCAGCCTGGATGAGACCGAAGACGACGACAAATCCCGGTCGGGTAGCGCGGTGCGCCGGGCCGAGGGAACCTCAGATCGAGCAACACCACGGCGCGGAGGCCACGGCATGATACCTCGTGGGCCCGCCGGCATGCCAGGATGGACAGCAAAGCCCGGCAGCCACGCACAGGGTGCAGCATGATGACCGCCCAGCTAGCCGACCAGATCCCGGCGAGCGGCCCGGACACCGTGCCGTATGAGGTGATGCACCTCGGCGGCGAGACTGCGATGGTGGTGCCGGTGTCCGACTTCTACGCGAGCGAGTAGCCAGACTCCGCCTCGAGACGTGGCAGGTTTATTCTGTTGCTGGACGTGAGAGGAGCCAGGCGGGATGACTGCTGAGTACCCACAGGGTGATGAGCCGTTGATTCCCATGCCAGCCCTTTCGCTCCCCGCGCTGCGTCAGGCGGTCGCCGCGGTCGCGCCGTCCCGGCTGCCGGAATTCTTCCAGGAAGTCCAGGACGCCTTCACCCAGGCTGGCGACGAGGATAGCGTCTTCCCCATCCGCCACTTCTACCAGCGCTGGGGCGCCGCCATCGCCATCGAGCGGCGGCCCTCGGTCGCCGCCCGGCTCCACGCCGCCGAACGGGCCCTCGCCAACCCTGACCCGGCTGTCCGGGACCAGGCAGTCCGGGATGCCGCAGAGATCGTCCAGGCGGCCTACCGCGAGGTCGCGGGTGGCTGAGTGGCACTGGGAACTCGTCACCGATGACCTGCTCGACGGGTTGCCACCTACCGCGCTGACAATGGTCCGTCAGGTAGCCGAGGAACTGACCGTCCGCGAATCGATGATTTTCCTCGACGGGCGGGAGTTCACAGGAGAGCCGCCGGGGCTGCGTACCGTCCAGCGAGGCCAATTAATGCTCGTCTACCTGACCGACGTCCGCGGCGAACGCGTGGTCATCATCCAGGTGAACTGGATCAGCTAACCAAGCGGCCGCAGAAGCTCTTCGTCAGCGCCGCTGGCCCCTGTGCGGCTGCGTGCCCTGACTGACCGTTCGCACAGATGGCTCGGGTCCACGAACCGGTCCACGGCTCACCGCAGCCATCACCTCATGTCGATCACATAGCGTCACCATGGGCACGCGCGGCCACCAGTCACGATCAGACGTCCCTGCGCTCGCCCTTGGACCCGTGATCTCTGGGCAACACGGGTCACCACGGTCGCGCCGACTTCCGGACTGGGGCATGGCGGTCGGGGACCGGGAGGGAGCAGCGACTAAAGTGACCTGCGCCGGAGCTTGACCCGGTAAGAGTAATGCTCGGGGTCTAAGTAGCTGATGGCAAGCTCGACGGGTCGTCTTCGTCATCTGAGTACAAGCGGTCTATCCGTAGCAGCGGTTCACCGGCGCCGAGGCCAAGGTGCTTTGCCGCGAACGGGCAACCGGGGAATCCACTCAAACCTGGCACGATGACCCGCCCAAAACGGCCGAACCATTAGTTACCTAGATTGGATGCCCTCTCAGAACCATTCCGCCGGGTCTTGCCGACCGAGATTTCGAACCTTTGTTCATGTTCCGTTAAGTGGGGCGGGTGGGGCTCGAACCCGCGACCGGCGGATTATGAGAAGCCTGGCCCAGCGCTCCAGGTGCACTACCTGCACGGGAATTACGGAGTCGGGCCGCCGATGGCGCTAATTGCACCGTTTGCACAGATGGCTCGGTCCACGAACCGGTCCACGACCACCGCGACCATCCCCCCGTGCCGATAACATAACGTCACCATTGGCACGCGCGGGAGCCAGTCGCGATATCCACGCCGTATGGACCTTCGAGGGTAGGTTCGGTGAGCTCGAAACCTTGACGGCCCGGGAGCTGGCACCCCGTGACCAGTGTTCTTATTCGATAGAACAGCAGCGACGTCGTCCCGGCCAGCACGATAGGAACGGACTAAGGTCATGGATTACGCCGACGCCCTGCTTAAGCAGAACCGCCTGCTCGGGGAAGTCGTCTTCGCCGCCGATCTGTCAACGCCGGTTCCGACTTGCCCTGGCTGGACCCTGCTCCAGTTGCCGCGGCATGTCGGACGGGGTGACCGCTGGGCAGCGCAGATCATCCGGGACCGGGCTGGCAGCGACCTCGACCCCAGGCTGGTGCCGGACGGCCGGCCACCTGATGACACCGACGGCGCGCAGGCCTGGCTGCAGGCTGGAGCGCGCGTTTTGCTGGATGCCGTTTCCACCATCGGTCCGGAGGAGAAGGTCGCAACCTTCCTCGGCCCGCGGCCGGCTGGCTGGTGGGTCCGCCGTCGGCTGCACGATGCCACCGTCCACCGCGCCGACGCAGCTATCGCGGTCGGGAAGCCTTACGAGCTGTCCCCCGAGCTGGCCGTGGACGGCATCGACGAATGGCTCGAACGGCTTGCCGTCGAGCTACCCGCCGCCCGAGCCACGGCGATCGCCGTCGGGGAGGCCCTTGCCGTGCGTGCTACCGACGCGGGCGTGGAGTGGCGGATCGGCGGTACCGCCACCGGGATCGACTGGGGTCACGGCACCTCCGATAGCCCGTCGGCCGTGCGCCTGGCCGGCCCGGCAGCGGGCCTGTTCCTCGCCCTGGTCCGCCGACGCACGCTTCAGGAGCTAGGCATCGAGATCGACGGCGACATGCGGGTATGGCGCACCTGGCTCGCGCACACGCCGCTGTGACTGTAGCGCCGCGAGAAGGAACGACACGATGGCCGGGACTCCGGCGGATTACAACGCGCCGATTCCGGTGATCATCCCGAAGCACGGCCGTGCCATCTCGTATGGTAAGGCGACTATGGTAGGATAACGGTATGACCTCATCCGCCAAACGTAAGGTTTCGATCACCCTCGACGCGGATCTCGTCGCGGCGATGGAAGCCGACGGCAGTACCACGCTCTCCGCTGAAGTGAACTCGGCCCTGCGGACAGAGTTCACCCGGCGGAAGAGACAGCAGGCTCTGGCAGATCTCCTCGACCGCCTGGCTAACGAGCGAGGCAGCCTGGATACCGCTGAGGACGAGGCCGAGATTGCAAGGTACATGCGCCTACTCGGCGGCGTCACGGATGAACCAGGCGAGCTGCAGGCCGGCTGATGCGACTAGTGCTTGATGCCGAAGCGGTGAACGCATTGCTCGATCCAAGGCATCCGGCAGAGCGCAAGGTGCGGCTGGCCATGGAGGCGGCGCGCAGGCTGCGTCGCGAGGTCGCGATAGCGACGGGGACCCTCGCGGAGCTGTATCGGGGGGCCGGACGAAATCAGGCACTGGACGCACTCCTCGCCCGGGAATCGGGAGACGGACTGCTACTCCGTGACACCGATCGGACTCTAGCCCGCCTGATCGGAGCGCTACTCACCGAGGCACGTGCCAGTTCCGCGCTCTTCGCAGACGCTCATCCCGTCGCCGTGGCAGTCGAAGCTGGTGGCGGTGTTGTACAGACGGCTGACCCCAATGACCTCGGCCGACTGGCAGCCCCATACCGGACCGTCGTCGTTGAGCCTCTAACCCAGAGGAAAAGCTGACCCGTCCTGACGCTAGGCATAGGTCCTCGGTGCGGCGCGGATGATCGAGGCTGGGATTGGCCGGAAGATCCGCCATGACGTCTCCTTCACCGGCCCGCGATCCGCGCGGCAGGCCTGGCAAGGGAGAGCGCCGTGATCTGCTTTCTTTGCACTCAGAGGTGGACTATGTCCTGCCCGCGGACCCGGAGGCGCGCTCTCACACCCGCAGCCACGGTAATCACCGCGGCGTCCTGCTGTCTAGCGATGGCCGCGCAGGTCGTCCAGGAAGCTCCGGGCGGCGGAGACGGCGCCGGCGGTGCGGTTGACGGCCTCGGCGGCGGCGCGGGCCGCGGTTCCCTTCACACCGGGCATGCCCGCGACGGCGTCGGCGAATAGGTTGCCGGTTTCCTCCACGGTGCGGGTGCCGGGCGGGACGTGCACCCGGAACTCCTCCGGGTCGGCGGGCTCGGTGCTGATGTCGTCTAGCTCCGACCAGATCGCGAGCGTGTCGCCAGCGTAGGAGATCAGGCGGAGCACGCAGCCGGTCTCGACGTCCACGATCGCGTCGGTGGGCGCGTGCATGCTCGCGTCGCCGGGGGCGTCTACGCTCGCGTCGGCGGAGAAGGTGATCAGCGGCCCTAGGGCCCCCTCTGTACCGCCGGGGACGGAAGTGACGCGGAGCTGGCGGACGGAACGGCCGCGGTAAATGAGCTCCGCGCCGCCGGATAGCCGGCGGCGGAGCAGCCAGCACGAGTCGGCCAGGAACGCGCTGTCGTCCTGCAGCGGGGCGGCCGGGCCCACCATGATCTGGTCCTGGTAGACCCGCCAGCGGCGCTCGCCGTCGCAGGCGATCGTCGTCGAATCCGCGCGGCGCGGGCGGGAGGAGAAGTCGAGGCGGTACCGGTCCGGGCCGCTGACGCGCAGCCGGGCCTCCGTGCGGGCCACGTAATATCCGCGGGACATCGCGTCGAGGAAGGAGGCGAGGCCACCTCGCCCGGCGGCGCGGATGTCTTGGGATGTCGGTGCCCCCACGGCGGCCATGTCGAGCCACCGCCGCGCCGTGGCGCCGAGGTCACGGGGCTCGCCGCTGCGGTAGAGCAACTCAAGCACCTCGTCCGGCGGCGGTGCGTCGTCGGCCGGCTCGAGCGGGGCCGGATCGGGCGACGGCATCACCGCAGGCTGCTCGTCGGGCGCGCCGTGACCGGGCGGATGCGGCGCATTCCCGATCAGTGCGCTGAAGCCACCAAAGGCCAGGTCCGCGGCCGCCCAGCCAGGACCGCTGACCCTGGCCCGCCGCTGCTCCCCCGGGGTTTGGACGCGGTGGCTGCCCGGTGGCGGCGCGAAGCGGGCGGGGTCGGCCGCCTCCGGCGGGTTCATCCTCACGTCTGTCAGCTCGGTGAGGGTGACTAGCTCGCCCCCGGACGTCTCGATCCGGCGGAGCAGGATGCCGAGCTCGGCGTCCACGGCGACCTCGATACGGTCATAGGACCGTTCGGCGGAACGGGATCCGAGCACATCACGGCGCGGCGTGGCCGCGACCGCGACCGCGTCGCGGCCGGCGACGGTCACCGGCCCCAGCTCTTCCAGGGTGTACCCGCCGAGCAGGCAGGACGGGCAGAGCAGCTCGGGCACCGGCGGATAGGCGCCGCCCACCTTGACCGGGAGCGGCGGGGGACCTCCCATTTCCCGCGGCCGCCACGACCAGCCGCGCTCGCCGTCGTTACCCTCGGCGGCCTCTCCCTCGGCATCCTGGCCGGGAACCGGGCACTCCAGGCGCCACCGGCCACCGGAACCCATCAGCAGCGCGCCGCGCCCCGCGTAGCGGCCGTTGTCTTGCTCGCGCATCGGCCAGGCGCGGAACCAGTGGGACCGTTCCTCGCGCGACAGGTGCGGGAGCGCCTCCCGGTCGGTCTCGGAGCGCAACTCGGCCGACAGGGACAAGCGCGTCCAGTCGGCCCGGTAGAGCAACCCGATCAGTTCTGGCAGGCCGGTCATGGCGGCACCATCCGGGGCAAATCGGCTCCGGGAAGGCGGGAACGCCAACCCGTTTGGCCACATTATGCCCTGTGCCGGCCTGGGACCCGCACGGCTTGCGGTGACGCACAGAAGGCGGGATTGGCGCTCGCCGGACCGTTGCGTGAGGCCTGGCGTCGGCTGTGGGGGCCAACCCAACGAGGTGACGAGTTGGCAGACGCTCCGCTGAGGAATTCCTCGAACTCGACGGCGACCGTGTCCATCTTCTCCGAGGTCCGCCAGGACATCGTGATACGCCAGGTCGGCCACGCCAGCCGGGAGATCAGCCAGCGGTACAACCACCCGCCGAGGCAAGCCCACCTGGCCGCCGCCGGGCAGGTCGCCTCGCTCGTCCGGATCCCCGATTTCCGCCTGGAACGGCCACCCTGCCAGGCACGACCTGGGGCTTAGAAGGCATTTTCAGCGCGAAGCCCGCGGGCGCTCAGCGTCGCCGGATGGAGCTATGACCTGCGACGATACTTGCCAGATGTGGGCCTGGTTCCGGCCACTGTTGGCTCCCAGTTTGGCTCACAACGGTGGGCGGTGGACGGCCAAACGCACCTACGACAGGGCGTGAGCGACGGCCTGCTCGCGTGACATCGCGGCCCCCTGGGCGCGGGCGTGCTCGAACTCGTCCGGCGGGAGGGCTCGTCCGAGCGCTGCGTCGGTCTCCTCGAACTGCTCGAGCTCGTCGGGGGGCCACTCGCCGCCGCCGCGCTGCAGAAGCGACGCGGCCGCGCCGAGGACGGTCGCAGCCCGGACCGACTGGCCCTTCGCAGCCGTCACGGCCGCGAGCCCGTTGAGCGTCCATCCGAGGTAGAGGTCGTGCTCGCGGGCGGTCTCGGTGTCGACCGCCTGACGTGAGAGCTCCTCGGCTCGGTCGAGGTTGCCGAGCCGCCGTTCCACCATGCTCAGGTTCGCCGACTCGCTCCACACGACGAACGCCACACCCTGGCGCTCCGCCGTCGCCAGCCGCTGCCCGATCACCTCGCGCGCGCCCTCGAGGTCACCGGACATCTGGAGGGCGGGACCGAGGACGTGCACCGCGCTCGACCTCCCGGGGTCGTTGTCGGGGAGGTCTCGCGCGAGGTCGAGGGCTTCGCGCAGCAGGCGGACTGCCTCGGGGGGGTCGGTGTAGAGCGCGACACGCGCGAGTCCAGCCAGCGCGAGCGCCTGGAGCGAGGCGTCGTTCAGCGAGGCTGCTAGGTCGAGCGACTCGCGGAAGCGCTGGGCTGCGCGGTCGTGCTCCCCGGCCCAGAACACGAGGTAGCCATGCTCGTGCAAGGCCAGGGCGCGGGTGGTATTCGCCTCGCCGGGAGTAGCGAGCAGCCGGCCGAACCAGTCGTCGCCGTCGGGGATGCGGTTCGTCCCCAGCCAGAACGTGACTAGCGCGTTCGCGAAGCGGAAGCCCGGGTCCACATCATCGTGGTCGAGGTGCCACTGCAGCGCGGCCAGGACGTCGGGGTAGCGTTCCTCGACGGGCTTCTCCGCGTCGGGCTGGTGCGTCCGCGCCGCGGCCCGACCTGCCTCCGCGATGTCGTACAGCTCCTGCGCCTCGGCCGCATCCATGACCGGCATTATGTCGAAGGCCGAGCCGGTCCGGCAACGATCGCGCCGCTTGGGGCAGCCGGGTGGCTCCATCCCCGATAGCTGCAACTACCGGCGATTCTCGGCCGGGTTCAGTCGAGGGTGGCCGCAGGCGATCGCCGCAGGCGAGCCGCGCTTGATGCCTCTACGACCTTCGGCCTCTTCGTCCCGAAGCCAACTAGCGACCCGAGCTGCCTTCATCAGCCTGCCGCTGACCTGCACGGCGTCGCCGGTCCGCGTCCGCGGGTGTACGTCGGCCGACAGCGGTGGTTACTCAGTTGGTTACCCGGCGCCCGACCGGCCGACTAGTTCCCTGACAAAGTCGTCCATGGCACCATCAAGCTCTTTACGCATGACAAGTGAGCGCGCTGGGCAGCGAACCTGCGATCCCACCAAATGCACATGAATGCGGGTAAGGACAGGGAGGCCGCCATGCCACGGCAGATCATCATGACCGCGAACGCGCCGAGTTCGCCGCTCTACAGCCAGGGAGTCAAGGCAGGACCGCACGTGCTCGTCTCGGGCATCGTCGGCATCGACCCGAGCACCGGCAGCCTTGCCGGAGACACGATCGAAGATCAGACACGACAGGCGCTGACGAACTGCGAGGCCATCCTTCGGGCCGGAAGCGCCATCCTGGACGACGTCACCGACTCGCTACGTCGCCAAACTCGGCGTCGAGCTGCCTGGACTACGTCCCTGGCATAAGCCAGCCTCCTTCGACGTACTCACTCACAACGTGCGACCTCACGTCGCAAGAACAGGTGATCTGCGTCTCGCCAAACGGCCTGGCGGATGCCGAGGAATGCCGGCGATGTAAATGTGGCAGGGCCCGGGGGCATTATCGGTCCGGCTGCCAGCTGCCTGAAGCCATTGCCTGAACGGTCTGCCAGTACACAGGAGTGTCCTCTTCCCTTGATCTCCCTGGCGGGGCGGCAGGAAGGCCGCTAGCCGGGAACCCCCTGTCCACATTCGTTACGCGCCGACGCCAGACTGGCCGGCTTTCATGCTGGCTTAGCGAAGCCCCCGGCGCGGCGAGCACCTCATACCGTCGCGGGTCATCATTAACGGGCACATCCAGACACTACGGGGCAAGGCCGGTTACCACCCGCATTTGCCTCGCCGGCGTGTCCGGTGTCGACCGTCCGGTTCAATCCCCCGCAGTGACGACGCGGCCAGATGCGGCTAACGACTTGGCCAGCTCCAACGGGGCCGTTCCAGGTGGGGACATCGGCCAGAGTGATCCAGGTGTCCGGCACACCCTTATTGCCGGGCATCCGAGATGAGCTCCCCCTGTTCGTCGCATGATCTGGCAGTCGCCGCAGCCCGGTGACTGCCGCGCTGGACCTATCGATGGTCCTGGTAGACACCATGCCATCCGTCAGCTCGGGCCAACTCTGTGACCGAGTTCTTTAGTTGGCCACTGGGCATCGATAGTTGGCCACTGCAGGTCCCTCGCGGGCGGGTGGGTGCCAGACCCGGTTAGTCATGTCGAATGGCTGGGGGAAGAGGACAGCGCAGGCTGCACCGAGCGGTCCTTCATACTGCGCCGTCCGGTGCCCGTGCCCGGGGTGCTGTGGACGCCGCAGGCCACGGCGCCGCATAAAGCTGGCGGTCACACTCATCTTGCGGAGGACCCGGGCTACCCACGAGACTGCCGACATGACGGCTGGATCGGGGCCAGAGGGTACTGCTTCCGGACGCGACACAAGGTCCGGGCTGCGGGCGTCTGATCGGGACCGGGATCAGGTCGTGGAGATCCTGCAGGTTGCCGCGGGCGACGGCCGGCTTTCCGCGACCGAGCTGGATGAGCGCTTGGATGTCGGCGATCTTGTAATTCCCCAGCTCTGAGGGGCTGACGATCAGGTAATTCCCCACCCCGATCACGTAATTCCCTATGGGGATGGCGTGCGTGTCGTGGTGGACCTGGCCATCGAGATGGAGCAG
>Ga0302325_10035004_pt1 | contig 10269 bp, 11 predicted proteins | sample Palsa_T0_2_FD_201948 | JGI IMG/M metagenome (GOLD analysis project Ga0302325, IMG submission 201948) | Peat permafrost microbial communities from Stordalen Mire near Abisko, Sweden - Palsa_T0_2 | ecosystem: Environmental > Terrestrial > Soil > Palsa > Peat permafrost | place: Sweden: Abisko...
CGCAGTTCGCGCAACAGCGGCGATGTGAGCACCAGATCCCCGATTTCATCCAGCCGAATCACCGCGGCGGATTTGACGCTGGAAAGATTCGGAGGTTCCTTTGAATTCGGGGCATGCCCATACAGTTCCAGCAGAGAATCAATGCCCGCGGCGACGAAGCCGGCATTAGCCAGCCGCCTCATCGCTGAATAGCCATTCTCGAGAGCTTTGGCGCGCCAAGGCGGCATGCCTCGTGAAACCATAAGCAAATCCTAGCTGCAGGCGCCGATTTCAGCGACGCAGCCCCAGCCCGCGAAGCGTCCGCCGCGCCAGACGCTTCAGGCGATAGTCCAGTCGCTGGGACTTTCGCAACATCTGGCCGTCCAGCACGAATTCAAATTCGTATTGATCCTCGGCAGCGCCGCGTTCGATGGTTAGCGGATGAACCAGCTTTCCGATGGGCCGGGTCGGGAGATTGCCCAATGCGCTGGCCTGGGTGGTGTGGGTCGCTTCCGGTCCGAATCCGATGTTGCTGGCGAGGTTCACGGCCGGAGCGACGCAAAGTCCACCGTTTTTCCAGCAGGTAAACGTCCACTGATGGTCCCAGGTGTCGATTTTTCCGGCATGGGTTTGGTCAAAATGCACGGTCCAGAGGCGGGCCTCCAGGGGGTCCGGGCAATGGGTGGAAATCCACCCGCTTTGTCTCTTTTCCGGCCAGTCCCGCATCGTCACGTCATAAAGCTGCCACGCCCGTCGCCAGGTCGCCCATCCCCAGATGTGCGGTAATTTCGAAAAATAATAACTATACGGATTCGTCCACCCATTGGGCTGAAAGTTGTCTCCGCTGATGTGCATGATGCGCGGCTCGCTGGCAAAACGTTCCAGAAGTTCCCGGCAATAACCGAAGAACGTGGGATCGGGGAGAATATCGTCTTCGAGAATGATCGCCCTGTCCTCCTGCTGGAAGACCCAATCCAATCCACTGGAGACCCGGCGTTTGCAGCCCAGATTGGTTTCAGAGAAATTTCGGCGCACATCGCACGGCCAATCGACGCGCTCGATGATGGCGCGGGTCGCCCGGCATTTCTCCGCCTCGCCCGCTCGATCCGCGCGCGGTCCATCCGCCACCACGAGCAGCGTCTTGGGCCGCGCAGCCGCGATGGCATTGAACACGCGCTCAGTGACATCCGGGCGGTTGAAGATGAGAAGGGCGACGGGGGTTTCCAGCACCGAATGATCTCCTGAATATCAAGTCGTCTTCTCGCCGTCGGGCCGGCGATAAAAAATCGTATGCAGCGTGCTGGCGAAAGGCTCGTAACCGTTGGAGCGAAGAAACTCCGTGGTCGGAGAGCCGTTGATCTGGCCCCAGGCCGATACCGTCATATCTTCGACCAAAATCACCCTCGGGCGAAAGCGTTCCCAGTTGTTGGAGCGCAGTACATTCAGGTCAAATCCCTCAACATCCACCGAGAGAAAGTCGATCTGCCTGCCCGGCGGGAGATGTTTCTCAAGCAGATCCGCCAGCGTAATGGTTTTGATCTCAACCTGCTGGAGAATTTTGCAACCTTGCTGCTGGCGTTGCAGCGAAAGCTCGCGATCAAAGCTGTTCAGTGCCCGCTCGTCGAAAATGAAATAGGTCAATGTCTGCGATTGGTCGGAGACCGCCGCCTGAAGGTTGGCATCTTCAGGCCGCAAATGCCCAAACGCCTCCATGCTCCCGGGCATGGCATCGACGTTGATTCCTCGCCAGCCGCGCTGGTAAAAGAAATTCGTATTGGAAAATCGCTCGGGATGATGCGCGCCGATATCGACGTAAAAGCCCGTCGGTTGCATCTCGAAAATCCGGCGCAGCACCATGTCCTCCCCTTCCTGCGAGTAGCTCAGGTTGAAGGGGGGCGGCGGTGGCCTCAGCCAGTCGATCACCGGCTGGGGGAGAATTTTCTTCAGGATGGGCTTAAGCACAGTCGGTTCCGTGGCCGGTTATTTCGCTCCCTGCTCGATCGTCCATTCCCCTGCAACGAGAATGGGCGCTCCCTCGAACCCGCGGTGCCCCGTGCCGAAAAAATCGCCCCCCTCCACATCGATCATCCCCACGCCGTTCCATGGCCAGTCGGCCTCATCGTTGCCCGCGGTGACGCGAGCGCCCAGAGTATATCGACCGGGCGCAAGGGGAAGTTTTGGAATGACGCACCGGAATTCCCCCTCCGCCGGCACCGATCGAAACGCTTCTCGCACATACGAGGAATACAGAACAAACAACATCTGATCTTGACCCGAGGCGAAGGATATTCCGATGTCGACATTGGCGGGCGGTTGGCCGGGGCATTTGAAGCCCAGGACGATCGCCAGCGTGGCGCCGCTTCGAGCCGCGACTATCGGAACCCGGTTTTCATCCTCGATATGAAAACTCACCAGTCGGACTTTTCCATTGCCGGAGCGATCTTTGCGGTCCGCCAACGCATTGGCGGCCAGGCTGGCGGGCAGAATGCGCTCCAGGTAGGTGCCGATGACCTCTTTGGTATCGCCCCTGGTCACCACCGACCCACCGTTAAGGAGAACCGCCACATTGCAGAGGTTTTCGATGGCGGCCATATTGTGGCTGACAAATAGGATCGTTCTTCCACCTTTGGCGACATCGCTCATTTTTCCCAGGCATTTTTTCTGGAACTGGACATCCCCCACCGCCAAAACCTCGTCCACCACCAGAATCTCCGGCTCCAGGTGGGCCGCCACGGCAAACGCCAGCCGGGTATACATTCCGCTGGAATAGTGCTTGACCGGAGTGTCGAGGAATTTTTCGGTTTCGGCAAATGCGACTATCTCATCAAACTTCCGCTGGATCTCCCCGGTCTTCATTCCAAGGATCGCCCCGTTGAGATAAATATTCTCCCGCCCGGTCAATTCCGGATGAAACCCCGTCCCTACTTCCAGCAGGCTTCCGACCCGGCCGGCAATTTCCACCTTTCCCTCCGTCGGCTCGGTAATGCGGGAGAGGATTTTCAGGAGCGTGGATTTGCCGGCGCCATTTCGGCCGATGATGCCAACCACGTCGCCCTGGCGGACTTCAAAGCCAACCTCCTTCAGCGCCCAGAAACTGGCCTCTCCATTTTCGCTCGGATTGCCCGTCAAACGCCGAAACGGACTGGTGGCGGCAGAAACGATCGACTCGCGGAAGGTTTTGTATTTCTTCCGCTGACCGATGCGGTAGCGCTTGCTCAAACCCTCGATTTTTATGGCGATTTCACTCATGGAGCAATTGCGGGAGAAGTTTAGTCGGATTGCCGTCCTCCGTCCAAATTGACCCCTATTTGCGGTTCTGCTAGGTTCGCAAATCCGTGCTCGGCAAGCTGAAAACAAAGATTCTCAACCGCTATGAGGGCTTGGAAATTGAGTCCCGCATCGGCGCGGCCATGGCTCGTGGAGCCGCCACTGCCGCCACACGCCAAATCGATCCGACCAATCCGATCACCTGGGAATTCGCCGGCTTCAGCCAGCACGGCGAGGATGGCATTCACGATTATCTGATCTCCAATCTGAAGAGCCGAAACAAATTCTTCTTCGAGATCGGTTCGGCGGATGGATTGGAGAACTGTTCCAGTTGGTTTGCCGTCGCGCGCAGCTACGCGGGGGTGATGGTCGAGGGCAATCCCGTCCAATCCCGCAAATGTTCCCGCGTGGTCAACGGCCATTGGGTCTGCAATGTCCACCCGATCAACCTCATGGTGGATCGCCGGAATGTCGCCTCGCTGATGAAAATGTGCCCTTTTCAGGATGTGGACCTGTTCATCATCGATATCGACGGCATTGATTATTACATTCTGCAAAAGGTGCTGGAATTGGGATTTCGGCCCAAGGTTCTGACGGTGGAATACAACAGCGCTTTCGGGCCGGACGCGGCCATCACCATTCCATACCGCGATGTCTTCAGCCGTTTGGAGGCGCATCCGAGCGGGATGTATTACGGGGTTTCGATTGCCGCCTGGCGGAAACTCGTGGCCGGCTACGGGTATCAGTTTCTTTCCGTGGAATCTAGCGGAGGAAACGCTTTTTTTGCGAATCCCTCCGCATTCCCTGATGGCTTCCTCAAAAACATTTCCGGATGCGATTTCCTCGAAGGCGTCGGCGATGTCAACGGCGGAACCCGCCCATTCCGAGATGCCTCCGGTGATCTGACAATGCCCAAGCGGGATTGGAAAAGCCAATTTCAAATCATCAAGGATATGGAGTTCATTCAGGTGTAAAGTTGGTCGTTTGGCCGGCCCATGAACCAAGGTGATCTCTCCAATCGCTGCCCGATCTGCCAGAGCGGGCCCAATCCGCTGTTTTCGGATCGGCAATGGCCGTTGCCGTTTGGGGGGCGCGAATTTGCGGTCTACAGTTGTCAGAAATGCCGGGGATATTTCACTTGGCCGCGCCCAACACCGGCGGAGCTGGCGCGATTCTACGGCGAGTTTTACAATTACACCTGGTTTAAACGACACGAAGCCTTCAAGAAAATCCAGGCATGGCATCGCTGGCGGCGGATGCGACGGATGCTGCGGCGATTTCAAGGCGGCGGCCGGCGGATGCTCGACATCGGCTGCGGGCATGGGCATTTTCTCATTCACGCCAAGCGCGATGGATGGGAAACCCTGGGCGCTGATTTCGCCTCTCCCGCGACGGAGTTCGCCCGGTCGCACTATGGCCTGAAGGTTGCCGAGGGCGATTTTCAGGAACTCGCCGGGACCGATCCCCTGTGTAACGACAGTTTCGATCTCATAACCATGTGGCATTGTCTGGAACACACCGTCGATCCGGTGAAGTTTCTGGAATCGGCCGCCCGGCTGGTCAAAGCCGATGGATTGATCGTGGTCGCGGTGCCCAATTCCGGATGCTCGGCATTTCGCCGGCTGAGGGAGCAATGGACCTGGTATCAGGAGCCGTTCGTGCATACGGTTCATTTGAATGAGCCGAGCGTGCGAGCCGCCGGAGGGCGGGCGGGTCTGGATGTGGTCTCGGTTACATCGCGCGACACCTGGGATGCCAACTGGCTCTGTGACGAGTTTCTTTACCATGAATGCCAATTCTTCGGCCGGGCCATGCGCGTCTTCGGCTCTACCCCCCGGTTCTGGGCCGAGGAGTCGGTGCGGATGTTCCTGTACGGGGTTGGCGCAATGAAGTATTGGGCGCTTGGGGTGGAATCGACAGCCCATAGCGGCCAGGAATTGCTCGCCGTTTTTCGCCGTAGGTAGCAATCAGACCCGCCATTTCCATCCATCCACCCCATTCCCGGCCCATTCCATACCCAGCCCGAATAAACCGTAAATATTTACTGTTAAATGCCTTACATGGGTATTTCCCTTCAATTCCCCTGGCGATTGCTGCCGATAATCTTGATCGGAGATCGACTTATGTCTACCCTGTTGGCCTTTGCCAAGCGACCCGCGCCGGCTAAACGGCCCGTGATCGTCAGCCCAAGCATTCCAATCGGGCAGCGGCGGAGACAGTCTATGACAGAATCAGCCTCGACCAACGCTTCGGTTGCAGCCAAGCCAGTTTCCTCCAATGGCCGCGCGACGCCCCGGCATATGCTCGAATTTGAGAAGCATCTCGGCCAGCTCGAAACCCAGATTCAGGAACTCGAGGCCCTCCAGCAGCAACGCCAGGTGGATTATTCCAAGGAGCTTCGCCAGCTTCGCAACAATTACACCTCGCTGCTTCGCAAGACCTACGACAATCTCAGTGCCTGGGAAACGGTTCAGGTCGCTCGACATCCCCAGCGGCCGCAGTTTAAGGATTATGTCGATCTGATCTGCCCGGAATTCCGCGAGCTGCACGGCGACCGCCGATTCGGCGACGATCCGGCCATCCTCTGCGGCCTGGCCCGGCTCGGGGGGCAAAAGGTCGTTCTCATCGGACATCACAAGGGCCGGGACACCAAGGAAAAGGTCAAGTGCCATTTCGGGCTGGCCCATCCTGAAGGATATCGCAAGGCGCTCCGCTGCATGAAGCTCGCGGAGAAGTTTGGATTGCCGGTGGTTACGCTGATCGACACCCCCGGCGCTTATCCCGGCATCGAAGCCGAGGAACGCGGACAGGCTGAGAGCATCGCGCGGAATCTCATGGAGATGTCCCGGCTTCGCTCGCCCATCGTCAGCATCATCATCGGCGAAGGCGGCAGCGGCGGGGCACTGGGCATCGGCGTGGCCGACCGCGTGTACATGATGGAATTCGCCTGGTATTCCGTCATCAGCCCCGAAGCATGTTCCGCCATCCTCTTCAAAAACAACGACAGCGCCGCCCAACTGGCCGAAAGCCTCAAACTCACCAGCCGAGACCTCAAACAGCTCGGCATCATTGATGCGATCATTCCCGAACCCCTCGGCGCCGCCCACCGCGACCCCCACACCGCCGCCCACAGTATCGAACAAACCGTCGCCAAAGCCCTGCGAGAACTGACCGGGGGCAAAAAGCGATCCAAGATCGACGATCTGCTGGAATGCCGATATGAGAAGTTCCGCAACATGGGCGTGATGCAGGAACAGGTGCGCAAGGCGGCGAAGGTGGCGGGGTAAGTCTCTTTCGGACAATTCACTTTTAGCCGCGTCGCTTGGCGACGCGATTTATTTGCAAGAGGCCGGCCGTCCACCGCATCCGCGCGTCGCCAAGCGACGCGGCTAAAAGCAAAAATCATCTTCCCCGCAATGTCCAGCGAATCGCAATCAACAAAGTAAACGAAATCCCCAAGAGCACCGCCCCCAAAGCCAACGCCTGATTCAGATCAATCTGAAATCCAATGTACACCGCCAACGGCATGGTCTGCGTTCGGCCAGGATAGTTGCCGGCGAAGATAATGGTCGCGCCGAACTCGCCCAGCGCGCGGGCCCAGCAGAGGGCAGCGCCGCCGACCAAAGCGCGCCAGGCCACCGGAACCGTAACCCCCCGGAACACTTGCAGCGGCGATGCCCCATCCAGCGCCGCCGCCGATTCCAGATCTCGGCTCACACCCGCCAACCCAATCGCCGCGGATTTCACGTAATACGGGGCGGCCACGAATGTCTGTGCCAATACCACCGCGATCGGCGTGAAAACGATTTGAATCCCCAGCCGAGTCAGGATCGGCCCGAATAATCCGCCGCGCCCGAAGGTCATCAGGAGCGCAATCCCCGCGACGGCCGGCGGAAGCACGGTCGGCAGATCGATCAAAGTATCCAGAATCATCCGCCCGGCGAATCGGCGTCGAGCCAGCAGATAGGCCACCGGTGTTCCGAACAAAACGGAGATGATCACGGCTGCGCAACTGGTGAAGAGGCTCAGCCACATCGCCTGCGCCGTCGCCGGCTCGGTCAATTCGTGGGCAAAATCCGAAGGCTTAATCCGCGCCAGGAGCGCCCCCATCGGCACGATCAGCAAAACCAGCAGCGGCAACCCCGCCAGCGGCAAAAGCGCTTTGCCCCACCGCGCCTTCGGACTATGTTTTTCTTCATTCACTTGGATGGAGGAGGAAGAAATCCGTGGAGTGCCAGCACATTTTGCCCCGCCGGCGACATCACCAACGCCTCAAAATCTTTCGCCAAATCCGGCTCAGCCGCGTGCGCGGCGATCGCCATGGGATAATTGGCGATTGGGTTGATGTTGCCCGGAATCGGAACTCCCGCCAAGTCATTGTTGCCAACCAGATCACTCGTGTATGCGATTCCCGCATCCCCCTCGCCCAGTTGGATTTTCACCACCACCGCCTTCACGTTCTCCTCCTTGGACTTCACATTGGCCAGCACCTTCGCCGAAAAATCCGGCCCATAATCCGGCAACGCACTGGCGGATTGCAATAGCGTCAGCAGATAACTCCCCACCGGCACCGTCGGATCGGCCACGATCAGTTTCACGCCCGGTTTGGCTAGATCGGCCAGCTCCGTGATATCCGCCGGATTTTTTTTGGGCACGATGATCGCCAATTGATTCGTGGCGAAAAGCGTGATACTGGACGAATCGACCGCGCCCGCTTTCTGCAGCGCATCCATCTGCGTCTGATTGGCCGATGCAAAAATATCGCAACCAGCCCCTTGCTCGATTTGCGTGACCAAATCGTTGGATCCCGCAAAATTGAGCACGACATTGACGCCCGGATGCGAGGCCTGAAATTGATTCGCCAGATCAGTAAACGGCTGCGTCAGCGAAGCCGCCGCGAAAACCCGAAGCGTATGACTGGCAACCGGCGGCGCGGACGAGCGGGAGCAACTCGCCAAAGCCACCGCCAGAAGGGCGACCAACATTTTCCATTGCGACCCGTCATGCCAAATCGAATAACGCCGCATGTTCGACACCGCCTTTTGAGATTAGCCAGCCGTAACATCGTCCATTGAGTCAAAGATGTCTAGATCGGCTTTAGCCAATGTACCGCCGAGAACGAAGGCATGTGAACCTGAATTCGCCTCCTCGTGCGGGGGAAGTACAATACATCAATGCGTCTAGTCTTGTGCTTTCTGGGAGTATTTCTTTCGATCATTTGCTCCGGTTGCAGCTGCCCAGACCATATGGCGTTAGGCAATGCCGGAGCCGGCACGATGGACGAAGGTACCTGGAGAGAATTTTTTGGCGACTCAAGATCAGAAATGTTTAACGAGAGATCGGGCTTGGATGATGAACGCTTTCGACGATTGGTCCCCGCGCTTCAAGGCATACGCGTTCTGGATTTGGCGCTTGATTGTCCAGGAATAACCGATGCTTCAATCCCTTCGATTAATCGGTTGAAAACGTTGGAAACTCTGGCCCTGGACGATTCCAGGATTACCCCCAATGGCGTGCAGGAACTGACGGGATTGCCCCGGCTATCCTACATTCAAGTGTATGGACCACTTTGGGATGATGAAAGCATAAAGGAAACGGCGGCAAAACTCCCCGGCGTGGAAATACACAGAGATGGCGATTGGATAAAAGATCACCCCTCTACGAGTACGGCATTGGTGCCGTAGACGATTCCATTACACAAACAATGGAATCATGAGCGCGAAAATCAGCTATATCCATTTTCGCATCATGATTGCTCTTCGACTGCCTCGCCTCGTATTGTGTCGATCGCATGCGGCAGGATGTCCGCCATCGCCTGCAAAAACTCGCTCGCTCCGCGCGGGGAGCCGGGCAGATTCACAATCAACGTCTTTCCCAGCGTCCCCGCTTCACCGCGAGAGAGAAACGCCTTGGGCGTTTTGGCGAAGCAACGCAACCTCGCCAATTCCAGCAATCCCGGATGCCGGCGTTCCAGAAGTTTTGCCGTCGCCTCTGGTGTGACATCGCGCGGCGAAAGCCCGGTGCCGCCGGTAGTGAGAATCAGATCGGGTTTCGGAGAATCCAGCGCCCATGCACGAATCTGCCGAGAGATTTGTTCCGCCTCATCCGGCAAAATCGCCGTCGTCAACACTTCTACCGAAAGCTGCTTCTGCAAAATCTCCACTAGCGCCGGCCCGGATTTATCCACCGCCTGCCCGCGTGAGCAGCGATCGGAGCATGTCAGCACGGCCGCAGTGATGGGTTTCATGCCCGCCTCCGGAAATTCGTTTTTCCCCCGGTTTTTTCGACAAGTTGGATCGGCCCGATAACCATTGCTGGATCGATCGCCTTGCCCATGTCCACCACCGTCAGCGCCGCGACGGCGACGGCCGTGAGCGCTTCCATCTCCACGCCCGTCCGACCCACGCAAATCACCGTCGCCCTGAGTTTCACAAAACTCCCCCGCACCGACGCCTGCACATCCACTTGTTCCAGCGGCAGATTATGACATAGCGGAATCAACTCGCTGGTTTTTTTTGCACCTTGAATCCCCGCCAATCGCACCGCCGCCAAAAGATCACCCTTGGGAACCGAGCCGGACGAAATCATCTTCGCAAGCTGCCGCGAGATTTTCACCCGCCCCTCCGCCACCGCCCGGCGGGTGGTGATTGATTTGGCGCTGACATCCACCATGCGCATGTTGCCGTGTTCATCGAGATGAGACAATTGCCTAGCCATGACCAATCAGTCATTTGACGCGAAGAAGGCGATTCGGACAAGAAAGAGAATTTACGAGGAGGTATTCGTATGGTGTCGTGGGTCAGAAAAGTTTCCCGACACCATTTTGCGGCAGAGGCACCAACCGTTGCGTTTTCAGGGTTGCTCAGTAGAGGACGATGAGGCAGTAGGAGTAGCCGGAACGCCCTTCACCACATTCTGGAGTTTATGGTCTGATTCGTCGTAGACGTCCAGCCCATATGGCCAATACGCGATATATATTTGGCCATTCTTCACGATATAAACTTCTTGTCCGTCTCCTGCGAT
>Ga0302325_10035005_pt1 | contig 10269 bp, 8 predicted proteins | sample Palsa_T0_2_FD_201948 | JGI IMG/M metagenome (GOLD analysis project Ga0302325, IMG submission 201948) | Peat permafrost microbial communities from Stordalen Mire near Abisko, Sweden - Palsa_T0_2 | ecosystem: Environmental > Terrestrial > Soil > Palsa > Peat permafrost | place: Sweden: Abisko...
TCCCAATGCCATGGTTTAGGGACTGAAAACAACGACAACTGCTTCAATTCGTCCTTGTCGAAAAAGAGACCGTTAAATATCGCCAGTCGTTGTCGAAACGATCTCTTCCTGGTCTCAGTGAGCCATAGTACGATTATACCGGCACCGCTGATCGCCAACACCAACATTAAGGGCATGGCCGACGTCATTGGCCATCGTCTACTATGTACGCTATCGAGAGCGACTATTGCGGCAAAAGCTGCCTCCGCACAATTCGTCGCCATCCACTGCTGCTTCTTTAGAAACATTAGCTGATCTATAGCATCTCGGTGAACAGCAAGCATTTGAGCAGTCGGTTCTGCCTCAGTGCCGGATTTCACCAAGGTCATGATTCTCTACCCATCCGACACGGGCTCCTCGGGCGCTTCCGAGTGCCAATCTCTTTCAATGCGTGGCAGACTATCCCAGAAGAAACACGACGTTGGGCACGTGGTGATGAACTGCAGTGAGAAGACGATCCGGCTGACCGAGGCCGTGATCTACACCGACAAGGATCACTTCCAGGAGCTTGGCCCACAGGGACCGACCTCCCTGCCACCGGAGTCATTGGGCGAGCGCCAGTGGCTCTACGTCTGCGGTCACGAAGACAAGTACGCGAGCATCGAGGTGGCGCGCTCAATCGACGAGGCCGTTGCCCTGACCGCCGCGCTGTCCTCTGCGGACGGGGGGATTTCAACCCTCCTCAGCGACGATGACCTGATGAGCATCGCGAAGGAATACGATGCCACGCAGAAGCCAAATGGGCGTCCATGGGCCAAGAGTGGCAACGGTTTCCGCTCCGCCTGGGGAGAAGCTGCAAAGTCGGCTGGAGTTGAAGGCGTGACCTTCCATGACCTGCGCGGAACGTTTGCAACCCGCCGGATGGCTGCTGGATGGACCGCCGAAGATGTGGCTCTTTGCACCGGCCACTCACTGCGCGATTTGCGGACGCTGGAGCGATATGTTGACCGACGATTGGTCGCCGAGCAGCGCGCAGAAGCCATGGCTCTCAGGCTCGCACAGTCCGAAGCATGAACGAACTTTGCAAACCAGCCTGCAAACTGGCTTGGCTTCTGGGTCCTAAGTCGTTGGAAAAATTGGAGGCCTGGCCGAGAATCGAACTCGGGTGCGCGGATTTGCAGTCCGCTGCGTCACCACTCCGCCACCAGGCCGCTAAGGAGCGCGGTTGGCTATCAGAAGCCTTCGCGCCCGGCAAGGAATAGGGCGGGGCGATTGCCTGCGGATTAAGGGCCGCCGTATAAGCCGGATTCTCTCGTCAGACTTGAGCACGGCCCCTTCATGAGCACCGATTTCGCGGCCCAGCGGGCGACCATGGTGGAGAGCCAGGTGCGCGTCGCCGACGTCACCGACTATGCGCTGCAGGACGCCATGCGCATCGTGCCGCGCGAGGCGCTGCTGCCGCCGGACGTGGCCTACCTGGCCTATGCCGACGTCGAGGTGGCCTATGCGCCCGGCCGCTGCCTGCTGAAGCCGCGCGACGTCGCCAAGCTGCTGCAGGCGGTGCGGCCGCAGCCGGGCGAGCGGGCGCTGGCGATCGCCGCGCCCTATGCGGCGGCGGTGCTGGCGGCGATGGGGCTGACGGTGACGCGGCTGGATGAGGGCGACCTGACCGCGTTGGACGACGTCTGGGACGTAATCGTCTGCGAAGGGGCGGTCTCCAGCGTGCCGGCGGCCTGGTGCGCGTCGCTGCACCTGTTTGGGCGGCTGGCGGTGGTGGTGCGCAGCGGACAGATCGGCCGGGCCGAGCTCTACCTGCGCTCGGAGCGGGACGTCGGCCGCCGCGACCTGTTCGACTGCGCGCCGCCGATCATGGCCGGGTTCGAGCCGAAGCCGGCGTTCACCTTCTGAGGCGGACGCGCTCCCTCGACTCGGCGTCCGACATGACGAAAGCTTAAGTGGGCTAGCGCCGCCGACGCGGCCTAGATGCTGGCCGCCACACCCTGAAGGCGTGGGCGAGATGGGGACGGATACGGACATGCGTGGGCATCGTCGGGCGGCTGCGGCCGGTTGCATCGCTGCGCTCGCGTGGGGCTCGGTGGCTGGGGCCGAGACCCTGGGCGACGCGATCGCGCTGGCCTACCAGACCAATCCCACGCTGCAGGCCGAGCGCGCCCAGCTGCGGGCGACAGACGAGGAGTACGTGCAGGCCGAGTCCGGGCTGCGGCCCACGGTCAGCGGCAGCGGCTCCTACAGCTACCAGAGCCAACAGGTCGGCGAGACTGGCGTGCCCAGCTTCAACGCCGCCGGCGTCGGCGAGAGCGGTGTGGTCCAGGTGACCCAGCCGCTCTACACCGGCGGGCGGGCCGCGGCGCAGATCGACGCGGCGCAGGCCGACATCATCGCCGAGCGCGAGAACCTGCGGCGCACCGAGCAGGGCGTGCTGCAGAGCGTGATCGACGCCTATCTCGACGTCCGCCGCGACCAGGAACAGGAGACCATCAGCCAAGACAATGTGAACGTGCTGGCGCGGCAGCTGGAGGAGACCGACGCGCGCTTCGACGCCGGCCAGCTGACCCGCACCGACACCGCCCAAAGCGAGGCGCGGCTGGCGCTGGCCCGCTCGCAGCTGGCGACGGCGCAGTCGACGCTGGCGCAGGCGCGGGCGGCCTATGCGGCGGTGGTGGGCCAGAACCCTGGCGAGCTGGCGCCGGAGCCGCCGATCGCCCCACTGCTGCCGGCCAGCGTCGACGCCGCGTTCGACGCGGCCGAGCACGACAATCCGCAGCTGCGCCAGGCGGGCGCCACCGAGCAGGCCAGCGCCGCGCGGCTGGCCGAGGCCAAGGCGGCGACTCGGCCGACCGTCTCGCTGAGCGGGCAATATGGCTACGTCAGCCAGCAGGAGGGGATCTCGGGCGGCTTCAACTCGTCGATCGGCGTCACCGAATCGGAGCTAGGCGGCAGCGTGACCGCGAACGTCACGGTGCCGATCTTCACCGGCGGGCTGAATTCGTCGCGAATCCGTCAGGCCGCGGAGCAGGACAACGTCGCCCGGATCGGCATCGAGAGCGCGCGGCGCCAGGTGCTGCAGGCGGTCTCGCAGGCCTGGAACCAGCTGCTGGGCGCCCGGGCCAGCCTGGTCGCCGACGAGGAGCAGGTGAAGTCGGACACGGTCGCCTTCGAGGGCGTGCGCGAGGAGCAGAAGGTCGGTCTGCGCACCATCCTCGACGTGCTCAACGCCCAGCAGGAGCTGGAAAGCTCGCAACTTCAGCTGGTTGGCGCGCGACACGACGAATATGTCGCCGCCGCCGCGGTGCTGGCGGCCACCGGCGCGCTGGACGCCAAGGCCCTGGTTCCGGACTCGCCGCGCTACGATCCGAAGGCCAACTTCGACAAGGTGCGCCACGCGCCCGGCTGGGTGCCGTGGGAGGGCGCGGTGCTGGCGCTGGACCATGTCGGCGCCCCGGCCCCGACCCCCAACCCGCCGCCGTCGACCCCCGGCGAGGTGGTCAAGACTGCGACACCCTGAAGCAGCGGCGAAACGGCGAAATTGCAGGATCGGAACTTCGCGCGTAGCCTGACCGCGAAAAGAGATTCTCGGTCAGGATTCTACTGATGTCGGATGCAGCTGCAGCCCCGGAACCCACAATGGAGGAGATACTCGCCTCCATCCGGCGGATCATCTCCGAAGACGATGCGCCGGCGGCCGAAGCCGAGGCCGCGCCGGAGGCCGAACACGAGCCGGAGCCCGTGCCCGAGCCCGTGGTGGCGCTCGCCAAGCCGGAACCTGAACCCGACCCGGCGCCGGTCGAGGACGTGCTGGAGCTGACCCAGAGGGTCGAGCCGCCGCCCCCCGAAACCGTCGGTGACCTCGACGTCTACACCAAGGCCGAACCGGAGCCCGCACCCGTGCCACAAGCCAAACCGGAACTGGTGGCGCTCGCCGCCGGAGACGACGACGAAGAACTGGTCGGCGAATCGACCGCTTTCGCGGCCGCCAGCGCCTTCGGCAATCTGACCCACTCGATCCCGATGCCGGCCACCGGCCGCACGCTCGAGGACTTGACCCGCGAGCTGCTGCGACCGCTGCTCAAGGCTTGGCTCGACGAAAACCTGCCGCGCATCGTCGAATCGAAGGTCGCCGAGGAAGTCGAGCGCATCTCGCGCACCCGAGTACGCTGACCTAACTCCGCGAGGTTGCTCGCAGAGCTAGCTGGAACCGCGATCGGGCGCGCCTGATCGCGACCCCGCCTCGCTTGACAGAGCGGGGCTCCCATATAGTCAGCGCCTCGCCATGCTCGAAAAGACCTTCGATCCCCCGTCCGTTGAAGCGCGCCTCTACGCCAAGTGGGAGGCGTCGGGCGTGTTCGCGCCGAAGGACGATCCGGACGCGCAGCCCTATTCGATCGTCATCCCGCCCCCGAACGTCACTGGCTCGCTGCACATCGGCCATGCGCTGAACAACACGCTGCAGGACGTGCTGGTGCGCTTCCAGCGCATGCGGGGCAGGGCGGCGCTGTGGCTGCCGGGCACCGACCACGCCGGCATCGCCACCCAGATGGTGGTCGAGCGGCAGCTGGCCGAGAGCGGCGCCAACATCAGCCGGCGCGACATGGGCCGCGAGACCTTCGTCGAGAAGGTGTGGGAGTGGAAGGCCAAGTCGGGCGGCACGATCGTGCGCCAGCTGCGCCGGCTGGGAGCCTCCTGCGACTGGTCGCGCGAGCGCTTCACCCTGGACGACGGACTATCAGCGGCCGTGCGCAAGGTGTTCGTCACCCTGCACAAACAGGGCCTGCTCTACCGCGACAAGCGGCTGGTGAACTGGCACCCGGAACTGCAGACCGCCGTCTCCGACCTCGAAGTCGCCAATGTCGAGGTGAACGGCCAGATGTGGCGCTTCCGCTACCCGATCGAGGGCGAGCCGGGCCGCTTCATCGTCGTCGCCACCACCCGGCCGGAGACGATGGTCGGCGACACCGCGGTCGCGGTGCATCCCGGCGACGAACGCTACGCGGATCTCATCGGCAAGCAGGTGCGGCTGCCGCTGGTCGGCCGGCTGATCCCGATCATCGCCGACGACTACGCCGATCCCGAGAAGGGCACCGGCGCGGTGAAGATCACTCCGGCGCACGACTTCAACGACTTCCGCGTCGGCCAGCGCCACGGGCTGGAAGCGATCAACGTCTTCACCCCCGACGCCAAGCTGAACGAGAACGCGCCGGCCGCCTACCGCGGGCTCGACCGCTTCGCCGCGCGCACGCAGATCGTCGCCGACATGGAGGCTCTCGGCCTGCTCGAGGGCGTCGACGCCAACAGGATGATGGTCCCCTACGACGAGAAGTCGAAGCTGGTGGTGATCGAGCCCTATCTGACCGACCAGTGGTACGTCGACGCCAGGACCCTGGCGCAGCCGGCGATCCGGGCGGTGGAAGAGGGGCGCACCGTCTTCGAGCCGAAGAGTTGGGAGCGCACCTATTTCGAGTGGTTGCGCAACATCGAGCCCTGGTGCGTCTCGCGCCAGCTCTGGTGGGGCCACCGCATCCCGGCCTGGTACGGGCCGGACGGCGCGATCTTCGTCGAGGAGACCGAGGACGCGGCGCTGGCCGCCGCCCACGCCTACTATGGTCGCGCCGAGGTGCTGACCCAGGACGAGGACGTGCTCGACACCTGGTTCTCGTCCGGGCTGTGGCCGTTCTCGACGCTGGGCTGGCCGGAGAAGACCAAGGATCTGGCCCGGTTCTATCCGACCGGCGACCTGGTCACGAGCTTCGACATCATCTTCTTCTGGGTCGCCCGGATGATGATGCTGGGCATCCACTTCATGGGTGAGGTTCCGTTCCGCCGCGTGGTGATCAACGCCCTGATCCGCGACGCGCAGGGGCAGAAGATGTCCAAGACCAAGGGCAACGTGGTCGACCCGCTGGAGCTGATCGACGAATACGGCGCCGATGCGCTGCGCTTCACCGTCGTCGCCATGTCGGGGCAGGTGCGCGACATCCGCCTCTCGCGGCAACGCATTGAAGGTTATCGCAATTTCGGCACTAAGCTGTGGAACGCCGCGCGCTTCTGCCAGATCAACGGGTGCGCGCGCGTCGAGGGCTTCGATCCCGCCGCCGTGCGTCACGTGCAGAACCGCTGGATCCACGGCGAGGCGCTGAAGGCCGCCCGCGCGGTCACCGCAGCGCTGGAGGCGGCGCAGATGGAGGCGGCGGCCGAAGCGCTGTACCGCTTCATCTGGAACGTGTTCTGCGACTGGCATCTGGAGCTGGCCAAGCCGCTGCTGGCAGCCGGCGGCGAGGTTGCGGCCGAGACCCGCGTCACCACCGCCTGGGCGCTCGACGTGATCCTGAAACTGCTGCACCCCATCATGCCGTTCATGACCGAGGAGCTGTGGGAGAAGACCGCCGAGGTTGGGCCGCCGCGCGACTCGATGCTTATCACCGCACCATGGCCGGAACTGCCGGACAGCTACGCCGACGAACCCGCGACCGCCGAGATGGCGCTGGTCATCGCGGTGATCACCGAGGGCCGCTCGGTGCGCTCGGAACTCAACGTGCCCGTGTCGGCCAAGCCGCCGCTACTGGTGACCGAAGCCGGACCGCGCGAGCGCCGCATCCTGGCCGAGCACGCGGAGGCGATCGGCCGGATGCTGAGCGTTGGCGAGATCCGCTTCGACGCCGCCGAAGCCGGCGCGGTGCCATTCCTGGCCGAGGGCGCCGCCTTCGCGCTGCCGGTCGCCGAATTCATCGACCTCGCCGCCGAGAAGGCGCGCCTGGCCAAGGAAGTTGCGGCTCGGACCGCTGAGATCGATCGTATCGCCATGAAGCTCGCCAACCCAGACTTCGTCGCCCGGGCGCCGGAGGAGGTGGTGGACGAGAACCGCGAACGGCTGGTGGACGCCGAGGCCGCCAAAGCGCGGCTCAGCGCGGCCCTGAAGCGGCTGGAAGGCTTCGGCTAGCGCGAGGGATCTCTGCCGAGGCCCGCGTCGCGCGCGGCGATCGTCGCGTTCGCGGCTCTAGCGTCGGCGCGAAAGTCGTAGGCGCCGACCTCAGCTGCCCAGTCCGGCCATTTGCCGCTGCGCGCCCAGTAGTCGCAAAATCCAAGCCCGGCGCAGAGTTCGACAAAACGTCGGTCTTGCCGCAGCGAACGCCAGCCGACGTCGAACAGCAGGTGCAAGCCCATGTCGTCTCCCAGCGGCCGCGCGTTCGGCTGCTCGAGGTAGCTGAAATCGGCGAGCGCGATCAGGTCGTAGACTTCATCTGCAAGCTCGAGCGGGCCCAGGAAGCCCAACGGTCGCAAGCCGATCGAGCCGGTCTCGGCCAGCTGCCGCTCCGCGACCTCAAGCACACGTTTGGCGTTGAGCGTTCCATTCGCCAGCCGGTCGGCAATGCGCAGGATGCCGGCGATGTAGTCGGCGTAAAGGCCCCGGTCGCCGCCGCGGGCCGCGAGCAGATCGACCCTGGACCAGTCCGCCGCTTCGATCGCCTTGCCGATCGCCGTGGAGGCGATGAAGCCTTCGCCCGGGAATTGCTCCAGCGCCCAGTCGAACGCGGCGTTCGACTCCGACCAGAGCCCGACGGTGCCCAGCATCGAGGCCTTCCACCCCGCGGCCGTCGGCCTGCAGGCCGACATCGCCGCCTTTATCGATCAGCACAGATCCAAAACCCTTCCGCTGGACCAAGTCCGCCGACGACATACTCGCATCCATCGAGCGCTTCTGCGTCCGCAACACACCACAATAATCAAACGAACTTCTGAACCAGGACACTAGCAGGCGACCGCGCAAAAGGCGACGCCCCGAATGGCTTCGGGACGTCGCGGTCGAGATTGGGTCTGTTCGCTTTCGACACGACGCGGATGCGCAGCATGTCGATCAGCAGGGCGATCTTCACCGGCCCGTCCGGCCCCTGCGCCTCCAGATTGCAGCTGATCCAGTACCACTCGTTACCGCAGTCCAGGTGCAGGTGATGGTCGGCCGGGAAGTTGACCGCGGTTGGCGGATGCAGATCGCCGTAGCCGCCCGCCGCGCCGCTCATCTGGTAGATCGTCGCCGCCACCCCCGCGGCGTACGAGCCGCCGGTTGGACTGATCTGCGCGGCCGTGCCGCGCATCAGCTTGAAGGCGGCCTGGTCCCTGGGCTGCAGGTAGGCCGGAATCGAAGCCAGCTGCGCCGAGAGCGCCTGAGCCGCCGTCATCTTCGCCATCTGGGTCCCCCGTTGCGACGCGACCAACGGCCGCCAGTTCGGGTTCGCGGTCAAGCTGTAGACGTTTGCGGCTCTAACGAGAGGGCGAGCGGGTTTGCATCGCGCACTACCCTATGCTTGTTCACCTACCCCAGAACGAGGCCCGGGGAGCCGGGCTTCTGCAGGAGATAAGCGTCTATGAGTGAGTCCGTATCCGAGGGTGATATCGCCAAGTCGTGGCCGGCGATGTCGATCGCCGAGGCCAACCGCATCATCACCGCGCCTGGCATGCCGTGCGAGATCGAAGAGCTGGTGATCCGGGGTGTCCCGACCCGGGTCTGGAAGAATTTGCCGCCCTCGCTGCGCTCGGTGGCCGAAGCGTCGCGGGCACACGGCGATAGGATCTTCCTGGTCCACGAGGACGAGCGGGTCAGCTACGAGGGCTTCTTGCGCGCCGTCGCCGCCTTCGCGCACGAGCTAGCCGAGGCCGGCGTTATCAAGGGCGACCGCGTCGCGATCATCATGCGCAACATCCCGGAGTGGCCGGTGGCCTTCTACGCCGCCGCCGCGCTGGGCGCGATCATCACGCCGCTGAACGCCTGGTGGACCGGGCCGGAGCTGGAATACGGCCTAGTCGACAGCGGGACCAAGGTGGTTATCGTCGACGCCGAGCGGTTGGAGCGCATCAGCGAGCACCTGGAGCATTGCCCGGACCTGAAGCAGATCTATGTGGCCCGCGCCCGCGAGGAGATCGCCAATCCGCGGATCGCCAAGCTCGAGGACGTGATTGGCGAGCCCAATTCGTGGAAGACCCTGCCGGATCGCGCCCTGCCGCCGGTCGAGATCCTGCCCGAGGACGACGCCACCATCTTCTACACCTCCGGCACCACGGGGAAGCCGAAGGGCGCGCTGGCGACCCAGCGCAACATCAACTCCAACATCATGGCCGCCGCCAGCGCCGCCCAGCGCGCCTTCCTTCGCCGCGGCGAAACCCCGCCGGCGCCTGATCCGAACGCGCCGCAGCGCTCGATGCTGCTCTCGGTGCCGTTCTTCCACGCCACCGGCTGTTTCGCGGTGCTGAACCCGATCTGCTTCGCTGGCGGCAAACTGGTGATGATGCGCCGCTGGGAACCGGTGCGCGCGTTCGAGCTGATCGAACGCGAGAAGATCCAGGCCGCCGGCGGCGTGCCGACCATCGCCTGGCAGCTAATCGAGCATCCGCTGCGCAAGAACTACGACCTCTCCTCGCTGGAGAGCGTGGCCTACGGCGGCGCGCCCTCGGCGCCCGAGCTGGTGCGCAAGATCAAGGAAACCTTCCCCAAGTCCGCCGCCGGCAACGGCTGGGGCATGACCGAAACCTCGGCTACGGCCACCAGCAATGGCGCCGAAGACTACGAGAACCGGCCAGACAGCTGCGGCCCGGCAGTGCCGGTCACCGACCTGAAGATTATGACCGTCGAGGGCGACCGCGAACTGCCGATCGGCGAGGTTGGCGAGCTCTGGTGCAAGGGTCCGCAGGTGGTGAAGGGCTACTGGAACAAGCCCGAAGCCACGGCGCAGACCTTCATCGACGGCTGGGTCAAGACCGGCGATCTCGCGCGGCTCGACGAGGAGGGCTTCTGCTTCATCATCGACCGAGCCAAGGACATGCTGATCCGAGGCGGCGAGAACATCTACTGCATCGAGGTCGAGAACGTCCTGTACGACCACCCGGCGGTGATGGACGCCGCCCTGGTCGGCATCCCGCACAAGACGCTTGGCGAAGAGCCGGGCGCGGTCGTCACCCTGAAGCCGGGCGCGGAAGCGACCGAGAAGGAGCTGCGCGCCTTCGTCGCCGAACGCCTGGCGGCCTTCAAGGTGCCGGTAAAGATCCTGTTCTGGCGCGAAACCCTGCCGCGCAATCCGCAGGGCAAGATCCTGAAGAACGAGCTGAAGAAGCTGTTCGTGACGGAGGGGGCGGCCTAGGTCCGGCCATGAAAAGGATCGCGATCTTCATGGTGGCAGGGGTGCTGGCGCCGGTGCTCGCGAGCGCCCAGCCCAAGGCCGATCCCTTCTATTCCAAGGCCTACAACGCCTGCATGGACGTCGCTGGCGGCTCTACCATGCCGAT
>Ga0302325_10035006_pt1 | contig 10269 bp, 10 predicted proteins | sample Palsa_T0_2_FD_201948 | JGI IMG/M metagenome (GOLD analysis project Ga0302325, IMG submission 201948) | Peat permafrost microbial communities from Stordalen Mire near Abisko, Sweden - Palsa_T0_2 | ecosystem: Environmental > Terrestrial > Soil > Palsa > Peat permafrost | place: Sweden: Abisko...
TTGGCGATGGAGCGGATGCAGGCCGAGGCGCTGGAGGCCAAGGCCGAGGGCATCGTCGGCGTCGATCTTCACGAGCGCTCGCACGGATGGGGAAGCCACGTGATCGAGTTCTTCGCGATCGGCACGGCGATCATTCCAGCGGAGGGCAGCGAGGACCATGTGATCCCCGCGCCCCAGCCGGTGCTCGACCTGTCGTGAGGAGGGTCTGTGCGGCCGTCGCCTCAGCGGCGCTGATCGCCCTCTCGGTCGTCGCGATTCCGGCTACGGCAAGACCCCCGGCGAGCGCGAAGCATGCGACGGCCCCCGGCGGGCCGTTCGTCACCGCCGCGATGCGGGCCTTCCTCGCGACGCGTTCGGGCGATATCACGGCCGCTGCCTACAACGTCGAGACAGGGCGGCTTTTCCTCTACAGGCCCGGAGTGCACGGCGACGACGCGAGCATCGCCAAGGTCGACATTCTCGCGACCGCGCTCTATGAGGCCCAGGAGGATCACACCACGCTCAGCGCGACCCAGCAGGAGCTCGCCACGGCGGCGATCGAGGAGAGCGACAACGACGCCGCCGAGGACCTCTGGCAGGACGACGGCGACAACGCGGGGATCGCCGCATTCAACGCGAAGGTCGGGATGACGCAGACGATCCTCGACCCCGAGGGCGCATGGGGCCTGTATGAGAGCACCGCGCGCGACCAGATCCGCCTGCTCGAGCATGTCGCGCTGCCCAATCGCGTGCTCAGCTACGCGTCGCGCTCCTACGAGCTCGGCCTGATGCACGACATCGAGGCGGCGCAGGACTGGGGTGTGTCGAGCGGCGTCCTGGCACCGGCGACCGTGGCGCTCAAGAACGGCTGGCTGCCGGTCGGCGAGGGCTGGGAGATCAACAGCATCGGATCGGTCACAGGGCGCTACCGCGACTACCTGATCGCCGTGCTGAGCAGCGACGACCCGAGCATGGGATACGGAGTGCAGACGATCGCGGGAATCTCGCAGCTCGTCTGGGAGTACTTCCTGCCGTCACGCTTCCACCCGCACCACGCGGCTGGGTCCCGTGGGACCTAGAGCTGGAACTCGCCGCCGGCGTAGATGACCTGCTCCCCCCCGCCGCGCAACGTCGCGGTGACGGTTCGATCGGTCGTCGAGACGATGTCGGTGTGCACCGTCGACTCGTTGAAGCCGAGACGCTGCCACTCCTCGGGCGCCACCGATGCCGGGTCGCCGGCGAAGCAGTCGTGGTAGGACTTGCCGAGCGCGATGTGGGTGTTGCCGAAGGGCCCGCCGACGTTCTCGTCGTAGAGCGTTTCGGCCATGAACTTGGTGATCCGCGAGAAGCGCCGGTCGGTCAGCGAGAACTCGCCGACCTTGTCCGCGTTCTCGGTCGCCACCATCTCCGTGATCACCTGCTCGTTCTGCTCTGCGGAGGCCTTCACGACACGCCCGTCGGCGAACTCGAGGCGGATTCCGCTCACCAGGTTGCCGTAGCGATACAGAGGCTGATTGAACTCGATCCAGCCCTCCGTGCCCCGCCAATCGGGGCTGGTGAAGATCTCGAAGCTGGGAATGTTGCGCCCGCTGCCCCCCACCCACTGGCGGCGCTCGCCGAGGCTGACATGCAGATCGACGTCGGCGCCCACGACGTGCAGCGACTCGATCGGCAGGGCGTTCAGGCGCGCGACGTACTCGCCGATCTGCGAACTGACCTCCCGCCAGCGGGCGATCGGATCGGGCTCCTCGAGGAAGCAGGCGTCGGTGATCTGCTGCCAGTACTCCTGCTCGGAGAGGCCGGCCTCGGCCGCCATCGCCGGCGTGCCGTAGAGCCCGAGCGTCCAGCTGAAGCGCCCGGCGTTCTCCTTCTCGGTGCGCCAGTCCATCGCCGGCTTGAGCGACAGCCCGTGGCGCATGATCAGGCCCGGGTTCACTCCCTCGAGCGCGTGCATGTCGGTGTCGCTGAGGACGGTGACCTGGTGGTCGATCTGGTCGATCATCCCGCGCATGTAGGTGGACGCGAAGAAGTCGACCTGCTGATCGCTGGCCAGTTCGTAAAAGTCGCGCGCGAGGTTGCACGCCGCATCCTCGTCCGGCATGTACTGGCCGATCGTATGCGCGCCGGCGCGCCACGCGGCACGGTGGAGCTCGGCGTAGAGCGGCTTGGCAGCCTCGTGCGCCCCGATCCGCACGACGTCGCCCGGCTGCACCCCGGCACCACCGCCGAGCGCGAAGTTGACGAGCACGTCGGCGTAGCGCTCGAGCACCTTCTGGGACGGCTGAAACGGCATCGACCCGACCCTACCCGATTGGGCAGACCGCACGCACAGCCAAATTTATGCGGAGGATGCGCCAACTTCGCGTTGGCGGGCTTGCACTGGCTGCGGGCAGATCGTATGTTCTCGCCAGGACGCGGGACGAGCCGCAAAGAGCGAGGCCACCGAGGTGTGAGGCCGCGCCACCCAGAGATCGGAGCGCCCCTTCGGGAGCGATTCGAAGGAGGGTTCCTCAAACGGCTCGCTTCCGCGTCTGAATTATTTAAGCCGTCGGCTTGGCCGTGCGCCGCGGCTCTACCGCCGCCTTCACGCCTCCGCCGTCCGAGAGCAGCCGCGCGGCGAGGATCCCGCCCAGACCGCCGAACAGGTGGTCCTCCCAGGAGATCCCGGTCTGCGGCACGAGATCGGCGGCGAGCGCGCCGCCGAACAGCAGTGCCACGATGACACCCACCAGCAGCGCGCCGATGTTGCGGTTGAAGAACCCGCGGGCGATCAGATAGCCCGCATAGCCGAACACGACGCCGCTCGCGCCGACGGTGTCGGTGCCGCTGCCGGCGGTCAGCCACGTCCCCAGGCCGGCCACCAGGATCACGATCACCGTCACCTCGATGATCCGGCGCGCGCCGGCGGCGGCGATCACCAGACCGAGCACGACGAACGGCACCGTGTTCCCGAGCAGATGGCCGAACCCCTCGTGCAGAAACGGAGCCGAGAGGATCCCGGGCAGCCCTGAGAGCGAGCGCGGGTAGATGCCGTCGCTGCTGAGGCGTTGTCCGTCGATCTTGTTGACGATCTCGACGACCCACATCACGGCGACGAGCACGCCGATCACGGCGGCACCTTCGAACAGCGCGGCCCGGCGAGCGGCTTTCACAGCCTCCAGTGTGACGCATGACCCGGCGTCTAGGATCCAATGATCCGACGTTCGCCGATCATGCTCGTGGCCCTCGCCGCGACCGCGCTGGCGGCGTGCGGCAGTCAGCAGAGCACACTGCCGCCGTCACCGGGCGGTTCCGGCTCGGTGGCGCTGCACAACCTCGCCCGCTACCCGGAGGTCTACGCCGACGCGCAGGTGGCGACGGTCGGAACGGTCGCCGCCGTGCACAGCGGCCACCGGGTGCTCTACGTCCTGGATGGCGGTCACGGCACGCGGATCGTGCTCGAGCCGACGGACAAAGCGGCATCGGAGCTCGGCAGGCGCGTTCGCGTCGCAGGCCTCTTCGCGGTCACCTTCCAGCTCGGCTACGAGATCCTTATCTCGCGGATATCGCCAGACGGTACCCTCTGAGCCGATGGCGGGGCACAGCGAAACGGGACCTCCCGCGGCCGGGGCGGGCCTTGCGCTGCGACGACGGGATATCTTCGGGCTGGCCGGCCTGCTCGTCGTGGTCGGCGTGGTGCTCGCGCTGGTGGTGCACGGCGGCGCCGCGATCAAGGGACCGGGGGGCGTGGCCGCCACACACGGCGGCCGCTACGACGGCCTGGCGCTCTCGAGCGCGGAGACGGCGCCGCCGCTCGCGCTGGACAACTATCTCGGCACGCCGGTCAACCTCGCGAGCTATCGCGGCAAGGCCGTGCTCGTCACCTTCCTCTACACGCACTGCCCCGACGTCTGTCCGCTGATCGCGTCCCACCTTCACACCGCGCTGGCGGAGATGCCCGCCGCGGAGCGCCGTTCGCTGCAGATCATCGCCGTGTCGGTCGATCCGCGCGGCGACACCCCGAGCACCGTGGCAGCGTTCCTCGCCGCCCACGAGATGACCGGCCAGATGCAGTACCTGATCGGCTCCGCCGGGGTGCTCCGGCCGGTCTGGAAGGACTGGGGTGTCGCCGCCGCTGCGCAGGCGGCCGCCGACGACCCCGACCTCGTTGCGCATACCGCGCTCGTCTACGGCATCACGGCGCGCGGCAAGATCACCGTGATCTATCCGTCGAACTTCTCGCCGAGCGAAATCGTCCACGACGTTCGAATCCTCTCCGCCACCTGATATGGCGATGTTCGCGCGCCTGGCCAAGCACCGCTATGCGTTGCGGATCGCCCTGGGCGCTCTGGCCGCCGCACTGCTGGCGTATGGACTCCTGGCCAACGGGCCGAAGGCCCTCCGCGCCGCACCCCCGCTGCCGGCTCGCACGCTGAGCGGCAAGCCGACGACCCTCGCCCAGTTGCACGGGCGCGCCGCCGTCGTGGTGTTCTTCGCCAGCTGGTGCGACGGCTGCAAGCACGAGGCTCCGGCGATCGCCCGCTTTGCACGCTCGCCCGCCGGGCGCGGGCGCGTCGTCGCGATCGACTACGACGACGGCGCTGACTGGCGCAGCTTCCTGCGCGAATACGGTTGGCGCTTTCCGGTGCTCGACGACTCGATCGGGGAGACCGGCGCCGCCTACCAGATCCGGGGTCTGCCGACTGCGGTGTTCCTGGACCCCAGGGGCCGCATCGCCTCCGCCAGTTCGGTTCCCCAGACCGTGGCCTCGCTCACGCGCGGTCTGTCGGCCGCAGCCTGAAGCCTGGCCGGATAGGTCGTCGTCCAGTGGGCGGCGGCGCCGAGCAGCCCGTCGCAGGCGCAGGTTGTGTCTAGGAGTCCGCCGCGGCGCCGTGATCGAGACTCGCGAGGTCGGCGAGCACGGTGGCGCTCGGGATCGCAAAGCCGATGCCGCTGTTTGAGCCCTCGGCGGCAAACGCGCTTCCGCCCGTCGCTATCTGCGAGTTCACGCCGATCACCGCTCCGGCCGCGTTCAGCAGCGGACCGCCCGAGTTGCCCGGGTTCAGGGCGGCGTCGGTCTGGATCACGCCGGTGATGGCGGCGCCGTTGGGCGAGGTGATCGTGCGGTCGAGCGCCGAGATCACCCCGACGGTCAGCGTCTGGTCGAAGGTGAACGGGTTGCCGATCGCGAACGCCGGGTCCCCCACGCGCACGGCCGCGGAGTTGCCGAACCGCAGCGGCGTCAGCGTCAGCCCGGCCGGCTCGACCGACAGCAGCGCGAGGTCGTTGGAGGCGTCAACGCCGACGACCGTGGCGCTGCGCGTCGGCCCGTCGCTGCCGCCGAACTGCACGCTGATCTTGTCGGCGCCCGCCACGACGTGGTTGTTCGTGAGGATCAGACCCTTGGCGCTCACGACAATGCCCGAGCCGCTGTCGCTCTGGGTCCCACCGAAAAGCCCGGTGGTCTGCGTCGTCGCGAGGATCGCGACGACGCTTGGCGCAGCGTGCTCATAGATGGCGTGAGCGAGCGTCTGATGCGTTTGGCGGTCGGAAGCGAGTGCATTCGCCGCCGCGTCCGTCGAGGCCGCGACGGTTCGCGTCGAGACCGTGCCGGAAGGCGCGATCAGAACGACCGCGATCGCGGCAAGCAAACCGCCGAGGGCGGCTGAGAGGATCGATGTCGTCGGGCGTCGGGCCATCCGTGGAGCGCAGATTGTGCGCGCGGACTCTGAATCCCGACTAAAGCCGTTTCAGAGGTCGATGCGCAGCACCACGCGGCCGGGCCGCGTCGCTCGCAACTCGAGCCATCCCCCCGGCGCGGGCCCGATCACGCCCGCGCCTCGCACCAGACCCCAGGCGTCGACATAGCGCTCGCGCACGACGATGGTGCCGGCGTGGGCCACCTGCAGCGCCATCTGCGCTCCGCTCGAACTCAGCAGCCGCGCCGGCCCGCTGACGATGCCCGGAGCGCCGACCACCGCGTACACGTGCCACGCAGCGGTGTGCCAGAGCAGGCGGAGCCCGGGAACGCCGGCGCGCACGAGCTTGGCCTCGGCGAGCGCCGCATAGTCGAGCGGAACGTTGGGCAACGCGACGAAGCGCACGCCGCTCTCGAACAGCCACGAGCGGTAGGAGGCTGCGGTGAGGGCCCCCGGCGTGTAGAAGAGCGGGTTGGTCCCGATGTCCAGCTGGCGCTCCCACCCGCGCGCGAGCGGGAAATAGGGCGCGACGTAGGCGGCCTCCCAGTGCAGCGCGGTCGGCACGACCTCGACGCGGCCCAGCGGGCGGTCGGCGTGCCTCAGGAACGACACGAGCGGTTGGAAGAAGGCCGCCTTGACCGACGGGTTGCCGTCGCCCAGTAGCGCATTTCTGGCCGGTATCCACTGCGCGAGCGCCAGCGGAAGCGCTGCGGCGACGAGCAACAGGACCGTACGGCGTCGCTGTTGCCAGGCGAGCATCACGACGAGCGCGACGCCGACCGAGACGCCGAGGCGCGTGACGTTGTTGCCGACCTGGCTGGGCACGAGGTAGGCGCCGGTCACGGCCAGCGCGTAGAGCGCGACGCCCCAGGCGATCGTGCGGTCGCGACGCGCGACGACGATACCCACCAGGACGGTGCCGATGAACATGCCGAGGAAGTTGATGAACGGGAATGGCATCGTCCCTGGGCCCGGGAACAGGAGCTCGAGCGCGAGCACGGGAAGCGCTGCCGCGGCCGTCAACGTGCCGGCGGCGAAGCGGCGCGCAGGCCAGCTGCCGACCAGCCACGCGAGCGCGGCGATCGCGAGAAAGCCGCCGGCGAGCGGGCTCGCGAGTGACGTGGCCACGCCGCACGCGACAGCTACCGGCCACAGCCTGTTGCGCGCCGCCAGCAGCGCGACCAGCGCCAGGGTCTCACCGAGCAGGTAGGGCTCCTGGCCGATCGCGACCTGCACGACCGTGCCGACGGCGAACACGATCGCGCCGATCCGCCCCGCCCGCCCGAACCGTCCCACGGCGAGGCGGTCGAATGCCCACGCGGCGATCGCGACGCACGCGGTCTCCATGAACGGGATACCTGCCAGCCAGCCCACCGGTGCGAACAGAACCGAATAGTCGAAGGTCCAGTGGCCGCCGTACCAACCGCTGTCCCACAGCGTCAGGCCGCTGCGCGCGAACAGCTCCACCCGGTAGGTGGCAGCCGCCAGGTCAACCCCCTGGGCGCCGGTGAGGATCGCGACCACCGCCAGGATGGCGGCGAGCAGCGGCACGAATAGGCGCGAGCGGGCGCGCAGGACCATCTTCCGATCTTATCCGTCCGCGAGCGTCGGCTGGACCGCCATTTGACGTTGTCACTGCGCACTCAAGCGCGGCGGCTCCCGCGCCGATGAAGCTTGGCGTGTGTCGAACGGCGTCGGCCGCGCCCGCCGTCCGGTCCGCCGCCCATCTTGACGCTCAGACTCATCACCGACAGCTCCGAGGTGCGCCCGGCGTCACCGGTCATGGCGCGCGCCGAGCTCGGCCTGGAGGCCTTCGAGCAGCTCTTCGCCAACGCCGGCTGCATGCTCGCGATCTTCGACGGCCAGGGCCGCTTCGTCGCCGTCAACGATGCCTGCACGCGTGTGCTCGGATGTGCGCCGAGCGAACTGCTCGGCACGTCGCTGCTCGACTGCCTGCACCCCCACGATCCGGCCGCCGCGGCCCGCAAGGCTGATGTCGCCGGCGGATGGCAGCCCGGCTTCTCGGAATTGCTGGCACGCCACCGCCACAGCGACGGCAGCTGCCGTTCGCTGCTTTGGAGTGGCGGCGCCCACGGGGACTACTGGTACGCCTCCGCCAAGGACGTCACCGAATGGCTGCGCCTCGAGCACCGCGTCGGTCGCGACCCGCTGACGTCGCTGCCCAACCGAGAGGTCTTCACAGACGAGCTGTCGCGGGCACTGGAGCGTCGCGACGGCTCGACTTCCGATGTCGGTGTGCTGTTCATCGACATCGACTCCTTCCGCCACCTCAACGACAGCATCGGGCACGAGGGCGGCGACCGGCTGCTGACGGAGGTCGCCGGGCGATTGCGCGACGCCGTCCGCGTCGGCGACGTTGTGGGCCGCATGGGGGGCGACGAGTTCGCGATCATGCTCGAGCAGCTCGAGAACGACTTCGAGGCGGTCGTCGTGGCGCGGCGCGTGCTGGCGGCGTTCGGCCGGCCTTTCGAGGTCGGCAGTGACCCGCTCGTCGTCTCGGCCAGCGTCGGGCTCGCGATCGCCAAGGACCCCGAGAAGACCGCCGACCGCCTGATCCACGAGGCGGACATCGCGATGTACCGCGCGAAGGCGATCGGGCGCAACCGCTTCGCGATCTTCGACACGGAGCTGCGCGTCGAGGTCGATCGACGGCTGAGCATCGAACGCGATCTGCGTCACGCACTCGAGCGCAACGAGTTCGAGATCTTCTACCAGCCGGTGGTCTCGCTCGACGACGCCTCGGTGGCCTCATGCGAGGCGCTCGTTCGCTGGACGCACCGCGAGTGGGGGCCGATCTCCCCCGACGAGTTCATCCCGCTCGCGGAGGAGAACGGGTTGATCGCGCCGATCGGTGCGTGGGTTCTCGGCACGGCGCTTCGCCAGCTGGCCGACTGGCGCTCGCGCGGGAGCGAGATCGGCGTGTCCGTGAACATCTCGGCGCGCCAGCTCGGTGACGAAAGCGTCAGCCTGATGGTGGCCGCGCTGCTCGCCGAGACGGGCGTGCCCGCCGAAGCTCTCTGCCTGGAGATCACAGAGACCGCCATCCTCTCCGACCCGGAGCGCGCTGCCGCGCGCCTGGCAGACCTGCGCGCGCTCGGCGTGCGAATCGCGTTCGACGACTTCGGCACCGGGTACTCCTCGTTGCGCCATCTCAGCCAGCTGCCGGTCGACGTGATCAAGCTCGACCGCACGTTCGTGAGTGCACTCAACCAGCAGGACGGCCGCCGGGACCGGGCAGTCCTGATCGCCGTCACAACGGCGGCGCGGGAGCTCGGCATCAGCGTCGTCGCCGAGGGCGTCGAGGACACCGAGCAGCTCGCCGAGCTGCGCCGGGCGGGCTGCGGCTACGCGCAGGGCTACCTGTTCTCCGAGCCACGTCCCGCCGGTCATGCACCGCCCGACGGCGCCTCCCGTGTGGTGTTGCGCGGAGTCGACGAGAGCAGGCGCGCCAAGCGCCCTCCGGCGTCCCGCGATGACGGCGGCGACGGCGTCACGCGGCAGCGCCAGCACCTGCGCAGCAACGCCTGAGCTACGCTGGCGTGGTGCGCATTCTCGTAGCCGAAGACGAGGCAGCGATCGCCGACTTCCTCGACCACGGTCTGAGTGCCGAAGGCTACAGCGTCACCGTCGCCGCAAGGGGCGACGATGCCCTGGCGCTCGCGCTCGCGGAGGACTTCGCGCTGGTCGTGCTCGACCGCATGCTGCCCGGCCTGGACGGGATCGAGGTCCTCGAGGCGCTGCGCACTGCCCGACCCGGGCTGCGTGTGATCATGCTGACGGCGCGCAGCGAGGTAGACGACCGCGTCCGCGGCCTCGACGCCGGGGCCGTCGACTACATCACCAAGCCCTTTGCTTTCGACGAGCTTGCCGCGCGCGTGCGCGCGCACCTGCGCACACCTTCCCAGCCAGAGTCGACGCGGCTGCAGGCGCTTGGAATCGAGCTCGACCTGCTGACCCGGCGAGTCACCCGCGACGGCAACGACGTCGCCCTGTCCTCCAAGGAGTTCGACCTGCTCGCCTACTTCATGCGCCACCCGGCGAACGTGCTTTCGCGCGAGCAGATTCTCAGCGCCGTGTGGGGCTATTCGCATGACCCGGGAACCAACATCGTCGAGGTCTACGTGAGCTACCTGCGGCGCAAGCTCGGCCGTCCGGGGTCGCCGGCGCCGATCGTCACCGTGCGCTCGGTCGGCTACCGGCTCGCGCCCAACCGGCCCTGAGCGCTCGGATGCCCTCTCGCGGCGCCAGGCTCCGGCCCCGCTCGTTGCGCTGGCGCCTGACGCTGGCGCTCGGCAGCGTCCTGATCCTCGCCTTCCTGGGGACCTTCTACGTCGTCTACCACGTGACCGCGTCGCGACTGCGCGGGCAGCTCGACACCGACCTGGTGCGCGAGGCGCAGTCCTTCGAGGGCAGGATCTCGCCGCGCGGTGTGGAGCTGACGAGCCGGGGGGTCGCCGATCTCGCGGCGCATTACGTCGCCGACCAGCCGTTCTCGGCGGCCGAGCGTCTCCTCTATGTGATCGTGCCCGGTCGCGGCATCGTCACCAACTACCCGGAACTGCTCGGCCAAACAGCACGCGACACCGACGAC
>Ga0302325_10035007_pt1 | contig 10269 bp, 4 predicted proteins | sample Palsa_T0_2_FD_201948 | JGI IMG/M metagenome (GOLD analysis project Ga0302325, IMG submission 201948) | Peat permafrost microbial communities from Stordalen Mire near Abisko, Sweden - Palsa_T0_2 | ecosystem: Environmental > Terrestrial > Soil > Palsa > Peat permafrost | place: Sweden: Abisko...
AGCGCAGGTCGCTCGCCAAATCGGCGTAGATCGCCAATACGTATCGGAACTCGAACAAGGTAAGGAGACCGAGCAACTTAGGCGACTCTTTGCCGCCTTTAAGGTCCTCGGACTCGACCTCTACTTGATACCAGTCTCGCAGTGACCGATTCTCTCGCCGTCTGGCTCTATGGGACGCTCGTAGCCGCCCTTGATCGGAATCAGCGTCGCCGGCTCACCCTCCGCTATACGCAAGAAGCCTTCGACCGCTTTGGGCCATATTCGCCGATCTTCTCAGCATCAATGCCCCTACGTCGCGAGCCCTATCCCAATGCGATCACGCGTGATTTCTTCGATGGTCTTCTTCCCGAGGGCGAAGCCAGGAGGACTATTGCTCGAGAGTTAGGAATCGACGAGGAGGACACCTATTCTCTCATTTGCGAACTCGGCAGGGACTGTGCTGGTGCGCTCGTGGTTCAGGCAGGATCTGAGCCCGTCCCGCCAGAGATCTCATTAGAGGGAGCCAGGCCCATCTCCGACGCGGAAGTCGCGGAACGGATCGCATCCCTTCCGCTCACGCCTCTCGGAGTTGATGAGGAGATCCGGTTGTCATTGGCAGGAGTACAGCGAAAACTCCTCCTCACTCGACGAGCAGATGGAGGTTGGGCGCTTCCAATCAACGGCGTGCCTTCGACGCACATACTCAAGCCTCAGATTGACAACCCTGATTGGCCTGGAACGGTCGAGAATGAAGCCTTTTGCATGCGTCTCGCTCGAGTTTCAGGACTGCGGGCGGCAGAGGTCGAGGTACTACATTTCGGACACCAGCCAGTGCTCGTGGTTGAACGGTTCGATAGGCGAATCTCGAATGGCCGGGTATCGCGCATCCACCAAGAAGATTCGTGTCAGGCTTTGGGGCTCCGGCCAACCCAGAAGTATGAGGATCGTGGAGGACCGAGCTTCAAGAAGGTTGCAGACGTACTCAAGCGATTTCGCCGCGAATCGGATTTGCCGGATCTGCTGGCACTTGTCACATTCAACATTGCCATCGGCAACGCTGACGGACACGGCAAGAACTATTCGATCCTGCATCACCCCGGCGGTTCTCTCGAGCTGTCGCCAGGGTATGACCTCATGTCCACAGTGATGTATCCGGAGGTCTCCCGTACGATGGGTATGTATGTCGACTCAGTCCGCCGCATTGATCAGGTCAAAGGACAGCGCATCGTGAATGAGGCAGCTTCGTGGGGCATTCGTCGTGACTTAGCAAAACAAATCGTGGCGAACACCCTGCACAATGTCGGTGTGGCGATCGACAACATGGATTCGGGTCTCGAAGCACCGCCTGGCTTGAGTGATGCTGTCAAGCGCAGGACAGCGGAACTGGTTGAGACACTTCATCCGAGGGTCGAAGTAGAAGCATTCGATTCGAAGAAGACCGCCTAGATCGGTACGAGGGTGTGAGCGATAGTGGATCCGGGTGAGGGAGAGCGACGCGCTGCTACGGGGTACTTCCCGCAGTACAGGATCGCTGCTGAGCTGACGATCGCTCACATCCGCGCTCTGGAATGGCTCAAGGTGGCCGATCCATCGGCGGGGGCGGCGGACGACTTTCAACTTGCCGTCATATCAGGGACAATTCACGCGCTACAGGTCAAGTGGAGCGGGTTCGCGAGTCCGTTCACCTTCAGGGATCTGACCGGCGGCAAAACCCCCCTGATCGGGCAACTCGCACAGGCTTGGGAGCGAATCCGATCCGCTAACCCTGAGCGTCTCGTTCGAATCCATCTCGTTTCCAACGACTACGCGTCAACTAGCGACGCCGTCCGCACGCCGGTGTCCGGCACGGCTGATCACTTTGCGGCGTTCATCGTGCGTGGGCTTGGGCTCGCTCGTGCGGCATTTGAGCGCGGTCCGGTGCCCGACATCAACTTGGAATCATATGTGGAGGAGTGGAAGGAGGCGTGGGAGACCCTACGTTCAGCGTCTGGTCTCGATGAGGCGCCCTTCTGGGAATTCATCTCAGACTTCGATCTTAACCTTGCGGTCGGAGCAGATGCCTTTCCGGAGCTGAGCCGCGCTACTCCCGCGCACCGCAACGACGTTGCCGAACTTGCGGACTTTCTCTTCGGTTGCGTCGCCGATCCAGCTCACATAGTCCGGTTGACACAGGCCGAATTACTCGAACAACTCGGCTGGACGCGTCGGCTGACTTTCCGGAGCCAACATATCTTTCCTGTATCAACCGCATATCAACCCAATCAAGCCGCTGTCGACGACCTCCTGCGGGTAATCGAGACGAACGCTGGTGGCTATCTCGCATTGGCGGCTCCAGCCGGCGCCGGAAAGTCGAGCCTGTTGACCGCAACCACCCTCCCAGCCCGTCGGACCGTTTACTACTACGCCTATACGCCCGCTTCCCCCGATCCATCCACTGGACGAGGAGAGTCGGAAAATTTCTTCTTCGACCTTGTCAGCGCACTCGACGCCGCAGGCTTGCACACAGGAGACGTGATCGACCCTCGCGACCGGCTCGCCAATAAGGATCGGTTACTCCGTCAGCTCGAGCTCGCGGGGCAAGACTGGGAGCAGGACGGAATCCGAACGATCATCGTCATCGACGGCCTCGACCACATTCCGCGGGAGCAAAATCCATCGCGTTCATTGATAGACGATCTACCACTTCCAGTGCAGATTCCAGATGGCGTCTTCGTCATTCTTGGAACTCAGGTCCTAGACATACTACCGGTCGCGGTCAGAAGCAGTCTTGAAGACGTTGATCGAATCGTTTCGGTTCCGCCTCTCGCGGATGTGACGGTGCTCGCGATAGCGACCGCAGCCGGGCCCGGCCAGTGGCTTCAACCTGAGCAGAAGCAGCGGCTCGTTGCGATGACTGAGGGCCACCCGCTCGCGCTCACCTATCTTCTCGAGCAGCTCTCAGACATCTCGTTCGATGTTGATTCACCGGGCAGAGCTTGGTCAGCCGCTGACTCCGTGCTTGAAGAAGGTGCTGCTTATCGAGGAAGCGTTCTGGCTCGGTACGAGGGCTACTGGCAGCGCGTTGATGACCCGAGCGTCCATCATCTCCTTGCCGTCGCGGCCCGGATACGGTCGCCGATCCATCTTGACTGGCTTCGTACGTGGAACGCGCCGGAGTCGGTGAGACGGTTTGCTGACTCCACGGCACCCTTTTTTGTCAAGGACGGGCATTCTTGGAGTTTCATTCACAACAGCTTTCGGCAGTACCTCATCGACCGCACGGCCACGCTCGGCGGAGCCTTTGATCCCTACGAGAATCGTCGGATGCACGCCGAAGCGGCAGAAATATGTGCTTCCTCCACTGGCACCTGGGTAGCGTATCGCGATGAAGAACTCGCTCAGCGAGTACATGCGGAGCAGCACTCCGAAGTCCTGGAGCTCGCCACGCCTGAACTTCTTTGTCAGCGGTTGCTCAATCTTGCCCCGCCAGCTGCGATCGCTCTCGATGCACAGCTTGCGCTGCAGTCGGCGGGTGCCCTGTGCGATCCGCCAGCCGTCTTGCGTCTCGCCCTCATGCAGTTCGAGCTTGAGTTGCGTCAATCCGTCCTGGAACCACATGCCCTGGCGCTGGCGCTGATCGACATTGGCGAGTACGACCTCGCGCTACCCCACGTCATCGGAGGGAGGGAGCTTCGACTGGACCCCGACCACGCGCTTGAGGCAGCAGTGCGGTTTCATTCGGCCAACAGGATCGCAGACGCGGGAGCCATTATAAGATCCGTCGGATCGTTGTCTGTATTGCTGGAAACGTCGCGACACGGCGACTTCTACGACCAGAAGACGGCGGACAGTATTCAGTGGTGGGTCGCGGTTCATTCGCGCGTACGACCAGCCGTCGAGGTTTTGCAAGAGATCGAGAGCGCGCTTTCTATCTCGTCCGGTTCGCAAAGCGACAATCGTAACGAAGACGACGGCCAGGAAGAGCACTCGCTGATCTCCTATAGAACTGTAGCCCTTCTTCAGCTGGCGGCCTCGATGCCGCACGGCGATACTGACCGCCCAAGGGTCATTTCCGCCCTTGCCGAGGTGGATCCGGTGGCGACGGCGGTTCGGGAACTCGATTCCGATGGGGGGATCTCCCCAGACGAGGTGCTGAAACGGATTGACTCTGCACTGGTGCAGCTCGGCGTGGCTGCAGATCCCGATCCTGCAATGAGGTGGCCCGATGACACGCTTCAGCCGGTCCCGATTCATGTCCGCATCAAGGCAGCAGAACTTCTACTTCGAAGTGGCGGATCTCGCGAGATGATCCGTCGCCTCGTAGAAGGCTGCGAGACACCGTCGTCGGATGTGATTGCTTTGGATCGTACGCGAGACATCTGGCTCGGCTACCGCCTGCAACGTCTTCGATTCTTCCTTGGCATGCCAGCGAGGCGTACACCATCACGCCGGGCCGATTCCGAGGACCTTGCCGTCAAAATGTTTACGTCGGCGCTCGACGAACTCGCCGAGCTTGAGGCGTCCGTGTGGCGTTGGAGACTCGGCGAGAGTGCAGGTTATGGCCCCATTATGGCGGTGGCGCGACGCCTGCATCGACTCTACGAGATTCCCTTGAGGGATAGGAGGCGCTGGACGAGTTGGTACGCCGTTGCGGGCGCGGCGCCGAAGGTCTTCTCGACGTTGATCTCGATTGCAGCGGCAGCGAACCACGAGGTCGTGGGCGAACTCCAGCAACTATTCGTCTCCGCGTGGACGGACAAGGCTCGCTCGCAGTACTGGAGCCAGTCAACACGGATCGCCGTACTTCGCGCCTTCGCCCAAGCCGGGGCGGGCGAGGACTCAATTCGCGCTGACCTGTCGGATGTGAGACGTGCGATTTCAGCCGAGGTACTGGACGCCCATTCCCGCGTTGAGGCACTTCTTCAAATCTCCGGCTTGTTCTCTCTACTTGGTGCATCCTCTGCAGCGCACGGGGCCGTGATCGAGGCAGTAGCGGCATCCCTCGTGCCCGGCGCGCACGATGGCGAAAACCAGCTTAGTGAGTGGGTGGAGCGGCTCGGTGATGTGCTTAGCCTTCGACCCATCGATACGGAGACTAATCGAGCGACAGTTGTGACAATGGCGCGGCGACTTGCGCACGCGGTGACGGCAGGAGCGTCGACCGAAACACCGGCAACGAATCTTATTCGGCTTGCGTTTTCAACTGATCCCGGACTCGCCGCAGATCTGGCGGCGTGGTTCTCACAATACGGTGTCTTAAGCGGCCCGGAAGGACTTGCCGGTCTCTTGGGGGGTGCCGCTGATGATCCCGAGGTTCCAGCATGGCTCGCGGCAGATGTAACTCGGTCGATCTACATGCCGGCGGCGATTCCCGCTCTTTACTCAATGGCATCGAAGTTGGTCGACCGTGGCGGCGAGCCCGTTCGCGCGATTCTCGCGGACGGTGTGCGGCGTTGGGTTCTGCCTTCTTTTCGTGATCATTGGGGCTCGGCGATTGCGGATGACGCTGAAGCATCTTCGATCCCGTACATAGGCGAGCCGCCCTCGCCGTCGGATGGTGCTGAGTCTGGTACCGAGGAAACCGTCATCCACCTGACTAACGGCGACGTCCTTAACCCGGAGGTCGCTGGCGGCATGGTGTCCTCGCCAGCTGAGTTGATGGAGCTTTTCGGACGCGTCGCCCCAGCTGGAGGTTGGCGGAAGAACCCCCTTGGCCTGGCCGTCGCACGGGTTGCCAAGGACGTCGCTCACCGTGATCTCCCAGCTCTTTTGACGGAACTCGAGCGCTTGGGCGCCGATGCGGAGTCGTATGCCGCCCTCGCGATCGCTCAAGCATCTGGTGATCGAACATCAACAAGGCTCGTTGTCGACGCAGCGATGCGGTCCATTTCGATGCGTGGGTGGTCGAGCTGGTGGGACGGCGGCACGCGACGCAAGTTCTGGGCGGACCTCGTCGATGTGGACGACGCGTTTCGCGACTGGGCGGTCGACGACCTTGCGACCGCGCTACGCGTGAACGCGATCCAGCTGTCCGGTCTGGTGCATGACCTCCATTCCATTCTCCCAATTATTGGCCTCGATGCGTGTGAGTCCTGGAAGGTATTTGATCCATATCTAGACGTTCTTTGTCGACCGATGGGAGGGGCCGCCAACTTCGATCCTCCGCCGAGCGGCGACTCGGGCGCCAGGTCGCTGATGCGCGTAGTCGCTAGTTTCGCTGGGCATCCGGTGCGAACGCTTGAATGGGGGGCTCGTAACGTGATGCGCCGTGCTCTACAACACCCCGACACTGCCGATGACGCCGTGATGGTGATCTCTGCAGCGTGCACCGCCAGCGCGTCATCTGCCGAAGCGATGCTTGGCGCTGCCGCTTCCGCCGCACCGCTCCCGGAACAGGTGAGTAATCTCCTAGCCGCTCCCGTCCGCGAGGCGGAACGCGTACACGATCAGATCGTCCGGGATGTCGCGCAGTATGCAGCAGAGAGACTCGGGGTCCCGTACGAGCGATCAGTACGTCGTCCACTTCCATTGACGTATTCACTCACCGTCCCGCCGATACCATCTCGTTCGGATCCCATAATCGACGACGAAGGCGTGGCGGTCCTCGACCCCACCAATCCGAGAGCCGTGTTGGGAACTTACGACACTCTGCTGGATGATCGGTTGTCACGATTGTCTGAGCTGGGCGAGAATGTTCTGATCCGTCAGGCAGCCCGCTTTGCGTTCGAGACCGCAGAGCACGACGAGTGGACGATTGGTGGTGTCGGGCACCACGCCGCCCGATTGAAGAAGTCAGGGTGGCTGCACGGTTACCGTCCGTGGGCGCTGATGGCTGGAAGACGCGGTGCGGCGGCGGTCCTGGCTGACCTCGTCGACGCTCGGGTTATGCCAGACCCGACTCCGGTCACGGTTAGTATCCGCCTGGGCCTGCTGGATCCGGCGCTGGATCTCGCTGAGCCTGAAGCGAAGCCAGCATGGGTGTCGCGCCCAGCGAGGCGCGGCCGATTCGGTGCAAGCGTTGACCACTGGATCGGCGACACGTTGGATGCCGCTCGCATCTATGCGAATACGAACCCGCGCGAGCGGGTCCTCGGCCAGTGGGCAGATTGGACAGAGTTCAGCTGGGAACGGGCCTCCGAGCGAAGAATCTCTGTTGTAGATCGGGTGCGATCGCCAGTCCTCGGGGACTCTGCCCGCGTCTTTGAGATCCAGCAAGGGGCACTTCGTGCGACTGAGGGGTTGATGCACTTGGGGGCGTTTGACAGCGCTGCCGAGTACTACGCGGCGGCGGCTCAGCTTGCCCGAGACGATCCCCCTGAGCTGTCGGAGGTCAGCGCTATCGTCGGCGGCAGGGAGTGGTGGGCGGAGGCGAGGACGGGAACGTGGCTCGCTCTTGATCCCCTGCTCGGCGTTGCACTTGGTTGGAAATTGGATCCGGATGGCCTCTTTCGTTGGACCGATGACTCTGATTCCCCGATGGCATGGAGTCGATGGTGGATCCAGTGTCTAGACACTCATCAGCCGCCTCATTTCGATGACGACGCCGGTGAGGGGTGGCAAGTACTCACGTCGGAAGCGGGTTGGGCAGCCATCTTTCAGTCGCTCGGTCCACTGGAGTTGCGGTTGGCGGTAGCGCGGTCAGGCAAGCGCAGGGACATGGGGTGGGAAGCGGAGGCCATGGGGTGGGAAGCGGAGGCCATCGCCGTCGAACCGATCGAGAGCTGTGAGGATTTCGTATGACAATGGGGCGTGTCTCGAGGGACGTTTCGAACGCGGCCAATTTGTCGGTAGGCCACGATACGCCTCACGGGCAAGGATAGGGCGGGCGGGTGTCACGGGTACCTAGGGCCCTTCATTCGGTCCATTCCCGCCAGCAGTGTTCCGCGACGATCACCCTCCGGCGGGGCCCCTGTCCTTGCAGGAGGTCCCAGCGCCCCGACCGGACCCGGAATACCCATCGAATCCGAGGCTGCCTGCGTCTGGGGCGTCGACCAAAAGCGGCCGCCTGGATAACGAGTTGTGCGGCCTCAATGCAGATGCGTCGAGCGCCATCGTCACGGGTCATCCAGTCGACCGTGCCCGCGTCGACCAAGCACACCTTCCATTGGAGGGCCTTGGAGCTCAGTTTCGTGCTTCGTAGAAGACCGCTTTACAACAGAGCCGAATCCGGTCGATTCGGTGGAAACTGGGTGAACGGAGCCGCAGGCCAGGGGACTTGAGCGAACCCGTTGGACGCAAGCCGCCAGCTTGCCAATGTGAGGGTCGACTACATTCGTAATAGAGCGGTGGCCTGAACCACCACGAGTGAAGGTCATGTCACGACAGCACTTGTTGAAGCGGCAATGGATTTGGCGTTGCGGCCCAGAGGGCGGCGCCGATTAGGACAAGGCCATAGTCGCCATTGCCGTCTCGAGCTTTTGTGCGGCCTCGCTGGAAGTGCACCTTGGCTAAGAACTCTAGAGTTCGGGGGAGTGGCTGACGATTGCTCCGTCCTTTCGTAAGCACCTCAGCAATGCCGATCACCGCTTCAAGCGGCGGTTCGTGATCGTCCCAGTCCCAGTCGTCGAAGTTCTCGCGATCGACGTCTTCGATGGCTGTCCTGACGATCTCCATGAGTCCGTCAATGTCAGACGGGCATTCCTCGGGGATCCGCCAGTTGTCGCTGCGACGGTTCCGGAAGTTACTGGGTGATCCGACCAGGCTGACGAGAGTTCGACCCCATTCGGGGGTGACTGTGTCGATGGTCAGGAGGCCAACTTGAAATCCGGGGATGTGCACATCAACGACGCTGCACTTCAGCGGCAGGGTTGCCTGGACGTAGTCCGCGGAAGCGTAGGGATCGAGGGGGCCGATTAACTTGGCGTCCGCGAGGACCTTCGTGGCTCGCTGGGCGATCTCGATCTCGTTGTCCCACGCCGGAACGCGCCTGGACCATGAGAAGCCGACGCCGTGTCCGCCAGCAGACGGCGACCACCCCCACTTGCGAGTGCTTGCCGAGGCACCCTTGACGAGGTCGCGGGTGAGTCGCTTCGAAATGTACAGGTACTCGCGTCGCGGGTCAGGTTTGGCCATGTCCATGCCTAAAAAGGGGTGCTCCACGCTTGGACGCCGAGTTAATGCTTGTCGTCGTGGCCAGGTCCACGAACGTCCTGGTTCGGTGAATGGCCGCCCGCACCTTCTCGACAAGAACCGTCCCCGGCCGTGGATCGTTTTCAGCGAAGTACACCGTGGTACCAAGCGCCTCAATCAGATGAGCACCGAGATCTACGTGCGTTTTGTCGCCGATGGAATGGCTGGGGAACGTCTTGAGGTGGGGCGCGGTCGGCGCCTGGCCCGTGAGCTGGCTGAACGTCGGCGGTGGCCGCCTTTCGGGTGGCGTTAAGACGCACGCACCGGTCATCGTTCTATCGTACGAGAAGGGTGTGCCGATTCTGGCCAGAGCCCCCGACTGCCGGCATGACTAGTCGCTCAGTCTGGTTCAAGATCATCAGGAGGCGGGGGGAGTTGCCCATCCCACTGCCCAACCCTTTTACCCATAGCCGCCCACACTCAGCGGATGGGTTGGACGGCGCCACATTCCTGAGCAGGCTAAATAGGATGGATCAAGACCTAATAGACGCAACTCGACCGCTCTCTCAAGACGGCGACATCAGACGACCAGCGGACCCGGAATGACCACGGGTTATGGTTGCAAACATGTGGCTGGATGACGTTGCCAACAAAAGCCACGTCCAAGTGCTTCGGGAACGGGTCGGCACCAATAAGGGCCGCATAGTCCTTTTCCTCGGGGCTGGCGTCTCATTTGGGGCGTCACGCCTAGGTCGGAAGAGTCTGTCCGACCATGACAAGTGGGACCTAAAGCACACAGGCGGCGATCCGGACAGTTATATGGAAATCATTGTCAATGACGACGACCAGCCGTTCCCGACCTGGCCGCGCCTAAAGAGTCGAATGAGAAAAGGTCTCGCTCTCGCTCATGAGCTAGATCAAGAATCACTAAATGATTTTTTCCGCAGTTCTGATCCCTTGGACTGCGCCCAGCTTTACCTCAATCAGGTTGGAACGACTAACTACTTCGAATTCCTTCGGACGCAGTTCGCTCCTGAGTCGCCGGTCGATTATTTCTTGACGCCGTCACATCAGGCGCTCGTCGATTTGGACCTGCCGCTACTGTTCACTACGAACTACGACAATCTGATTGAGCGCACTTACCTGTCACGGGGCGTGGAACTAATTGTAAGTTCAACTGCGGAGCAGTTCATAGCCCATAGAAACCCTACGCCGATTCATCACCTAATCAAGATGCATGGC
>Ga0302325_10035009_pt1 | contig 10269 bp, 7 predicted proteins | sample Palsa_T0_2_FD_201948 | JGI IMG/M metagenome (GOLD analysis project Ga0302325, IMG submission 201948) | Peat permafrost microbial communities from Stordalen Mire near Abisko, Sweden - Palsa_T0_2 | ecosystem: Environmental > Terrestrial > Soil > Palsa > Peat permafrost | place: Sweden: Abisko...
ATACCCAGCGCGGCGCCTGCAAATATTGGTTCCTGGTTCCGCCCTTATCATACATTTTTATCGCTATGAAATATTCCTACAGGTGGGTGGGATCGACGAGAAGATGGGTGGATGAAAGGCGAGAGGAATAATCTTGTATCATATGTTTATTCTTGGATTTTGGATTACATAGGCGTTGGACGGCTTTTCTTGTTTTGGAGCCTGTTGCTGGACGTTTGCTTTGAAACAGGCGTCGTGTGTCTGGTTTGCTACTCAGTGATGCGACTGCTATACCCGTGCTTGGATTGATATTCATATGGGGTTGGGTAAGAGGGGAGGGAAGTGTTAAATAGATGGTTAGCGTGGTGAGAGACGAGGGGGGGTGGTGAATAAAAGTTGATACGAAACCAATTCTTGTTGACGCTCTGTGCGACTGTGCTAGTTGCTATCCACAATATCACGTAAGGAACCCCTTGGTCGACCCCTCTGAACCACAACTACTCCACCCACACACCCTACCCGTTATCTCGATTTACCCATCCTCTGGACAACCCTATCACGAAGTACCCATCCGGCTGCTTCTTCTACCCTTCAAGTTTATACTTGTTAATCCATTTCGCACGTCCTGATTTGCACTCCCGAATATTCACCTCGATCAAATAGTTTGGCTCCAGCTACCCTGCATTCCAATCGAAAGGCACCTCCTATCGATACACATTATTTTCGAATTTTGGATAACATCTATTACCTATAGCGTCGTAATTTCGAATCTATCTCAAGACACCAGGGAAACATTGGGACTAAAAATCTGATACAGTTGAGATGAAATGGATTCATTCAATGGACTAAAATTTAACTCAAGATGAAAAAAATACCAGCGTTTGCTGCGACTTTGGGCACGGTGCGTGCCCTTATGGAATCATTTATTTTTCTCGGTATGGTAAAGGTTCCCGCACGAGACATACATGATTTGAGAATCATCTTTCATTGTTGTACATGTCCAGACCAGGTTCTGGCTTTTGATACAGATAATTTACAGGTACAGTCATATCATGTTTCCCATCCATACCCCAGATCCCACCGACTCCAAAATCCGTGCCCAGGTATAATAGTACAATCTTCCACCCATTTTCGCCAGATTTTCAACGCCCCGATTCCAGTTTTTGAGATTTTATGCACCGACAACACTAACCCCCATAGGTACTCTGGCTCCAACCAACCCCCTCCTATCCCTCCCCATCCTCCCGCGTCCCAACCAATTCAGTTTCAACTGTCTCGTCAACTCCTCCATCCCCTTCTGGCTGCCCTCATCACCACCGCCTCCCACCCCAACACCAGTTAACACACTCATACACTGTAACATCCTACCCACCGTTTCCGTTAACCTCTTTCCTGAATCCTCCACAGTCTTCTCCCTCCCTCTATCTCTATTATTAGAAAGCGAGTAGGAAGAAGGATGTGTGGAGGAGGGAGTGAAAGGTCGAGCGGGCGGTGGAGGCAGGGAGGAGATGCCGAGACCAGAAGCAGAAGAGGGATCTGAGCCGTGAGATACATTCGAGATTGCTCTACTTCGATTGCCTGAGCCGTCGCCGGAAGAGCCGCCTAGGAGAGTAGTGGTTTGGCTTCCGTAGCTTGCGTGGGAGGGATCGAGAGACATGGCGGTGCCGGGACGGCCACCGGAAAAGGAGTCGGGGGATGTGGAGAGGATGTCTGTTGTAGGGAGGGAGAGGGAGATGGAGTCTAGGGAGAGGCGGGAGAAGATTGTTTTTAGAGTGTCGAAGCGTGGAAGGATCACGGTGTCGCGGTAGGAAGTTAGGACTATTCTTCGTACTTCTAGGGCCTGGGAGGCGGGGATACTGCCATTTGAGCCGTTGGTGAAGGGGAGGGCGCCCCAAAAATCTCGCGCTTGTTCAGGTGACATGAGGGGGCCGTGGCCGGAGAATTCGAGGTCAAGGGGGAGGAAGACGGCTTGCATGTAGGGCAAGATGGAGGTAAATGTGAAGAGCCACATTTCGACGAGGTGAGGAATTAGACGCTCGTCGGGTGTTCGACGGAGAGTTTGGTCGAGGGACGAGAAACCAGTGTTGAGAAGGTCTCGCAGGTCTTCTACTATGAGATTTGGAGCGCGTTTTTGGATGCAGCGTTGGAGGTGAAGTCTGTCCTTGTCAATATATAATGAGAAACAGAAAAGGGGAATATACGTTACGAGCCGGTTGAAGTCTTCCACCGGTAACCGTAAATCTTCTCCTTCAAAAATAATCAACAACTTGGCCTTCAAGAAAGGCCAAGCATCGTCAACTCCCATATTGTTCAGTCCATACTTAGCCAAATCTTGAGTATCCCCCCCATAAATACTTGACGGATACCCAAGACTTGCACCTGTTGATCCAAGATACGATGCTCCGCCGGCTGAGCCTAAGCTCGATGGACCCGGCCAGTCATTACTATTCTGAAACGACAACTCACTCTCCCTCAAGGCATCAGACTTCTCTTCTTTTTTCTTCTCTCTTAATGCTCTCCCGCCATGCCTCAAATCCAATCCACTCATACTCTTGGCAAAACTCGTGCTCGTCGGTCCGGGACTAGGCGGTAAGTTGAAATTATACAAACTACTCGGGGCACTCGGGTCCACAGGTTTTGAATTACTGGCCGCCGACGACAATGGCAAGTGATGATCATCCTTACTACTCAACTTATGCTTCTGCCTCGACAAGAAATGATGCTTATGTTTCTCCTTATCTTTTTCCTTTTCCGGTGGTTGAGGTGTCTGGGGATCGATAGCTCGGATGGTCGCCGAGGAGGAATTCGTCATGCTGTACATGCTCGCGGCGCTCGACATGCTATCTGTCAAACTGTTGGTACTGAAATTGCCGCGCTGCAACGACGCAAGTGTATATGAGGCTATCTTACTCGGACTTGGGAGGGCCCCAGCTTTTGCCTCCTTATCCTTCGAAATGCCAATCTTCCCGGGCCTTGAAAATAACTTAACTTTGGACTTTTCCGTCTTGATGGGCTTGTCGGGTTGCATGCGATGCTGCTGCTCATAATCTGTGACGGGCAGTCCGGGTGATGATCCTGGCGACTTTGGAAAAACGACGTTCGCAGCTGTTTGCGCAGCGTTTCCATGTGATCCACCTAAAAGTCCATTCTGATATATCTGCCCACCAAAACTACTTTCCCTTGGCCCAGATGCCTCCGTCAAGCTTAACAATGGTGGACTCGTTGGACCTCGAGATGGTCTCCTCCCGCCATTCGAGCCATTGTCAATCTGCGGTGTTGGCACAGTCTGTGATCGCTGGCGCATGTGCAGCGACTGATGCTGCATCGCAGCCTGAGCTGCTATCTGGCTTGCGCTCAAATTGGTGTTCGGATTCGCCATACTAGCCAAGTTCGACGTTGCTACAGTGGGCAGATGTGGTTCAAAGGAGCCTTGCGTTTGAGAAAGTTTCCTTCCGTGTCCGCGGTGGAAGTCGCTGGTGGATTGCTTCGGCGTAACCGTCAACGGCGACGCACTTCTCAACGGCAGATCAGAACGAGCATATACTGTTGTCGGGCGGGAGAAGTTCTGCAGGCTGCTGGTGCTGGAGTTGGCTTGCGAGAGGGCGTACAGAGGTCGTGGTGGAGGAGGGATCGGCGCATTCTGCCGTAGGACAGGTGGTGTAGAGGGTCGTAGCTTGCTGATAGTGAGGGGTGTAGAATCGTCTGAGGAGGAGGATTCGACTCTTCGTAATTGCGGTCGCGATGTTGTTGATTGCGCAACCATCGGCGAAAAGCTGCCCGGCGCTCTTGATTGTGGTGTCCCTGTCGACTGTGACATGGTTGCTGGATTGTGAAATGCATAAACCTCTCACATAACTTGCATAAATCGGCGGTAGGAGACCGTAACGGTGGGGGCACGGGAAGGAGACTAGAAGCCTAAATGCGTCGCGAGTGTAAAGCACTAGAAGAGAGCGCAGAGTCACCTCATTGTGCTTGAATAGGAAATCATGAGGTTCGAAGCCGGGCGAGGATGCAAGTATCAAGTATATCAGTCTGTCTCGGCATTTGCATCCTCCGGCCGTCTGCAATGCTGACGTCTTTGTGGCGGGAAGTCTAGCATCCTAGCTCGGCACTACGAAAGTCCCCTTGACCTCCTTTTCTTATCACAACACGATGAATCCTCCTCTGCCAAAACAGAAGCACGTCGAACCCAGCAACATGGCAGCACCCAAATCTACTGAAGCCTCACAGCAGCAATACCAGCTCCTCTCGGCAAACTACCAGTCCCCCACCAATGAACCTTTCAAGCATGTGCAAAAGCTCCCCGCACCAGCAACGACAAAAACTACAGACCGAACCGCATACCTCGCCGCGCTCCGAAAAGCGACGGCAGAGATGCAAGAAATAATAAACAAGGAACTGACCTCTCGAATGGAAGAAGACAAAGCCCGAGAAGCAGCATCGAACGGTATTTCCAAGCTCAACAGTGCAAAAGTGGACGAGGCGAAGGAGGAAGTCAATTACGGTGAAGAGGTCGCGGAAGAGGAAGATTGAACAGAAGACTAGATTCAATATGTACTCGTGGTCTGAAGATCTGGACGACTGGATATATACAACAGCACCTGAAGGGCACGCCGCTAGAACTCCGCGCTATGTATTCGCTCTATCAAAATTACTCCGAGATCATACCCTCCACTGCGCCACTCTCAAGCTCTCCATTCCACCAGTCGACCGCCCACTCGCCCGATTTACACACCCGTAATGCACGACTCCGTTATCTGGTAACACGGCAATCACACTGCCTCCTAGCCGCTTGTGACATACGCCACATACCCTATCTTCTGATACTATGACTCTTCTATTGCGTCCACCGTTTCCATCCGGTATCCCATCCCCGAGCAAAAGAGCTGCTTGTGCGGACACAACTTCGCTCTTACGTAGGCCGGATACAACTTTTGCTTCGTTGACGATGGAGTTCGCTGCTCGTATACGGCCGCGGAAATAGGATTCTAGTTCTGCGACTGGGAGGGTTGCTGGTATTAGGTTCAATGTTGAGGAGGCTGGAAGACGGGACCCGTGCTTAGAAAGGAGGTCGAGTGCTGGTGCCCAGTTTGGTTGATGAGGTTGTGGAGGTGTGAGATACAGGGAGAGAAGCGTGTGATATATTGATGGGGTTGCGTCTTCAGTGTCGGATGTGATTGAGGCGCGGCGAGACTGGATGGGTGAGGCAACTGCTGAATCTTGAGTCAAATGGATGTGATTGCAGTACCTGGACACGTTAGCTAGGCTCCGAAGAAGACATGACTGAACGCACTCTTCGGCCTTGTTGTAGTCCTTGATCTTGAAAACATAGATCTCTAACGCCTGTTTATGTTGCCCCATATTACTTAGAACAACAGCTTGCGCCTCAAAAAAATAAGAATCTGCAGCAAGTTCAGCAAATTTCTCTGCGAATTGGCTCGGGGCGCCTACCATCCCTAGGTATCAATCCAAAAGCCTTAGACAAAGAGTACTGTTTACTCGTCTTCAAAAAGGAAGTCAATCTCTCCATCAGCCCTTTCCAGCTCTCCGCTTCTTTATCCTCTCTACCCCTCAACTCCTGAATATACGCCTCGACAAGTCTATTATGAAACTCGGGAGTTAAATCATTGAGCTCTGTGATCACGTGTTCCAGATATTTGACGGCCAGCTTAACATTAATTCCTTGTAGGAAGTTGATCACTTTGTCTCTTGGGAGAGTCTCGGCGTTCTCGGTATCTGCTAGGAATATTTCCATCCCCAGTGTTGCATCTGCTCTCAAAGGCCATTCAGCAAATTCCAGAATCAGGTCGATCATCTCTGGTGGGAGATTTTGTAGATACCCAACAGTTCTTTGCGGCCCTTGTAAAGTTGCTGGAGCTTCGCTTTCGTCCGTAGACGTGCCAAATTTTTTCAGTAACTCTAGTGCCGGACGGTGCAGTTTCTTGCCGTGGAAAAAGTCGACCAGGTCGTTGAATCTCCCATTCTCCAATAACTTTTCATTGACCACATCTGGATCACAAAAGTTGGGTATTCGGAAGAGCGCACCGGCAAGCTGAGGCTTGGCTAACATGTAGGATCGGAAGAGAGTCGTGTCAATGAGCTTCGCAGTCTCTCGTAACTTGGCTTCTCGGTCTTTCTCGGCATCAGATGCTGGGATGGTGAGAAGGGATGCAAACGCATGTTCAGAATCTCCATTCAAACTATTTTGTGTAGGCGGTTTTAATTTTCCTGTCTCTGCATCAAGGAACTCTTTCATCCTGTTACGTGCCTGGACTAAGAATGAAGTAAGTGCAAGAACGGCGGCAACTAGATCTTTGCCTTCAAGAGGCGCATCATCAGTTGGCCTTGCGCGAGTACTGGCCGTATCACTTGACTCGCCACCATCGAGTCTCATGAAGGATCGAATAGAAGAGGTGTCGGACAGCGCTTTTTGATGCGTCTTGAGCAGTTTGCTTACAGCAGCTGGCTTTGGAGATCCCATATCATGTTTTGCCTCTCCACCTGGTCCCGCTTCACCGTTCGTAGCCGGCTTAGGTTCTTCATTATCCGTTTCGAAATCCAGAATCTTCTCGTCGATAGTTGATAAGCCGCCTGCAATGACTCTTGGAAATAGCTTGATGACTCGTTCAGGCGGTGCTTGTACGTCCTTGGCCATAAATATATCAACTGCATCCATGTATTTGCGTTGATCGAAAAGAGATTGTGCTTTTTGCATCTTGATTTCTCGAAGCCGTTCTTGCTTATTTTTGAGAAGAGCGTCTTCCAACATATTAAGCACGCTGATTGCCTCGTCATATTTTCCCTTTTCCACCAGCTCATCGACTTGAGTATCGTAATCTGTTGCTCCCATACGCCAAATACAGCGTTCACTAGCAACATGAAATCCTTTTCCGGCATGTGCCAAGCTCACTGTTGGTGGAGGGAAATGTAGTTGCTTGGCGTTCGGCAAAGATATGGATTGCAGAAGAGAGAGGGTATCAGGGTTCCGAACCTCTAACGTCCCTTGAGATGGTGACTGCAACGCCAAAATGTATGGGTAAGAATACCCTATGGCATCTGGTGATTGTTGCCATGGAATCTGCCTCTTCTCCAAAGGCTTCCCGTCTGATGTGATAAACAGCGAATTGATATCCTTTGCAAGGAGCATCTCCCCGTCGGCAAGTTTTGTCGCCAATGGATTTGGTATATAACCTCCGAGTCCCATATACCCCATGCTTGCTGACCCAAGTCCTCCAAACCGACTGCCTTGGGCACCTGCGGCGCCTCCAATAGCTCCAGGTCCAACAATTTCTTCTGAGTCCTGGGTAATAACATCCACGATCACATAGCCCGCGTTCATTCCACAAATGATCTTAGTCGCAGAAGCCCAAGTAAGGGTCTTGATTGCCTCCGGTAAGGTAATCTCAACCGTATCTTGCTCCAGCTCCGACTCATGCCATGACCAGAGAATCAGCCTTCTCTTAACAGCTACTGCCAGCCTCGATATAATTTCCGGTATCCCAGTGGCGGAGTCTTTGACGATATTTGAAGTAACAGCAAATGTCGTAGCACTTTTTGTCTTCGCCAGCTGCTCCTGAAGTGTGTATGACTGCAAATCGTGAATCGAGACGTATGAGTTCGACAAAGATATCAAAATATTCGCCTCCTTCAAAATAGCCAACTGCTCGATAGACCGAGTTGAGAACTTCTCCACCTCTCGCAGTAGATCAACTGGCTTCGGGGTTGAAGATGAGCTTGGCCGCGAGGGGGGCTTGGCGTCTGCCTTTGCATTCCCATTCTGTGATTCCTCTGGGATCTCGTTGACCCGGTATATTCGCAGACTCCCCGTATTTAAACCAACCAGCAATCGATCACCTACCCCCTCATCAGCTTTGTTCGTGTTCTCCAGTAGGATACATACCATATGCCAGGATGGATTCAATCTTGGACTTGTCCCGTTGCCGAAGCTCAACAATCGGTCGAGCTGTGAAAGCAGAAAGCATGGCTACTGCGCGCCAGCTTCAATATAGATTGTGCCAGAGCTGAAGGTTGAGATCATCGAAGCTGTAGACACATCGAGGAGAGAGTTCGGGGCCAGTAAGGCGTGCTGGATTCATCGGCGCATCATGTTGTACAGCGGAGCTCAGGTTTTGGCGTTCCGCGATATGACGATGGCTTGCCGAGGAGCTAGCCTAGGGGCGATGAACGATCCTAGGACTGCAGACAATCCCTCCTCTCTCTCTTCGCTATGGTTGTAACTTTATGGTATACTTGCAGTCTCAATATTCTATTATCTGAAGTCTCTGATATCCAGGAACTATATCACTTTCTGTGTTGTTCCCTTGGCGCTGTCAACACAGAGACTGGAAGCGTGGTTCTGCACGTGCTCCTCCTGACGGACCTCATTCTCTCCAGGCATCAAGCAGCAGAGTGGTTGTCTCTGGAGAAAGCCTAGCCGTGAGCTATTATCGGAGAGATATCCTGGGAAATCGGGCAGCCATTGTTTTTTGTTTGGGAGTGAACCAATCGAGGCTGACGTTTCTGTGGACCATTTCATGGAAAATGATATCCAATCTCACCTTTTGAGTCCAAAAATTGAGAAACATCTCCATGCAAGCCACGTTGATAGTCTCTGCTACTCACACATTGACTTTTTGCTTGTATGTTTGTGGATAGAACCCTTCTTCCAACGTATCATGGTGAAAATATGCGCATGACGAGTGACATGAGCGTACTTTCTTCCATCCAAGTAAACAGGAGCAGTACGGTTTTTCAGTAAATAGGACAAGATTGGAAATGCAAAGTCCCTTGTGGTTTATCTCAATCCAATATCACCATCTTCGTCTTCTTTCATGCTTGCCCATTCATTAGGTCGTCCGTAATCTGAAACTCAATACATTGGATTATTATCTCCACTCTCCGCATGAATAATTCAACATATCAAAATTTCTCTCATTGGCCGAGAATAGCGAATGCATCCCCGTTCCTCCCTACCAGGACTCAGTCATGCCGTCTACCAAGATTTCAGGATCCCCTACCCTATATTGTCTCAGCGTCCAACGAGACTAGGAGAGCTGTGTCTTTTTTTCTATATGTGAGAGTATCACTTGTCCTTCTAGAACTTCTGTTTTCCCTGAGTCATCAGCTTTTCAGTATATTCTCATCTTGAATGTCTGTCAGATTTGACAAGTGGTATTGAGTCACTGTCGCTTGCCTCATTGATGGCCCAGTGGGCATGGAATTATGTCGACAAATTTTACTGTTTTTGTTGGAGCATGTAGTTTCATCTTCTCTCCAAATATAGCTGTTCCCCTCTCTTTCCATCACGTACTTAATACCTCGTATGCTCCCAACATAACCCAAAGATTCCTAATCTACTCCCAGTACTCCCCAGACATCGGAAGGGAAAAGATACTGGCTGAGCGATCCTTATAGAGTCCAATTGGTCGCGGGGTTCAGTAAGCGGATCGACTCTCACATTACCTGGTTGAAATGCAGCGATCTTGATTGACGGGCTGGCATTGTTCATCGGGTTTACTGGAACCAAGTCGTGGAGCATCCTATGCTTTATGGCTCACCAAGTGGGAACGATCCACCATCCTCGGGATGGAATGTACCATCAATTACAAGCTACGTTGCGCAACAATAATTCCGACGCTGGGATAGTGTGGCAGTTGGCAAAAATAGCGTGGTTTTTGCGCTCTCCTGGCTCAAAGACCTTTCGGTAATCTCTTAGCCTCATACTTTTAAGGCTGACCCATCTTGTGCTCTTTTCCGCTGCCGGTCCACTGTCTTTTCGTATTACTTCCCTTGGAAATAAGGTTTTAGGTCGAAGCCCCAATTGTGGCATTTTCTGTATCGTCAGTGTTTCTTCTTCACCCGATCCATTGACACTAGTCGTGGATTATGTTGTCCACAGGACGGACAGTTCAGAGTTGAGTAAACAGTATGTGCGAGACTACTTAAACGGGTCTCAACCATCCAACGAATGCAGTGCCTTCAAAAATACCCTGTTAGACTATACCAGCACAAGAAACGTACCATGCCCTTTCCTCAATGGAATGTCTTTTGGTCCAATCAACAGCTCTGACGTTCGATGCTGGCTTGGTTGAGTCCTGTGATAACTTGGGAATCAATTCTGAGATGAAGGACAGGGTTCAACTCTGAAAGGCGATGACATGTTCGCCTATTATGACAAAGGATTCCTTACAGAGCGGCAATTTCACCATCGACGGACAAGCATATAGTTACGCGGCTTGACCTGCGGTTCTAGCTGCTTAGACCAAGTTTTTAACTCCCTTCACTAATGTC
>Ga0302325_10035010_pt1 | contig 10268 bp, 10 predicted proteins | sample Palsa_T0_2_FD_201948 | JGI IMG/M metagenome (GOLD analysis project Ga0302325, IMG submission 201948) | Peat permafrost microbial communities from Stordalen Mire near Abisko, Sweden - Palsa_T0_2 | ecosystem: Environmental > Terrestrial > Soil > Palsa > Peat permafrost | place: Sweden: Abisko...
TTTTTTATGGCCCGCGAGACTCAACCGTTTGCAGCGGCACGTGACAAATGGCCCGTTCCTCCGCAAGTCTACGCAGACACGGAGGATTACCGCTTTACGAAAGTCGCCCCACCGGAAGCTTTCCAGTACTCATGCGGTAATACGTACACGTTACCCTTACACATTTTTGTCGACAAACCAATGCGGAGTGTGCCTTGCGACGCTCGCTTCACGAAGCGGTAAGCTCAACGCCGGCGACAGTCGCTTGGATTGTGTGCCGGATCCTGGTGGCGGCCTTTCCCCAACCGTATCGCTGTTTGTAGCGAGTTCGTGCCGCGAGTCCCAACTGGCGGCAGGCTAAGGGGTCCGACAGAAGCTCGAACATGCTGCGCGCTAGTGAGTCCGCATCTCCGGCTGGCACGATAGCTCCACTCTCCCCGATGATCTCCGGCATCGCGCAACCGTTTGCCCCGATGCAAGGAAGTCCGGCTGCCATAGCCTCGAGAAATGCGATGCCGAACGGTTCGAACAGCGACGGCATAACGTACAACGACGCGGAAGCGAGGATCGCGCCAATGTGCTGTTGCGCGAAGGGGCCGGTTATCTTTCCCGTCACGACGACCCCCGGGCCGAGCTCGCCCGCAGGGATGCCTCCCACGATGGTGAGCCGAGCTGAAGGTAACTGCGACCGTACGCGGCCGAACGCGCTTAGGACCTCGCGCCCCCCTTTTCTCTCAAAATCGAAGCCAACCATGACCGCGTGCCCTGCCCCGTAGTCCGGTACGCTTGTCAGCAGCGATTCGTCGATGTTGCTTCCCGCTCCAACGCACTCGATACGGTTCGGTCGAATGTCGTAGTCTTGAGCGACGCGCTCTTTGCACCACTCGCTAAACGTAAAGATGCGCGCGCATGACTCGAGCACGCTCTTCTCGTGAGCGATCCGGCGGCGAACGTAAGGCGCATTCATTGAGGTGCCGCGCATTCGCGGGTCGAGTTGTACGAGCGACGGCAAGTCGTGATCAATATAAACGAAGGTCGGCTTCGAAGTGTACTCGGCAACGCTGCAGTACGTTCCGATCTGCAGAAATGCGTCGTAGCTGCAGTCCTCGACCGCTGCGAGGTTTCTCTTTGCCGCTTGCGAAGCGGCTCGCACTTGGCCCATGCTTAGACGCCACCGGCTTCGCCACGCGCTCTTGCTCGGAGCGAACGACGTCAAGCGCAGCAGAGTCTTCGTAAGCTTGGACGGCAGTGATGAAACGGTGCCCGAAACCGCAACTTCCGGCGGCATTGCGGCCAGTAGGCGGCTCGGGACTCCCGAGTTCGTTCGAGGATCGCCGTCTGCCATTAGAAGCAGCCGGAGTTGTGGAACTGCCTCAGCTGCCTTCTCGACGTGCACCGTAGTCTTTCTATATCGGTATGTCTTTGTCGGGTGCGCGAACAACCGAGACGAAAGGTTCCCGTCTGCTCTATGTTGTCCTCTGAAGTAATAGATCAGATGACGCTTATCTTAAACAGATGAGGGGGTCCAAAGAGCTGAACCGATCCTGAACGGCACAGCGGTACGCCAAGGCCCCGAAGGCCATGGCGGGCGCCGCCCCGGTTCGAGCCGAAATTCGGGGTGGTGTTGATCGTTCTCAAGTACGGCGGAAATGCGATGGCTGCGCCGGGGGCCGCGGATCCGCTGCTCGACGACGTTGCCGAGCGCGTAAGGGCCGGAGACCAGGTCGTGCTCGTGCATGGTGGCGGGCCGCAGATTGATGCGGCGCTCGCCGAGCGCGGCATCGCTCCGCCGCGCATCGACGGCTTGCGCGTTACGGATGCCGCGACGCTTGCCGTCACCGAATACGTGTTGTGCGGCACGGTCAACAAGGCGCTCGTGCGTGCGCTGTTGCGGCGGCGCGTGCGCGCGGTCGGCATCAGCGGCCAGGATGCCGGGCTATTGACGGCGCGCGCAGCCTTCGGACGCAACGGCGAGGCGCTTGGTTTCGTCGGCGAGATCGTGACGGTGCGCCTGGCCGCGCTCGAAGGGCTGCTGGCCGCGCAAGCCGTTCCCGTCGTTGCGCCGCTCGGCATTAGCGAAGATGGAACGACGGCGCTGAACATCAACGCGGACACGGCAGCCGGTGCGATCGCGGGTGCCCTCGGTGCCGACGTCTATCTGGTCGTCACGAACGTGGATCGTGTGCGCCGCGTTGCAAGCGATCCGGCGACGGGCATCGAGCACCTCAGCATTCACGAAGCTCGCACCTTTCTCCAAGACGGAACCTTCGACGGTGGAATGCGCCCAAAAATGGAAAGCGCGCTCGACGCACTGGCACGCGGTGCTCGACGAGCCGTCGTCTGCGGCTCGGGAGCCGGAGCGCTCGCACGCGCTCTGCGCGGTGACGGAACCACCATCGTAAACGGATAAAGGCGCCCGATGCGAGTCTTGGTGACCGGCGGTGCCGGCTATATCGGCGCGGTTCTTTGCCGCCGGCTTCTCGAAGGCGGCCACGTACCGGTCGTACTCGACCGCTTGTTTTGGGGTCGGAAGCCACTCAGCGGGCTCGACGTCGAGATCATCTCGGGTGACATACGCGATCTCAAGGACGCTTGGCTCGAGCGCATCGATGCGGTGTGCCACTTGGCCGGCCTTTCGAACGACCCGACCGCGGAGTACAATACCGAAGCCAATTGGCAGATGAATGCAGTCGGTGCGGAACGCTTGGTCGCAGCCTGCAAAGCACGTGGTATCGGACGCTTCACCTACGCGTCGAGCGCCTCGATCTACGATAGCGAAGCGTCGTCCTCCGAGCTGACGAGTTCACCTGTCATGTGTGATGAAACGACGGCGGTGCAGCCGCGTGGTGCCTACTCGCTCTCGAAAAAATATGCCGAAGAGGTGGTGCTGCGCGCAGGCGGCCCGGACTTCGCGCCCGTCGTGTTTCGACAAGGGACCGTCTACGGATACAGCCCCCGTATGCGCTTTGATCTGGTCGTCAATACCTTCGTCAAAGACGCGATCGTCAAGCGCCGGTTGTATTTGCACGGCGGCGGCTGGATGTGGCGGCCGCTCGTCGACGTCGAGGATGTCGCGGCGGTCCATGTGATGGGGCTCGAGACGCCGGCCGAAAAGGTCAGCGGCCAGATCTTCAACGTGCTGGAAGAGAACTATCAAATTCGTCAGCTCGCGATGCTGGTGGCCGGATCGCTGTCGCTTGTCGATCCGCCGATCCGGGTCGACCTGCAAGAAGCGCCGCTGCCGAAGCTCGTGCGCAACTATCGCATGAGCAACGCCAAACTCAGCAATGCGCTCGGCTTCACACCTTCGCGCACCGTGCTCGAATCGATCCAGCATATGCTGACCAAACTGCCGCTCGAGCGCCTCGACGATTACGGCGATCCGCGCTACTACAACATTCGCTGGATGACCGTGCTCGAAGAGTTCCACTCGGAGCAGCGCCACTTCTCATCGATTTATTAGGGTCTGCGTGTGTGCCCGCGCGGCGCCGCGAGCGGGCGGTTGTGACTCCGGCGGCGAATTTGTAACGCACGACAGTGCGCATCGATCAAGGGACGATCCGCGAAATTCTCGCGCGGACGGACATCGGCGGATATATTGGGACCTACGTTCAGTTGCGCAAGCGCGGCAACGATCTGGTGGGTCTCTGTCCTTTTCATGCCGAGAAAACGCCGTCGTTCCACGTTCATCCCGACCGCGGATTCTTCAAATGCTTCGGCTGCCAGCAGGGTGGCGACGTGATCAAGTTCGTGCAGCAGCTCGAAAACATCCCCTTCCCCGAAGCCGCGCGCTTGCTCGCGCGCCGGGCCGGGATCGAGCTCGAAGATGAGGATCCGGCAGCCGCGCGCATTCGCGGTGAAAAGGAACAGATCTACGCCGCCAACGAGATCGCCGCGGCGTTCTTCGTTCGCACGCTGAAGCTGGCCCCCGAAGGCGAGATCGCACGCGCCTACATTGCCAAGCGCGGCCTCGATGCCGCAACGGTCGACGCCTTCAAACTTGGCTACGCACCACCCGGCTGGGATGGTCTCGTGCGCGAGCTGAGCGCGAACGGGGTCAATCTGGAAATCGCGGCGACCGCGGGCCTCGTCAAGCCGGGCCAACGTGGCTTCTACGATTTCTATCGCAGCCGGCTAATGATTCCGACCTACGCCACGACGGGCGAAGTCGTGGCCTTCGGCGGGCGCGCACTCGATGATTCGCAACCAAAGTATCTCAACACGGCGACGACCCCCGTGTACGTCAAAGGTCGTGGTCTGTACGCGCTCAACGTCGCGCGCCGCGCCGCGGCGGCTGCCGATGCCCTGATCGTCGTCGAAGGGTACCTCGACTGCATTGCGCTGCACCAAGCGGGATTCACTCACGCCGTGGCTTCCCTCGGCACCGCGTTCACGGTCGATCAGGCGACCGAACTGCGCAAGTACGCGGAACGAATTTTCTTGTGCTTCGACGCGGACGCCGCCGGGGGCGCCGCAACCGCCAAGTCGATCGAGGTGTTGCAGGCCGCGGGCTGCGTCCCGTTTATCGTTGCACTCCCCCCCGGCGAGGACCCCGACACCTTCATCCGCACTTCCGGCGCTTCGGCGTTTCAGACTTTGCTCGACACGGCGCTGCCGTGGATTCAATTCGAGCTCGATCGCGACATCGACGAGATGCTCGCCAAGCGGCTTCCCGCTTCACAAACCGCGCTCGTGGCCGAAGGCCGCGTGCGCGGGCTGCCGCAATCGGAGTGGGATCGCTGGCGGGTCTATGCAGCCAAGCGCCTCGGACTCGACGTCAACGACCTGCGCAACAGCCGTTTCAGCGCAAATCCGGCACGTTTCGCGCCGCGTCCGGGCGCTGGGCCTGGCGGCACGCGCCACGTCGCGGCGCTCGCCGAGCCACCGTCCGTGGAGCGTGAGATTCTGGCTGCGCTCGTGGACGAGCCCTCGCTCGTCGCCGAATATGCCGGCCGGATCGACCCCGAGGTGTTTCGCGAGCCGCGCTACCGCGCGATCTACCAGGCGCTGCACGCGCGCGCCGCGCAGCTCGCGACGGCTGCCGACGTGTTCGCGGCGCTCGAGGGTGACCAGGGCGCGATCGAACTTTTGGCTGCGCTCCAAAAGCCGGACCGTTCCTCAAAAGTGCGCTTCAGCGACACGGCCGCGCGACGAGCGCATCTAGACCGCGTTGTGGAGGGTTTAGCAGAGGGCCGCCTGGAGCAGCGCTGGAGAGAGCTCGACCTCAAAATCGACGAGGCCTTCCTCTCCGGCGCTGCCGTTTCGTCCGAAGAAAGAGACGAACACGTCCGCCTGGGCGAAGAGTTGAACAAACGGAAGAGAAAACGGTTAGGAACACGCTAGGGCCGCGCATGCACGCCGGCTTCAAAAAGAAAGGGGGTGAGCTCTACAAATATGGCACGTAAGAAAGCAGCGACCAATGGAGTCGCGACGGATCCGGCTGCGGCCGTCCTGCCGCTCGAAGAGCAGATCAAGAAACTGATCGAGCGCGGTAAGAAGCGCCAGCAGCTAACATACGAAGAAATCAACGCCGTTTTCGACAACGTCGAAGACGTCGATCCCGAACGCATCGACGGCCTTTTTGAAGAGATCGCCTCCCTGGGCATCGAGGTCGTCGAAGAGCAAAAAGAAGAAAAGCCGGCCGCCGACGACGCGCCGGAAGCTGAGGCATTGCCGGCCGGGCTTTCGCTCGACGATCCGGTCCGCATGTATCTCAAGGAGATCGGTCGCGTCCCGCTGCTGTCGATGGACGAAGAGAAGCAGCTGGCGATGGCGATCGAAGCGGGCGAGCTCGAAGGCCAGAAAAACGGCCAAGCGCAGGGCCGCATCGTCGAACACGGCTTCGAAGCGAAGAGGAAACTGACCGAGGCGAACCTCCGCTTGGTCGTATCGATTGCGAAGAAGTACGTCGGCCGCGGCATGCTGTTTTTGGATCTGATCCAGGAAGGCAATCTCGGCCTGATCCGCGCCGTCGAAAAATTCGACTATCGCAAGGGCTACAAATTCTCGACCTACGCGACTTGGTGGATTCGCCAGGCGATTACCCGCGCGCTGGCCGATCAGGCGCGCACGATTCGCATCCCGGTGCACATGGTCGAGACGATCAATCGTCTGATCAAGATCTCGCGCCAGCTCTTGCAAGAACTCGGCCGTGACCCGACGGTCGAAGAGATCGCGCACGAGATGGGCCTTACGCCCGAAAAAGTGCGCGAAGTGATCAAAGTCTCGCAAGAGCCGATTTCGCTCGAAACGCCGATCGGCGAAGAAGAAGATTCGCATCTGGGCGACTTCATCGAAGATCAAGAGGCGATCGCGCCCGCTGAGGCGGCGTCGGTCATGCTGCTCAAAGAAAAAATGGCGGACGTTCTGAAGAACCTGACCGATCGCGAGCGCAAGGTGCTCGTGCTGCGCTTCGGGCTCGAGGATGGTCACCAGCGCACGCTCGAGGAAGTCGGTCAGGAGTTCGGCGTCACGCGCGAACGGATCCGCCAAATCGAAGCCAAGGCGCTACGCAAACTGCGCCACCCTTCACGCGGCAAAGCGCTCAAAGACTACTGGTCGAACGAGTAAGTCGCCCCGCGGAGGCTAGATTGAGCCGGCGGGATGGACGGGCTTGACGTCCGGATTCTTGTCCGCGAACGCGCCGTCTGGGTTGGGAATGACCCAGAGCGCAAGATCCCAAATCGCGGGAAAATCGAAAACGAAGGCCACTTCGTCCGGTGACTTGGCGACGCCGGCTTTTACGAGATCAGCCGGCGTCGGATTGGCCGGGTCGCCGCCGGCGGCGGTGATTTTCTTCGCCCCAACCGCGCCGTAGGTCACGGTGCCGTTCGGGCCCACGAGCCCGTAGTGAACGTGGTTGTGGAAAACGCCCCAACGCGCTGCATCGATGCCGAAGAGGTGCGGCGCAGTTTCATCGGTGTGCGGCACCGAGTAGTCCGCGCCGAGCAGCCGGCCGTGCACGTCGTACCAAAGCTGGCTCGGGTGCGCGACGTCGGCGCTCGTCCACTGGCGGTTCGCGTAGCTGACCGCGCCCGTGTCGTCCTCGTTTGTGTAACGCACGAAGCCGGCTTTCTCCGCCGCTCGAGTCGTCGGGAAATGGCTCGCAATATACGACGTTGCTGCGCGCACGAACGGCGCCTCAGCCGCACTCGGGATGCCGGACATGGTGTCGGCCCGCAGCGGCTGCGTAACGAGCAACGCGGTTGATACGACCAAGCCAAATAATCTGAAATTCTTCATGACTGCACCGATCCTACGGATGCGGCGTTGCGGGAACGCCGGGCGCGGCGGGGACGACCGAAGTCGCGGCGGGTCCCGGTTGACCGTTTGCCGGCGGCGCCGAGGCACCCGTGCCCGCGGCGGTGGTGACGGCCGGTGACGGTGCGCCCGATGCCGGGGCCGGCGGAATCGTCGGACGTCCCTTCGGAAGCGGTTTCGGCTTCTGCGGACCCGGCGTGAAGAGCGGCGCGGGCGTCAGATCGGAATGCGGGGGATCGTAGGTACTCTCGAACGGCGGCGGCGTCGAGAGGACGACGCCTTTCGGATCGCTCGCGTCGATCGTGGCGGCGGTCTGCGCCGGAATGATGCTGCCGGCCGGCAGCACCAATTGGCGGCCGGGGCGTAAATAATGATACAGCGCGTGGTACGGAATGAAGATGTCACCGACCGTGTCGACCGCGTCGCTCGTCGACTGCTGGCCGGTCGTGCGCTCGATCGTCACGTACTCGTGATACGCGCGAATGGGCAACGTCTGATGCGCCCCCGCCAATGGAAACGGGTCGAGATGAATCTGGACGGCGCCGTCCTCATTGCCCATGTAGGCGGGGTTGGTCGTGACGACCGTCAGCGAGCCGGGCGCCCCGGCAGGCGCAATGGTGACGCCGTTGAGGACCAGTGGTGCCTTCAAGTGCATGCGAATGACCGCTCCGGCTTTGGTCGAAGCGGAACTCACCTTGTCGTCGAGGACGAACAAGAGCATCGCACCGTAGGGCAAGGTGGCCCCGCTGGGCGCCGGGGCGGGCGACGCCGATGCGGGGCTGCGAGGGGGTTCGGGCGGCGGAAGTGCGCGCGCCGCAGGCATGATCGCGACCGAGAGGACAGCCGTCAGTGCAACGGCGATCCCGAGCGCACGAATGCCTGCGCCCACGGAATTAGGAAGCCTTCTTTTCGCTTGCTTCCCGGGCGGCTGCAGCTGCTCGCTTGCCTTCCTCGATGAGTTGCTTGACTTTTTGCCCACCTTTTTGGCCTATCTCTTCGTAGAACGCCGGTCCGTAACGGTCACGGGTAGCTTCGCCACCCTTCTTTCCGCCCTTCTTACCGATCTGCTCGTAGAATTCGTGGCCGTGAGCAAGTTTCGTCGCTTCTCCGCCTTTACGGCCGATTTGTTCGTAGAACTCGGGACCGTACTTGCGCTTGACGGTTTCGCCGCCTTTCTGGCCGGCTTCTCGAACGGTCATCCCGCCGGCTGGTTTACGCTTGGGGGTCGACATAGTGGAGGATTACCTTCCCTGGGAGAATGGTGCGCCGCGCGGCTGTCGCGGTGACCTGCGCTACGCGCCTGTCGCTTGTTAACGGTGCTGGAGCCCCGTTAGTTTGGAGTTCGGAACCTTGAATCGTGTCGCTATATCCATTGTCGCTCTATTGCTTGGAACAGGCTGGCAAAGCGTATCGGCGGCCGATGATTTGCTGCACTCGATCGTTAGCACGGAGGTCCATCGCTCCGCCAATCCGTCATTTGTCGCTGGGCTTCTCGATGCCGATCCACCAGTCGCAGCACGCGCTGCGCTCGCTCTCGGCCGAACTGGTCAACCTGCGGCGCTCCCGCCCCTTCGCGAACACCTCCATGTCCGCACCTCTGCTGTGCGCGCAATGGTCGTGTACGCTTTGGGCCTGCTCGGCGACGCCGCTTCGCTCAGTGATATTCGAGAGTATGCGCGCCGGGATGAGAACTCCGCAGTAAGGTACGCTGCAAGCGATGCGATTGGACGTATCCTCGCGCAAGTTCCCAAGACGGTCAATGCCGCCGTCGCGGCCGATCTGCTAAAGGTCGCAACGACGGATTCGGATGGGGCCGTCCGCGCTCACGCAGTCGTGCAACTCGATTCCTTTCGCGACACGCCGTCCGCCGCCGAGGTCGAGCGCAGTCTCGAACGCATCGAGACGAGCGACGCGGATGACACGGTTCGCTGGCACGCGGCCTGGATGCTGGCGCGCGGTTTCGCCGCCATCGCGGATACAACGTTTCTGAAGGCGCAGTTACGCGATCCGAGCGACGTCATACGCCTCGAGTCCGTCCGGGCTTTGGGCATTCACGGCGGTCCGGGTTCGGAGGCCGTCGTGCGCTCGATGCTCGGCGATGCCTCATGGCGCGTGCAATTGGAAGCCTCTGAAGCATTGCTCCGGCTCGCCCACAAGCCGCGCACCGAGCATCTCATCGCCGATCCCGCGGGGCTGCATTTGCCCGCCGTACCGGCGTTGCCGGCCCAAACTGCGGCGCCGGCGGACGCGCCTGCCGCAAGCCCAAGCCCCGCGCCGAAAGTCTCGGCTCCCGATACTTCAGCCCTCGACCTCGGGCCGCCACTGCTCGCGCTCACGGCGTCTGAAATGAATGGGCCGCTGCCGGGGCCGCATCCGCGCGTGTTGATTCGCACGACGAAGGGCGACGTCGTGGTGCGCCTCTATCCCGAATGGGCGCCGACGACGGTTGCGAGTTTTCTCGCACTTGCCCAAAGCGGGTTTTTCAACGGAAACCGTTGGTTTCGCATCGTGCCCGACTTCGTCGTGCAAACGGGCGACCCGACGAATACGGGTGAGGGCGACCCGGGCTACACGATTCCCGCCGAGGAGAATCCGATCGAGCAGCGCACCGGCGTCATCTCGATGGGGCTCGACTACAAGGACAACCACCCCGTGCGCGATTCCGCCGGCTCGCAATTTTACATAACGCTTTCACCGCAGCTGCACCTCGATCGGCCGTTCAGCACGTTCGGTGAAGTCGAAAGCGGTTTCGACGTGCTCGCGCATTTGATCGAGAGCGATCGCATGAAAACCGTTTCGCGCATTTCCGACGGCTAGCGTCCGAAGAGGCTGCGCAGTGCGAAGAGCGCATTCTCCCTGCGCTCGGTAACGCGGCGATAAAAATATGCGGCCCAATGCGTACCGAAGGGCACGTACACGCGCACCCGATAGCCTTCGTTGACGAGTGCCCGCTGAAGGTCGGGCCGCACGCCGTAGAGCAACTGAAATTCGAAACGGTCTTTTTCGATTCCATGCGCGCTTGCGTAGGA
>Ga0302325_10035013_pt1 | contig 10268 bp, 11 predicted proteins | sample Palsa_T0_2_FD_201948 | JGI IMG/M metagenome (GOLD analysis project Ga0302325, IMG submission 201948) | Peat permafrost microbial communities from Stordalen Mire near Abisko, Sweden - Palsa_T0_2 | ecosystem: Environmental > Terrestrial > Soil > Palsa > Peat permafrost | place: Sweden: Abisko...
AAACCCCGGCCCCTCAACCAATTCCCTCACATCCCTCCACACATCGCCCCACCTCCCCCCCGGCAATCCTGCACAAACATCAAACGCCATACTACTATCCCCCCGTTTCCCGTTTCCTCCCTGCAGCGCCAGGCGATAACAGTGCAGGGCATACGCATCTTTGTAGACCCCGTCGATTTTGCGCATGGAGGAATTGCTCCCGTCGTCTTGCGGGTACTGATACCGATGGTCGCCGATAATGGGACTGCCAAGCATAAACGAGGAGTGCAGTCTAAGTTGGTGTTTACGGCCCGTGAGCGGCGTAAACAGGATCAGCAGTTTCTGGGACAAGTCGTGTTGGAGGAGGATTTGGAAGTGTGTTAGGCTGGCGATATTTTCGGTGGGCGAGTAGGTTTGGATGAGTCCTGATGTGGTGGGTTGCACGGACGAAGGCGGCGACGTGTTGGTGTTGGAGTCGGATGGATTGTTTGAGGGACTGGGAAGTGGTTTTTGGTAGATTGTCAGTTTTCCGATTTCGTGGATTGTTTTGCGTGTTAATGTACCCCTCGTACCGTCCTCGGTGATTTTCAATGCACGACATGAGGATATTCGTGGAGCGTACAGCGGACTCCCCGGCATAGGTCGCGCTAAAGCAATATACTATCATCAGTCACTGTCCATGAAACAAACCCCCGTGAGACACCGTAACAAGGGGAACCAACGGGTGATGATACGTTTTTCTCGACTTGGGATTGTTTGAACGCCAGGTTTAATGACCTTATACTCTTCTCTGTCCGTCCAAGGACCATCGCCCCTGAAGTATTCTTATCAAGTCTACCATCAATCCCAACTCCACCGAAAATTGTGGCAAACCAAGCACGTACACGACAAAATGGAGATAAGGGGGTGGGGGAAATATACCGGTTGACAGTCTGCAGTTTCAGGTCTGGACGTTGATAGCCCAGTAAAGTAAGGATTGTGCCTTCTCCGGGGAGACCAGGTTGGGATAACAGTCCGGGTGGTTTACTGATGCAGACGAATTCGGGAGATTCGAGGATGATGGGAATGTGAAGCGACTTCGAGAAGGATTTTGAGGGCTCTTTCGATGATAATTTGGAGGGAGATTTAGCAGGTGGTTTCGGAGACAGGGCTGGGGTTACTTTGGAAGTAGGTTTTTGTGCGTTCTTCGTAAGGGGCGCCGTTTTCCTGGGAACCGAGGGCTGTCGAGAAGTTTTGCTAGGCAATTTCTTCGTCGCGGATGAGGAGGACAGTTTAATTGAGTCAGGAGACCAAAACATTTCTTTGTCCGCCTGTCTCATTTCAGCAAATTCAGCAGCCATCCTCCGTCGTTCCGCTTTAAATCCCGTCCCAACAGCAACTCTCTCGACTCGAGCACCATCCTCCTCCCTGCGCCTCGCAAAACTCGACCCTCCGCCATCAGCGCGTTGACCTCTGTTGGGAGAAGTTTCTGTCCGTCGCCCGTCGCGTCTCCGTATACCTTGAACGGGGGTCCTAGAAGAGACGTATTTCGAGGATTGACCCGATAGATACCGCCGTGGCGGTGTCTGCCCGGGAGATGCTTGGAACAGACGCAGCCTTCGTGGTATTTTCATCACGGATCATCCCCTCCGTCGTCTGTTCGAAAGTTTTGAGTTTGGGGAATTAGCGGACAATCCCGGCGTGGGCGAACTTAGACCCGCACGCGTCTCTCACATGTGGCGTAGCTATCTCGCCAAGAACAGATCGCAAAAGGGCGCTAAAGCTTACGGACTAAACTCTCCCGCCTTTGTTATCCCGATCGGCGCGGAACGGACTATCTTAGCCGCTTCGGAAACAAAGCGACACCCAACCTTTCAAAAGCGCTCCTCCCGTCTGCCGCACCCTTTCTTCCGTACCACAACCTTTGGATACGACCGTGACCATGACGCTACCTGCAGCAGTGCAACTCCTTTCGGAACGAATCGAGAAACCCGAATTAGACGATCGTTCCTACAGACTTATCAAACTTACTCGAAACAACTTACAAGTTCTCCTTGTTCATGACCCCACGACGGAGAAATCCAGTGCGGCGATGGACGTCAATGTCGGAAGTCATTGCGATCCAAAGGACTTTCAGGGCCTCGCTCACGCCCTTGAACACTGTCTCTTCCTAGGTTCTTGCTTCTCCCCTTAAGAGTACAGGGCTCGCGTTGACTTTGCAGGGACAAAGAAGTATCCCGTGGAAAACGATTATTCGAAATTCCTCACCGACCACAGCGGTTATTTCAATGCCTATACTGGTACTACTACTTTCTTCATCATAAGTTTGAGAGTACTAGTAGCTGATGTCTTCTAGCGGGTGAGAATACAAACTACTTCTTCCAAGTTGGATATGAATTTCTTGAGCCGGCATTGGATCGGTTTGCGCAATTTTTCATCGCTCCCTTATTTCTCGCCGACTGCACCGATCGCGAGCTCAAAGCCGTGGACTCGGAATTCAAAGGCAGTTTCCAGTCGGATTTTCATCGTCTTGAATGTCTCGAACGGAGCCTATCCAATCCGGAGTATCCGTATAATTGTTTTAGCTGTGGAAATCTGGTTTCTTTGAAGGAGGAGCCTGAGAAAAAGGGCCTGCAGGTCCGTGACGCGTTCATTCAGTTCCACGAGCAGCATTATTCGGCGAATTTGATGAGACTTGTGGTGTTGGGGAGGGAATCGTTGGATGAATTGCAGCAATGGGTGGTGCAGAAGTTTTCCGATGTGCCCGATAAGAATCTCTTGCCCCCCGACTTTGAAGGAACCCCGTACACCGACAAGGAAATGCAGGTTCGTTCTACACTGTTGGGTCTTGTATGCTTAATTTCAGATGGAAGTCAAAGCGAAATCAATCAAAGATTTACGTTCCTTGACTCTTCTGTTCAATTTCCCGGATCAACGTCCGCACACTCGGAGCAAGCCAAGTCACTTGCTAAGTAACATTATCGGCTACGAGGGCCCGGGGTCATTGTTCAGTTACCTTAAAGTGACTAAAAATTGGGTTGATACGATTTGTGTCGACGTCGATCAAATCAATGCCGGAACACATGTTTTCGTCATTTCCATGGCCCTCACAAAGGAAGGCTTGGGTATCTCCCCTGCGTAGACGTGTGGACTCACAACCGCAGAGAATTACAAGGACATCGTCGGCAGTGTGTTTTATTACCTTGAACTCCTTAAAAATGGTAAAACCGGTACCAACAAGAGTTTCATCTGATGTAGTAGAACCACCCTCGAAATTCCAGATTCTTTGGGAAGAAATGCAGAGTCTCTATGCGGCCAGATTTCGCTGGGGAGAGAAACCTGATCCCTCGGATTTCACTTCCTCTATGGCACGTTCAATGCAACAGCACTACCCTCCCGATTGGACACTAAGCGGAGGTCTTCTTCGAGAAGTACTCCCCCCTCCTTCGCTCGATCACGACTAACTTCCAAGTTCGATTTCACCGCTATCGCGGATGGGTTGTCTTCCCTCCAAACGCACAATTTTAGGATGATGCTCGTTTCCAATGAGTCGGAAGAACTAACTCACACTGAAAAGTGGTATGGAACTCAATACTCTACTAAACCTTTCGACAAGGATTTCGTGACTTACTTGAAAAACGGACCTTCTATCCCGGAATTGCGCTTTCCCTCTCCGAATCCATTCATCGCCAAAAACTTTAACGTCGAAAAAAGGACCGTTGAAAATGTAAGTATCCCATATTATCACCAGATGCTCATGGTTATTCCAGCCTGAGAAACACCCGAGTCTGATCAAGTTGACAGACTTTGAGAGGATATGGTATAAAAAGGACGATACGTTCTGGGTTCCCAGAGTATTTACGTACTTCTTTCTCCGCACGTAAGTCCCCTGCCCCCCGCATTCTCTGAGATACAAAGTTAATTTACAGACCCAATGCATATGATTCGCCGGCCTCCGCAATGCTCACCGGGTATGACACATTCGCTTGAACCCCGTGATTAACAACAGATTATATGCCAGGCTAGTCCTTGATAAACTCAACGAAGTCAATTACGATGCCTCCGTCGCAGGATTAGCCTACGGCCTCTCCGCCGACACAGAAGGCCTCGTTCTAAGTATATTTGGTTACAACGATAAACTCCATATTCTTCTCTCGAATATAGTCCATGAGATGAAAAACCTTGTCGTCACCAAGGAACGATTCGAAGTCGCCAAGGAGGCCAGTGAACGGAGTTTGAGGAATTGGAGTTTAGAGGATCCTCTTAGTCATGCGTCTTATTATAGTGGCTATATGTTAAGTGAGCCGTGTTGGACGATGGAAGAGTTGAAGCAAGCATTGATGGGTAAAGGAAACGCTGAATGCTGCTCATTGGTAGGTATTCGGGCAGAGGATGTCCAAGGATTTATCCCGAGATTATTGAGCCGTTTCCATCTCGAGGCGATGATCCACGGTAACGTCTCTGCGAAAGAAGCATTACAATACGTCGATATACTTCAAAGTAAACTCAAATCTGAACCGTTGGGTTGGCTTTCCGTAGAACTATCCCGATCAAGGCTCCTTCCAACTCGTACCGCTCCCCCCCCCGCCGACACAATTATTAGCGCTCAGCTGACCGTCAGACTCAAAAGTAACTCTCGAAAAGGACGTGGCCAATCCAAATGAGTTGAACAATGCAATCTATTATCTCTGCCATATAACCCAGTCAATGGACCTCAAAATCAGGGCGCTAGGCTTAGTCTTAGGCCAAATTGGCAGTGAAATGGCATTCGATTTTCTCCGAACAAAACTCCAACTGGGTTATACCGTTTTCGCAGGCTACACAACCATCGGCTCAAACGCATAGTACTCGCTCCCTCCCAACCATGGAAGTTGATCTCTAGCTATCAGGTTGGAATCCGAAGTGAAAGGACGCCAGGGTATTTGGAACAGAAAATCGAGGTGTTTCTGGGATTATTGAGGCAGAGGATAGTAGACTTGTCAGAGGAGGAATATGCGAAACAGGTCGATGCGGTGATCTTATCGTTCAGTCAGAAACCAAAGTATCTCGGCGCCGAGGCCTGGGAGTATTGGCAAATCATCCAATCAGCCCGATACAAATTTTCCGGCCGTACGCTTACTGTTTTCAGAAAGACAACTAAGTCATCTAGGGGAGGAAGTAATTGGCCATCTCAAGAACGTTACCAAGGAGATGGTGCTGGATCTGTTTGATGAATGGGTGTCGCCGGAGTCTTGCAACAGGAGGGTGCTTTCGGTGCATGTCAAGTCGCCAATTGAGAGGCATGAACCTGACAGTGAGATGGAGCGTCTCCCGCGGAACAGGTTGCAAGAAATCAAAGTAAGCGATCTTCCCGGGTTTCGGAAGGGTCTGCAAGTGACTGATCCTCCAACGCCCGTTCAGCCATTGGAAACATTTTACAAATGTCATTGGAGTCTTTAAGTTTGAGAGTCATACATCATATATATAGGCTCGGTGGATGTAGTAATTAGGCTCGGTGCTGTGGGTGTCGCCCTGTCGGGTAACTAGTATAACTCTGAACAACTTGAATTTATCTTCGTGATTTTACTATGTGGCTTTGCTTGAGATATGGTTCTTCGAGGTGATTATTTGAAAGATTCGTAGCGATACACAAATTATTTCTTCATTGACAACATGCCGAACCGAGCCATAAAGCTCTGACGTTGCCTTGTGCCGATGCGGTTAGCCATATCCTCAGGTTTCCTGTTGAACAGCCATCAACAATTTCTATGAAAAGTATTCCAAATTATCAGAGCAACCATATGCTTAACACCCCATTTTCGCCATGGACCACATGAACATACACAACTCTGGAAATTAAGCATTGGCTATGGCCCATCCTACCCATCAATCCATCGACAGCCTTGATGAGGTTGACGTAAGAATTGGATTTCCACATGAACCCAGCGACAGCATTTGACAATGATTCGTTGTCCGACATGAACGATAGGTGCACCGCATGCTCCTTCAGAAGTTGATGCGCGCAGTTGGCGGTAGAGGTATACGTATTCCGAGCCAACCTCAGCCAGAAAATACCAAACTGTCTGCCAACGAAATTCAAGTAAAACATTCCCGTTGTGAACCCATCGCCCGCAAAATAACTATGAGGCTGCGAGCTCTGCTGACGAGATAAAATGCATTGGAACCGGCCGACATCGTCAAGCATTGTACGTCATCCCCCGTCGGAGGAGAGCGGGTACTCTGCAATTTCTGCAATTTCTCTATTGCCTTGGTGAACAGTCTGATCTCCTGGCGTTTCGCTCCAGCCAGAACAGTTTGTTCCATAGAAGATCTGACGGGTTCGGGCTCGGATTATGGGTCCGGCTCGTCCTCTAAAACGTACGGGATCCATTGCGCCACAGTGAAGTTCCCGTACACGGGAAACGGTGGAAAGGTGCCGCGCACACGACCCATAAGTTTGACAGTCGTTTGGCTGGACATGGCCGTTGACGTCGTAGTACTTACTGGACACATAGATGAGCTGCAAGAGCATCGTACTAGACGCTGCGCTGAGCCGAGCGTACCATGATCTTCCGTGTTCATCAGATGTTGCCGGTTTCTTCAGGTCGTGCATGTAATGCTACCGTAAGACGCAAATCCCCATTATTGACATTTTGTATGACGACGCCACGTGCACAGGAAGTCGATCGGTGTCGGCCCGATACCTTGACGCCAGGGTGAATTGGAATGTATTCTGACACCTGTATCTGGATCAAGGATAATCTTTCTGGGAGAAGCATGTTCCGTAAATCCCCAAACATTCCCTTTTGAACCCCAATAAGCGTGCACGGTGACAGCCACAATTCCGGGGAGACAAAGGTCAAATGTGTTCTCCTCAACCTCGATCACAAACCTCCCGAGATAGAACCGCCTTATCCGAGTGGAGAAGATACTCCAGGCAGGGCTCGGCGGCGAGCGGTGGAGTTCTTCGAACCGAGTTTAATTTGGAGAACCGGGATGTTCGGGCGTTGTATGTGGATTGACACACGTGCTTTGGTGCCATAAGTGTCACTTTTATGGGGCTTCTAAATTCGGCAACGTGTCAGATAAAAGTTCCAGGTTCTGAGTGTCAAAAAGTTGCATGCTATATGCTACGAAATATCTCCGACAGAATAGTAGACCTTGACTTGCGTGCATATTCGAAACATCTCACTTCCTTATTTGAACAAACTCGAATAAATCTTTCGCCGACGCCTCAAATGCTTTGACCTCCCAAACCCATCTCAACCAAGAATCGCCAAAATACATCTCTATACATGCAATTGCAACAGTATCCAGCAGCGGACCAAACCCCCAGTTCTACTCAGCCTCACTTTCACATCAGAGTTACTCAATATCCTCCCGAAAAATACTCCCCCTCTTCCCATGTCTTGTCCTGCCTGCGGGACCCTTCGGCGGAGTAACATACCACGGCTGTCTATCCACCTCGTTCCGACTCGGAACAGGTGGTGTAGCAGACCGAGGCGGACCCCGAGGACGTGGTGTTGGCCAAGGTCGACGGACTGGGTCGGCGAAGGGATCACCATTGGCACTGTTGGTGAGGTTCAATCGTGGTTCAAAAGAACTTTCACGCCTGTCGTGCTTGCGCGTCGTAGTACTTGTTCCGGAGGTACTCGCTGCCACTGGTGATCTAGAGAAAATACGGGGTACTGGTATGCCTGCTCTAAGAGATCGACGACGGGTTTCGGGGTCAGATGAGTATCCCGTCGCGAGCAGGGAGTCACCTCCAAATGGCGTACGAATCGGCGGAGGCGGGGTAAATGCTCTGGCAACCCCATGCTCTTGGCGCTGTATAAGAAGAGTATCTGCACTCATGGAGATAGCGTGCTCCGAGGTGGTAATCGAAGTCGGTGTCCCGGGACGACTCCCCGTGGTGAGTCCCCGAGGGGGCGCCGGAAATAAGTTTAGCGAGACGTGTTTCCGGCGACGGGGAGTACTTGTGCCGGAGGACCCTGGGGTTTCGCTTCCCGAGGCTGTTGGGAAGATAGATTCCATGTCGGCGATGGGGAGGGTGGGGGGGAGGAAGAGTTGTTCTGGGGGGTGTTTTCGGGTTATTGCGCGGGATTGATTTGGGGAGACTCGAGGAGCGAGTGCTGAAAGAGGTGGCTGCACGGAGTTTGGGTTTTCCAGTGTATCATCAGCGAAGGGATCTTTTGGTTCTTCCTCGACAGGTGCAGGGAATACGACTTCCTTCGGGGCCTTGCCCAACTCAGCAACCTCCCTAACTCCTCCCTCCGACTTCTCAACATCCCGCCCACCACTGGAACCACCACCAACACTCCCCCTCGCAATCCGTGCATCCCCCTCCCCCAACAACAAATGTCCGTCCCTCCTCCTCCTCCGCCGCCTCCTCCAACCAACATAAAACCACCCGCCCAATCCCCCCACAACAACAAGAAACGCAGCCACAATCCCGGCAACAACGCCCCCCGGCACCCCTGACCCTCCGGGCAAATTACTCTGCAACGTCGACGCCGGAACAGTCATTGACGGCGCATGTGTTGTAACAGTAACCACAGAAATGCCCGTGCCGCCAGGGATTGTGGTGGTGTATATCTCGGTGGTAAGCGGGCCGGGGATAATTGTTAGACGCCCGCCGACGTCGTGGAGGGAGACGGTTTCTGAGTTTGTGTCCGAGTCGTCGTCCGGGACGACGTCCGGGTTGAGAGTCGGGAGAGTATCCGAGTTGTCGAGCGTCGGTGAGCCGGTCGGGACGGCTTTTTGGACGCCTGCTGCGGTGATGGATGTGGATTTCTGGGCGGGTTGTTTTGGTGCTGTAGCTGTTGCACCCGCTGCAGTTGTTTTCCCGCCGTTCGGGGTGTTATCTGTCGCCGCTGCTCCCGCTGCCGGTGAAGTATCCTCAGTATCTACCATCAGCATCCAGACTACGCCTTGTTCCTCGTACCAATAGCCAGAAAAACAGGCCCGAGCGGCACAGCGGGAGTCATACTCTCACCCGCCTCAATGATCCCAAACTGAACATCCACCTGAGACTCACTCGACGAAAACCAGTCCTACTACTGTTACCACAAACGAACACCGGTATTGCAGGTATGGGGGTCGTAGTACCTTGTCCACAGTGAATGCAAGTTGTCCATCATTGGCGATGTTGGGGAATTTTTGGAGCACGGTTTGGGGGGAGGATTGGAAGAGGTAGATATCGACGAGGGGGATGGCCGGGGAGGGATTTGAGTTTGGGTTTCCGTTGTTGTTTTTGCTACCGGTTGCTGGATCGCTTCCGGTGTTGCCTCCGGTGTTTGACCCGAAGACGTCTCCTCCTGCGTTTCCATTTCCGTTTCCTCCACCATTTCCGTTCCCATTCCCATTCCCATTTCCGTTACCACCACCTTTCCCACCAGCGTCCTCGCCGTTCCCACCACCACCACCACCACTGCGTCTCCTTTTCCGGCGCCTTCCCCCCACCGTCGGAACACCCTCAACATTCCACACAAAACTATAGCTCCCCCCCAAACTAACCCTCGCCCCCTCCCTAGGCACACAATAAACGCCCACAGTACAAGCCATCCCGGGGTCAGACACACACAAAAAACCTCACGACTCGCCTCCGAGGCCCCGTTAACGTTGTGCCACAAGTCTGAGTGCAGCAGGCGTGAGGCGTTTCGCTGCACGTGTATGGGCCTGAGGGGGGGGGGCCCTTGGCTCGACGCTTGGACCGTGGCTCATTTAAGTTTTGCCAATGGTGTTTATTTTAGGAAGTGTCGGAGGTAAATAAGATTAATTACGCTCGGATCGCTGGGCGTGGGTCCGTTCCCCGCGTCAGGGGTAAATAAGGGGAGGTAATGATTTGCGTCCAATGATTTGCATCAGACTCCAAAACGCCAAAAGGGCCAGATGAACATGCCAAACAGAAGCACTGCCCGTGATGAACCGACCTGGGACACGCTCCATCCAAAGAAACAGTTCAATATCTAGCTGAAGTAGTTGAAGCTATCTCCACGTATCTGAGTCTGTTTTTATTTGAATTGGAAGCCATGGAAGACTAGGATGCATTGATTAGTACATCTGCCACAGAGCTTCAGCAAATTGGTTGCCCATTACCACAATGGAACCTTCGTACACACTCTTGCTTCACATGTCAAAACTCCTGATCCCCGCTTCGATGTAGACAGTGTTGACATAGTTATAGACGACACAAATTACAGTATCGCGCCACTCGGGATGCAACACCATCAATTTCACAGCATTAAGACTGATTTTCTCACATCCATAGCACCACCAATTATGGGTCAATTGACCTCAGAAGTGTCCCATTCTACTTCTCAGTCTTTGGG
>Ga0302325_10035014_pt1 | contig 10268 bp, 11 predicted proteins | sample Palsa_T0_2_FD_201948 | JGI IMG/M metagenome (GOLD analysis project Ga0302325, IMG submission 201948) | Peat permafrost microbial communities from Stordalen Mire near Abisko, Sweden - Palsa_T0_2 | ecosystem: Environmental > Terrestrial > Soil > Palsa > Peat permafrost | place: Sweden: Abisko...
TATTTCCAAAAGCTTAGCTAATCGTGTTTCTCAACAGCTTCGTCCCTCATGATCAAGCGACACTCATCACAATGTTCGGAGGACCAGCAGCCTTCGTCGAGCGCCTCGACTATCTCCACGACAATCAAATCACCTACATCGGAAACGAGCCCGCCTTCCTCACGGTCTTCCAATACCATTACGCAGGACGTCCTGCGTTGTCCGCCAATAGGTCGCACTACTACATCCCAGCCTACTTCCAGCCAACCGAAGGCGGACTCCCCGGAAACGACGACAGCGGAGCAATGGGCTCTTTTGTCGCTTTCTCAATGATTGGATTATTCCCCAACCCTGGTCAAAACGTGTACTTGATCACCCCTCCATACTTCGAGAGTGTATCAATCACTTCGCCGCTCACTAACAAGACGGCCACGATCAAGAACGTCAACTTTGACCCCAGTTATAAGAATATTTATATCCAGTCTGCCACACTTGATGGCAAGCCATATACGAAGAATTGGATCGATCACTCGTTCTTTACGGAAGGGAAGGAACTTGTTCTGACGTTAGGAAGCTCGGAAAGTAGCTGGGGAACTGCAGTGGCGGATCTCCCGCCGAGTTTGGGTACATACGAGGGCTTTGGAAATTTCACTACAAACTCGACTTCGAGCGCGTCGCGCAAGAGGGCTGTTAGATATGCAGTGGCGCATATACTTGAGGAGATGGATAAGAAAACTGGAGGGGCTTACTGGGCTGAGACTGAAGAGTGAGGTGTGAAAGTGTGTAATTTTAGAGTTGAAATGGGGATGCGATGAATTTTGGGATTATATTTGAAAGATTTATTTCTGGTATAATGATATAAGAACTTCTTGATAGACTTCGGCTATGCTGATTGCGGCTTCGCAAACTTTACGTTGTACAAAAAGTGATTAAATATCCATCCAAGTTGGGTGAAAGGTCCTCTTTCATCCACTTGGAAGTGCAGAATGTATCATGAAGGCCAGCTCAATTTTGATGAGAATTGAAGACCAAGACTGCACCGAGATGGACTACGACCATGCATGGTCACATAGCATGCAACTCACAAAACCTCCTTAGCATCTCCGCCATCTCAACTGCAACTCCCCGATTCTCCTCTACATTTTCATCTCTTCGTATCCTTGCCATTGCTGCCTCCCGCTCTTCACTCGCTTTCCATATGAAGTCCGGCGGATTTGACTCACTTGAAACCCATGTTAGCATATTTAAACCCCTTTCTTCTCACCTAGAAAACCCCTTGCACACCATGGTATGGAGAAAATGAGGGGCATGGCACGTACCCGAATAGGATAGGCACGGATTGCCGCCGTTGGGGTAAGTTGCGATGTCTGTATAGACCAGTATTATGATGGATTCCTGCTTCGTTGAGGGGACAGTTTGCAATGCGGCAGGGGTTTGAGGGGCCAAAGTGCATAGCTGGCGGTGGAGTGGGGAGAGATTTCGTGCGTGAGAGGGTGGTAATGTTGGGGCTGGATGACATTCTGCTGGGTGTGGTTCAAGATGGGGAGAGACTCGTTGGGACTGTGAAGTCATTTCCGTTTCACGACACTTTGGATGAGGATTAGAGTTATGGAGGGGTGAAAGCTTAATGGGAAGAATTATGGGGGGAAAAGAAAGAAGAGAAAATATGTTGGTTGATGATATGGAATCTTGACGTTCAAAGAAATCTTCCTTCCAGGAGATTGTCCCGCAATGTGCAGGGTGTAGGACAGATTCTTTGTGATTTTCCTGCAAGCATCCATGAATACCGTACTGTGTTATGACGAATGGAAATGGAAATGTATTTATGAGAAGCAAATGCAAGAACGAGAACACGATAGAGAAATAGAACGAATGACTAAGATGAAGTGCAAGAGATAGGGGGAAAAGAGACTTTTATTTGCTTTTATTCCACCGCTTCCGTGAAGCCACTTTGGTGTGAATAGAATCAGCCTGTGAGCTTCTCGCAAGAACGAGGTGGCTCCTCCATCCCAACTGAGGCTATGTTATATTATTCTTGCACTCTGCCGATATCAAGTTTTGATTAGGAAGATATTTCGGTACGAAGCAGGGCAGTTCTGGGTTTCGGGACGTCCAATCACAAAGGCCTTAGAACGACCCTGAAGGTCCGAGGTTCGGGGCCAAAAAGTTGCTGTTCCGACCCCGCTAAAACGAGTTACAGCATACAATTATCATGACTCTTTCATCAAACCTCAAGCCTCACTCTTCCCGTCAAGAGGCAACAATATTCTGTTTCCGTCCTTCCTAAGCTCTAGATTGACCCACTGTCTCAATCGAAATGACACTCCAACACGGAAACCCTGCTGACCTCCTCTCCGTCCACTGGAAATCCCAAATCACAGCCTGGTTCGCAGAAGACACCCCTTCCTTCGACTATGGCGGATTTGTAGTCGGGGACAGCGAGCGAGCTGCAACGTTATTTGGCAAATCGAAAGGTATATTGGCAGGTGTACCGTTCTTCGATGAGATCTTCGCACAAGCTGGATGCATGGTCAAATGGCATTTGAAGGAAGGATCCGTCATTGATCCAGGACCTTCTGGGAAGATTCCTATTGCGACGGTTACGGGCCCTGTCAGGAAACTGCTATTAGGGGAGAGAGTGGCGTTGAATACGTTGAGCAGATGTTCTGGCGTGGCGACGAAGTCGAGAGCAATGGAGGAGCTGGTTAGGAAGGCAGGATATACTGGTATACTTGCTGGCACGAGGAAGACTACACCGGGATTCAGATTGGTGGAGAAGTATGGGATGATTGTTGGGGGAGTGGATGGGCATCGTCATGATTTGTCTAGTATGATTATGCTGAAGGATAATCATATTTGGGCGAGAGGGAGCATTACTGAGGCGGTCAAGGCGGCTAAAGCTGTGGGCGGATTTGCGTTGAAGGTTGAAGTTGAGGTCGATTGTGAGAAGGATGCTGATGAGGCTATTGCTGCTGGGGCAGACATAATTATGCTGGACAACTTCGATGGCGACGGATTGAAGGTTGCTGCGAGAAGTCTAAAGCAGAGATGGGTAGGAAAAAGGGAAGTCCTTCTAGAGTGCAGTGGAGGATTGACGGCAGACAATGTTGGCACATATATTAACAATGGTGAGTTGATAGTGGACGTTTTCTGGTTCTCGACTAATAGCAGACGTAGATATCGATATTATTTCTACGAGTGCGATCCACCAAGGTGTTCCACATGTGGATTTCTCGTTGAAGATCGAACATTGATATTATTAGATAATAAACAGGAAGCAGGTGTAACTCAAGTCTCCCCCAGCGTTCGTACTCAGAGGCCATGTGGGTCGTTCAGAGTGTTCTGAGGTGCAAGGTTGGAAGGGCTATCAAGAATCAGAATCTCCCAATGAGCTCTCTGAATTGGGCAAAACTTCGGGCATTCAAAGTGTTCGAATGTCCCATCCCACAAAGTACATTGACTTTTGGGGCCTCAAAATTTGCCGTAAGCGGAGGACATCGGATCGCAGGGATGAGATTCTCGCTTGCAGTCTTTTCTACAAAGGCTGACCTGCGTATCCCTTCTTATCCCTCATCTTGCTAATTTGACATAAAGTTATGTAGAGAAAGACCGGTTAAGAGCATTACCATTTATTCATCTTCATGACAAGCCATTCACATCAGAACGTCTCTTAAAAGTCGTTGCTATAGAGAGGTAGACTGCCTAGGACTTTAAATAAGGGGTAAAAGACTCAAATACCATAGTAAATCGACAAAAAGACTCAAATACCATGCCAATGTTAGAAAAGACTCAAATACCATCACTACCCCCGCGTACCTCCCATACAATTTTGATGACCTCGCTGTCGCTCCACCCCATCGTCGCGCTATTTAACCTCAAACCTCACTGTCGACCTCGCCGTCGATCGACCTCACTGTCGGCCCCCCTAATTATGTAGCCTCTTACACGTTGTAGAGAAGTGTCCCGCCCCCCGCATATAGAACAGTGATATGCTTCCAAGGGCAGGCAGCGTTAGCGCATAAATACCGGGCGCGTTTCTTATCCTTATGAGAATTCTTGAAGCTGAATTTATGCTTTACAGATGCATCACGAATAACCTTAAGAAGATTGTCGAACAAGAGGAAGAAATCGCCCTCAAGTGGAAGCTTACGAAGCTTGTGGAGGGAGGCTATAAGGATAGGAATATACTACGAATACACGACAATTTATATCCTCATAAGAGCTAGCTAGGAAGTGGCGACGGTGAGCATACCGCTACACGGGGTGCGACAGCGAGGTCATCAAGATTGTATGGGAGGTACACGGGGTAGTGATGGTATTTGAGTCTTTACGACGGTATTTGAGTCTTTTCGTCGATTTACTATGGTATTTGAGTCTTTTACCCTATATTATATCTTCGCGTCCAACAGCAAGTACTTGGTGCAAGCTATATCTCGGCTCTTTCTCATCAGACAATGTTCAAACACCCTTCATCTCACTTCATCTCGTTCACAAAGTTGAAAGTTACGAGTGAAAATAACTTATAGGGAAGAATGGTTGTATATTACACTCCCCCATCTATAATTTTCAGGCCCCGCTTGGTCTAGCAACCAAGTCGCACAGAGCTGAAAATGCCCATCAAAGAATATTAAATATCTAGCACTCAGCCAACACAATAAATAGCTAAATACCAGGCCAAGAATCTACCCCAAACCACCATCTATCTAACATTACACCCCTGGCAACATGAGAAGCGAGAGTATTGCAGCTCGGAAGGAAATATGGGGACAGTGGGTGACCTGAGTCGGAGCTTCTGGCAAATACCATCACATAACCACATACCCATTACCGAAATCTTACCAGCCGCGGGGAGCTTCACAAGAGGTTTTTAAGGGCAATTCCAAGATCCTTCAGGACGGTCCCAACGTCGGCATTGGATCCATCCGAACTACTTCCCGAGCTGCCTCCCGAGCTGCCCCCCTGACTACCTCCAGATTTACCTCCATAGCCTTCGTCGCCGTCATTGTCACCGCCCTGACCACTCTGTTGACCAGATGATCCCCATGATCCTTGAGCTGGCTGAGTATCGTAGGCAGCTGGGTTGCGAACACCGAGAGAACCTGCAGAGGCCTGGGACGGAGTTAGAACTTCGCTTCGGAGAGTTTCGATGAATGTAAAGATAATTGTACTTACGTCGACCGGTGCGGAAAGTGCCCCCAAAGGGAGGAGGAGGAGGGCGAAAAATTTCATGGCGAATTGCATTTTTGAATTGTTGACGAGGGTCGTGAGAGATGTTTGCGAGAGATGTTACGAGATATGTTTGGGGTTAAACGAGTGTGGATTGAGAAGAAATGAGTTGATTTATTTGAGTTAAAATCTTGGTATCAAATTGAACTCTGCAATGCTGAAATTTGGAGGGCTGATTGCAGGCTTTTATGCTCTTCTGGGTTGATTGTACTGAGATAATTACAACCCATTAAATCTTCACTAATCAAGCATGTACAACCGTCGGAAAGAGCGATTAACATTGTAGCTGAGACGCAGAATCATTATCCAGAACTCATCGAAGTGCTCTTTGACGTTTCTTATGTCACTGTCGATCTTGTTTAATTTCTTGGTAACCCACGAGGACACCAACAGAGATTTGCGGCACTGTCATACCATATTGCCACACATTGCCACACCTACAACAAGTCTTTGATATCATCAGCGTCATACCTATACAACCAGGAGAGCTGATCATCCTCTTTGTCAAACCCCCTTGTGCAAAAGGATCGTCCGGTCCCTTATATATGCATTCCCATCCTCATACCAGCGGCAACGTGGTCAATACGCTGTACCCAAGCACTGTCCAACCGAGAATGGAACTCTCTTGCATCGTCAAATTTCTCTTTGATCTTCGCTTTTACGACTGCGAGGGCAAACATAGGAGCATCCCCAAGTGACAAAGATCCACCTTGTCCTCCACTTAGCTTGGAAGCATGTGCCGCGTCGCCCATGATCACGACTCTACCAATTTCCGAAACGAAGGTTGAATTGGCGGTACAATTTGAAATTTGAAACTTCGTCAGCCTTTGATTGACAAATGATTCCCATATCACAACTTTCGACCAGGAATTTAGAACATCGGAATGGGTCTCAGGCTAAGGTGTTGACAACAATATGAACAATATGATGTTAGAAACATAAGAGGCTCGTGAGATGACCATGGTATAAAGATTTCTATATCATATTATCGCAATAAGACTACCTTATATCATATTATTAACGATATATAATGCCAATATAAACAATATGCCTGCATTTCCTAATAGGGTAATCCTAAATCGGTTTTTATCACATGAAAATTAAATTTCTAAGAAAACATATTGAATAATATTTTTAAAATAAGAAATTAACTAAATAATATAAGACTTATTAAAATATTATAATATTTTTAAGGATTTTACGTAGCTTTTTAAAGTAAAAGGAAACCTCAGGTGAGTTTTGACCCTAGTCCCTCCCTTTTTATTATTAGTAATATATTGCGATATGTGTTCTTTATATTTTTATTGGCAATACGACGTGGCTATCGTATCTTATTGATAAAATATGACTTTTTTTCAAACTATATCGTATATATCACGACAATCCAATATATTGGCATATTGTTGTCAACACTGGTCTCAGCCACCAACCAGTGAACAACATCAGAATACGCCTCCGAAGCATACGGTAGGATGACCTTCCTCAACTCTTCCTTGTACTCTCTAAGTTTTCTCCGCTCCTCTCTCGTTCTCTACTCTCCTGAGATCCATGCAGGGAAACTAATTACCTCGCCCTCCTTATCCCCAGGCACCAACGCAAATTGTCCAGCCGGACCAAGAACAACACATGGCAACGGTAGTTCAAAGTTGCGCATGTGATTCCTGTGCATCGATCCCGTGATGAAAATCCCACCCATACACTCTGATGTAACATCTGGGTAGATATGAGGCCGGATCTTCGAATTCACGCCATCGGCGCCAACGATCAAATCTGCTTTCACAGACTCCCCATTCTCGAAGGTAGCAGTTACTTGTGAAAGAGTCTCAGGCTCGATACTAACACAACACATCCCATACTTTACTTCAATTCAACTTTTCTCGGCTGCTTCGAGAAGAGAGTGACGTAATTTGTCCCTGTACAATTGTAGTACTAGACATCTATATCGTTCTGTCAATCCCGTTATCATACGACCGAAAATCGTGCCGTCTTTTTTTATGATACGAAATTGTTTGTATGAGAATGAGTTTCTTCTTTGATGATGTCGAGAACTCCTATGCGGTCGAGGATCAACAGGGTGTTGGGAATGAGGACGATAGTTCAGGGTTGAGCATAATCTTTTGGGGGACTTTTGTAGATTATGGCCTTGACGCCATGATTTTGAAGAGATATGACGAGGATTGGGCCCTGAGTTGTGGATTTGTCTTAGTATATGTTCTGGCTGAGGAAGATTAGAAGACTTACTGAGAGGTCACCGCCTATGATTGCTACATCGGAGAAATGAGGGGCCATTCTGAGCAGAAGAAAGCGTCGCATGGAAGTGAGGAGAGATTACGTTTGTGGAAAACTGAAAAGCATACGCGTGATCAAAGTCCCGCATTTATATGTCACTTAGATCAAAATACCAAATCCAACTCGGGGCTCGGGACTAAATGTTGACTATATGCTGTACCGCGACTGCGCGGACCCTTGATTTGCGACTGATTTCAAGGATGATAATTGGCCAGAAGTTATGAGTGGTGAATATGATGGAGCTGGGGTGTCAGTCAAACTGGAAGGCTGCGGAAAGGGGGCCAAGACTTTGCTTGGTAACTCGATGTGGCGTTTTGATTGGTGCAGATCTCGAGACCACCCCTTTCCACCAGTTGCACGTGATGAGAAATTAACATAGTCAACACAAAGACAAAAAGCAGTCCCTTACTTACAGTACTATAGTCTGAACATTAGTTTTCCTCACTGTATCCGGTATAGTTCGGCACATGAGCACCAGCTGCTCTCACATGGGCATTGCTTGACCGAAGCCTGCCAAACGTAATAAATCTGATCGTGGCCTGATATATTGTCTGATCATCGCCAGATGAACAACGCTGTTTTTCTCGAATGTTACAGCCTAGAACTTAAAAAGATGTACTGTACTGTATGATACAGTACCAGTACAGTACTATCCCCGCGTCAAAAGCGTAGGTCACGATATTCGTACCGCCACCCTCAAACCTCGTTTATATCTCAGGCCACTATATAAGTCACAGAAGATTCTTTAATATTAGCCAAGAGCTTGAAAGTCTAATCACAAAATTCATACCCCATAACCTTTTACCGGGGCCCTTCAAAGTTCCAACTAATATTTTTTGCAACATTTCGACTCGACAATCATATGTCAAATGCCTCATTCGGACATCAAATACACTAAACCTCTGAGCGCTAACTCAAATGAGAGATCGGACGATATTGCTAAAAAGATTGTCGACGTCCTTAGTGAGCGCCATGAGACCCTTGCAGCCGCAGAATCCTTAACAGGCGGTCTCCTCATGGCCCACATCACGTCCGTGGAAGGCAGCAGCCAAGTCTTCAGAGGAGGGATGGTGACATACGCCACACCACTCAAGCACAAACTCCTTGGCGTGGATCCCGAACTCATCCTTGAACACGGCGTGGTTGACGGTGAGGTTGCACTCCAGATGGCATTGGGCGCACAGCTTCGCACAACGGTAAACGAAGTACCGACAACTTGGGGGATCAGTACTACTGGTGTGGCTGGGGCGGGTTGGACAGAAGACAAACCCCCGGGAACGGTGTTTATTGGGATTTCGTCAAATAAAGATAGCGAGTTCTTTGGTCCGTTTCAATTTCCTGGGGGAAGGGAGAAGGTGAGGGAGGAAGTTGCAAAGGAGGCGCTTATGAGATTAAGGGAGAAGTTGAATGTAGTGGAAGTCGAAGGCCCTCTCGTTGTATTGCAGGTTCTAGGCTAGATCTAGTAGCTCGGTTGGTGAGATTGTTGCAGGAAAGGCTCCTTTGTAGCGGTTTGTTAAGTAGGATAATGACGGACTTTTTCTCACTTTCGATTTAAGTGAGTTGAATCATCTTACGTCTTTCATGTAGTAAAAGTATGATGAAGGGGTCTTAAGACCACACAACCACCCTAAAGCACACAAATTATCTTAGGCTTTGAGCCAAGCATCAAAACACCTCGCCACTTGGAAATAAACTAATTCTTGAGCAAACTTCTTCTGCGGAATACTCAAATCGGCCTTCACAGCAAACTTATACCCCCAAAATTAATACTCAAGGGAGCAGAAATACCTTGCCACTCCGCGATCTCAACTCCAGCCGGGTGGGCGACAGATCCTGGATCAGTGGATCCAACCCCTTTCCCGAAGCGAGAAACAGGACGGATTTTCCGCCGAAACTAATGACAAGCTATCAGATGATAAAACTCAAGTAATCTATGAGTTTGTTCAAACATTCTTGACTATGACTTCAGGTCAGGTCAAGATGAGTCTGGCCGTCACACGGCCTTGCGCATCAGTATTGGAAGGAAGTCCCCGGCGCGACGAACTATGTGATTCTAGAAACTCTTGCAATAAGACCGAATGGCGGCGCACTTGTTACGAATTAAGTAGTGTTTTCAGCGATTGTTAGTGATTAAGTTCCTTGCGTTTGATTGGACAGTGATTTTGATTCGTTTGCTGCAACCTTCGTGTCGCACACAGCCAACCACCACCCTCGCGGGCGACGGCTGCCTGAATGATAAATCTTTCACTGAAATCTTCTACATTCTGGACCTCGTGAGGTTCTAACGTTCACTTATCATTTATAGAGACGGCTTGAGAATTGAATTGATGTATTATGGCCGTGAGGCCGGGGCTCCAATTTTCCTCGGAGACGAAATGTGCTACCCTAGAGATCTTCCATTATGCCAGCCTTACGAAGCCTCATTGGGCTGAGAGTACCGTGGATGACGTGACACTTCCTCGATGAGTTGATATGGTGCGTTTAAGTGACAAAGATATTGTTTGAAGCTAAATGGTCTTCACAGATTTCAGCTCAGCCTGGTCCTGACGGAGAGAGTAGTGAACCTTTTACATCGGGGCTTCGCTTACTGTTGGTCTACCTGGCTGCCTCGATTCAAGAAAAACTATCAACTGACGACAAGAGGGAAGAATAGCATCGTTTCAATGGGTTGATGAAGAAAATATAGGAATCCCGTTCAGAGAGGATACCTTCCACGATGTAGAAAATCGTCTCAGCCTCCCTGACTACTTTACAGCCATCATTCGAAGTCGTAG
>Ga0302325_10035015_pt1 | contig 10268 bp, 6 predicted proteins | sample Palsa_T0_2_FD_201948 | JGI IMG/M metagenome (GOLD analysis project Ga0302325, IMG submission 201948) | Peat permafrost microbial communities from Stordalen Mire near Abisko, Sweden - Palsa_T0_2 | ecosystem: Environmental > Terrestrial > Soil > Palsa > Peat permafrost | place: Sweden: Abisko...
ACGCTGGCCGGCCTCGACGGCGTGTGGTACTTCAGCGACGACATTCCCGTCGAAAAGGGAAAATCTTATTGGTTCAGCATGGATGTGAAGGGGCCGGAGATGCTCATTTGGGTCTTGGGCTACAAGGACAAGCCGGACCTGTCGTTTGGAGCCGACGAAGGGGCGATCCTGCAGTATTACGAGCTGTCGAAGAAATACGGCGACTATCCGATCGCCGATCCTCCCGGCGAACAGAAGCGCGGCCACAAGTCCCTGATCCACAAGTACCAGTTTAAGGGACAGGTTAAGGTCGGCGGATCCAATGAATGGAAGACGTATTCCCGCGGCGAACAGCCGATCATGCCGACCAAGATGACCCCCGACGTGCGCTATCTGCGCGTGATCCTGCTTCCCCTCTGGCCGCCGGCCACGACGTACGTGGACAACGTCCGCCTCGTGGAATTCAAGGGGGAGTACAAGAAGCCGCCCAAGGACAAGGTCGTCCGCAAGAAGCGCGAGCCCGAGGAAGCCGAGGCGGAGTAGCGGACGGGAGCCAGGGGGACCTGGGGAACGCGTCGCGGCGTCTGTTCGATTCGCCGCATGCACGAGCGCCGAATGAATGCATGACTCATCTTAGGGACGGCGCATTGCTAGAGCGACAGGACTAGCGCCAGCAGCACGATTAGCGTCCATTGCCGCCTGCTGAACATTCGGGCGAGCCCTCTTGAGAAAAGTCGTTGCAACCGGCATCCTTATCGACTTTTCCGGGCTGAGGCTGGAATGAATCCCGCGAAAACGACGGGCTTGACGCGGCCGCCAGCGTGCTAGCGGAAGCCGCGCGCGCCAGCGAAACAGCGCCTCATGGCGCTAGCGCGGCACAGCTCTTGACTCTGTACACCCGTATATGTATTCTGGCAGGAGCACTCGGCCGGGAGATGGGCACTGGATTCGAGCGTTTGGTTCGCGCCCGGCGGAAGCATTTGTGACCCCAGCCTTTGTCACTATCAGGACTTGCGCGCCATGGGCCATCTCGACCTGTTGACCGACCGCCAGAAGGACGTCTACGAGTTCATTCGCGACAAGATTCAAAACCGGGGCTACGGCCCGACGGTGCGGGAAATTGGCGACAATTTCCAGATCAGCTCGCCCAACGGCGTGATGTGCCACCTGAAAGCGCTGGAAAAGAAGGGCCTCATCAACCGCGAGCCGAACATGTCGCGGGCCATCCAGCTAACGGCCGATCCGGACGAGCAAAAGGGACTGCCGCTGGCGGGGCGGATCGCGGCGGGCGTGCTGCACGAAGCGATCGAGCAGCACGAGCGCGTCGACTTCGACGCCATGTTCAGCCACAAGAATCTGTTCGTGCTCGAAGTGGCCGGCGATTCGATGATCGAAGACCAGATCGCCGACGGCGACTACGTGGTGGTCCGCAAGCAGCGCGTGGCACGCGACGGGCAGATCGTCGTAGCCCAAACCGACGACGGCGAGGCCACGCTCAAACGCTGGTACGTGGAGCGCAATCGCATCCGCCTGGAACCGGCCAACTCCACGATGAAGCCGATCTACGTGAAAAACGCCAAAGTCCTGGGCGTCGTCGTTGGCGTGGTGCGCAAGGTGGAGTAGCGGCTTATCGGAAAGGCGGCGTGGCACCCGTGATCAGACGTTGGAGCGTTGAGAAAGAAAACGGAAATGCCAACGAGGATCAAGTCGAACGGAATTCACTACACTCCTCCTGACCTGGCCGCCTTTTTAGCTCGATCGACCCTGAGTCGATTCGACCTGCAGGGGACCAATGACATCGACGTGCTCGATCCGGCCTGCGGCAGCGGCTCTCTTCTTTGTGCGCTAGCCGATGCATTCGGCCCCTCGGTCGCAAAGCGACTTAACCTGTTTGGATACGAGACTGACGCCGATGCATTGGAATCGGCGAAACAGGCGTTGTCCACGTGCCCGGCCAAGTCAGTCACGTTGTGCAATGCGGATTTCCTCGCGCTGGAGGGCGTGCCTCCCACGAGTCAATTCCGTCTCTTCGAGGACCACAATGCCGAAATCCACATTGCGAATTCGTTTGACATTGTGATCGCCAATCCTCCCTATGTTCGCACCCAGGTTCTGGGCGCAAAACGATCGCGGCAGCTCGCCGAGCAATTTGGCTTGTCTGGCCGAGTGGATCTCTACCATGCGTTTACTAAAGCGATGAAGAATGTGCTCAAGATCGGAGGATTTTTGGGACTGTTAACGTCGAACCGCTTTCTCACCGTTCGTTCAGGAGCATCTCTTCGACGGCTGCTGCGGGACGAATTCGACTTGGAAGCGATCCTCGATCTTGGGGATACAAAATTGTTTGCCGCGGCCGTGCTTCCGGTAATCGTGGTGGCGCGCAGAACCAAGAGATCAGAACCCGCCCGAGTCTGCGAATTTGATCGGGTCTATCAGCATCGCGCAAAGCCGCATGGTGCGTTGCGCGAGTATGCAACGCTTTTTGATGCCATAAGTGATCGCTCCGCCGTAGGGACGGTGCAAGTGGCTGCGACTCGATTTCATTTGGAGCGTGGATTTCTTGCACCGAGTAAGAGCGACACAGTCTGGTCGCTATCGACTCCACAATACCACGACTGGATTGAGACCGTTGAGGCTCACAGGCAGCATTCCTTTGAGGATCTGGGGCATGTGCGCGTCGGAATCAAGACCACCGCTGACGAAGTGTTCATTCGGTCGGACTGGAGTAAGATCCCCATTGAGCAGGAGCTGCTGCGTCCATTAATCACTCACGGCGACGCGGGCCGATGGCAATCCCCAAATCCAAAAGGATCGCGACAGGTTCTATATCCCCATCTGCAATCACGGTCAACGAAATCCGCGATTCGGCTTAGCCAGTATCCGCACGCTGCCGCTTATCTTCATTCGCACGAGGACCGACTGCGCCAAAGGCGGTACGTAACAGACGCTGGACGAGAATGGTACGAGATTTGGGTCCCCCATCGACCGGACGACTGGAAACGACCCAAGATCGTTTTTCCCGATATTTCGGAGGAGCCGCGATTTTTTCTCGACCGAACGGGAGCCGTTGTTAGCGGGGAGTGCTATTGGATTACCGCAAGAAATGGCGTTTGCGAAGACTGGCTGTTGATGATGCTTGCCGTGGCCAATTCTTCGTTCATAACGAAGTTTTACGATATTGTATTTCACAACAAGCTTTACGCCGGTCGACGACGCTTTCAGACTCAATATGTCAACAAGTTCCCTCTTCCGGGAGCCGACACCCCTTGTGGCAAAGAGATCATTGAGCAGACTAAGGAGCTGATTGAAAACGGACTTGACGCCGGACTCGAGAAGGAACTGGACCACTTGGTATGGGAGGCGTTTGGTCTAATCGAAGAAATCTGACGGCAACGGAATTCGAAGCTTTTTGTGCGAATGATCCTGCAACGATGCGTAGATGGTCAAAACCGGAAGCCGCGATCTCGCGAGCCATCTTTGAGATCGTCACGTTCTTGACCTCCGCATTTCGATTCGCCACATGCCGCAAATTCTTTCAACGGCGGTTTTCGGATAGGCTCTTAGCGTTCCGTTTCGTCGGAGTCGCTGGCTTCGGAATCACTCGCTTCCGCCGTCGAGCCGGAATTGGCGGTAGTCGTTTCGCTCTGCGGCGCGTTGGCTTGCTCGAACGGGGCCTCGATGGCCATTTGATCCCGCAGCTTCGCGGCTTCTTCGACGAGCCCCGCGGCTTCCAGATGCCTGGCGGCAACGGTCAGATGGTCAGCCTTGCTCATGGCGTCGAAGGCCGTTTTTGTAAAAAACTCGAAGACCTCGCCGGATTCGGTTGCGTCGCTTGCACAGCAGCCAAGCTCGCACGCTTCGGCAGCCTGGCCCCCGGGCCGGCGCAGCCAGGACATTCCGCCGGCCTCGATGAGTTCTCCTTCGACCCGGTATCGGTCTTCGCCCAGCCAGGTCCCGGCCGATACGGATTCGCTTCTGACCGCAAACGGAGACTGGCTTGAGATGGGCCAGACCACGTGCGCACGCAAGACCGTCGGAAGCCGGAACGGCCCGCACGACGGCACCCCGTACGAGTCTGCCCCGTACGGCTCGGGTGGCAGCACGGCAGCCTCCTGGGCAAGCGCCGCCGCCGTCACGAACAGCGCGCCGAGGGATACGCAGACGAGAAGATTCGAGCGATTCATGGTGTTTCCTTTGGGGAAAGAAGGTCTCACCCACTTCAAGCAGACCGGTCCAGCGACTGCTCCTGGTTCAGCTTGTTGTAGAGCGTTTTCAAGCTGATGCCCAATTCTTCGGCCGCCTTGGGTTTGTTGCCCGAGAGGCGTTCGAGGGCATCGTGAATGGCTTGCATTTCGATCTCGCGCAGGGTTTGCGGTCCGGGGGATTTCAGTTGCGGTCCGCGCGCGCGGCGGCTGTCGAATTTGTGCGGCAGGTGCTCGACCGAGATCGGCCCGTCGTCGCAGAGGATCGTGGCATGCTCGATGACGTTGGCCAGTTCGCGGACGTTGCCCGGCCAGCAGTGGTCGCACAACGCCTGGATGGCCTGCGGCGTGAAGAACGTTTCGCCGGGTCGAGCCTGGCCGCGATGCCGCAGGAGCAGGTGCCGGGCCAGGTCGGGAATGTCCTCGGTCCGCTCGCGCAACGGCGGCAAGCGGATTTCGAACGTATTGATGCGGAACATCAGGTCTTCGCGAAAATCCCCCTCTTCGACCATCTGGTCCAGGTGACGGTGAGTGGCACAGACCACGCGCACGTCGACCGTGAAGGACTCGTTTTCGCCGACGCGGCGGATTTCGCCGCTTTCCAGAAAGCGCAGCAGCTTGGCCTGCATGGCCTTGGGCAGCTCGCCGATTTCGTCCAGAAAGAGCGTGCCGCCGTTGGCGACCTCGAACAGGCCGACGCGGTGCTCGTCGGCGCCGGTGAAGCTCCCCTTGCGGTGGCCGAAAAGTTCGCTTTCGATCAAGCTCTCGGGCAGCGCCCCACAGTTGATGGCCACGAAAGGCATCTCGGCCCGCAGGCTCTGATCGTGCAGCGCCCGGGCGACCAGTTCCTTGCCCGTGCCGGTTTCGCCCAGAATCACCGTCGTGGAATTCGTGGGCGCTACCTTGGAGATGAGCTTCCGCACGCGCTCCAGGCCGGGGCTTGTGCCGACCAGCTCGCTTTTGCCTTCGATGCGCTCCAACTGGCGCTTGATCGCCAGATACTTGTGGGTCAGTTCGCGTTTTTCCGCGATCCGTTTCAGGAGCGATTGCAGTTCGACCAGCTTGCAGGGCTTGGTCAGGTAGTCGAAGGCCCCGTGCCGCAGCGCGGCCACGGCCGATTCCAGCGATGATTTGCCCGTGAGCACGATGGCGTCGGTCTGTGGCGAAAGCTCCTTGGCCTTCGAGATGACTTCGATTCCGGACAGTCCGGGCATGTCGAGATCCACCAGGATGCAGTCGTAGGAGTTGCGCTTGAGCGCGGCGACGGCCGTCAGTCCGTCGGGGCAGACCGTCACCTCGTGCCCCATGCGCGGCAACTCAAGGCTCATCAGTTCCTGCAGGGATTTTTCGTCGTCGGCAAAGAGCAGCTTCAGACGGTTATGCGGCTTGGTAACGATGTTCGCTCTCCTTTTGTTTGTCAGCCACGGGAAGGCTGACGCGGAACTCGGAGCCTTTTCCCGGCCCGTCGCTGTGGACCTCGATTTGTCCGTTGTGATCGGCGACGATGCGGTAGGTAATGGACAGTCCCAGGCCGATGCCCTGGCCGGTTCGCCGCCGGGTGAAGAACGGCTCGAAGAGGTGTTCGAGCACTTCGGGAGTCATGCCGCAGCCGTCGTCGGAGAAGACGATTTGGGCGTAGCCCTGGCGGCTGTCCAGTTCGATCCGCACCGACCCGCCCGGCGACAGGCTGTCCAGACCGTTAGTAATTAGATTCAACACGACCTGTTTCAGTTCCTGGCCGTTGACCGGCGCGACGACCGGCTTACCCGGCGCGAATACGACATTCTTATCCTGGTAACGGCCCAGGTGGCGGACCATGTCGATCACGCTTTGCACGAGCTCTCTCAAATCGGTGCTTTGCCGTTTCATGTCTCCCATGCGGGAAAAATCGAGCAGCCGCTCGGTGATGCCTTTGCAGCGGAAGGCTTCGTTCTGGATCATCCGCAAATAGTTGCGAATGACGTCGTGATCTTGGCCGGCTGTAGCGGCGCCGGAGGCAGAATCGGCCGGCGAAGCGTCGCTCGGCGACGGGCGCCCGGCTTCCAGGACCTCCTGGATGCGGCCCTCCAGCGATTCGGCGCACAGCGCGATCGATGCCAGCGGATTGTTGATTTCGTGCGCCACGCCGGCCGCGAGAAAGCCCACGCTGGCCAATTGCTCGCTGCGCACGACTTGCTTGGTGCGCTCCTGCACCTGGCGATCGAGATCGTCGCGGACGGCCTGGAAGCGTGCCGTCATCTCGTTCATGGCGTCGGCCAGCTCGGCGATTTCGTCGGATGTGTCCAGCGAAATGCGGTGGCTAAACTCTCCGGACGCGACTCGCCGAGACCCCTCGACCAGCACCTTCAAGGGGCGGAAGATCCAGTTGTAGAACAGCTTGATGAACAGCCCCAACAGCACGGCGCCGCACACCGTGGTGATCCAGGTCAGAATGATCACGCCTCGATATTGACTGCGAAATTCGCGCGTCAGATCGTGAATTTTCTGGTGCAGATAGCTGGGCAGCTCCAGAGTCAGGTTTTGCAGATGCCCCAGAGTTTCGTTGGCGGCCGCGATCCGGGAGTCGTCGAGCAGCCAGTCTTCGTCGGCGTTGATGCGGCCAAAGTCGGCCAGCGCGTCCTGAATCTTGCCGACCGTTTTCCACTCGTCCCGGCTTTCGTTGATTTCCGACTTGGCTTCGTCGTTGTTCTCGAGTTCTTTGCGATAGCTAGCCAGCGTGGCCTGGATCGCCTGCATTCCGTCCAGAAACCTTTGCTGCTCCTTACGGCTGTCGATTTCGGGGGGATGCTCCTCGGCGTCGGTTGCTTGCCGCAGACCGCGCACTTCGCTCAGTGTGATTCGCAGGTCGCCGATCTGACGACCCAGTGTGGCCGCCAGCGGGAGCTCATTGGCCCGGCCGCTCAAACACCGGACGAGGCTGCGATAGGCATAGGCGGCGCGAAAGCCACTGCACGAAAGGATCGCTGCGATCACCAGCAGCAAGCCGATGCCGATCAAGAGCTTATTGCGAATTGGCCATTTCGACAGCAACGGCGACCTCCTTGTCGCGGTCCTATCCTCAATCGGCTGCAAACGCTACCGACGAACCCCCTGCAACGAATGGGGCGAGAAGTGTACCACCAAGCGACTGGCTGCGGCAAGACAGATGCCGGTCTTGGCGCGCTTTAACGGGGCGATCAGGGAGAATTGGAATAATCCACGACGGCGCCCGGGGACAACGCGGGCAAAGAAAAGCACGCAACGGGCGACCGCACCTCGCCGATCTTGACCAATTCGTCCGTTTTCAATAACTTTCCACCCCGCAAAGTCTGGCAGCATTTCGTCCCCGTGGCGGCCGGCCATTGCAGGACCGCCTGCAATCTGAATTCAAAGCGAGACTGACACTTGAAGATCCCGCGTTCGAAGGACCGGCAGGCCGATCAATCCGCGGAACCGCAATTCAAGCAACCGCCGCCGCTTGGGCCTGGCGAAGGCGCAGCGGGGCGGAGTTCGTCGGCAACGATGAACTCGCGTTGGATGTTTGTTGCGCTAGCCGTGGCCTTTGCGGTCTGGGGTTGGGTTGACGTCCGCCGACGCGCGGAGACCGATCCCACAAACTCCTGCATCCACAAGACCGACTTCACGGTTTACACGGAAGCCGGCAGCGCATTCTTCGACGGCCGCGATCCGTACACGGTTACCAACGCCCGTGGTTGGGGTTATTTGTACCTTCCGTTGTTCGCGCTGCTCGTTGCACCGCTGCACCATCTCGCCTCGCAATGGCAAGCGCTGGCGTGGTTCTTTCTCAGCGCCTGGATGGCCTGGGGCTGCTACAGGGAAATCGTTCGCATGGGACGGCTGGTGACGACGCCCGGTTCGGCGGACGTCCCGCGTTGGTTTGGCTACGGCGCGTTGGCCGCAGGCGCCTTGCCGGCGCTCAATTGCATGCAGCGCGGCCAGGTCGGCATTGCTCAACTCTATCTGCTGCTGCTGGGCTTTCGCCTACTGCTGGAAAGCCGCTCGCTGTGGAAGTCGTTCGCGGCGGGGATCATCCTGTCGGTGCCCATCGCGATCAAGATCACACCGCTGCTGCCCGTCGGCTTCTTGCTGTTCCAACAATTCATCGCCGCGGTTTCGGCAAATCGACGCCGGCCGACGGTCGAGCGCGCCGCTGCCTCCTGGCTGGGAACCACGTTGGGAATGGTGCTTTGCGTTCTCGTGATTCCGGCCAGCCTCGTGGGATGGCAAGCCAACCTGGGCCATCTGCACACGTGGTGGGAGCGCGTCGCGATGAAGATCGACCAGCCGGGCGACGCCTTTGCCGGCGACGCCTATTCGTTCCGCAATCAGAGTTTGTCCAATGCGGTCCGCCACCTCGGAAATTGGGCCGATCACACCTTCGGCCAGGGCGCCGACGATCGCCCGACCGTGACGCCGGATGGCCAAGAGCAGAACCTCTTGATGGCATCGGAGTCGGTGGACGCGATGCTCATGGGCATCGAGATCAGCGCGTTGATCTTGCTGCTCGGGGTCGCGTGGTGCACGGCGCGGAGTGGCGATCTTCTGGCACAGGCGGCGGGCTTTGGCCTGGCCTGCGCGGCGACGTTGGTTATATCGCCCATCGCCCGCGCGCATTACTTCGTGTTGTTGCTCCCGGTTCTCCCGTTGCTGCCGCGATATCTGGCGGGAAAAAACCGTACCCGCGCAGCTTTCTGGCTGGCGGCGGTTCCCGTGGCGCTGATGCTGGCACACTATCTATTCCTGAACTTTGCGGGACGCATCGGATTGCTTGGAATCGGAACCGCCGTTTGGTACGCCGTGGCGAGCGTGATGCTCATCCGCACCGCCGGTGCGCTCGGGGTGAGTCAGGCAACCGAGGGACTTGCCACGGAACTCTGCAGCGCGGCCTCGCGGAGGAGCTTTTCTCGGCGAGCCGCCTTCGCGCGCGGTCAGAAATCGCCGGAAGCAATGGCTGCCGGTTCTTCGAGCGTCTAAGCGCCTATCCGAAAACCGCCAGGGAGAGAGGGACAGTCCCCATTTTGCTCTGCGGACGGCGCAAAATGGGGACAGTCCCTGGCGGTTTTCAAATAGGCGCTAGCTCCTTTTGACCGTTTTGTGACGGATTTCGTCCATCATGAAGCTGATGGCCAGGGCATATTCGCGAACGGCCTGCATCCAATTCGACTTCAGGCTGGCCTGCTGGGCCCGTTCTTGATATGCGTTGAAGCGATTCCAATCCACCTGCCATTGCTCGTCGATTGCCGCTTCGCGCAGCTTGCCGGCCACTTGAGCAAAGCCAGCCACGGATTCGTGGCCCGGGATGCACTCCAGCGAGGTGTGCGGTCCGCGACCCAAGGGACCGCCGGGCATCGCGGGCCGCGGCGCGGGCCCAGAGGAGGAAAACCGCCAGACCGCAAGTGCGGCCAACATCAGCGACGCGCCCGCCCCGACGCCGATCGCGGGCCAGACGTTGCCCGACAATCCCAGGATCGCCGCCGCCAGCAGACAGACCACGCCGACGATCCACGGCGCTGGATTCGTGGAACGAGATCGCTCGTGGTTGGTCGCGGGGTAGGAATTGTTCTCCGCCCGGGATGTTGGGGGGGCCAGTGCGCCGACGACGCGAATCACGATCACCGTGATGTTGTCTGGTCCACCCCGTAAGTTCGCCAGATCCACCAGCACGCGGACCGCTTCCTCGGGCGAGAGAGCACTGAGAATCAGGCAGATCTCGTCGTCGCGAACTTGTCCGGACAGGCCGTCGCTGCACATCAAGAAAATATCGCCGACCTGCAATTCGAAGGGGCCTTCCAGGTCGACCTGCACGTCCGGATGCGGTCCAAGAGAGCGCGTGATGATGTTCTTGGGAACAAAGGCGGGCACTTCCCCCTTCGGCATCTGCCCAGCCGCCATCATTTCCCAGACCAGACTGTGGTCGAACGTCAACTGTTCTAGTCGGTGCTCGCGCAATCGATACACGCGACTGTCTCCCACGTGTGCCACGACGGCGCCTTCGGGCAAGAGCGCGAGCACGCAAGTGGTCGTTCCCATTCCCTGAAATTCGGCGTTCGCCTGGCCGCGGCCGTGGATGTTGGCATTGGCTTCGAC
>Ga0302325_10035016_pt1 | contig 10266 bp, 7 predicted proteins | sample Palsa_T0_2_FD_201948 | JGI IMG/M metagenome (GOLD analysis project Ga0302325, IMG submission 201948) | Peat permafrost microbial communities from Stordalen Mire near Abisko, Sweden - Palsa_T0_2 | ecosystem: Environmental > Terrestrial > Soil > Palsa > Peat permafrost | place: Sweden: Abisko...
TGGTCAAGTGGGTCGCTCTGCAAGCGCCCATACGATGGGCCAAGGGATTTCCTACCCGGCCGGAGATTGAACAGGGAAAAGGCGGTACAACCCCAATTGCTTTCCGCCAGGATCTTGCTTCGTTGCTCTCGACCTTCGACCGCTTCTGCGATGCCCTGCCAAGCCCCTGCGTGCAGCACCCGATCTTCGGAGAAATGACTGCGGGCAATTGGATGCGATGGGGATACTTGCACGCCGATCACCACCTGCGGCAGTTCGGCCGATGAGCACCGTGCGATAGCCTCGATGCTGCGCCTGCTGGACCATCCGCCCGTCATCCTCGCCGCGTTGCTCACGCTTATCCCGTTCTTCTGGGCAGCATTCTGCCCGAAAAGTCTCCAGCTCGCCGGACGAATGCCAGTTTGGTTGCGCCTGCTGGCGCCGGCCTTGCTCGGTCTTCCCTATGTGCTGGTCTCGGGCTCGAACGGTCTTTTCCGCTGGACCTGGCTTGCCCTTTACACCCTGCTGCCGGTTCTGATCAGCGTTCTACTCTACCGGGCCAGCCTGGCGGACCCGGAGCAGCGAGGCGACTGGCGCGATCTTCTCATCCTTGTCTTCCTAGGCTTGGCGGTTGACTTGCGCTGGTTTGAGCCGGCATGGGGATCGCGGCTCGCCATCTTCAATAAGATCCTGCTGCTGGATGCCGGCATCTATGGCTTTCTGGCGATCCGCCAGCTGGGACAGGTCGGCTTCGACCTTCGCCTGCGCCTGCGCGACTTGCGCATTGGCTTGCTTTGGTTGGCCGCATACACGCCCATTGCCGTAGCTCTCGGATTGTGGCTCGGCTTTCTCCATTTCCACCCTTTCGCCCCTTCGCCCTGGCGGGTTCTGCTCGCATGGATCCTCACTTTTTTCTTCATTGCCGTTCCGGAAGAGCTTTTCTTTCGCGGCTGGATGCAGAATCTTTTGGAGCGGCGGGTTGGCCGGGTGCGGAGCCTGCTCATTACCTCAGCGTTGTTCGGGTTGTCGCACTTTAACAAGCGCGCCACGCATTTCAATGGACGCTATGTATTGCTGGCTACGCTCGCCGGAATCTTCTATGGGCTTGCCTGGCGTCAGCAGCGCCGGATTGGCGCCTCAGCCATTACCCATGCGTCGGTGGATACGATCTGGTCCGTCTGGTTGCGGTGATCCGGCGGCCGATGATGATTTCCGCGAGGACGATAGGTGTAGTAGCCGATCCCTACCCGCATATGATGTTGGATCGAATCTGGCACGATGACTGCGACACAAAGACCCAGGATCCCGTGGGCGATGCCCAGGGCATAGATATTGCGGTAGCGCAAGAACAGCACGCAGGCTGCGATTCCCCAGACCAGCGTGATCGGCGTCAATACCGGATTGGGGAGGTGGGCGATGGAAAATAATCCCGCGGCCGCCAGCACAGGCAACAGCTTGCCGGGCAGCAATCGCCTGAGCCGAAGCAGGAAATAGATCTGCAACAGGAACTGCTGCATAACCGCCCACCCCACGTATCCCCAAACATGCGAGATCAGCGGAGTGGGGCCATGCAGCGGGTGCAAGGTATGCATCCAATTGGCGGTGTACAGGGCGAGTGCTGCAAGTATTCCGGCAACACCCACGATCCATAAAGAACGGGCCACGCCCGCAACCCCGAGGCCCAGCGACTTCCAGGTTGGACGATGGATCCAGGTGGTGGCCACGATCCAGGCGACGGCTGACCAATAGAAGAGCCTCTGCAAGGGATTCAGGGTCCAGATGGCTGCCATGACCAGGACATAGCCGACTCCGAACTCGACCAGATCCTGCGTGGGAAATTGATCTTTGACCGCAAGCGCGGGCGCTGATTCTGCTTGGGTGGTCATGAGCCAATCATGGTACGCCTCCCAGTCTACCTTCTATGGCACGCAAAAACGCCACCCGGTTCGAGTGGCGCTTCCACGTGAACGATGGCGCTGGGCGTTACGGCTCACATCGGCTTGCTGACCTAATCGGCCGTTCTCTGAATAAGTCCAACCCCGGTGGCCGAAATCTTCTCCTGCCTCGTGGCTCATGCTCTTGCTGTGCGCAGCCGATACATTTATACGCATTCGTTAGTTCATCTTCATCCCCGGCATGGAAGAGTGGTCCATGTTGTCGTGCCCTTGATCGTCATCGTCCGTGGCCCAGATCTTCTTCGCGTCCGCTTCGTAGGGATAAACGTGGACCATCCATCCAAAGATATGCGGATAAAATGTTCCACCTGCTGCCTCGCACGCTTCCTTGGTATTGATCGATCCCAGCAACCCGAATTTTGCGTCAGGACCAAAGTAAGCCGCCTTCTGCCCCATCGGCGCCTTGCAAAAATTCACGTGCTGATGCCAACGCGCAATGCTGAGCGGAATGCGGTCGTTTAACTCGTCCTCGGTGGCATCAACTCGATCCGTATACATCGCTCCGACGAGCTTGTAGCCGCCGTCTGGCGTCTTCTTGTAAAGCAAGGAGGTGGGCTTAAGAGGATCGAAGTGCGATCGTGCCTCAAGACCGTTCAGGGCCTTGGTAAAGTGGTATTGGGGTTGCGGAAGATTGGGAAGAAATATCTGGTAACCGTCAGCCAAAGCCTTTTGGTAATCCTGATAGGGCTCCATGGCGGTTTTTGCCGCAGCCACGATCGCCTCTGCCTTCTGCTGGTCTCCTGGTTTTGGAGTCTTGAGGTCTGTCATGTACATGTGGCCAGCCATGTGCGCCATTCCAGCACTTGGCCCTTGTTGGCCACCAGCGGTAGCTGCCAAGGAAACCAACGCACAGAATCCCAAGAAAGAGCGGCTCAGCGGTGAGTTCACGGTGTACCTCGCGGATTTCACCTGTAAAGACGGATTATTCGGGATCGAAGTTGCGGTTCCGTCAAAAGGCAGACACTACTCTTGGCTGGGCTGGGTGTGCCCGCTTCGCGCTTAGCACGATTGGACGACCTTCGAGCAAATGCTCCGAGAGTTGAGCACTACATCGCGGGCGGAGGCGTTGGTGGCCGGCTACCCGGTGGTGGGCCGCCAGGTGCTTTGTCCACCATTTCCACGTCCAGCTGGATCGCAACCTGATCCCCGATCATGCCGGGCATCGTGTTCATTCCATAGTCCGCCCGGCTGACCGTGGTAGTGGCAGAAGCGCCCCGATGTGAGTTACCCCTGGGGTCTTTCACCGGCGGAGTGGGACCATCGACATCCAGAACGGCTTCCTTGGTGACGCCATGGATCGTCAGGTCGCCGGTAACCTTCAACTTGCCCGGTCCGGCGGCCTCTACCCGCTTGGATTTGAAAGTGATCGTCGGATATTTGGCGACATCGAAGAAGTGGTCGCTTCGCAGGTCGTCATCCCGCCTCTGCACACGGCTATCCACGGAGCCGGCATCGATCGTCACATTCACAGAGGCTTTGCTCTGGTCGGGAGAATCCACGACAACCCCCTCGACCTTGGTGAAGGTTCCCCTTACCGTCGAGATGCCCATGTGGCGCACGGAAAACTGGGCCGCCGAGTGGGCGGGGTCAAGATACCAGGTTTGCGTTTGGGCTACAGCGAAATTGCTCAGCCCCAAAAGAACCACTAGCTGAACGGCTACCGCCATGTTTCGTTTGCTTACCATGACACCTTCACTTTCAATCGATGCGCCGCAGATTCACATCTCCATCGGACCCCGGCGCGTTATGCTTTAAAGACTACTACGATCGACCGTTAAAGGCCGCTCACGCTATGGACCGACACTTCCCTTCCGGCTCCGGACTCACCCGCCGCCGGCTGCTTTCCGGTGCAGCGCGGGCCGCAGCCGCAGCCGCCGCTTCCGCCCTCATGCCGTCCAACGTGCAGGGCTTGCTGGCGCAGGAGCCTGCACAGGGCGGTTCCCTGCGCCAAATCAAACATGTGGTCCTGTTGATGCAGGAAAATCGGTCATTCGACCACTACTTCGGGACGCTGGCCGGTGTTCGCGGATTCGGAGATGCGTCTGCTTTGAAATTGAAAGACGGAAATTCCGTTTTTTATCAGCCGGATAGTGCAACTCCCACTGGATACCTGCTTCCGTTTCATCTGGACACCCGCAAGAGCAGCGCTCAAAAAATTCCCTCCACCAGCCACGCGTGGGCGGTGCAACACGAAGCCTGGAACGGCGGCGCCATGGATCAATGGCTGCCCGCTCATCGCAAAGCGGATGGGCCGCATGGCCCCTACTGCATGGGATATTACAACCGCGAAGATATTCCTTTTCAGTTCGCGCTGGCCGAGGCGTTTACCATCTGTGACACGTACCACAGTTCGGTCTTGGGCCCAACCTGGCCCAACCGGATGTACTGGATGACGGGCACGATTGATCCCGACGGGCTGCAGGGTGGCCCGATTATCAACAACACGGCGCCCAAGCAAGGATACACCTGGACGACCTATGCCGAACGCCTGGAGCAGGCGGGCATCAGCTGGAAGGTATACCAGCAAAAAGACAACTACGGTTGCAATATGTTGGAGAACTTCAAGGTTTTCAAGGAAGCCGCAAATACCTCGCCGTTGTATAGAAAGGGAATGGTGTACGGGCCGGAGGGCGAGTTCGAGTCGGACGCCAGAAACGATCGACTCCCCGCAGTGTCGTGGATCATTCCGACCGGCTATCAATCGGAGCATCCGGATCACATGCCGGCGGATGGCGCGGCATTTATTGCCAGTAAGATCGATGCCATTGCAGCTAACCCCGATGTTTGGGCGAAGACCGTATTTATCCTTAACTACGATGAGAATGACGGCATCTTCGACCACGTGGCTCCGCCCATTCCTCCCGCCGGGACGGCTCACGAGTTTGTAAGGAATCTTCCGATAGGCGGCGGCTTCCGCGTGCCATGCATCATCGTTTCGCCCTGGACCAGCGGAGGCTGGGTTTGCAGTCAACCCTTCGATCACACCTCCGTGCTCCAGTTCCTGGAACGATTCACGGGAATTCGCGAACCGAACATCAGCGATTGGCGAAGGAGCACATTTGGCGATCTGACTTCCGCATTCCGTTTCGGGCAAGCGGACATCAAGCTGCCGCTTTTGCCCGATGCCAGCGAACCCCTGATCAGGGCAAAGGATGAAGTCGGGCGTCTGCCCAAACCGATTATTCCTGATGCCGATCAGGCGCCACCGAAACAAGAAGCCGGTCCCCGCAAGCGGGTGTAAATCGTCTGTAGGATTCAGATTTTTCTTCGCGAGCAACTTGGGTGTTCCATCGAGGACTACGCTCATTACCGACGCGGCGAAGCAGCCAATGCCTCTTCAGCGGTCAAAGATGTAACCGGGGAAGCCGCTCGGCCGTTCACGGTCTTCGCACGCGACAACAGGCTTGCCTTCCTGAATCCCGCAGCCTAGCAAATCAGGTTGTGTGGTCAGCGTCAAACCGCGGTAAGTGGCTATTGCCAACACCCGCTTCTTCCCGGATTGTTGTTGGCATGTTGGCCTTATGGCTACCCTATCTCGCCGCGGCGGTAATCCTGGGGGCCGCGCTGTTCACGGTTACCTGGGGCGAGTTTGCAGAGGAGCAGGGTCTGGAGAAAGTCATCGCTCTGGGTCCGGTATTCCTGGCGGTTCCCATTGCCGTCTTCGGCACGGAACATTTCACCGCGGCGCCATTCATGGCGCGCATGGTGCCGGACTGGATCCCAGGACACATGTTCTGGGCTCTTTTTGTGGGGGCCTGCCTTATCAGTGCCGCATTGAGTATCGCGGTCAGAAAATATGCCCTGCAGGCGGGCGCTCTCTTGGGTGTCATGCTCCTCCTGTTCGTATTTCTCATTCACGTACCCAACATCGCCGGCGCTCCAGGCACCCGATTGCTCTGGGTAGTGGCCTTGCGGGACTTGGCCTTCATCGGAGGGATCCTTTCCTTTGCGGCAACCCAAACCGAAGCGTGGAGAGTACACGGCAGACATAGCGTCGTTACCCTGGCCCGTCTTTACATCGGAGTTCTTATTATTTTCTTCGGCGTGGAGCAATTTCTGCATCCCGAGCTCGCGCCTGGCGTGCCGCTCTCCCTGCACACACCCGACTGGATTCCCGCGCAATTATTGTGGGGCTACCTCACCGGTACAGTCTTTGTGATCAGCGGCGTTTGCCTGAGCATCAATAAGAAAGCGCGTTTAGCAGCGGGTTACCTGGGGCTCATGATTCTTCTGCTCGTGTTCCTTATTTATGTGCCCATCGTAGTTGCAAATCCCTCTGACATAGCCAATGGCCTTAACTATCTGATGGATACCTTATTGTTGGGCGGCAGCGCCCTGGCCCTTGCCGGAGCGCTGCGCGTCGACTCGGCCCCTCCCGTTCCGTAACCCATCACCCGAAATTACGGCAACTATTGCCGAATTTTCTCCCCACGGCCAGCCGGGTCGCGCAAAACCCGAATGCACTCGAATGAATGCAGCTTTTTGCCTGGAAATATCAACAGGAGATAAAGGAAAGAACCAATTGACAATCGGTTCTTCTTCCGGGAAGATTAAGCCGCCGACGTTCCACGTGCTCGATCCAAAAAACGTCGCTAAGCAGCATTGGTGGTTCCGAGAACCACGCTGATGTCCTTTTTTGTGCCTACTGCTTCCCACCCCCCTTTGGAGCCAGTCGCCGCCGCTACGCTCGCGCGTAGATGGAGAGTGCCAGCCGGCAGGACTTCGGAATCGCCAACCCTGGGCCCAAATATCGATTCTCAAAGGTAGCGTGATGAAGACTTTTTGCTGCTCGGTTCTGGCCCTGGTGATAGCCCCGGCGTCTGCTTTGGCTTCGGTAAATGTAACCAGTCCGGCAAATGGCGCAACGGTAGGCTCGCCGGTGCAGTATGTGGCGACAGCCACCGCCCCCGCCTGTGCAAAAGGCGTGGCCACCATGGGGATATACGTAGATAACGTAAAGGTCTACGTGGGGAAGGGCGCCAGCCTGAACTACGAGCTGACTGTCAGCCCGGGTGCGCATCAAACCAAGGTGGAAGAGTGGGATTACTGCAAGAGCGGAAGCACCGAGCACATCAACATCACGGTAACGGGGTCCACGTCCGGGCCTACGGTCAGCATCAGCGCCAGCCCCGGATCGATTACCGCGGGTAAGTCGTCACTCTTGACCGTGACCGCGGCCAATGACACCGGGCTAACCGTGGCCGGAACCGATGGCAGCTCGTATACCCTGGCGGCAGCCGGCGGGACAATAACCGTTACCCCGTCCGCGACCACGACCTATACGGCGCAAGCAACCGGAACCAGCGGGACGGCTTCGTCGTCCGCCACGGTAACGGTATCCACTTCAGGCGGCGGAACCCCGGGCACCCCTTCCCAGATCAACCACGTGATCTTCATGCTGCAGGAGAACCATACCTTCGACAACTATTTCGGCATGTTGAACCCTTACCGCATTACGAATGGATGGACCAAGGGCGACGACGGCAATACCTATATCGTGGACGGTATCGACGACAAGCTGACCAAGAGCGACGAGGACGACGAAGGCACATCGATCAAGCTGTTCAAGCTCAAGAGCACCTGCATCGACGACGATAGTTCCGACTGGCTGGCAAGTTATGGCGACGTCAATCGCTATAACTTCCTCACCACCCGTCCGATCCAAATGACCGGCTTCGTGCACACGGCAGAAGGCTTCGCGAAAAACTGCGCCAGCACGGGCGCCTGCTCCGGCAATTTCACCGACCTGCACGGCACCCGCGCGATGGGATATTACGACCAGGGCTTCCTCAACTACTACTACTACATGGCCTCTCAGTTCGCGGTTTCCAACCGCTGGTTTTCGCCGGTTGCCAGCAAGAGCGTCCCCAACCGCATCGCGACATTTACCGGAGGCACCACCCAGGGACTGGTCCTGGATCCGGGCGGCAACGATAAACTTGCTCAACTTGCCATACCGACCATCTTCAACGCACTCGATAAGGCAGGTGTCTCCTGGAAGATTTATTACACCGATACTCAGGGCTATTGCCTCGACGATGATGTTTGCGGCACCGCAGGCAACGACAGGTACCCGGCGACCGCTTTCTCCAACCTGACCTACTCGTTTAACTACCTGCGCGTGAATGCAAGCAAGAAGGCGTCCGGCTGTACCGCTCCGCTCGAGCCATCGAGCGTGGTGGGTGATTCGACAAACTCCTTCTGCATCAATCCCAACAAGATCGCCCCGTTGTCGCATTATTACAGCGATCTGACCAACGGCACGTTGCCCAGTTTTGCGTTTATCGAAACTGGCTACGGCGCCAACGACGAGCATCCCGGGTCAGGCAATTCGGTTTTGATTGGCCAGTTGGAAGTGGCGAAGGTTGTCAACGCGTTCATGGCCAGCCCGGAATGGAACGACTCTGTCTTTTTCTTCTCCTACGACGAGGGAGGCGGGCCTTACGACCACGTGCCGCCGGTTCCCGGCCATTCGAACGACTTCACCAGTGCCGATGTGGGAGTGGTGCCGGATATTGCCGGCATCGCGGTTAATCCGGACAGCTACGAACCCTGCTTACCGCCTGACGGAGTACCGACGACTCACTGCGATCTGCACTCGGACTTCCCCGGAGTCCACCCAAACGATGCGCCGGCCGTTCACGGCTTTGACGCGCAGCTTGGTTTCCGGCTGCCCAATATAGTGATCTCGCCTTTCACCCGGCGGCATTATGTTTCCAACATACCGCTGGACCACACGGCAATTCTCAAGTTTGTCGAGACCCGTTTCATCGGAACCAACTACCTGACACCGCACGTTGCGGCTCAGCCAAGCTTGTTGGACTTCTTTGATTTCAATGGAGTTCCATGGGCTACGCCGCCGTCTCCACCGGCGCCGGTCACGAGCGAATCGCTGGGCTACAATCCCTGTACTGCAGCAACCCTGCAATAATCGGTGGCAGCTCCATATCCAGGGGCGAGGGGGCTCCTCCGGATGCCGTGTTTTGGGCACGACTTTAGAGGCTGCGGAAAAACTCGCGATCGGGCAGAAAGACATTCCTCAGGGGCTAAAGCCCGACGTATTTTCAATCGTTTATGGCCCGACTAAAGTCGTGCTCTGATACAAAACAATAGTTTTTCCGCAGCCTGTTTAGTCGGGCCGTATAAGGGTGTAAGAGAATTGGGCTTCGCCCTCTTCAGCCCCTGTTACTCCTTATATGGAAAGGAAGACCCCAGGGGCGGGCCGTTCCTTGGAGGCTGTCCGGTAATGCGCCAAGGTAACTAAGATACTGATTGACAAGCAATTAGCTCACCAGCAACAATGTGACGTTCCCTCCTGGTTCCCGCCCCCACTAGCCGCGGAGCTTGTCATCTTGAAATTGCGTTAGCGGCTGCCTGATTCCACCCCCTGGAATGAGTAGACCGATAGGGAAACCGGCCTGTGATCCATCGTAAGTTTGCATACCCACGCGCGAAGTCGATTGCCCAAGGCAATGTAATCAGGACTCTCCTCTACGCTTGCGTGGCTTTTTTGCTGTTCGCATCCCATGCCTTTGCAGCCGTGACCGTGACCAGCCCGACTGCGGGTGCGAAGGTCACCTCGCCGGTGCATTATGTGGCGACGTCCACCGCGTCTACCTGCGCGAAAGGCGTTGCCACCATGGGGATCTACGTCAACAACGTGAAGGTCTACGTGGGGAAGGGCGCCAGCCTGAACTACGAACTGACTCTGGGTACGGGAGCCCAGCACACGGTTGTACAAGAATGGGATTACTGTAAAGGGTCAACCAACAAGACGATCAACCTTACGGTCGTAGCAGCGCCGACCGTCGCCATCAGCGCCAGCGCCGGCTCGATTGCCAGCGGCGGTTCCTCCACGCTCACCGTGACCGCCACCAACGCGACCGGGGTCACATTGACCGGAACGGATGGCAGCTCCTACACATTGAAAGCAACCGGCGGGACAGAGGTCGTTAAACCGGCCTCGACCACAACTTACACCGCGATCGCTACCGGAGCCGCAGGAGGAAAGACCTCCTCTGCCACAACTGTCACGGTGTCAGCAGCCGCAGCGCCGACCATCGGCATCAGCGCCAACCCCACCACAGTTGCCTCCGGGGGACCGTCCACGCTTACCGTGACCGCCACCAACGCCACCACCGTGACCATCACCGGATCGGATAAAAGCTCCTATACGCTCGCCGCAGCCGGCGGATCAGAAGTGGTCAACCCAACCTCGACGACCACTTACACCGCTACGGCTACCGGAACCGGCGGAAAGGCCACGGCAGCTGCCGTCGTAACTGTCGCCGGCGCGCCGACAGTCGGCATCACGGCGAACCCCACCACCGTT
>Ga0302325_10035017_pt1 | contig 10266 bp, 9 predicted proteins | sample Palsa_T0_2_FD_201948 | JGI IMG/M metagenome (GOLD analysis project Ga0302325, IMG submission 201948) | Peat permafrost microbial communities from Stordalen Mire near Abisko, Sweden - Palsa_T0_2 | ecosystem: Environmental > Terrestrial > Soil > Palsa > Peat permafrost | place: Sweden: Abisko...
CAAGATAACCTAGCGATAGGTTAAGTCAAACGATAAAACGGCAAATAAACGCAAATTATTTGACATATAATTTCACTTCGGAACCGAGCCATCATGTCTTCTCGCGCGGTTCAATTTGATCAATCCGTTTTTCTGCGCGATGTCATCCAGGACAACGGAAATCAGGCGTTGCAAATCGCGCCGGTTGCGGTTGACGTACCAGATGAAACCTGGAGCCGTCAAGACCAGAAGCCAAATCCACCAAAACGTCTGCCACACGAAACCGATGACGACCAATTCAAAACCGAGCATCGTGCATAGAATAACTTTGGCGAAGAGCGACCAGGCCGTGCGCAAGCGGCAACGCACCATTTGTTTGCCCTTGGCGTGCGGCTCAACCACCGTCGCCAGTTGCAGATGACACCAGCGGCTGCCCAGAATCTCGACGTCGAAATCGCTCCATCCGGCATCGGGTTTGGTTTCCCAACCTTCCTTGTCCAATCGCGCCAGAATGCGGCGGACGAAATCGAGCCGGTCGGTCGAATTATTGGACCAGTACTCCAGGTGATCCAGCGCCGCCGGGCGGTCTTGCAGAGAGAGGGACTCCAGACTTTCCATTGCTTTTTTGGGAGTCGGTCCGAAGCTGAACCGGCCCTGGTATCTCGCCCAGCCGCGGACAATGGGTTGGAGCAAGAACAGCATGGCCACCATCGGCCTCGACCAAAAACGGCGTTTGTTGCGCGGCAAATCCGCCTGCGCCCCGGCCACGACGCACACGCCCAGGGACAACATGATGCTCGCCAGCGCCAACGGAAACAACGGCCTGAACGGAACCGACAGCGCCAACAGCGGCAGGTTCACCACGACGTTGTATTCCAAGCTGGTGCAGAGCATCAGCGCGACGGCCGGCTCGGTGCGATACACACTTTGAAAAAAGCCCGTGCCGAATAATCCGTGATAGATGATCGGCCGACGGATGGTCAGGCCGAATTTGGACGCGGTGTAGATGCGCCCTTGCCACACGCTGCCGCCGATGGAATTGAAGTATTCCGGATGCCGCCGCACGAGCATCGCTTCGGCTTCGCCGTAGCCGATTTGTTGACGCAAGTAGGCTCCGACTGTCGAGCGCCGGTAATGCCAGACAAAGGCCGGCGGGCTGAAACCGATTCGGTAGCCCCGCTCCTGCAAACGCCAGCATATATCGACGTCGTCGCCCGCCCGGTTAAAAATGGGATCAAATCCGCCTACTTCGGCCAAGGCCCATTTATAGAACGCCATGTTGCAGCCGGGGATGTGTTCAGCCTGGCGATCCGTGAGCATGACGTGGGCCGGGCCGCCGGGCGAAACCATCACCGCCGCCGCCACCGCCGAATCATCCGGCGGCAGGAAATTATGACCGCCCACGCCCACGAAGGTCCCTTTTAGAAGATCGCCCACCAGGTAATAGAGCCAATCCGCGTCCGCCCGGCAATCCGCATCCGTAAATGCCACCACTTCGCCATCGCCAGCAAAAAGACCCGCATTGCGCGCGACCGAAAGACCCTGATGCGCCTGCGTGAGAGTGTGGAAATTCTTGTAAAGCGAAGCCACCTGCGGCGTGATGTCCGTCGATCCGTCATCAACTACGATCACCTCGTAGGAGGGATAATTGAGGTGGACCAGAGAATCCAAACACGGCTGCAAAGTCCGCCCGCCGTTGTAGCAGGCGACGACGACCGATACTTTTGGGTAGCGTTGCAGCGGGAAGTAGGGCGCCTGCTCGAATTTTTGCCGCACCGCCTCGAAGGACGGTTTGGGTTGGCGCGCGCTCGTTGTCAAACCAAAACTCCAATCGGGCACGTCGCGCCCGTCCTTGTGCCATTCGTCAGTGAAGCTGAAGATCACGGCGCCCGCCAGGCCGGCGCGGAAGGCGGATTCGAGCTGCCAGCCTAGCATCTCGCATTGCTGGTCCTCGCCCTCGCTCCGGCTGTCCAGGCCAATTTCCCCGAGCATGAGCGGTTTGGATTCGGCCAGCATTTGCAAGCGAGCCAGGTAATTCTCGAAGGGCCGCTGCTGGTGCAAATACACGTTGAAGCAAAGGAAATCGAAATTTCGCGGGCTGAGGAATTCCGTTGGCGGATAATTGCCGAACGTGCAGAGGCATTCGGGATCGACCCCTTTGGCCACATCGGCCAGTTCGTCCAGAAAATCCTCCACCGCCGCCGCGCCGCTCCAGCGGACGATATCGGGCGGTAATTCGTTGACCACACTATAGGCAAAGACAGCGGGATGGCGGGCGCAGCTTTGCACGGCGGCGCGCACGGCGTCACGGGCCTGCTGCTGGAACACGGGCGAATCCAGAAAGCAAAGGTGCTTGCTCCAAGGCACATCAATGAGCAGCTTCAGCCCGAATTGCTGCGCCAGATCCAACAACCAGCGCGGCGGGACGTGATAGACCCGCAACAAGTTGGCGCCCAGGCGGCGCGCTAGTTCAAAATCACGCTCCGTTTCCGAGCGTTCCAGGAACGGCTGTCCACCGGAGTTGGGTCGAAACGGCCCGTAGGTGACGCCTTTAGGATAAAACTTCGCCTCGCCCAGGCGGAAAAACTTCCCGCTGACCGTGGGGCGGGGTTGGGAGGCAAGCGTCTGTGGCGGCGTCATGGGAGTGGGTGGAAGGGCGGATTTTGACGGTATTCGAAATCCGGCGCCGCGTTGTTTTGGGCCGCTTCCACAAATTCTGTGAGCCGCGCCCGATACGGAGAGAGTGAACAGGCGGGATCGGTCACGCTGGCGTCGCCCGCCAGCAGAGCCGCCTGGCAACGACAGCCGCCAAAATCAATTTCGCGAAATTCGCATTCCCGGCATGGCAAGGGCATCCATTCCGTCCCGCGAAAACGGTTGAAGGCCGGCGATTCATGCCAAATCCAGCCCAGCGCATGGTCGCGCACGCTGTCAAATCGAAGTTCTTTGATCTCCTTGGCCGTGGGGCAGGGCAGGACTTCGCCCGCAGGATTGACTGTCAAATAACGACGGCCCCAGCCATCCATACAGGGCTTGGGCCGGTCGCTGTAATAATCGGGGGTGACGAATAAGATGCGCATTCGGCCCCGCAACCGTTTCCTTTCCCGCGCGGCCACGGCGGAGCCGGCGGCGATTTGGCCGCGCGTGGGCAAAAGGGCGGCCCGATTGCGGAAGGCCCAGCCGTAAAATTGGGTGTTGGCCAGTTCCAGCCGCTCAGCCTCCAGTTCCTCGGCCAGGGCGATGATCTGAGCAAGCCGATCAATATTATCCCTGTGCAGAACGACGTTGACCGTCAAAGGAAATCCGGCGGCACGCGTCAGCCTGGCGGCTGTGAGTTTGACACGATGCGTGGCTGCGCCGGCGATGCGGTTGGCCGCAAATTCCTCATCTGCTTGAAAGCTGATCTGGATGCTGTCAAGGCCCGCCGCTTTGAGTTGGGCGAGCCGCGTTTCGTTAAGGCCGACGGCGCTGGTGATTAAATTGGTGTAAAGGCCGGCTTCGTGCGCGGTGGCGACCAACTCCGGAAGGTCGGCGCGCTGCAATGGTTCGCCGCCGGAAAGGCCCGCGTGCAAAACACCCAAATCAGCCGCCTCGCGGAAGACCCGTTGCCATTCCGCCGTCGTCAACTCACGCCCGTCCGGGTAGCGGGTCGGATTGGAACAATACGGGCAATGCAGCGGACACCGATAGGTCAATTCCGCCAGCAGTAAATAGGGTCGGTAATTCATATCACCACGCCACCAGCATTTCCTCGCGCAATTGAGTCAGGCAGGCGGCGACATCCGCGCGCAACACCTCCGGTTCCGCCTCGTACTCTTCGCTCAATGCGCGCACAATCCCGGCAAAGCTTAATTCACCGTTGCAGCGCAGCAATATATCGTGCGTCGATTCGTCAAGAGGCAGGATGCCCTCAGGAAAAAGCAACAGCGGTTCGCCTGTCAGCGGGTCGGCCCGCAAACGCACGCCGCGCGCCAGCACGGCGCGGCTCTCATCGGTGATGGCATTCATTTTTGGCATTTGGTTTGGATGGCATCCAGCATGGCCCAGAGCAAATCGCATTTGAATCGAATCGCGCGCACGGCGTTTTCCTGCATCTCGCGCGTGGCGCAGTGGCGCAAGGTCAACTCCAGGCCCTCGCCCGAATCGCGCGGCGCCTGGGTCAGGCGTCGGCTGAAGTAATCCAGCCCGCGCGGATCGACCCAACGGTAATGGCGGCGAAAAGCTTCCAAACGTTTGGCCATTAAATCCGGCGCGAATAATTCCGTCAACGAGGACGCCACGGCAATCGGCCACGGCTCGCGGCGGGTGAAATTGACGTAAGCATCCACCGCAAAGCGGACGCCCGGCAAAACATGCTTTTGCGCGAGTAAGTCGCGGCGGGCCAGACCGCAGGCGGTCCCCAGGCGCAGCCAGGCCTCAATGCCTCCTTCATTTCCTTGCGCGCCGTCGTGATCGCTGATGCGATGCAGCCAGACGCGGCGCACTTCGCGCAAGGGGCAATTGGAGAGAATGGCCGCATCCTTGATGGGAATATTGACCTGGTAATAAAAGCGATTGGCCACCCACGTTTGAAGGGCGGCGCGCTCCAATTTCCCGGCATTCATCAGTAGATGGAAAGGATGCTTGTTGTGATAGGAGGCCGAGCCAACTTTGCGCAGCCGGGCGATGAACGTCTTGCGGTTCCAAGGCGGTTTATTCATAAGTCAAAGCGCATCCCATCTTGACCGACGGTGACGCCGGCGGATTCCACTGTCGCGCGTTCGGGGGAGGCAGGGTCAAAGATCGGGTTGGTGTTGTTGATGTGGACATAAACGCGGTGACGGCTGGGAAGATCGCTCAAAAATGGCAGCGTTTCTTGGATCGGCAGATGTCCCATTTCCGAAGCGCATGGAGCGCCGGGGCGGACTCGGCTTAATTCATCCTCGGACCAAAACGTCCCGTCCATAAGAACGGCGTCCGAATCTCTGGCGGCTTCCTGAAGCGGGCCGCTCAAAGTTGCCACGCCCGGCGCAACGAGCAGCCGTCCGCCGGTTCGTTCGTCCATAATATGCAAGGCTGTTGTATGCACCCCGCCTTTGGAAGTTTCCACTGCGTAACGGGGCGCGCGCCCGGAAAGCGGCAGGACACGCACGCGCACGGAACTCCCTTGCAACTGCGCAAATCCCCCATCCGTTGGATGATGCCAGAAAACGCCACAAAAGGAATTCAAGACCGTTGTCACCCCCAATAGGACCGCCGCGCTTTGAATGGCCGGAGTGGCGTAAATGTGGAGGGCATTGCCCTCGCGCAAGGAAAGCAAGCCCAGAACGTGATCCACATCAGCGCTGGTGAGAAGCACAGCCGCGACGGGAGAATTCCGCTGGCTGGCTGGACGTGGTGCCAATTCCGGGTAAGCGCGCAGATGAAAAGGCAAATCCGGCGAGGCATTAATGAGAAACCAATTCCCCGCCTCATCGCCGAGGGCGATGGAAGATTGGGTTTGTGGCGGAATGACACCGCCTCTGGCCTGCTGGCAATTCGAGCAGGCGCAGTTCCACTGCGGCAAGCCTCCGCCCGCGGCAACCCCTAACAGCAGAACACGAATATTGGCCTCCAGGCCCGAAACAGAATGGTTTATTCCGCGTCCGAGTAAGCCGTACACTCGCAACAAAGTTGAACAACTTTGACTTGCGGCTTTTTCCACTGCTTCTTGAATTTAACGTTTTTCATAAAAATTAGCTACGATCAAATTATTCTGCCTGAAATCAGCCAAATGTCAATCCTCCTTAGCCATATTTCATGATGGCGACGCAAACCACCCCCACCATCAAGGCGACCGCCGAGACTCCGAAGGCCACCGGCCAGGTGGGCGAACCGCCTAGAGCGACGCATGCAAATAGCGCCGACATACCCGCCGTCCAACCCACGGTGGACATTCGATCCGCCCGCGTTTTGGCGAGGTCCTTAGACGCATCGGTTGACGACGCCGGTTGATTGGGATCATTCATAAATTTGAACGTCATAATCCTGATTGCTTCGTTGCGTTCCGCCTGGCTGCGGGAATAAAGCCATATCCAATGGAAAATGTCAATCGCAACGCTGTAAAACTTTTTTGTCGCGTCGCGTCGCGAGTGTGGTAACTATTTGCGCCGATGATGGACGCCGACACGCCAGCCAGCCAAAGCGAACCCCTAAACGGACGCTACCCACCCCAAATTAAATACATCATCGGCAATGAAGCGTGCGAACGTTTCAGCTATTACGGGATGCTGGGGATCCTGGAACTTTACCTGGCCGAGCGCATGAAAATGGGAGGGGAAAACGCAACCACCATCCAGCACCTGTTCGGGACGGCGGTTTATTTCCTGCCCCTCGCAGGCGGCTGGCTGGCCGACCGCTGGTTGGGACGTTATTGGACCATTCTCATCATCTCGCTTTTTTATTGCATGGGGCACGCCACGTTGGCGCTTTTTGAAGGAAACCTGACGGGACTTTACGTCGGCCTCGCCCTCATTGCCATTGGCGCCGGCGGCATCAAACCATGCGTTTCCGCCTTCGTGGGCGATCAGTTTAAACCCAGTCAACACCATCTTTTGACCAAAATCTACGGCTGGTTTTACTGGACGATCAATTTGGGGGCGGCGGCGGCCTTTTTCGTCATTCCGTTGGTCCACACCCATTGGGGATACTCCTGGGCCTTCGGGTTGCCGGGGGTGGCGATGGGTTTGGCCACCTTTATCTTCTGGCTTGGTCGCAAGCGTTACGTTCGCGCGCCGACGCAACAGGAGAGCAAACGCACTGTGGAAGAGACCGTGGCGGACAGAAAAATCCTGCTGCGCATCGCCTTGGTTTTTCTGCCGACCTCGATATTTTGGACTCTTTACAACCAGACCAATTCGACCTGGGTGCTGCAAGGGACGAAAATGACGCCCTATCACTACCTCAACGGCGAAACGATGCAAGTGGCCGGCTCCGTGCTGGTGATGATTTGGACGCCGATCCTGACGCTTTTGCTCTATCCCTTGGCTCAACGGCTAGGCTGGCGCCCGCTGCCATTGCGGCGCATGACGGCGGGAATGTTGTTGCCGGCGGTCTCCTTTGTGATTTGCGGGTTGGTGCAAGCGCAGATGGATCGGGGCCAGTCCATGAGCATCCTGTGGCAATTGGCGTCCTACGCGGTTTTGGAGGTGGGCGAAGTATTGCTGAGCGCAACCGGCTTGGAATTTGCATTCTCGCAAGCGCCCGCCCGCCTGAAGAGCATGGTGATGAGCATTTATTTGATGAGTATCGCCGCCGGCCATTTTCTGGTGGCGGTTTTCACCCAGTTGAACCAGCACCTGGTCAAAGCCTCGGGCGCTTCGCAGTTCTATTTTTACGCGGCCATTATGATCGTGGCGACCCTCGTTTTTGCCTTCTGCGCCGCGCGCTATAGCCAGCCGGTCAGCGGAAGGGTGAGGACATGAACGCGCCGCCAGTCATCAACCCGCTTTCAAAGAAGGAGTTGGCGGACTTGGCGCGGGCCAAATTGCTCCTGGAACGTCCTGGGCTGGCCATGCGCCTGGCTAATTTCGTCGGTTCGCCGCTGGAAAAAGGCTTCTCCCTGCTGCCGAAGAACTGGCACAAAGTCGTCAACAAAGCGGCCCACACCGCGTTGCTCAAAGCGCTGGGCCTGGCCATCTCCACCCTTGGCAAGGGCCGCCGCGACAGTTCGAGTGAATGGTTGCACAAGGTCCTGGCCGGAGTTTCCGGCGGGGTTGGCGGCGTGTTCGGCCTGGCCTCGTTGCCGGTCGAATTGCCCATTTCCACCACCATCATGCTGCGTTCCATCGCGGACGTGGCGCGCAGCGAGGGGCACGATTTGTCAAACATCGAAACCAAACTGGCCTGCATGGAAGTATTCGCGCTCGGCGGCAAGGAGCAGAGCGCTGAGGGGCCGCAAAGCGTGTATTGGGCGACGCGCGCGGCCATGAGCCAGACGATCGCTGAGGCCGCCACGCACCTTGCGCGCAAGGGGGCCGTGCGCGAAACCGCCCCGGCCATCGCGCGGTTCATCTCCCAAGTCGCCGCGCGTTTTGGCGGGGTTGTGTCGGAGGAAGTTGCCGCCAAGGCCTTGCCGGTCCTGGGCGCGGCGGGCGGGGGGATCATCAATGTCATGTTCATTTCCCATTACCAGGACATGGCGCGCGGGCATTTCATTGTCAAGCGATTGGAAGCGGCGCACGGCCAGGAGCCAATCCGCGCCTCTTACGAGCAACTGGTGTTGCCTCGGCGTTGAAATTCTAATGGACATGATGTTGGTTGGATATCCCTGTCAAAGTCAAGAACGGCTTGATGTCCTGAAAAGGCACGATACAGTTCTGCGAGCGTGAGCAATCCCAATCGCATTTCCTTTGCTTTCATTGCGCTGGTCCTGGCGCTGGCGGGATGGCTGCACATGGGGACGCTGCTGCTCGCGGTGTTGTTTTCTTATTTCGTCATCGCCAAGCTCAATTTCATGAAACCCCGCGCAAAATGGCTGGCGGTGGCCATCTTTCTGGCGCTGCTGGCCGCTGCGGCGTATGCGCTCACCTATTTCATCCATGAGACGGTCAAGGCGCTTCCAAAAATCGCGGACCGTGCGGTGCCTGCCGTCATAGAATGGGCCAAAAACCATCAAATCGAGCTTCCGTTCACCGATCTGGAAACCTTGAAGGACAAAGCCTACGAGTTCGCGCGCAGCCAGGCGAGCAATCTGGGCCATTTCGCGGACTTCGCGCGCGGGGCCACCACGGAATTCATTTATTTCTTCATCGGCTGCATGGTGGCGATTGGGATATATCTCAATCCGCGGCTGGAACTCGACGACCCCAATCCCGCGTTGCGAAATAATTTGTATTCCTTGTGCTGCGAAGCCATCAGCCGGCGTTTCGCCACGTTTTACGCCAGCTTTGACATCGTCATGAACGCGCAGATCACCATCTCCGCCATCAATACCGTCCTGACGGCCATCTTTGTGGTCAGCGCGGGCCTGCCGCACTTGGTGGTCGCGGTCGGGTTGACCTTTCTCTGCGGATTTATTCCTGTGATCGGCAACCTCCTGAGCAACACCCTGGTGGTGGCGCTGGGATTCATGGTCTCGCCGGCCAAGGGATTGTGGGCTTTGGTTTTTTTGATTGTCATCCATAAATTAGGATACTTCCTCAACGGCAAAATCATCGGAGCCAGGATACGCACGTCGATCTGGCTGACGCTTCTGGCATTGTTGCTTGGCGAGAGGCTCATGGGCATCACCGGCATGGTGCTCGCGCCGGTGTTGCTGCATTACATCCGCATCGAGGCTTCGAAGATTCCGGTTGAATGACAGGGAGCGGCAGATTCCAGGATGAAAATGGCTCGATGATGCGGTCTAATCTGCTTTCCCATCGTAAGGCTTCTGGCGCATGGCGTTGCCGACCCGGATATAATCGGGCCGTTGCGCGGTCGTTACAGGTTGCCCAATTCGGATTGCCGCGAGCGTGATAAGCATCGGGGCCTTCCAATGCCAGTACTCCACATGGCCGTCGGCAAAAGACAATTGGCCGCCTTGATTATGACGGTTGGATGGCATATCCCACCAATCACCGTAGTAGCCATCATTCACCATGGGGTAGCCGAATTGGTCATCCACGAGCGTGGCCTCATTTTCGTCTATGAAGACAAACAACTTGGGTGGCGGGGGATTGGTGATGGCGCTCATTTTCTCAAAACAAGGCTGCCACGCGTCAACGATCATACCTGTGTCAGGATCCAGCATCATGCCCAAGCCATTGACCGATTGGCTCATATTGTAGCTGCGGGTTCGGAGTTGCGGCAGTGAATTGCCGTTGGAACCCACTATCGTCGAGACATCCGTGGGGCAATGGTATATCGCAGTGGATGTGTTATAGGGAAAAAGCAGACCTGCCTGGATGTTGGATATGTTCGTATCCGTGAGCGCATTGCCTTCACACCAAGATGTCGATTGATCCACTGGCAAAGATACGATATCAATCCAATTGTTGGGGGCGAGGAACCCTTGGTTGTCGTCGGCATACATCTCCCAGCAGAGGGTCAATTGTCTCTGATTGCTCATGCAATTGGCGCGCCGGCCTTCCTCTTTGGCCCTGGCCAAGGCGGGCAAAAGCAGGGCGGCCAGGATGGCGATAATCGCAATGACGACCAGCAGTTCGATGAGTGTAAACGCCCGCGCCTGCCCGCATCGCGGGGCTTGACGCCGGATGAATTCTGGCCTGACTTTGTTGGAGTGGCTGCACATAAAGCCTTTCGAAAGACAATTGGCCGCCATAATTG
>Ga0302325_10035018_pt1 | contig 10266 bp, 11 predicted proteins | sample Palsa_T0_2_FD_201948 | JGI IMG/M metagenome (GOLD analysis project Ga0302325, IMG submission 201948) | Peat permafrost microbial communities from Stordalen Mire near Abisko, Sweden - Palsa_T0_2 | ecosystem: Environmental > Terrestrial > Soil > Palsa > Peat permafrost | place: Sweden: Abisko...
TGCCTCGACGATCAAAGTTCTGATCCTCGTGTCGCTGTATCAAGCCGCGGAGAAATCACCCGGCTTGCTCGAGAGCACCGTCCGTTTGCAGAGCTCGGACTTCGTCGGGGGCTCCGACGTCCTCCAGAACGCGAATCCCGGCGACCGGATCCGTGTCTCGACGTTAGCGAATGCGATGATCGATCAAAGCGACAACACCGCCTCGAACGCGCTGATCTCGTTGCTCGGCTTCGACCGCATCAACGCGACCGCGCAACGCGCGGGCCTGAAGAACACGCAACTCAAACGCCACTTTCTCGACTACACCGCGATCGTCCACCACAGCAACAATCTCACGACCGCCCACGACATGGGAACGCTGCTCTACTTGATCGAGCGCGGTTCCCGCGAAGCCATCTCCACGGTCGCTTCCCCCCAGTCGTGCCGTGCCATGATCGAGATCATGCTCAAACAAGAAGATCGCGACAAAATTGCGCGCGGCTTACCGAAAGGCGTTCCGCTGGCCAACAAAACCGGCGAGATCGACGGCGTGCGCAACGACGTCGCGATCGTCGACCCCTTCGGCGACAACCCATACGTCCTCGCGGTCTACACCAAGGACCTCAACGATTTTTCGGTCGGCGTCATCGCGATCCGCAACATCGCCCACTCCGTCAACGCCACCCTAAGCCCGCCGAACTAGTCCGGGCGAGGCGCTCGCGCGCCCTCATCGAACAGCGCCTGGATGCGCATTGCGGCACTCGTGCTTGCGAGCATTTCCTTCGGACCGCTTGGCCCGCCGCAGCGCGTCACGTATCACGACGCGAAGTCCAACCTCGAGATCGTTTACCGCTTGGCGCAGAACCCGAGGGCCGCGGTGGGTCCGGCGGCCCAGCCCCCTTCGATAGCTGCCGGCACTCTTTCAACCGAATGGGCCGGACGCCGGCGCACGTACGATCTCACGCGCTTGCTGCCGGTCTACGAATCCTACGTTTCGTTGCCCAGCGGCGGAATCGGCTGCGGTGTCACCGAGCCGTTAGCGCGTCATGGCCGGTACGCGATCGTCGCGTCGGTGCAGGGCGGAAAGGGCTGCTATTCGACGGCGACCTTCATCGATATGGATTCTGGCCGCGTCGCGGAGCGGGTAGACATCGACCGCCGCTGGGCGCGTCGTTACGACGTCGAAGAGGTGACCTTCGATTCGAGTGCGGTAACGGTTGAGCGGGTTGAGGCCGTTCCAATCGCCGCGACGACGCCGAGAACGTTCATCCTCGTCACGGGTCGCGATACCCACGGCCCGCGGCTCTTCTCATTTGAAGCGAACGCGAACGTCCCTCAAGCGATTTCCATGCCGTCTGTGGGCTCGACGGTACGAGTCGGGACGTTCTCTGGGGCCTACAAATATCTCGTTTACGACGGACCAGCCGGGAAACAGGTTCGCTTCGACCCGTCCGACGACCATCGATATGAAGCGCTGCAAACGCCCGCGCCGGCCGACTTGGGCTACCGCGCACAGCGCAATCAGTGGTTCGAGATATCGGAGCAACTCGTGCGTGACGGCAGACTTGCCGACGCCGTGGACGCCTTCGCTCGAGTCGTTGCGCTGGACAACGACAGCGACAGCGAGGCAGAAATCCTCAAGGGCGACAAGGCCTTTCTGGAACATTGCGCGGCGCTCGTTGCGCAGGTTCGCGCGGGCCACGTCAGCGCAGCGACGGCGCGGGCGGAGTGGCCCTACGGATGCGCCCCCAAACCCGCCGGTTACTAGGCGCCCTTCGGTTCGATCGTCACCTTGTCCATGACGTCGCCGACGCGAATCGCATCGACCACCTCTTGGCCGGCCGTCGTTTGGCCGAAGACCGTGTACTGCTTATCGAGAAAACGCGCGTCGCCGAGACAGATGTAGAATTGCGAGCCGGCCGAGTTGGGACTTGTGGCGCGCGCCATCGCGACGGTGCCCTTGACGTGCGGCAGCGCACTGAACTCGGCATCGAGATTGTAGCCCGGTCCGCCGGTGCCGGTGCCTTGGGGACAGCCGCCTTGAATGACGAAACCGGGCTCGACGCGGTGGAACTTTAGGCCGTCGTAGAAGCCTTCGCGCGCGAGCTTGATGAAGGCGGCGCTGTGCTGGCGCGCCTCGTGCGGGTAAAACGTGAAGACGATATCGCCTTTTTTCGTCTTGATTCGCGCTTGGACGTTTCCGGCTTCGCCTGCGAGGGTGTCGAGTTCGGCTCCCGTGGGAGCGCTATGTGATGCCATGCAATTTAGATTGGCCTCTTACGTTTCGGACGCCCTGCGAGATCCGCCAGCTTGGCAGCACGGCGGAGTCGCCGGAAGCGAGCCTCCTCCCGCAAGGCCGCGCTCCGGTCGGCAACCCGCCAAGAGGCCTCGAGCGTGAACGGGAGGCGCGAGCGGACGTAACGCGAGCCCGTTCCGGCGCGGTGAGCGGCCAGGCGCTTTTCGACGTCGTTGGTCCAACCGACGTAAAGCGAGTCGTCCCGGCAGCGCAGCACGTAGACGACGCAAATGGCTTTTGTGCGCTTGATCAAGGTAGCGAGCGGTTTAGGAACATGGTGCGAAGGGAAAACTTTTCCGGAAAATCATGTCTACGGAAGCCGCGCTCGATTTCAGGATTCCTCCGCACCCGCGCCTTTGCCGGGTGGTTCGCGAAGGCGTGGCCGATTTCGGGCGGGCTCATGGCGTCCCCGAGGATGACCTGGCTCACTTCCTGATCGCGCTCGGGGAAGCGCTTGCTAACGCCATGGAGCACGCCCGCGCGGCGAAGCCCATCGAGATTGCGTGCCGGGTTAGCGCAGAACGCATCCTGGCCACCGTCCGCGACGACGGCATCGGCTTTCCCGGCGAGCCCCCGCCCTCGCCCCAACTGCCGGGAGCCTTGGAAGAGCGCGGACGCGGTCTGCCGATCATGCGCCGCTGTTCCGATATTTTTGCGGTCCAGAGCGTTCCGGGAGAGGGCACCGCCGTCATCGTCGGGCGCTATCTGCGGAAGCTGAGCGTCGCCTGATGGGCGGCGGATTCCGGACCCAGTGGCTCGGCTGCAACGGGCTGATCGGGCTTGGAATTCTTGCCGTTCTCGCACTTGCGGGGTTGTGCGCTATCCTCTTCGCGCTCTTTCGCCCGGCAATCGAACCGATGCAACGTGACGAACGTCCGCTTGACTGATTCGCGCGGCGCGTGATAGGGTCTACACTCACGATGAACGGCTCGATTCGACTCGTAGGCGGCCTCCTTATTTTCCGGACCCTTCGGTCTCGGCCTCGTTCGTCATAGCACCCACTGAGAACAACCTGACGATCGACCCCGCCGAACCGGCGGGGTCGTTTTTTTAAGGAGCATCATGACGTCCGGCCCGCTCAAGCATATGGATATCGCGCCGTACTACTGGTTCGACGGCGAAGTTCGGCCCAAGGAAGAGGTCACGATCCACGCGTTCGCGCACGCGCTCCACTACGGTTCGGGTGTCTTCGAGGGGATTCGCGCCTACGCGACCCCGCGCGGCCCCGCCATTTTCCGCTTGCGCGACCACATGGAGCGCTTCTTACGCTCGGCGGAAGTCTACTCGCTGGCGGTTCCCTACGACGTCGCCGCACTCTGCGAGGCGACCGTTGAAACGGTTCGCCGCAACGAGGTCGAGTCCGCATACATCCGCCCGCTCGCGTTCTTCGGCGAGAAGACGATCTCGCTCGCTCCCTCCTTCTTCTGTCCCACCCACGTTCTGATCGCGTTGCGCGTTTTGGGCGACTACTTCGGCGCGGGCCAGCAAAACGGAATTCGGGTTACGCTCTCACCGTGGCGGAAATTCTCATCCAAGGCGCTGCCCTCCACGGTGAAGGCGACGGGGCACTACGCCAACTCAGTGCTTGCGATGCAGGACGCCTTCGCTCGCGGCTTCGACGAAGCGTTACTTCTGAACGACCGCGGCGAAATCGCCGAGGGAACCGGCGAGAACATTTTCATCGTCAAGGACGGAAAGGTCCGCACCAACGATCGTTCCTCGGACGTGCTCCATGGGATCACGCGCGCCAGCGTCATCGAACTCTGCACGGACCTCGGGATCCCGCTCGAAGTTGACGTCCTCTCGCTCGATGAGATCTACGACGCGGACGAGGTCTTCTTTACCGGCACGGCAGCGGAGGTCACACCCCTCGCGTGCCTCGACGAGCACGAGTTCCCCACGACGCGTCCCATCACGAGGCGACTGCGCGAGGCCTACGCTCGCGCCGTCGCCGGCGAGGATCCAAAGCACGCGGATTGGGTCACGCTCGTCGCACAAAGCGCGGTCGTCTAGCGGTCGGGCGTTTCCGCAACAGTTCCGTTAGGCTAGCGTGACTAGCGCCGTACGGCGCGAGCGTGCGCGAGCGGCGTCGTGCCGGAGGGAACGACGAGCAGCGTCAAGGATTGTGCCGGAAAGGCGACCGTCAGCGCCGCAGCGGGTGCAAGTGGAGACAATTGCACGATCTTGCTCGCGTTGGCGGACGTGTACTGATAGACGAGAACGGGTTGCTGGACGGTGATGCCGGATAGTGTCAGGGTGCTGGTCTGCGTCGTGCTCGCGCTGTTGACCACGAGGATTGTGAGCGCGGAATCCGCGGTGCGCTGCGCCCCGTAGATCGTCAGTCGCGTCGTATCGGCGCTCGTCGCGGCCACCGACGTATCGCCGAAGGCCGATCCGTCGCCGTCGTAGTTCCGGTACATCAGGTAGGCGTACGCGCTGGGATACGATGCATCGTCGAGGCCCCAGAAGCTGGCCAGGTCGACGGCTTGCTGTCCGAACACGCCGAGTCCGTCGGCGGTGTACAACGCGTTGGAATAGCCGTTGCCCGTTCCGCGGTTCCACTCGTCATAGGCCAATTTCGTGCCCGGGTACGCCGATGCGATCCAACCTTTGTGCCGCTGAATCGCCGTGACCATGTCGGCGAGCGTTCCGTTCGTGCTGAAGCAGCACGCTCCCGGATAGTGCATCGCGTAGTAGTCAAGATAGCGCGTGCCCTGCGCCGCAAACTGCTGCAAGTACCAGAGTCCCAGCGCCGTGCCACCGTGCTCCGATGCGTTGTCGCCATTGCACGTGCCGGCCACGCCGCCGCTGTTGCAATTCTCGTCCGCCGGCGGAATGTCGTCCGGACCGAGGACCAGCGCCGTCGGATCCGCCGCTTTGATCGCTTTGGCCATCGCAAGCGATTTGTTGAAGAGTTCGGTGTACCCGATGTTCTGCGGGCGCACGTCGTGGTGCACCGCGATCCAGCCGTTCGGCTCGTTGTCGAGCTCGTAAATCGGGACGCCGCCATGCCCTGCCGAGCCGAATCTCGAAACGAAGTGCGAGACCCACGCTTGCTGGATCGCCGGCGTGTTGGGGATGTCCGTGGCAAGCGGCGTCGAGTCGGTGATGTATCCCGCCGAATTGCTACCGCTTCCGCACTGCGCGCCGTTGGCGAGTTTTACGTACGGGTTGTAGGCGGGATTGCCGTTGATGCCGACTTGTCCCGTGACCGGGGGATTCGGATAGCTGCAGTTCGTCGTGGCCGACGCGTTGATGTAGTCGATGATCGGAACCGTGATGATCGACTTGGTTCCGTTGACTTGGTTGCCTTCGACGATCGTGTCGACCGAGGCGCCGGGCGTCACGCTCGCTTCGCCGTTCCCGGCCATGAAGTACCAATCGCTGCCGGCATTGGACGAGTCAACGTTCCAGTTGTAGCGCGTCGTTCCGTCGCCGCCGTAGCGGTTGGTCGGGAGCCCGATCGCCTTTGCGAAGGCCACGAGGTCGGCCGGCGTACTCGAACTCCAAAAGATCGTGACGCCGTAGATGTCCGGACTGATGGCATGGCGCGAGCCCGCGGCATTGATCGTGAGCGCCGGGCCGTTGGTTGAAGCGGGCGTCGGCGCCGGGCTCGAGGTTGTCGTCGGTAGCGCCGTCGGTGTCGCGGTGGGAGCTCCGCTCGCGTGCGGAGTCGGAGTTGCACCCGCCGGTGTCGGCGTGGCGCCGGCAGGCGTCGACGTGGCTTGCCCGCCCGGTGTCGGCGTTGCCGTCGCGCCGCCGTTCGGCGTTTTCGACGAACCGCCGCCCGAACACGCGGCAAGCATCGCGCATAGGCCCAATGACAAAACGACGCGTCCGAAAATCGTCACGATGCTCCCCCGCTTTCGCTGCGCCCTTCCCGCTGGGCGCCGAGCGGGGCCTGCCGTGCGAGCGTGACTGTGATTACTGTTGGCGCGGCGCGGCGTTCTCGATCGCGTGCGCCAGCGCGAAATCACGTTCGGTGATGCCGCCGGCGTCGTGAGAGCTCAGCGAGCATGTCACGCGATTCCAGGAGATCGTCAGATCGGGGTGATGGTCGAGCTCATTCGCAAGCGCCGCAACGGCGTTGACGAACGCGATCGATCCGTTGAAATCCTTGCAGTCGTAGGTCTTCTCGAGCGCATCGCCGCGCCGCTGCCAGCCGGGGAGCGACTGCAGCGCTTCACCGATTCGCTCCTCACCCGCGCGACTCAGAGCAAGCCTCGTTCGCGCAGCTCGCCGAAAGATGCTGCCATTGCTGCGAGCGTTCGCTCGATCTCGACGTCACCATGCTCGCTCGAAAGAAACATGACCTCGTTCTGCGACGGCGCGAGCAGAACGCCGCGAGCCCGCATCGCGTGATAGAATGCGGCGAACAAGGCAGGGTCCGCTTGCGATGCTTCGTCGTAATCGCGCGCCGCCGGACCGGGCCGGAATTTGAGATCGACGATGCTCTGCAACTGCGTGACCGGAAAAGGTAAGCCGAACGCATCGAGCAGACGGCGCGCGCCGGCGGACAAACGCTGCGCCTGCCGATCGATCCGTTCGTAGAGTCCGGGGTCCGCTTCGATCGCGTCGAGCATGCGATGGCCAAGCGCGATGCAAAAGGGATTCCCCGAGAACGTTCCACCCGTGAAACTTGCGCCGTCCGGCGCCAGCGCGGCCATCACGTCGCTCCTTCCGCCGAACGCGGCGAGCGGAAAGCCGGCGCCCATCACTTTGCCGAGAGCGGTTAGGTCCGGCACGAAGCCAAGGCGCTGCTGTGCCCCACCGAGCCCCAGACGCAGCCAGGTGATCACTTCGTCGAAGATCACCAGCGCGCCGGCGTTTCGCGCGCGCTCGAAGACGCCTTCGAGAAAACCGTCAACGGGAACGACCAGACCCATGTTCGCGACGATCGGCTCGAGCGCAACCGCCGCGACCTGGCCTTCGCGCAGCGCGAGCTTTGCGCCCAGGTCCGCCAGGTCGTTATAGCGCGCAACGATCGCATCGCGCTCGCTCAGCGGCGGAATTCCGCTGCGCTCCCGACTCGAGGTTCGGGCCGAAGCGCCCGCGTCGTGGAGGGCCGCATCGAAATGCCCGTGGTAGTTGCCCGCGAAGCGAACGATCGCCGGACGTCCGGTAAAGGCGCGCGCCGTTCGGAAGGCGCTCATCATCGCTTCGGTTCCGGTGCTGACGAAACGCAACGCTTCCATCGAGGGAAGGACGCGGCCGATGCGCGCTGCGAGCCGCTCTTCTTCCGGATGCGTCGAACCAAAGACGCTTCCCGCGGCGGCGAGCTCGTCGAGTCCGCGGACCAGCGCCGGATGCGCGTGTCCGAAGAGCAGCGGACCGTAGGCCATCAGGTAGTCGACGTACGACCTTCCCTCGGCATCGAACGCGTATGCGCCGCGGCCCGAGACTTGGATGAAAGGCGCGCCGCCGACCACCGCACCCGCTCGCACCGGCGAACTTGCGCCGCCCGCGAGCGTCCCCGAGTTTTTCGCCGCCTGCGTCACCATCATTCGCTACTTGGCTTGTACGGCGGAAGAAGGTGGCGCGGCTGCTGCTCGCGGCGGCGAGATCCAGCTATAGCGCGGCGAGCGTAGCGCAATGAAGTGGATCGCGAATGCCACGACAACGCCGGCCAGCATATATGCGCCGACGACGGCGCCAAAGTTGAATCGCTTGCCCATGACTCGCTTCTCCCTACAACGGATGCCGCTCGCGCGCCTACGGACGGCAGCCCGTTCGTGCCCTCACGCAGGGGCTGGACGCCGAAGCATAGGGAAGACGGGAACATGCCCACGATCGACCTGTCACCTTCGACCAATATCCGCGAGCTGGTCGGCGCTCTGCCCATCGCCGAGGAAGTCCTCACCGAGTTCGGCCTTCACTGCGCCGGCTGCGGCGTCAACAAGTACGAGACGCTCGAACAGGGCGCCGCCGCCCACGGCTTGCGGATCGAACCGATTCTCGCAGCCCTGACGCAAGCGCGGCTTTCGGGGCGCGTGCCGACGATCATGAACTCCGACAAGGAACCCGTGCGGCGCGCTCCGGGTGAATTCAATCGGCGCTCCCGCTTCAAGTACGTCGTACCCGTCATGTCGGGCAAGGGCGGCGTCGGTAAGTCGTTGACGACGGCGCTGCTCGCGGTCGGACTGCGCCGGCTGCATCGCCGCGTCGGCATCCTCGACGCCGACATCACCGGACCGTCGATTCCGCGCCTCTTCGGTCTTCGCGAACCGCTCGGCATCGAGAAAGATCCGGCTGGCCCGCAAGACGGTGCCGGCGCGCGCCCGCTTTTCGTGCCGGCGACCTCGCGCTCGGCGATCGAGATCGTTAGCGCCAACCTGCTGACCCCGCAGGAAGATACGGCGATGATCTGGCGCGGCCCGATCCTTTCGGGCGTCATCCGTCAATTCTACGAGCAGACGCTGTGGAGCGATCTCGACGTCCTCCTTATCGACCTTCCGCCGGGAACCTCCGATGCGCCGCTGACGGTCCTGCAATCGCTTGCGGTCGACGGCGTGGTGCTCGTCACGATGCCGCAGGCGCTGGCGACGATGATCGTCCGCAAGGCCGCGAACCTCATTCACCAACTGAAGAAGCCCATTCTCGGCGTGATCGAGAACATGTCGTACTTCATCGCGCCCGACACCGGCAAGCGGTACGACATCTTCGGCCCGTCCTACGCTGACAGCGTCGCAGAGCTTGCCAACGCGCCGGTCCTCGCGCGCGTTCCGCTTTCGCCGAAGATCATGGAGTTAGCCGATAGCGGCCGAGTCGACGAAGTCGACGATCCGATCTGCGACTTGCTCGCGCGTTCCCTCGAAGAGCGTCTTGCAGCCCTTCCCAAGAAAACCGAAACGATCTCGTTGATTTAGTGACCTTCGACGACCGTCCCGTGTTGATCGGAGGGGGCATTCGGCTCGAGGCGCTCGACCGACGTCACGTCGACGGTCTGCTCGCAGCCGCGAGCGCCGATCCGCGTCTCTACCGCTGGAGTTCGGTTCCCCAAACGGCGGACGAGACGGCGCGCTACGTGAATACCGCGATCGCTTGGCGGGAAGCGGGGACGGCGGTGCCGTTCGCCATCCTGCGCGAGAGCGACGGCGCCGTCCTCGGCTCGACGCGTTTTTGGAAGATCGAGCGTTGGTCGTGGCCCGAGGATGACCTCGCGAGCAAAACCCGCGCCCTCGACGTCGCCGAGATCGGCTACACCTGGTTGAGCGCCGGCGCCGTACGAACCGCGGCCAATACGCAAACCAAATCGCTGATGCTGACGCACGCGTTCGAAGTCTGGCGCGCGTTGCGAATATCGTTCCACACCGACGTCCGCAACGAGCGCTCGCGGGCCGCGATCGAGCGCATCGGCGGACGCTTCGAAGGCGTTCTCCGGGCCCACCGGATTGCCGCAGATGCAACGCCCCGCGACTCGGCGCGCTACTCGATTCTTGCCGGCGAATGGCCGGACGTGAAAGACAGGCTCTCGAAACTCATCTCGAGATCATGAGGCCTCGTAGACCGGGGCACCGTCGATCCATGTTTGCATGACGCGGGTTCCGCCGAAAGCGCCGCCTTCGAACGGGTCGCGGTCGAGCACGACCAAATCCGCATCGTAGCCTTCGGCGAGCCGGCCGGTTCGATGCTCGGCATGTCCCAGACGCGCTGCGTCGGCAGTGTACATCGTCAGCGCCTCGAGCGGTGTCAGCCGTTGCCCCGGGTTGTGATGGCCGCAGGCCGCGGCCATGCCGCGCAACGGCGAGAGTTGGCAAACCGGACTGTCGTCGCCGCCGCAGAGGGTCGCACCCTCGTTCAAGGCGCTCCGCAGCGCATTCATCGTGCCGGCCCGCTCGATGCCCAAACGCGTTTCGTACATTCCTTGCGAACCACCCCAGAGCTCGTCGAACTGCGGCTGCATCGAGAGCAGCAAACCCAGTTTCGCGCATCGCGCGATTTGGCTGGGCGTCGCGAGTTCGAAATGCTCGATGAAGTGCCTCGCGCGTTCA
>Ga0302325_10035019_pt1 | contig 10266 bp, 11 predicted proteins | sample Palsa_T0_2_FD_201948 | JGI IMG/M metagenome (GOLD analysis project Ga0302325, IMG submission 201948) | Peat permafrost microbial communities from Stordalen Mire near Abisko, Sweden - Palsa_T0_2 | ecosystem: Environmental > Terrestrial > Soil > Palsa > Peat permafrost | place: Sweden: Abisko...
GTCGTACCAACGTCAACTGCTGCCCGTCGCGACCCGGCGCCCAGCCGGCGATCAGCACCGCCGCGACAGCGATGATCACGCCGAGCACCAGCATTGACGAGTCCATCGCCTGCAGGAACGCTGTTTGGCTGAGCTCGGCGAGTTGACGGCCCTGCGGGCCAAGCGATGTGGAGATCTCCAACGCCTGAGCCAGCGAGTGGGAAGCCGGGCCCCGCAGGGCGACCGGGAAGGTTGTCAGATGCGGGGTGATGACGTGCGTATATCTCGCCGCCAGGATGGACCCGGCCAGGGCGATGCCGAGAGCCGCGCCGACCTCGCGGGTGGTGTCGTTCACCGCTGAAGCCACCCCCTGCTTTTCGTCCGGGACGGCGGCCATGATCGCGAACGTGCTTGGTGCCGTGCAGAATCCGATACCTGTACTCATCACCAGGAATGGCCACACCATGTCCCAATACGGCGAGTCGATCTGCAGGACACGCATCCAAAAAAACCCGGTCGCAATGAGCAGCAGGCCGATGAAAATCACCAGCCGCAGACCCATTCGCGGCAGATACCACCCGGAGAGTGCGGATAGCGTAAGCATCGGCGCCATCAATGGGCTCAACGCGAAGGCGGTCTTGATCGGGCTGTAACCCATGACCAGCTGGATGTATTGCATGATCACGAAGAAGAAGCCGAACAGGGCCATGAAGAACACCGTGATCGTGGCCGATCCGGTGGCGAAGTCTGCCCTGCGGAACAACCGGACGTCGAGCAGTGGATGGCGCCGCCGAAGTTCGAAGTGCCCGAATACCAAGGCCATCCCGACCCCGACCGCCATCGACCCGCACACCATTGGGTGGCTCCAGCCGCGCGCGGGTGCTTCGAGCATCCCGAACACGAATGCCGCTACCGCGCCTGCGATCAACCCGGCGCCCGCCCAGTCCAGTGAGGTCGCGTCCTCGTCGCGCGAGGAACTCACCGTGCACGCCAACACGAAGATCAGCGCCGCGAAAATCGCGAAGGCCCAGAAGATGGATCGCCACGACCAGAAGTGAAGCAGCGTCCCGGATCCGAGCATGCCGATGACCGCACCGCACCCCGCGACGCCCGCCCAGATGCCGACAGCCTTGGCGCGTTCGTCTGGGCCGTACGTAGCGGTCAGCAGCGACAGTGTCGCGGGCATGATGAACGCCGCACCGGCGCCGGCCAGTCCGCGCGAGGCGATGAGTTCCACCGGGCTGGTGAAAACGGTCGACGCCAATGAGGCGATCCCGAAGAGGGTCAGGCCGAACAGAAAAGCACCGCGGCGACCGTAGCGGTCACCGATGGCTCCTGCGGGCAACAACAGGCATGCCAAAACCACCGAGTAGCAGTCGACTATCCAGGCGAGCTGCGATTGGGTGGCCGATGTGGCCACGGCGATGTCTCCCAGCGCGGTGTTCAGCGCAACCATCGAGGCGATCACCAGCGTGACCCCCACGCACGCCACGATCATCGTCCAGATTCGAACGCGGTTGGAACCGGGCGCGGTCGACCCTTGAGTACGCTGAACGGACCGGAGGAGCGTATCGACGACGGTCATCCGTCTCCTTTCGGCGAAGAGTAACTTTCGAGACTAGCAGTCTCGTACATAGACGGACAGTCTTGTGGCCGATCCAGGAGGTGGTCTACATCACCGATAGGACCGATCCGCGGCCGGCACGTTCTAGGGCTCGTTTGCTCGAAGCCGCCACCGCGCTTCTTCGCTCCGGTGGACCCAGTGCAGTGACCGTCGATGCGGTCACGCGTGGTGCAAATGTAGCCCGCGCCACCCTGTACCGCCATTTTCCGAGCGGAAACGACTTGCTGGCAGCGTCTTTCAACAGCCTGATACCGCCGGCACCGATGCCGGGCGAATCGGGCACTCTGCGCGATCGGCTGATCGCGGTGGTGCTGGCATTCGGGCAATCGATTGCCGAGGCCCCGGGCATGGTGACGGCGATGAGTTGGCTGGCGCTTGGGCGGGACCTGGATCAGTTGCCAGAATCACGTGACGCCGGCACGGCCGACAGCCCGGCCGTCAGAACGCTGCGGGAACGTATCGCCCAGCAGTACGCGGCGCCGTTCGACGCGATCTTCGACAGCCCGGAGGCCACCGAGCTCGGCGATATAGATAGGTCGCGAGCGATCGCGTTGCTGGTGGGCCCGGTGGTGTTAGGTCGGCTCTCGACCTTGCCCGACTTCGACTATCGGGAATGCGCGCGAGCCGCCGTCGACGGCTTCTTGCACGTGCAGCGCACGCGGAACACGCCGCTCAACGAAGCTCGTAACGAATCGGCTGGTGCATGAGGCTGTCGACGAGTGTCGTGCCGATGATCTCTGGGTTTCCTTTCTGCTCAATAGATTTCAACCGCGGCACCAGCGCGGCGACGAAGCCGTATGGCCGAATGCCAAGAACTCAGTCTTTGCGATCGCGGTTTACCGGATGCGCAATTTCCGCTAATCCGTAGGCTGTGGTTTCGTGCCGATCCGATCGCCATCCCGTCGCCGACGCCGTTGGGCCGTCGTGCTGGTGACGGGCGTGATGGCGGCAGCCTGTGGGCAGGGCGCCGGTATCACATCGCGGAACGCCGAATCGCCATATGCCGGCCCTCTCGACGCCGGCGTCGTGCGCACCTCGATGGGGCCTTTACGCGGCATGGCTGCCTCGGATTACCGGTTGTTCCAAGGCATTCCGTATGCGGCGCCACCCGTGGGTCCACTGCGGTGGCAATTGCCGCGGCCAGCGGCGCGGTGGGCGGGGATGCTGGACGCCAGCAAGCCGGGGCCGCAATGCATGCAGGACACCGGACGTAACCCACGGGTCGGCGTGCCGACCAGCGAGAACTGTCTGACGCTCAACGTCTGGACTCCGGCGAGCGGGCCACACGGCGACAAGCGCCCGGTGATGGTGTGGATTCACGGTGGTGGCTTCGTCAACGGCAACGGCGACATCTATTACTCGCGCTTGCTGGCGGCCAGGGGACACATCGTGGTGGTCACGATCAACTACCGGTTGGGTGCGCTGGGATTTCTGGCCCACCCGGCGCTGGGTCCGCCGGGCGGCGTCGGCAACTACGGTCTGGCCGACCAGCAGGCGGCGCTGCGCTGGGTTCGCGACAATATCGGCGCTTTCGGTGGCGATCCGCGCAAAGTGACCATCGCCGGGGAGTCGGCGGGTGGCATGTCGGTGTGCGATCACCTGGTGGCACCCGGATCGGCGGGGCTGTTCAGGGCGGCGATCATCCAAAGCGCCCCGTGTCAGGCGCAGGCGGACCTGGCGACCGCGCAGCGCTACAGCGCGGATTACGCGGTCGCAGTGGGCTGCCGTAATCCCGTCACCATCGCGGTGTGTCTGCGGGCGCTGCCGGCGACGCGGCTCGAGCGACCGCCCTGGTACTACTTCATCGGCGACTCGGACGCGCTGTCCGGTCCGGTCACCGGGACAGCGGTGCTGCCGGACAGCCCGGTAGGCGAATTCGCCGCCGGTCGAGCAGCCCGCGTTCCGGTGTTGATGGGCATCAACCACGACGAGTTCACCCTTTTCGCCGCATTGCGGTATGCGAAGTTGGGTCGGGGCGTCAGGCCCGACGAGTATCGACACGTGCTCGCTGACATCTTCGGTGCGGACAGTGCCCGGGTCGTGGCGCACTACCCGGCCGATCATTACGGCGGGGAAACCTCCCTCGCCTACTCCGCGGCGGTCACTGACGGTGTCTTTGCTTGCGTCACAGACCGATTGGCGGACTCGCTCAGTCGTAACGCGCCTGTCTACGCCTACGAATTCGACGATCTGCACGCACCGGCGCCCGCCCGGTTGCGAGACGCACCGTTTCCGGTCGGCGCCAGCCACTCATTGGAGCTGAGGTACCTGTTCAGCATGGGCGGAGCGCCGCGACTGGATCCCGCGCAGCAGGTGCTGTCCAACCAGATGATCAACTACTGGAGCAACTTCGTCATCAACGGCGCACCCAAGGCCGCCGGTCTGCCCGCTTGGCCGACCGAAGCCGGCGGTCCCGCGCCCGACTCGTGGATGTCGTTGCGCCCCGGGGGCAGCGCCGTCATCACCGACTTCGAGGCAGCACACCAGTGCCCGTTCTGGGCGTCGCTGAGGGGCAGATCATGAGCACACCAGAGCGAGCGGTGCCACCGGGACGCCCGGCAAGGTGCCGCCATGCGGCATACGTGCTGGTAGTGCTCGTCATGACGGCATACCTTACTCTAGAGTAAGGTATCGCTCTCCGGCCCTCTGGCGGTGCGCCGCGGCCGGCGGCCGCACTGTCGATCAGCCGGACCTGTCATCCGGCCGGGTAGTGGGTCAGTTTGAAAAGGTCAGTTTGAAGCTGAGAGCGCCGGGGCGCGTTACGCGCCGAGGTCGCGGCGGCTGACACGGCGCTTCTTGCCGAGCTTGCGTAGCACTGCGGTCGGTTCTTTAGCGGCGCGACCGGCTCCGCGTCGTTTGTGTGGTTTGCACATTGCGCAGCCACGCCAGGAGCGTGACGGATGATGAGCAGACATGCGGCTACCTATCAGGAACTCCGCTACGGGCGAAGTCGAACAGATTAACATCCGTTGCAGCGGGCCGCATCCATAGGAGGTGCGCTGAAAGGCCAAAGTACTACCGGTGCGGCCCGCGCTCAGTCCAATAACGCGGCGATGTCGGGGTGTCGCATCCAAGCCCTATAGATTCCGTCACGCGTTACTAGTCGCAGCTCTAAGGTGGCGAGGGTGTCAAAAGGGCATCCGGAATCGCGATGACGTTACCGATCGACGCCTACCCTGATCTGCTCGACGGCACGCCAGCACCGTTGCTGCCTACAGACGTCGAGCCACTCAACGACGCCGATATCGCGCACATCATCTGGGGACACGCATGGGGCTTTGGAGAACCTGGGAAAACTTTGTTCCCAGCGGGGTGGTCACCTGTGGACATCAGCTCGGCGGTTCAATCGGCGCTCTGGTCGCAAGGGGTAACACGTTCGCTGAGTCGCACAGCAACCGGCGTTCTTATACGTGCTCTAGTGGAAGGTGTGATCATTGCTCTGCCGCTCGATGAACTCGATCACAGTTGGGTACTAATGACTGCGTATCCCGTCTGCGGAGAGGGCGTATGCCGGATGACGGCTGCTAGCGGGCTTCAGCCTGTCCCGTTGAACATCAATGAACTCTCTCGTACCCTCGGACTATGACGCGGCCAGCCCCGATTGCTGAGGATGTCAGCAACACGCTCCTTAAGGTGCTGCCGCGCGACAGCAGCACGGTTGATCATTTCCGCGAACATGCGATATGGGACCAGGCGATCATCGAGGCCCTGGCGATAGTCGCAAAAAGCGAAAGACCCGAACTACCGGCACACATCGCTGAAGAGGTTCGAGAGCTTTACGGCAGAAAAGACGTTAGCCCACAGTTCCCCCGCCTAGCTGAACGCTATCTCGACCGCATTCGCACGTACTAGCGTAAGACGTTGCGTTTCAATGTTTTTGGGGCCGTGAAACTGCCTCGCTAGTCGAGTAGGGCGGCGATGTCCCGGACTGTCCACACACGGTTTTCGATGCCGGCAGCCATGGCAGGGGTTGTCTTGCGCCCGTCGTTGGCTTGAGTGAGCGTCTGGTGGGGCCGCGCGAAGTTGTAGTTCATAAAGTGCAGCGACACCGCGTGCGTGAGGTTCTCCCCCTTCTTGCTGAAGCCGTTGGATAGGCGGGAGAACCGGCGCATACCCATCCGCATAGTGAGGTTTTGGCGCTCCACGTACGACGTGGAGACCTTGTTCATGTCGGGGTTGCCGTTGACCTTCCGAATGTCGATCCCGGTGCAGACGGCGGGGCTGTAGCGGCGCTCGTTGTCTTCCCCAGCGGGCGCGTCGTAGATCTTGTGGAGCTGGGCATAGTCGATGTCTCCGTGGAATGCGTTCTCCACGGCGCTCACGTAGAGCCGTAGGCCATCGGTGGTGAGCTGGACGCGGTTTTCTAGTCGAGATGCCAAGTCCCGTATGAAAACTTCAGCATCATCGGACGTGCGCTCACCCACCAACCATGTGGGCACCAGCTTGGTGTCGGCGCAGATCGCCGTCCACGTCCACACATCGCCGTAGCCGAACTCGTCCCGGTGCTCATCGGGGACGTTCTTGCGCTTGGCGTAGCAGAACGACCAAATCTCGTCGCACTGAATATTGGTGCAGGGCAAGTCAAACAGCGCGGCATGTTGGTACTCAGCGCACGCGCCGCCCAGCTCAACGAGCAACTTGGTGATCGTGTTCTTCGCGGCCCCGGTCACGCGCACGGTGGCGCGAATCGACATTCCCTCACACAGGCAGGCCACGATCTGTGCCCGCTTCTCTGTGCTCAACCGGTTGACCATACTGACCATTATGCCTGACCGCTCATGTAATGCAACATTTCTTGTAAAATTTCTACAGGAAATGTAGCATTGCCTAGCATGGAGGCTACCGAGGTCGATCCGCTCGCCAGAATCCTTGTGTCGTCATGGCTGGCGACAGCGCTCTACAGCCATCAGTTCCGTGAGGAATACGACTCGCCACCCACGACCATCGCGAAGGCCCACCACTTCAGATCCGTTGTCCAAGCGCGTGTTAATCAAGGCGAGCGATACGCACTACACCCAGAATTCATGGAGTTCGGGCGCGTCCAAGTGACCGACACGTCGCTTGGCGCGAACTACCTGATCCGTAGCATGTCCGCCGTGTCGATTGAGGAGAATTTCGCCAAGCGAGACCAGATCGGACTGTTTGAGGTATCGAGGGCGTTCGGCATCAGCTTGCTGCCCTATCGGTTCGAACGGACTGGAATGCAGCTCTGGGTCTGTGGGACGAAGCAAGCTCGCGATTCTCGCCGCCTCATTCCGGCAGGGGAACTAAACCATGTTGGGTTCTGGACATATGACGACAACCTCGACCCCGGGCCCGGTGGACCGGTCTTCGATCAAGGTGACCTCGACCCGTGGGACGAACTCGGGGATGAGCCGGACATCGATGGGTTCGCCCTGTGAACAGGCTTCGCGCCTACAGGGAGATCGAAGGGATAAAACAGGAAGAACTTGCCGATATTCTCGATTTATCCGTACCGATGATTTCGGCCATCGAAAGTGGACGCCGCCCCTTTAACGGGGACCTGGAGCGGCTTGGTTACCGGAAAGAGCGCCTGACTCTGCCCGATATGTCAGAGCCGATTCACAGGGCGCGAGCCTCGACTGCCGTCGCGGCGAAGAAGCGCGCCAAAGAACTACTGCGGCTCGCGGGAGAGGTGTTCGGCGAACTCCGCAACGTCACCCCTAAGGCGCCAGAGGTCTTGATGCGGACGTATCCGCAGACATCCAACCCCGACGAAATCGAGTCCCTCACAAGTGATCTGCGTGCGATCCTTAGACAGGAAGAGTCGGGGCCTATCCGGAACCTGACGACCCTTGTGGAGCGTGCCGGCGTTTGTATCGTTCCGATACCGGATGTTCCCGGACTCGATGGGTTGTCGTCGTGGGTGAACGGGATACCTGTCATCGGCGTAAACCCCTGGGTTCCCGGCGACCGGTTTCGATTCACAATCTGCCACGAATGCGGTCATCTGATATTCCATGAGCGCCACTATGATTCGGCAGAGAGCGACGCCAACAGATTCGCGGGATCTCTGCTATTCCCACGCGACGACTTCGATGCCGCAATGGTCGATAAGCCCCGCCTGCAGCACTTCATCGAAATGAAGTCGGCATGGGGGATGTCTGTAGCGGCGCTCATCTATCGCGCACATGAACTTGGATACGTTGACGATGCGCGCTACCGCGCGTTGCAGATACAGATGGCTAAGTGGCGCAAGCGCGAACCCGGAGAGTTTCAACCCGCAGAAGGCACCCTGTTCCGGCGGTTAGTCAAGGTGAATGGCGGAACTTCGGCAGTCGCCGACAAGCTCGGCGTGAACGTCGACCACCTAGGAGCGGTGCTGAACTGGAACCGCCTAAGGCTCGCGTGACCACCGAGCGTCAGCCGCTTTCTTGGCGATCTGTGACCGCTGCTCTGGCGTGAGTTTCGCTGCCCGCGCGTTGCCGCCCTTGAGTCCACCTTTGCGGCCCAGGGCGACCGCTGCTGGGTCTTTGCCGGCAACGACGTTCCGCACGAGTCGTTCAATGCCCGCGAGCGCTTTCGACTCGTTGGGGTCAAGCCAGAACAGCGACGGCAGCTCAGGGCACAGCCCGACCCATTCGTTGTCTTCGGGTGACCACTCGACGCGGTAGGTGTAGTGATCCGGTGTTTCGTCGGTAGCATCGCCCACGATGGACGCGGCCAGAGAGTTGAGGTCACGCGGGCGTTTCCTTGACCGGTCAGGCATACATCCCATCATCCCACCAGGGCGCCGCAGACCGGTAAATTACATCGCTTCAAACTGACCCACTACCTCCGGCCGGGGAGATTTGGCCGATACCGGGATCTAGGGCATACTGTTCGGGTTGCCTTGCGCCGGGTTTCGACCTGGTCGGGCATACGACCAGCGCCCAAACGGGCGCGTCCGGTCCCAATCTTGGAGCGCGACGAATTTCGGTCGCGGACCAGGCTGCGTGCGGGTGACACACCCTAGCGCGGGGGTCGGTGAACCAAGACAGGTAAACAGCGGCGCAACATCCGGGCGCAATGCCAGATCGTCTAACAACGATCGGCGCCCGGCGGGACACCGGGTCCGGACCTGGAGATTGAGGTAGGAGAAGCGTGGCGGGACAAAAGATCCGCATCAGGCTCAAGGCCTACGACCACGAGGCCATTGACGCCTCGGCGCGCAAGATTGTCGAGACGGTTGTCCGGACCGGCGCCAGCGTGGTGGGTCCGGTGCCGTTGCCCACTGAGAAGAACGTGTATTGCGTCATTCGCTCTCCGCACAAGTACAAGGACTCGCGGGAGCACTTCGAGATGCGTACCCACAAGCGGCTGATCGACATCCTTGATCCGACCCCGAAGACAGTCGACGCGCTGATGCGCATCGATCTGCCTGCCAGCGTCGACGTCAACATCCAGTAGGAGATCCGCGAGCAATGGCGAGACAGGGCATTCTTGGCACCAAGCTGGGTATGACACAGGTGTTCGACGAGAACAACCACGTCGTGCCGGTGACGGTGGTCAAAGCCGGGCCGAACGTGGTGACCCGGATCCGCACACCCGAGCGCGACGGTTACAGCGCGGTGCAGTTGGCATACGGCGAGGTCAGTCCGCGCAAGGTCAACAAGCCGCTGAGCGGTCAGTACGCTGCCGCGGGTGTCAACCCCCGCCGGCACCTGGCCGAACTGCGTCTGGATGACGCCGAGGCGGCCGCGGGTTACGAGGTGGGCCAGGAGCTGACGGCCGAGATCTTCGCTGCGGGTACTTATGTCGATGTGACCGGCACCTCGAAGGGCAAGGGCTTCGCTGGGACCATGAAGCGACACGGCTTCAAGGGGCAGGGCGCCAGCCACGGTGCCCAGGCGGTACACCGTCGTCCCGGTTCCATTGGCGGTTGCGCCACTCCGGCGCGGGTGTTCAAGGGCACCCGGATGTCGGGCCGGATGGGTAGCGACCGGGTGACCACCCAGAACCTGTTGGTGCACAAGGTCGATGCCGATAACGGCGTACTGCTGATCAAGGGTGCTGTGCCCGGCCGCACGGGCGGACTCGTCGTGGTCCGTGCCGCGATCAAACGAGGTGAGAAGTAATGGCCGCCCAAAAGGCCCAAAAGGCGGAGCAAAGCGGAAAAGCTTTGAAGATCGACGTCAAGACGCCGGCCGGCAAGATCGAAGGCTCCGTTGAGCTGCCGGCCGAGCTGTTCGACGCACCCGCGAACATTGCACTGCTGCACCAAGTGGTCACAGCGCAGCGGGCCGCAGCCCGGCAGGGCACGCACTCGACCAAGACTCGGGGCGAGGTCCGCGGCGGTGGCCGGAAACCGCACCGGCAGAAGGGCACCGGTCGCGCCCGCCAGGGTTCGACGCGCGCTCCGCAGTTCACCGGCGGTGGTGTCGTGCACGGTCCGCACCCGCGTGACTACAGCCAGCGCACTCCGAAGAAGATGATCGCCGCCGCGCTGCGCGGAGCGTTGTCGGACCGAGCGCGCAACGACCGGATCCACGCGGTCACCGAGTTGGTCTCCGGCCAGGCTCCGTCGACCAAGAGCGCCAAGGTTTTCCTGGGGACGTTGACTGAGCGCAAGCAGGTGCTGGTCGTCATCGGGCGTAGCGACGAGACCGGCGCGAAGAGTGTGCGAAACCTACCCGGTGTGCACATCCTGACGCCGGACCAGC
>Ga0302325_10035020_pt1 | contig 10266 bp, 12 predicted proteins | sample Palsa_T0_2_FD_201948 | JGI IMG/M metagenome (GOLD analysis project Ga0302325, IMG submission 201948) | Peat permafrost microbial communities from Stordalen Mire near Abisko, Sweden - Palsa_T0_2 | ecosystem: Environmental > Terrestrial > Soil > Palsa > Peat permafrost | place: Sweden: Abisko...
ATGACTGTCTTGTCAGCCGGATAGTTATACAGCTGCGGCGGCAAGGCTACGGCGTGCCGGTCGGCCCAACGGCCGATGATGCGGTTGGCTAGGCCGGGTACGGCGTCAGAGTCATGCGTCACATACGGCAGGTGCAGCCGGGCCGCAGCCAGGCCGACCGGCACGCCGACAAAGCCACCCTTTATAAATATCACATCCGGACGCAGCCGGCGCAATAATTGCCAACTCTGGTACGTACCGATTACGACATAGAAGCTGTCACGGATATTTTTGAGCGTGGTTGGCAGGTCTAACAATTGAAGCAGGCCTTCACCGTGATAACGGCGGAGTTTGCCGGCCCGGACCGTGAAGACTTGGTCGATAGCCGGGTGTTCGGCGGGGATATCGCCCAGTTTATCGCCGCGTTGGCCGATGTAGATAAGGCGAATATCGGGGCGTTGGCGCTTCAGCTCACCGGCAACAGCCAAGATTGGCGTGATGTGGCCGCCCGAACCTGCACCAGTCAGTACTATGGTTGTCAATAGATCCTCCGGGGCGTGGGTGCCCGTAGGTTGCGCCTGTCCGCCGCCGCATCGTCAGCTACGCGCGGTACGCTGTACGCCGCGTATTGCGAAGCTTGGAAAGCTAAGCCAACTGCCGCAGCGGCGAACACCACACTGGTACCGCCGTAACTGATAAACGGCAGGGTTATACCCTTCAGCGGCAGCAAACCGATCATGGCACCGACGTTAATGAAAGTCTGGACGCTGAGCCAGGCCAATATACCGATGACCAGTAAACGGCTAAAATCGTCCGGCAGGCGCTCGGCAATGTTCTTCAGGCGCGTGAAGAAGGCCATGAAGACCGCCAAAAGTATGGCTGTGCCGACGAAGCCGAACTTCTCGGCATAGATGGCGAAGATGGAGTCGTTGGCAGCCTCCGGCAGATAGCCGTAAGCCTGGACACTACTGCCCAGCCCGAGGCCAATCACACCGCCGGAGCCGACGGCTATTAGCGCCTGGCACGCTTGGTAGCCGCTGCCTTGGCAGTTAGCGGTCGGATGTAAATACGTTTCCAAGCGGGCCCGCCGGTATGGCGTTGCCGATATAGCCAGCGCCAGCATTAAGACGACAGCGCTGCCGATGAGCATAATCCGGCCAAGCGGCAGCCCGGCTACGAACGCCATGGTGCCCATCATAACAACCATCACACCAGCCGATCCGAGATCGCTCTGCACACCGATGACAACCAGGCCGATAATGCCCAGAGCTATTACAATCGGCCGCAGCGTTAAGCGGCTGCTCCGGATTGTTCCCTGCTGGATCCGTGTCGCCAGGAAACCCGCCAGCCAGATCATAACGGCGAATTTTAGCAGTTCAACAGACTGAAATGACAAGCCGCCCAGCCGAACCCAGCGGTGCGCCGGATAGGCCGGATTCACCGGCAAAGCCATAGCCAACAGCGTCGCCAAGCCGGCGACGACGAGCAGCGGCTTGTAAGCTTGCCGCCACCACATTAGCGGCACACGCGCTGTGATAACGAAGGCCACCAGGCTGAGTCCAATCGCGAGCAGCTGTTTGCTAACGTAATAGTTGCTGCTGACGTGGTACGCAACACTCAGGGCCGGACTAATCGCATAAACCACCACCAAACCGATCGCCAATAACACAGCACACCAGATCAACAGCCAGTAATCCGGCCGGTGTTTGCGCCCCAGGTTTGAGACGTTGAGGCTAGGTTGCGAACGGCGCCTGGGTACCAGCGAGGGCTGCATGTTATTATCCGTGCCCGCTTATTAAGAATATAATCAGGCCGACCACGCTAGCTATCTGGCCAAGTATCCAAAAGCGCATAGTAACCTTGGTTTCCGGCCAACCTATGGCCTCGAAGTGGTGATGGATCGGCGAGGACAGGAATACCTTCTTGCCGCCGCGCAGCTTGCGTGACGTCCGGTTGATAATAACCGAACCGGTCTCGATGACGTAGACGGCACCGATGATCGGTAGCACATATAAGGTGTCGGTTTGCATAGCGATGATGCCAAGCGCCGTACCGAGAGCAAATGAACCCGTATCACCCATAAAGAACCGCGCGGGATAGATATTAAACCAGGTGTAGCTTAATAGACCGCCAACGACGGTTAGGCAGAAGCCAGAGATACCAAATTTGTGTTCAACGGCGGCAATCACGGCATAAGCCGTAAACGAAGCCGTCAATAGGCCGCCGGCCAGGCCGTCGAGGCCGTCGGTAATGTTGACAGAGATCGCTGTAGCAATCACCACCAGCCAAAACAGCGCTATGACCAGTACGCCGATGTGCCACTGGTGCACGAGTGGCAGATAAATGGAGTGGACGCCCAGCTTGGCATAGAACCACCAGCCACCAATCAGCAGGACAATACTATAGAGGCCAAATTTCATACGGGCACTCAAGCCGGCCACTCCGTCACCGTTACCCCGGATGTTCATAACGTCGTCCACCAGGCCAATGCTAGCGGCGGCCAATAGACCAGCCAGCGGCAGCCACGTTTGTCCCCGATTAAGGTTGGAGATCAAGGTTACCAAGGCTATTGAAACGACAAAAATCAGTCCGGCCATGGTCGGGATATTGCGCTTATGCTTGGCAGCATGCAGCTTCTGGTACACCGAGGCTTTGCCGCCCGACCAGGCCTCAGTACGCTGGCGCTTCCACCACTGCCGCTGGTAGGCCACGGTGGTGTACACCGGTGTTATCAACATACTTAAGAGGAAGCTGAAAAAGCCCAAAGAAAGGATGCGCATCAGGTTGTGGCTGGTAATGGCAATGTGCAAGGTGTTCATATGGCGGTTATTTTTTCCTTAATTATAGCATTATGGCGATGTCTTGGGCGTCACGTAGGAGTTATTGATCAACATATGGGCCAGATCTGCGAACACCGGCTGGCCGCCGTACGTGCCGGCATAGCCGGGTACGCCGGGTTCGATATTAAAGACCACAATAAGGTACTGCGGCTTATCCCCGCCAACAAAACCAACGTAGGTGCCGTTATACTTATCGCTGTAATATCCCCCGCCCGGCTGGGCAATTTGGGCAGTGCCGGTCTTACCGCCCACCATGTAGTTGGACGGGAAATTCATGTATGAAAAGCCAGACAGCAGGTGCTGTTGCACGACATATTCCATGAGCGGGATCATATCCTGACTGACTTTGGACGACACGACGTTCTTTTCTACGACCTTCGGTTGGTTGGTAGTTGTCTGCCCGTCAGCCTTGATAATTTGATTAACTAGGGTTGGCTGGTAATACGTGCCGCCGTTGATAATGCTGGCGTCGGCAGCCGCTTCCTGCAATGCCGTCATCTGTACGGCTTGGCCGAATGACATATTGGCGTAAGTAAGGTCAATACCGGCACCGTTGTCCTGCGGCGGCGTCACCGGTGACACCGCTTCATAACCCTGCTCAATACCGGTCGGCTGGCCGAGCCGGAAATGCTTGGTCATATAGTCATACCAGGCGTCGCGGGCTTTGGTGTTGATTTGGCCGCCGCCCATTTGCATCAGCATCCAAGTAGCACCGGTATTAAGCGACAGGTTGAGGATGCTGGCAATACTTTGCTCACGCGGCCCACCGTCTTCTTCAATATCGGTAATGTTAAAACCGTCGACTACCCAGTGGGCCGGGTCGTAGAAGGTCGTATTCGGCTGGATAACACCCTGGTTAAGCGCCGCCGCCGTGGTCATGATTTTCATAGTTGAACCTGGTTCAATGGCGTTGGTCACGGCCGCGTTCTGGAATAGGCTGGGGTTGGTCACACTCTGGTAATTACTGGGGTCGTAGGTCGGATAATTGGCCATGGCCTTGATCTGGCCGGTGTTAGGATCCATGATAATGGCACTCAGGCCTTGCGACTTGGTTGATTGGTAATCTTTGGCCAAGATTTGCTCCATCTGCGCCTGGATTGGCAGGTTAAGGGTGGTGACAATGTTATCACCGTTCGTCGGCGACGTTTCGATGTTGCCTTTAGTCGCCGCCAGCGGCACACCGTTGACATCGGTCACGGCCTTAACCTGGCCCGGCGTGCCCGCCAGCTGCTTGTTCAGCGCCTGTTCTATGCCGTACTCGCCGGCACCGTCATTATCGACAAAGCCCAGCACCTGCGAAGCCAGGTCGCCCTGCGGATAAACCCGGTAGTCTTGAGCCTGTGTGCCCAGTCCGGGATACTTGAGTGCCAGGAGTTTAGCCTGCTGGGTCGCGCTGAGCTGTTTAGCCAAGATGACGTAGCGGGTGTCTTTGGTCTGCATCTGGGCGGCATAGGTGCTGGCCTGGCCGCCAATGATTGATGCCACCTTGGCCGCTGTCTGGTTAGCCGACTTGATAAGAGTCGGGTCGGCATACAGAGTGTAGAGCTGCTGGTTCAGCACGATAGGCACGTCAGCGCCGTCGTCGTCAGCCTCGATGATACCGCGGGTGGCGGGAATTTGATACTGCTTGAGCTGGTCGCTTAAGGCAGCGGCCTGGTAATGGCCGTGCTCTATAACCTGGACGTAGAACAGCCGCACGCTGAAGATGACCAGCACCAGGATCATCAGCCCATACCAAATGCGGACACGTTTAACGGCGAGACCGGCGTTGTTTGTGTTTGGCAAAGCCATACCTCCTTATTATAAGACGCCCGCCCTTATCCGGAAAGCGCTGCGTCTAGTTCTGGACCGTACCGGAAGGAGCAACCGGTACCAGATTCTTGGCCACTGCACTGCCTTGCACCCGGCTCAGGCTTTGCAGCCGGGCAGAATCTACCTCCAGGTTGTCATGCTGGCTGGTGAGACTGGCTTGCTGCTGCTGCAGTGAATTAATCTGGTAGCCATAAGCGTTAGTCTTGGTTACCTGGGTCAGGTATAGCAAACCCAGTAAACACGCCAAGACGATTAGCGTAATGGTATTACTGATGGGGCCGAGGCGCCGCGCTGGTGTGCGGAACCTGACCGAATTTTGGTTTCGGACCTGGAACCGTGAGCGGTTCAAGGCCAGGGAGCTTGAGTATGTCATAGGCTTTTTGTTTTGGTTTTTATTATTTTTTTCTTGGTCCAGCCCCGCACTAGGCAGAGCTGGAACCGCTACTTGCCTGTTAGATCACTTTTACGTGAATCTTGTAGGCTCGGGAGCTGCTTTTTACCTGAATCGGCATCAGCTGTTCCCTTTCTTGTTTATTTTCACGGCGGCTCGCAGCTTGGCGCTGCGGGCTCGCGGATTAAAAACTAGTTCAGCGGGCTCGGGCGTTACCGGACGTCTGGTCAGCAAGCGCAGCTCGGCGTCATATCGCTCGCCGCTAGCTGCCTGCAAAGCCTGTTTGACCAACCGGTCTTCCAGGCTATGGAAGCTGATGACGGCGATACGGCCGTTTGGAGCCAGCAGGCGCAACCATAGCGGCAAGCTTTGTTCCAGCTGCGCGAGCTCGTCATTGACGGCAATACGCAGTGCCTGGAACGTCCTGGTCGCCGGATGAACCCGACGGTGGCCGGGCCAGGCCTTGACGGCTAGAGCGGCCAGTTCACCAGTACGCCTAAGCGGACGGTTGGCAACAATCAGTGCCGCTATCTGTCCGGCCTTCGGCTCCTCGCCGTAACGCCTAAGCAGATCGACTAGCTGAGCCTGGCTATAGGTGTTAACTATAGTTTCGGCGGTCAGCGCCTGGGACTGATCCATGCGCATATCCAGCGGCGTGTCTTGCCGGATGGCAAAACCGCGCGTGCCCTCGTTAAGGTGCGGTGACGATACGCCCAAATCGGCCAAAATAAGCTCGAACTGCCGACCCTCGCTAAGAAGTTCCCGACTGGCTGTCAAGAAATCCTGCTGCCTGAGGTCTACGCCGTCCGGAAACTTTTCCCGGAGTACTTTGATCGCTTCGCTGTCGCGATCGACCAGCGTAGCCGTTGTGAGGCTTCCAGTCCGTGCCAATACTGCCGACGCGTGTCCACCGTATCCGGCCGTCAGATCGAGGTATGATTCCCCTTTCCTTGGGTCCAGATAGCGTAGGACTTCGTTGAGAAGTACCGGTACGTGCTGTTTGTGTTTATTTTGGTGTTTGTTTTGGTGCATCTTGTCTTACGTTTTTGTTTTGCAAGGTCACCTATCCGGTAGTCAACTTTTTGTTTTTTGAAAAGTTTTTGTTTTTGTGGTGACTAAGCAAATTGTACGAATACGATTCGCCAAGTCAAGTTTGAGAGACTTATGTGTGAGGTGGAGTTTTGGGAGGTGTTTTTTGAAAGGTGCTAAGCACTTTTTTTGAGTGGTTTACTATCGTTTCCACTTGTTGGCTACCGGATAGCTGACCTCGAGAGGTGTCTATCCGCCCGAATTGTTAAGGTGCTAGCTCACTTTAGCTGTCGGCGCTTTTAAGCGCCAATACTGGCCGACACCGACAGCGATGACATCACGCGTGATCCCGCTGTAGTCGAGCAAATGCTGCTCCAGCGTGACGCGCCCTTGCTTGTCGTCGGGCCGCATTTCAACCTTACCCGTCCGGAATTGGACGTTCAGGTCGGCTATGCGCTCATCCAGGATATCGCCGGCCAAGCGGGGTTCTACCAGGTTGTCCCAGACATCTTTGGGATAAAGATGCAGGTACTGGCCGAAACCCCTGGTCACGACTGCGCCGCTGGCGAACTTGTCGCGCAGCTCCGGTGGAATCGTAAGCCGACGTTTGTCGTCGAGCTTCCGTTCGAAGTAGTCTACCGTGGCCATGGATCTCCCTTAGTGAGCTGATAGTGGTTTTTATTTTTGAAGCGGTAAGCTATTTTGGCCTTACCATTCCTACCCACTGCCATGAGTGTACTACCCACCTTAACCCCCTGCAAGCCGAAATTATAAAAAAGTGGTGTTCTCCACACCACTTATCCACAGTTTTTCCTCTGTTGCCTGCAAAAGCGCTATATGTAGCGTCTGGGGCGTGCCTGCCTCGCCTATCAGATTACTTTGCCGGACCGACTACGAAGTCGGGGCTATCGAGCTGACGCGGGTGTGCGGCTACGGCTTTCGGATCCAAAACCGGGACTCTAAAACTTTCGCCGACACGCTCAATCCCTGTTGAGCTAATGGCATTGTCCAGGTTAGACGTTTCAGTAGAGCTGCTGTTCGGGCCTTGATAGACCTGAGGATCGACCAGTTCGCCGATGGCACTCGCCCCTTCCACGGCTGCCTTTTGGGTCACAGGCGTAACCGTAACTTGATGCGGCCAAGCTCGAAGTTCTTCTACACTGGGCGCGCCCTTGCTAGACCCGGATTCAAGGAGAGGACGCGCCTTGTACGCACCAAGGATTGCTACCGTGGTTGCAAGAGCCAGGTGCGGCAAATATTGCGCGAAGCGGCGGCGGCGCGGATCATCACTTTTAGGTTCTTGATCTTTCAGGCCGCCTTCTAGAACCGTGAGATGGGTTCCGTTTGGTGCTGATCTTGGTTTTGTAGATGACATTGTTCTATCCTATCATATTATTTAATAATGGTCAAGCTTATCGACGGCCGCTCCGGGAGGGCGTGCGCTGAGAGACGCTGTAGCTGATGTAGTGCTGCTCGGTTTCTTCGTTCCCACGGCGCAGCGTATTGGCGTTATTGATGTCTTCGTTCTCGTTGGCCCAGGCAAAGACCGGCTGGCTAGGCAAGATAATGCGGGTATTGGCGCGGTCAGGCGCCTCCAACATACCGAAGGTCACGGCGGCGCTCAACAGCAGCAGCCCGATCTGGCGGCCGACTTCGGTGGCTGTTTCGGTTTTGCTGGGAGTTTTTTTTGTTTTAGTGGACATCTACATAATTGTAGCAAATATTAGTTGATTTGTCAATGTTATGCTATTTGTCAATATCGATTTCGGCTGGCTGGCCGGTGACGAGCTTGTGGAACGTAATGTCCTGCTCACCGAGGACGCGCTCAAACATATCATACATCTGGGTACGGGCCTGGTCGCTCCAGTGCCAATCATGAATCGGCAATACGTGCCGGGGCTTGAGCTCCAGCGCCAGGTTTAGCGCCCTGATAGTGCTGCCCCACGGCGCCTGGACCGGCAGTGCCAGTATAGCCTTGGTCTCGTGGAAACTGTGACTGTCGCCGGGGTCGCTCAGCACGTCCAGATAGTGGATGCCGATCTCCTGGGGTGGATGACCAAATAGCGGTGCCACGCTCTCGTGCGGCGAGTCGAAGAAAGTTACACCGGCCGGCGGCTTAGTGGTGGCCTTAATAACCTCAGTAGCTAGCTGCTTGACCACCTCATCGGTAGAGGTGATGCGCACCGCCGGGAATTTGGCGATTAGTTTTTTGAGCAGCGGCACGCTCATGTGGTCACCGTGGACATGGGTGATGAAGATGTCATCCAGGCGAGTTAGTTTGTCGACATCTAGTACCGCCTCGCTCATCATGCCCGGATCAAATATGGCTACCCGGTCCGGCGTTTCGACCAGCAGGCAGGAATGGATAAATTTAGTAACTTTTAACTTCACTTTTGCCTCCCTTCTTTAACGGTATTCGGGGTTAGCGAAGTCGAAGCGGGCGCCACCGTCCCATTTGGAGCGCTGGTTGCCATAAGCCGGGATGCCGCCGGCGTCCTTGAGCATTTGTGCCAGGTGCATCAGGTTCCAGGTCACGAAGGTGGTGTTGCGGTTGGTGAAGTCGTTGTCAAAGCCAAACTTGCCGCCTTTGCCGTCATCGTCGCCGTAGCTGGGGCCCGGCCCGGCCTCGCCTATCCAGCCGGCGTCGGCCTGCGGCGGTATAGTGTAGCCAAGGTGTTGCAGACTATATAAGACATCCATGGCACAGTGCTTGATGCCGTCCTCGTTGCCAGTGATCAGGCAGCCGCCGACCTTACCGTAGAATGCGTACTGCCCCTGCTTGTTGAGGAGGCTGCTGCAGGCGTAGAGACGCTCTATGACCTTCTTGGTCATCGAGCTGTTGTCGCCAAGCCAGATCGGCCCGGCCAGAACCAGGATGTCGGCCTCCATTACCCGCTTGAAAATCTCCGGCCATTCGTCTTTGTCCCAGCCGTGCTCGCGCATATCGGGCCAAACGCCAGTGGCAATGTCCGGATGGTCAATGGTGCGGATAATCTCGGTTTGAACACTATGCTTGTTCAATATGCCGTCGCTGATAGCAATCAGCCGCTCGGTGTGGCTCGGTTCCGGCGACTTGCTCAATGTGCCGTTGAAGAATACCGCTTTTAGCCCGGAAAAGTCCCAATCCTTATCAGCCATCGTCTATTACATTCCATTAACTAGGTTCAGGATGTTGCCGTCCGGGTCTTTAAACCAGGCGGATTTCATGTCGCCGATAATATGGACGTCGCCTTCGCGCTTGCCTGGCAGATCGTCGTACTGCTCGAAGCTCACGCCCTTGTCCTTAAGCGCCTTGGCCTCGGCCTCGACGTCGTCGACCATCCAAGAGGCGGCCGTGGCTTTGTTAGTGCCGGCGTATTGCGACGGATAGACGAACACCCCTGAGTTACCTGACTTGAAAAAGGTGCCGCCGGGCATTTCCATGCCTTTTTCCAGCCCCAGCGTCTCACCGTAAAACTTTGCTGCCGCGTCCATATCCTTGACTGCCAGACAGGCACAAACGTTATTACTTCCTAACATAGTCCCCTCCTCTAATAAATTGATAATTTGGAGATCTTGGTTTTAGTTTTAGTATACGCCGCTTTAGACAATTTACAGTAATATATTACGCGCCCTGGCAGAGCGGCGGTGCGGACCTATCTTGAAGCGAACCAGGGCTGTCAGCAGCAAGCAGACCAAAAGCAGATATAGCGAGAAGCCGTATCTGGCAAAGGTCCAGTTTTTAATCGTGAGTAATGTTATGCCGGCAGCGGTTGCAGCCGCGAGGTAATTAAGCCAGCCTTCGGATTCGGGATGAGTGTATGACTTCTTAATGGTTGGTATAGCGGCCATGCCGTCAGCAGCTATGCTAAAGACAATGGCTATATCGCCGTGCTTGGTAATAAGCCAGAGTGCAAGGCCAAACATCGATAATATGCCGCATAAGAAGTCGAATGGCGTCAGCCGCCAAACTGCTTTTCGGTTTACTAAAGAAACGATTAATACCAGCAAAGGACAAGTTCCGGCCATAAAGGTAAGCAGGGCTTGGATACCAACATGTTGATGCAGCTGGGCCGCAAAAGCAATGTATGGCGCCAAGGTCCACATGAACCAACTGACGCGATTCGGACGGGTTTTACCTCGTAGAGTACTTATCACATAGGTCAGGTTACCGGCAAAGCCGATGATCACACCAACAATGACAAAATTCGGATTTAACATCTATTTTCTCTTGCG
>Ga0302325_10035021_pt1 | contig 10266 bp, 9 predicted proteins | sample Palsa_T0_2_FD_201948 | JGI IMG/M metagenome (GOLD analysis project Ga0302325, IMG submission 201948) | Peat permafrost microbial communities from Stordalen Mire near Abisko, Sweden - Palsa_T0_2 | ecosystem: Environmental > Terrestrial > Soil > Palsa > Peat permafrost | place: Sweden: Abisko...
CTCCGAATGCTCGAACTCGGATGCGGCGTAGGGCGAATGACTCGAGCGCTCGCGCGGATTTTCGGGAACGTTACGGGAGTTGACATAAGCGACGAAATGATCCGCCAGGCAAGACACAATCTGAGCGATCTCACGAATGTCACGCTTGAGGTGGTGGATGGGTCAGCGCTGGCGCCCCTGACGGACGGGCAATTTGACTTCGCGTTCTCATTTATTGTGTTCCAACATATCCCCAGTTATGACGTCATCGCTTCCTATTGCAAAGAGGTTTTTCGCGTGTTACGGCCGGGGTCGCTCTTTAAGTTTCAGGTTCAAGGCGGGACAACGAACGAGAGTGAAGCAGATACTTGGGTTGGCGTTAGCTTTTCGGGGGAGGATACGAGCCGCCTCGCACTTGCTACAGGCTTTCGCATCGAATTGAGCGTTGGCGCCGGCACGCAATATTATTGGCTTTGGTTCAGAAAGCCGTGATGGGTTCGGGCGCACGCCCCTCGCATACGCACCGGCTAACGACGGTCAAGCGGTGATGCGCTCAGGCGGCTTCAGCCGGGGAAGCGCCCTTATCGATTTCCCGATTTTCTGCTGTGCTACGCGCAGCGCATAAAGGCTCTGTAGATTCAGCCAGAACTGCGGGCTTGTGCCGAAGAAATGGGAAAGCCGCAGAGCCGTGTCGCCCGTGATCGAGCGCTGCGCATTCAGAATGGCTGTGATGCGGTTAGTCGGCACATCCAGCTTGCGTGCCTCCTTTCAGCCTACAAAGAGCGACCCGCCAAGCGTGTTGTAATCTCAATGACGGGATCTTCCGCGGACCTAAGAATTAGCAAGCGCAGATACCCGCCTCGTATTAAACAGTTAGGTGCCGTTCGATGACTCGCGCTCGTCCCGCCATTTGTCTCGCCCTGAACGGAGCAGCGCTGATGCTTGCCGGCTTATTCGCCGGCGCCGCTATCCCGGCCGTGCCGTATCCGCGGCTTATGCTCACGGCGCACATCGGGTTTACCGGCAGCGGATTGATTTCGATGGTCGCGGCGGTCTTGCTGGGTTCCTCGCTCTGCTCCCTTTCTCCGCGTGCGGCCAGCGTGGTCGTTTGGGCTCACGTCACACTGTGGCTCATGTGCTTCGCGGAAGTCGCCGCAGCTTTTTGGGGAACGACAAGAGCCCTCCGGATCGCAGGCGCCCAGGCCGGCGCCACGGGCGGCGCCCCCTGGCAGGAAACGATCGTGACCATCTGTCATGTTCTCCCCGCGCTCGCGCTCATGGTCGCGTGGACACTCCTGGTGTGGGGAGTCTGGAGAGTCTTCAGAAACGATCGGACGGCCTCGACCGGAAGTATTGCCTAAACACGTCCACCTGCTCGAGCAGGGACATCGTGCCGCGTGCTACGCCGCTGCTCCGCCGGTCATCGAGGAAATGATCTTACGGGCAAGCACGCCCGAGTAGCTGCCGACGACGCCCAGCGCCAGCACGAACACCATGAGCAGTGCCAAATCGCCGCCAGCGCTCATAGCGTGTGATCGGCTGCGAAAGAACACGTGAGCAAGAGGAACGGCCGGCCCAATGATCAGAGCCCACTGCCAGGCATGACGGGGATGCAGGCAGCCGAGAAGGAAGGTAATGACGAGGATGAAGAATGCGACCACACCGGCGTCATCGGTGCGCAGCTCGAAGCGGCCGAGAAAGATCGCGGCAGCCAACGCGAACAAGTAGATTGCAGCGACAGCTGGTTTCATTTTCACCTCCCCGCGGATGTCAAGCCGAGCTACTCAGACACTACGATAGCGAGTTGCCTTGACGATGTAAAGTACTTCTCCAACCTTGCGAGCTCTGCAGGCTGAAGGCCCGCATCACACGCTGCGGGCGCAAAGTCATTGACTTTTTCCCTGGTCCAGACTATATATAGTCTAGACAAGGAGACATCATGCCCGAGGAATCGCCGCAACTATTGCCCGGAACGCTATACATGCTGGTCCTGCGCACGCTGGCTGCGGGCCCGCTGCATGGATACGCGATCGCCCGCCGTATCAAACAGTGTTCGGCCAATGTACTCGACGTAGAGGAGGGTTCGTTGTATCCCTCCTTGAACCGCATGCTGCTGAAAGGTTGGCTAAAGGCGGAATGGGGAACTTCGGAGACGAACCGGAAGGCGCGTTTCTACCGGCTCACCAAAGAAGGCCAGAAACAGCTCGCTTCGGAAGCCGATGAATTCGAAAGGCTCATAACTGCAATTCAGCTAGTAATGAAGACCGCTTGAGGAGCTTACTCGATGCAATTTCTGAAAGAACTTTGGCGCCGGTTACGCTGGCTCGCGAGCCGATCGCGATTTGAGTCTGAGCTTGCCGACGAAATACGGTTCCACATCGAGAGCCGCGCGGAAGAACTGGAACAGAGCGGCGTTTCGCGCGCCGACGCGATGGCATGCGCGCGCCGGGAATTCGGATCGCGGCTGAAAGCGGCCGAAGATACCTCGGGCGCATGGCAGGTGCAGTGGTTGGAGGATCTGTTCTCCGATCTTCGTTATGCGGCGCGGGCCCTCCGCCGCAATCCCGCATTCGCCCTGACCGCCATTTTTTGCCTGGCGCTTGGCATCGGCGCAAACACGACCATCTTCAATATCACGACCAGCTTTCTTTTCAGCGAGCCTTCCTGCCGCGATAGCGCGTCGCTGGTTTCCATCTGGGAGGGCGGGAACAGCGCGTCGTCCCTGGCCGACTATGAGTTCGTGCGAGACGCGCGCATTTTCGAAGGCATGGCAGGCATCAACGTGGAGCGTGAAGTGAACTGGCGAGACGGGGATAGGACCCGCCGGTTCTATGCCGGGGTGGTTACGGACGATTTCTTCAGCACGCTGCAAATCCCGTTCCTCTTAGGCCGCGGTATCGCGCCGGGCGAAACAAATACCGCGGTGCTCTCGTACCGGGTTTGGCGGAGCGTCTTCGCGGCGGATCCGGCCATTCTCGGCCGGAAGCTCATCCTGGAGGGCCAAGTCTACGTGGTCGCCGGTGTGCTTCCGGCGAACCACCGTTCGGTCGCGGGCTTCGGCATTTCGCCTGAAGTTTACCTCCCCGTCTCGCACAGCGAAGACTATTTGCAGTTTTACGCGCGCCTGCCGAAAGGCACGAACCTTTCCATCGCGCGCGAGCGGCTGCGAAGCGTGTTTGCTCAGCTTGACCGCATTCAACCCAAGGATGGCTGGAAGCGAACAGATGCGGTGCGGGTGAGCGGTGTAACAGGATTCGACGTTCTGAATCAGATGATGCCCGGCGCGGTTACGGCCTTTTTCGCGATGCTCCTGATCGTGGTTGGCCTGGTGCTGCTGATTGCATGCACGAATGTAGCAAGCCTGTTATTGGCGCGGGCCTCGAGCCGTTCGCACGAGTTGGCAATCCGCTTATCGCTCGGCGCGAGCCGCCGTCGGATCGTCCGCCACCTGCTTGCCGAAAGCTTGCTGATCTCCGTGCTGGGGGCCGTCGCGGGGCTGGCGATCAACCTGGCCTGCGCGGACGTGATCAGGAACCTCACTCTGCCGGTGCCTATCCCGCTTCAACTCGTGGTGCTTCCGGACTGGCGCCTGTTGTGGTACGCGTTCGCCATAGTGCTGGCCAGCGCGCTGCTTTGCGGCTTGCTGCCCGCGCTTCAGGCTGTCCGAAGGGACGTGAACGATGCCTTGAAACAGGAAGAGCACCAGACCGGGCGCAAGTGGGACGTACGCGGCGTTCTGGTTGCCGGCCAGCTTGCGGTTTCGATTGTACTGCTGGCGACCGGATTCCTGTTCGTGCACAACCTGCTGCGAGCTACGACCCTGAACCCGGGCTTCGATATCCACCACACGATCTGGGCTTATGTCCGATTGGTGCCCGACAAATACAAGGATCCCCTTCAGGCCAAACAGATGTCGTTGATCCATACGGCGCTGGAGCAGATACGCGCTCTGCCCGGTGTGGAAGCGGCTGCCATTACCCGGGGCGTCCCGTTGAATAGCAATTGCGTGACAGGAACCAGCCTTCGGACTGACATTTCCCCGACACTAGTTCACGCAGAGTACCAGTGCAACAATGTGGGGCCCGACTATTTTCGGACTTTCGCAATTCCGATCTTGCGCGGGCGTGAGTTCTCCAGCGGCGACCGGAAGGACTCGGAGGCGGTGGCCGTGGTGAACGAGACGTTTGCCCGCACGCTCTTCGGCAACATAAACCCGGTGGGTCACAGCATTGCAACCGAGTTCCCGAACGACAAAGCCAAGATGATTGTGGGAGTCGTGAAAGATAGTAAGTATTTCACGTTGAGCGAGAAACAGCGCCTCGCCGTGTACGAACCGTATTTCGCATTGGACGAGCCGATCAATCTTCATTTCGTGATTCGAACAACCGGCTCGCCCGCCGCATTCGCGAAGCCCATCACCGACCTGCTAGGCCGTCTGGATTCCTCGGCGGCCATTGAGGCCAAGCCGATGAGCGCGGCACTGGGGCTGGCGTTATTGCCGAGTCAAGCCGGCGCCGTGATGCTCGGAAGCATGGGAGCACTGGGACTCGTGCTGGCGGCAATCGGGCTCTATGGAGTATTACTGTATTCGGTTTCGCGCCGAATCCGCGAAATCGGCCTTCGCATGGCGCTCGGGGCGACCCCGGGCGATGTGCTGCGAGTGATCTTCCGGCAAAGCTTGATCCTGATGGGAAGCGGCATGGGCGCCGGACTGTTGCTGGCTCTATTTGCGATGCAACCGCTTGCTCTGTTTTTGGTTCCCGGATTGAGTACCCTTGATTCCACGGCTTTCCTCGCTGTGATTGGCGTGCTCGCGGCGGTTGCGCTGCTGGCGGCGTTGGGTCCTGCTGCTCGGGCGTTACGGGTGGATCCCATGGTGGCTTTGCGATATGAGTGAGGGCCAAGCGTCGGCAGGAGTGCCGACGCGGCAGGCACGAGTGCCCGCGCCACAAACTCTTAACCACCGGCAATGGCGCCGATGATGAGAAAGGGTTCTGCCCCGGAGGCGACCGCCTCGGGTAGTGGGGTGTCTGGCGGCTCGTGAGACAAATCCTGCTCGCAAGCGAAGAATCGCAAAAATGGCCGGCGGAGTTGCGTGACGTGATCGCGGATTGTGCCGCGCAGCTCAGGATAGCGGGCCTCGAGCGCGTCGAGGATGGAGCGCTGTGTCACCGGGCCTTCCACCTCGAGCATCACGTCTGCGCTGATACGCGCCAGCGTGAGCAGATGCGACGGGAGTATGACTCGAATCAGCATTTAGAACCCGCGTTTGACCGCTCGACCGCTCCCTTCGGTCACGGCTCAGCTCCCCGCCTGCGAGCCGTGGCCAAAATTCGCGAAGCGCAAGGGAGCGGCCTTTGAAAAATACTCACCTCAGCGTTTGCACTTCCACGGAAAGCACGGCTGGTAGATCGTGGACAATCGGAGACCAGGTGTCGCCGGCGTCCGCCGACACATACACCTGGCCGCCGGTAGTGCCGAAATACACGCCGCATTTATCCAGCGAATCGACAGCCATCGCATCGCGCAGCACGTTCACGTAGCAGTCGCGTTCGGGTAGACCTTTAGCAAGTTCCTCCCACTCGTTGCCGCCCGTCCGGCTGCGGTATACGCGGAGCCTGCCGTCAATCGGAAAGTGCTCAGAATCGCTCTTGATCGGGACGACGTAGATGGTTTCCGGCTCGTGCGCATGAACGTCAATCACGAACCCGAAGTCGGTCGGCAGGTTGCCGCTGACCTCGCGCCAGAGGTCGCCGGCGTCATCGCTGCGCATCACATCCCAGTGTTTCTGCATAAACAGGACGCTCGGGCGCGAGGGATGCAACGCGATGCGGTGAACGCAATGGCCGACTTCGGCGGTTGGCTCGGGAAGGAATGGAGATTTCAGCCCGTTGTTGATTGGCCGCCAGGTAGCGCCCGCGTCTTCGCTGCGGAAGACCCCGGCAGCCGAGATGGCGATGAATATCCGGCTGGAGTTCACTGGATCGAGAAGGATCGTGTGCAGGCACATTCCGCCCGCACCGGGTTGCCAGTGGGGCCCGGTTCCGTGGCCGCGCAATGCGGAGAGCTCCTGCCAGGTTTGTGCACCATCGTTCGAGCGAAACAAGGCGGCATCTTCCACGCCGGCATACACCGTGTCAGGATCGGTCAGCGAGGGTTCCAGATGCCAGACGCGCTTGAACTCCCAGGGATGGGGCGTGCCGTCGTACCACTGATGCGTGCCGGGCACACCGTCATAAACGAACTTGTTCCCTGCGACCTCCCACGTCTTGCCACCGTCGTTGGAGCGCTGGATCACTTGCCCGGACCAGCCGCTGGATTGTGACGCATACAGCCGGTCCGGGTCGGCGGGCGACCCCTTGAGATGGTAGAGTTCCCAACCGGCAAAGTACGGACCGTTGACTTCCCAGTTCTCGCGCTTGCCATCCGACGTCAGAATGAATGCGCCCTTGTGTGTGCCAACCAGTACTCGCACGGAGCTCATGCGTCACCCCCTCCAAACCCTTCCCCATCCACTCTAACCAATGCAGCAAGTAAACGACTGTTGCGGAGCGCTGCGCCTACTTCGCCTTGCGCAACGCCTCCAAACGGGGCGTCCGGCTCTTGGGACTATCCAGGCTGAAAGAGCGGGCATCGCCGAGCTGGCTTGTCACGTATTCCTGCATCTCGCCGACGGCGTTCGTCAGATCCTTGTTCTTCGGAATGAATGACGCCCACGCGATGGACTTTGTATCTATGTCGTATTCCCAAAGCCCGATCAATCTGCCGCGATCGAAAATTCCATGACTAGGGAGATCAGCCAAGCCTGCTGCCGCGTAAGCTTTGTGCTGGAACAGCGCATTCTTCAAATACTCCGGATCAATCAGGTCTTTCGCATTGCGCTTCAGCAGGGTGACTCCATCCACACTGGCTACCAAAGCGTATTGGGGCTGCTTGGGCGACACTTTGAAGCCTTCGAACTCTGCGCGGTCAGACGGCAGCATCAGCAGCGGGCCGTCCTTCACCAATAACTCCAGCTTGAGCGGTTCCAGCGCTGCTTTTGCGGCCTTCGCTCCGAAGGCCGAGAACCATTGAAACTCGCTGATTGTGGCTGGGCCGATCCAGTGGAAATAGCGCCGGGCCAATTCAACCGCCGCCTCCCCGGCATCCATCGTGAAGCGCTCGAGTGGGTTCGGCTTCCACAAGCAGTATCGGTAGCGCTGCTGGTCGAGGCGACCGTTTATGGGCACGCGGCGGATATCTCCTGTAACTTGTAACTTGCCGAGGGCCAGCGGCAGCGTAGTAGTAAGTCCCTTCTTTTTGCCTTCTTCTCCGAGACTTCGGGATGCGTTTCCACAGGCTTGACGAATCTCGTCAGGATCCAGCGGCCCTTTTCCCAAAGCCTTGAGGACGGCGTCGCACAGCTTCGCGATCTCCCGATCGGTGACGCCTAACTTGTGTGCGACTTTCCGTTCACCATCGCCGAACGCCGAGGCGGCCTTCAGAGCCAAGGGGAAATCGCAAGCGGGCACGACGTAGGTGCAGCCGCGCGCGGCAGGCAGTTCATGAATCTCGAGCCCGGCAACCGCGGCGTCGGTCGCCTCGCGGGAAATCGCGCCTCGCGCAAACAGCGTCAGGTATGGTCCTACACCGCCTACCGAGCGTGCCCAGCCTGTTTTGGTGAGCACGCTAGAGGCGCTTTCGCCCCGGAGCGTGCCGTCCAGACCCTGGCGATGAAACCACCAGGCACTCAGTTTTTTCGTATCCACAGGCGCCTCAGCCGATCAGCTTTTCCAGAAAGCGCTTGGACGCGAGAATGTCCTCGGTCTGTTTGGGACCGGAGATTTCGCGCTCAATGGTAATCGGCCCTTTGTAGCCGGCCGCTTTGAGGCGCGGGATGAACAGAGGGAAATTCACTTTGCCTCGGCCGATCGGCACCTCTTCGCCGAGCTCTTCCGGATTCGTCGGGTACAGCCCATCTTTAGCGTGGACACCCATGACAAGCGGCCCCAGTATGTCGAGGGCGTCCACGGGATTGGCCTTGTCGTACAGAATGAGGTTGGCGGCATCGAAGTTCACGCCGACATTGTCCTTGCCCGCGGCCCGGATGACGCGCAGCAGGGCGATGGGAGTCTCCTGGCCGGTCTCGCAGCGAAACGTCTGTCCGTTGTTCTTGCAATACGCCGCAAGGTCGGCGAGGGTTGCTACCAGTTCGGGGAACATGGGATCGTTGGGGTCCTCCGGCAGGAAGCCGAAGTGGCCTTGAACGCCGGGGACGCCCGCTATTTTCGCGAAATCCGATACTTGCTTTGCGCGGGCGACGCGCTGGGCTCGGTATTGGCGTGGGACGAAGCCGATGGTCTTGGGCCCTTCGCGAAAGTTATAGATCTCCGGACCAGGGCCGCCGGTGATCAAGGAGGTTCCTTCGATGCCGTATTTATCCAAAGCAGACCTTAGGCTCTTGGCAGTTGCAGCATCGAAACTCGAGACATACATCTGGCAGGTAGGGAATCCGAGCTCCTTCACACGCCGGATGCCGGCATCGGGGTCCTTGCAGTTCGTGACGATTCCCAACCGCAATGGCTTGGGCTGCGATTCGCCGCGGGCGGGTGAAGCGGCTGCGCCTGCGGCCAGCGGAACGGCGGCGCTGGCCAGTCGTACGAATTCCCGGCGGTGTAACATGACGGTGAAAATCCTCCTGAGAAATATTGCCCGATCGATTGCGAGTGTGGATGCGCGCAGTTGCTTTACGATCGAACTGGCGTTTCCCATCATACGCATGTGGGGCAAGCCCAGCTTTCAGCGATCAGCTTTCAGCATTGCACCAGCCCGGTGTGGCTGATAGCTGATTGCTGAAAGCTGAAGGCTTGTCTATCAGCTTTATCAGCGGGCCGTCCAGCCGCCATCGATCAGCAAGGTGTGGCCAGTGATCAGCGATGCGGCCGGGGAGGCCAGGAAGACCACCGCGCCGGCCACTTCCACCGGCTCTCCGATGCGGTGCAGAGCGGCTATGCGGTCGACGACGTCGGCGCGAAAAGGGGCATCCGCGAGCGCGGGTTCGGTGCCGGGTGTATGAATGAACGTCGGCGCTACCGCGTTTACACGAATGCCGTAGCGGCCCCATTCGACCGCGAGGCATTTGGTGAGGTGCGAAATGCCGGCCTTGGTCATGCAGTAAACGGATTCTCCAGGCAGCGCTGCAAACCCCGCCTGCGAGCTCATGTTGATGATGCAGCCGCTTTTCTGGCGAATCATCACGCGGCCCGCAGCCTGGCTGGCGAAGAATGTTCCCTTCAAGTTGATGGCGAGGGTGCGATCAAAGTCGGCTTCCGTGTACTCCTCAGCCGAATTGCCGGGAGCGATGCCGGCGTTGTTCACCAGAATGTCGAGGCGTTCGAAGCGTTCCACCGTGGCCTGAACGGCGGCGTTGATTTCCGTAAGATCGCTCATGTTCATTTGCAAAGGGAGCGCCTGGCGGCCGAATGCCGTGATCTTGGCGGGCAGCCCGGCGTGAGCGTGTATGTCGCGCATTCCTAAGGCCACGTCCGCGCCGGCGTGGGCCAGGGCAATCGAAATGGCGCGCCCCAATCCACGCGCGGCGCCAGTTACCAGGGCCACTGAGCCGGTGAGGTCGAAGTTCGGAAGTTCGGTCATCATCGTCTGTCAATTCTAATGTGTTCGGCGAGTCAAATGCGGTCCTGCTTGCGCAGAAAGACTGTTGCGCACCCTCGCAAGGGCGCCTGTTAGTAAACTGCTAGTCGAGAATCTTCATGAAAAGTCTAACCCTCAGCATCGGTATTCTTTGTACGGGCGTATTTTGCCGGACAGCCATGGCTCAGCAGGATTACAGCTTGCATTCTCCGAACAACCGGATCGAGGTCAAGATTCACGGGGGCAGCCGGATCACTTACGATGTTCTGGTTGGCGGGAAGACGCTGCTGGCGGGATCCACATTCTCCATCAGCATTGATGGCGCGACGCTTGGCCCCGGAGCGCAGATCACATCGACGAAGGAGCGCAGCGTGGATCAGTGGCTCGAACCCGTGGTACGGCAAAAGTTCGCCAGGATTCATGAGCATTACAACGAGCTGCGCATCGATACGCCGGCTCAGCTCGGGGTGGTCTTTCGAGCGTACAACGAAGGCGTGGCGTATCGCCTGGAGACATCGCTTCCTGGGGATCAAGTAAAGGTTTACGGCGAGGAGATGAGGCTTAACTTCGCCCAAGACGACAAGGTCTTCTATCCCGAGGAAAAAGGTTTCATGTCGCATAACGAGCGTCTCTACCTGCCGCGCATGATGAGCCAGA
>Ga0302325_10035023_pt1 | contig 10265 bp, 9 predicted proteins | sample Palsa_T0_2_FD_201948 | JGI IMG/M metagenome (GOLD analysis project Ga0302325, IMG submission 201948) | Peat permafrost microbial communities from Stordalen Mire near Abisko, Sweden - Palsa_T0_2 | ecosystem: Environmental > Terrestrial > Soil > Palsa > Peat permafrost | place: Sweden: Abisko...
TCTGTTGGCCGGGATCGATTTGCTCTCCGGCAAGCTCCACGCCTTGGTCAAAGACCGTCATCGCAGCCGCGAGTTCATCGAATTCCTGAAGCTTCTCAATGCCGCTTACCCGGCCGGCACGGCGATCTGATCCTGGACAATCACTCGGCGCATATCTCCAGAGAAACCCAAGCCTGGCTCGCTACTCAGCCAGCGGGCCGCTTCGCGTTCACCTTCACGCCCAAACACGGCTCCTGGCTCAACCTCATCGAGGGCTTCTTCTCCAAGTTCGCCCGCTCGGTTCTGCGCCACATCCGGGTGGCATCAAAACAAGAACTAAAGGAACGCATTATGCTCGGTATCAAGGACGTCAATCGATACCCGGTCATCCACACATGGTCCTACAAACTCGCCGAGGCTGCCTGATATGATTCGAACCAAGGAAACGCTGATCTAGTTCTCGATGGGACTAAGTGCATCCGAAAATTCGTGTATCAATGCGCGGCGCAGCATTGTTTGTCTGAGAACCATACGGCTCCACTTTCTGATTTGTAAGTGCAATTTTGGTCGGCGGAACATATCGTCGAGCTCAATCCCTTTCGGATTTTCTCTGAGCCTGAAAACTTAACCGTTCGAAATAGATGCGGGACCGTCGCAGCGGGGTGCAAAACGACGGTCCCGCGTCGCACCGGTCTGCTAACGCGGAGACGACCTCCAGCAAGATTCGAGCGACGGAAAGACCCTAAGCCCGGGCCCAAGCCTGGCAACTTGATCCGCTTCTTTACCTAACCGATAAACCTTACCGAAGGCCCGGAACGATTGGGCGGCCGCTGTTTCACGATTTGGTCTGTGCGCTGGTGCGCCGGGAGACCGGCAAAAGGTAGACGGTGGAAGTCCGTCACAGTGAACGTGTAACGAGCCGTACTGGTCCCGAGTGATGCACGGGTTGTTCGCGAGGGCAACCGCCATCGCCGGGAACTGCGCATCCTGCGCAGCCGTTTGGCTGATCCGTGACATCGGCCGCAAGATCGCGAGCCAGGAGAGCCTCGAGGCGGCGTTCGCTCTCCCGCTGACCCGCGCCTCCCAGATCAGGAGCCAGCAGGAACGCCAGCGCGGCTGGAAGCTGTATTCCTTCCATGCCCCCGAGACCGAGTGCATCGGCAAAGGCAAAGCCAGCGCGCCCTATGAGTTCGGCGTCAAGGTCTCGATCGTCACCACCAATGCCCGCGCTCCGGGCGGTCAGTTCGTGCTCCACGCCAAGGCGCTGCCTGGCAACCCCTATGACGGACACACCTTGCGTGACGTTATCGAGGAAACCCAAAAGCTCACCGGCTGCGCGATTGAGCGCGGCTACGTCGACAAAGGATATCGCGGCCACGACACCGAGAACCCGCGCCGCATCTTCATCTCCGGCCAGAAGCGCGGCGTGTTCGGTGCCATCAAGCGCGAGCTACGACGACGCTCCGCCATCGAGCCGGTGATCGGCCACCTTAAGGCCGAAGGTCACCTCGACCGCTGCTATCTCAAAGGCCGCGCCGGCGACGCTGCCAACCCAGCTTCTTAACGGACGACGGCGTAACTTACGCAGACGATGTCGGCGCTTGGCGGTCGCTGCGATGCGTTGGCGCGGTTAGTATTTTAGAGTGGAACTCACCACTTAACGTCGGCGGGAAGCGTTCCGCCATTTGCTGCGAGGTTTTTCATCATTTGCTGGTGTAACCAGACGTTCATCTTTGCGGAATCATTGGAATCGCCTGAGTATTTCAACTCTGCCGCCAGCTCTTTGCGAGCGACCAGGCTGGAATCGAGGCTAAGAGCTTTCATCAGATCGACGATGGATGTACGCCATTCGAGCTTTTCTCCCGTCTTCGCAGCCGCCTTGTCGAGAATATCTGCAACGTCGACTGTTGCGGGCGACATCGATTGCGCGTTAGCAGACCCTGCGGTAGCCGCTGGTGGTGAATTAGTCGCTGCGGTTGGAGACGGCGACGACGAGTCTATCGGCTTCGGTGCAGCATCGGCGGTTGTTCCGAAAATCGCACTCATAATTTTTCCAAACATGCTCATTTTTCGCTCCCAATTGAAACTCGACCATGCGTTCCCGAAAAACCGCCGCAGGACAGCCTCCAAGTTGGGCTCAAATTCGCACGCGCACAAGCGAACTTTGCAGGCTGAGGCTGATCGAAAATTCGGCAAGTTGGCCATAATAATGGTACCACGCGGTTTATGGTAAGCCCATTTTGGATACCACAAGTGGGTGGACCGAAGTTTGCATTTCGCGTGAAGCAATTGTTTCCGAGGTTACCCGCTGGAGAATTTCTGTTATCGATTTCGTGAGCAACGTGGATCAGGTGGTGCGTGGCGAAACAGCCGGCGGATTAGCCCAGACCTACTCTGGCCGATTTGTAGCCACGCGTCAGGATACGCTGCCACCAATCGCGATTATCGAGGTACCAGCGCACCGTCTTTTCGATGCCACTCTCAAACGTGTCAGACGCTTCCCAGCCGAGTTCGGTTTCGAGCTTGGTGGCGTCGATGGCGTAACGCTGGTCGTGACCGGGGCGGTCCTTGACGAAATGGATCAGGCGCCTGCGGGAACCGGCCTTCTGGTCGGGCACGTGCCGATCGAGCAGGTCGCAGATCGACTCCACCACCGTTAAATTGGTGCGTTCGTTGCGGCCGCCGACATTGTAGGTTTCGCCAACGGCGCCACGCTCCAGCACCAGCGTCAATGCCTTGGCGTGGTCTTCGACATAGAGCCAGTCCCGGATGTTTTGACCGTCGCCATAGACGGGCAGTGGCTCGCCGGCGAGGCCCTTGATGATCATGTGCGGAATCAGTTTTTCGGGAAAATGATACGGACCGTAATTGTTCGAGCAATTTGTCACCAATGTCGGCAGGTCATAGGTTTCTCGCCAGGCACGGACCAGATGATCCGAGGCAGCCTTGCTGGCGGAATAGGGTGAGTTCGGCGCATAAGCGGTCGTCTCGGTGAACAAACCCTCCTCGCCCAGGGAGCCGAACACCTCGTCGGTCGAGATATGCAGAAAGCGGAATTGAACGCGTTTCTCTGGCGACTGGTTCCTCCAGTAGCGCAAGGCCTCCTGCAATAGCGTGAACGTGCCGACGATGTTGGTCTGAATGAATTCGCCGGGGCCATCGATCGAACGGTCAACATGGCTTTCGGCCGCCAGATTCATCACGGCATCAGGTTGGTACTTGTCGAATAGTTGTCGCAGCAGCACACCTTCGCAGATGCAGGTCTGCTCGAAAGCGTAGCGCGGATTTTTCGATGCATCAGGGATGGACTCCAGATTGGCGGCGTAAGTAAGCTTGTCGATGTTGACGATGTGGGCGCCGGTATCGCGCAGTAGATGACGCACCACCGCCGAGCCGATAAATCCGGCGCCGCCGGTAACGAAGATCGTGGACCCGTTAAATCGCATGATTTTGCTCTCCGCAGACCGGCTAAGCCTGAAATGAACGATAGACCGACATCAGATATTCGCCGTAACTGCTCTTGGCGGTCTTCTGCGCCGCGTGGTGAAAAGCCTCGAGAGATATGTAGCCTTGCCGCAACGCGATCTCTTCAGGGCAGGCGATGCGCAGCCCCTGGCGCTGTTCCAGGATCTGAACGAAATGACTGGCCTCGACCAGCGACGCATGCGTTCCGGTATCGAGCCAGGCGAAGCCACGGCCGAGAACTTCCACAAACAGGTCGCCGCGTTCGAGATAGGCCTTGTTAACATCGGTGATCTCTATTTCACCGCGGGCTGATGGCTTGATGTTCGCCGCAATATCGAGAACGTCGTTGTCGTAGAAATAAAGACCGGTCACCGCCACGTTGGATTTCGGCTGTTTCGGCTTTTCCTCGATAGAGCGCGCGCGACTGTTACCGTCAAGTTCGACCACACCGTATTGCTCAGGCTCATTAACAATGTATCCGAAAACGGTGGCGCCCTTGGTTCGTGCGGAGGCCTTCGCCAGCATTTCGGGCAGGCCGTGTCCGTGAAAGATGTTGTCGCCCAGCACCAAGGCGACAGAATCGTCGCCAACGAAATCGCGGCCGACGATAAAGGCGTCTGCCAGCCCGCGCGGCGTATCCTGACTAGCGTAAGAAAAGCGCAGACCGATCTCCGATCCATCGCCGAGCAGACGCTGGAACAGTGGGCGATCCTGTGGGGTTGATATGATGAGAATATCCCGGATACCGCCGAACATCAGCGTCGACAGCGGATAATAAATCATCGGCTTGTCAAAAACGGGAAGCAATTGTTTGGAAACAACCGTCGTCACCGGATAAAGGCGCGAACCCGTGCCTCCCGCCAAAATAATGCCCTTCATAGCGCCTCGCGATTTGCCAGCAAATTCATATCAGATTTGGGGTGGAGTGTAGGCGCAAGTTTGTTATGAATCCTTCCTTAATATTGGAATCATTCTGGTGAGTAGTGTCAAATGCAGGTCATTTCAACGGATCTTCCGGAGGTCCTGATCGTCGAACCCAGGCTGTTCGGCGATCAACGGGGCTTCTTTCTTGAAACATACCAGTTGGGCCGCTACGTCGAGCACGGCATTTTGGCGCCGTTCGTTCAGGATAATCTGTCCCGATCTGGCTATGGGGTGCTTCGTGGCCTGCACCTGCAAAACCCGTCGAACCAGGGAAAGCTGGTCAGCGCGATGCGAGGACGGGTGCTGGATGTCGCGGTAGATGTCAGGGTCGGTAGCCCTAATTTTGGGCGACACGTCGCCGTTGAATTGAGCGAAGACAACCGCCGGCAGCTTTGGGTGCCGCGCGGCTTCGCCCATGGATTTGCGGTGCTGTCGGAGACTGCGGATTTCTTCTACAAATGCGATAATGCCTATAGCCCCAAGGACGAGATCGCGGTGCGCTGGGATGACCCCGCGATCGGCATTGCCTGGGGTATCAAAAATCCCTCATTGTCGCCACGCGATGCCGCCGCCCCCCTTCTGGCGGAGGTCAAAAACCTACCCGTCTATGGACAGGTCTGATGCGGATTTTGCTGACGGGAACCGCTGGGCAAGTGGGGCGAGCGCTGCTTCCGCTGCTTCGGGGACGCGGCGAGATCGTCACACCGACCAGATCGGAATTTGATTTATCGAAGCCCGACGCGCTTAATAATGAACTTGGCAGGCTAAAGCCCGACCTGATTATTAATCCCGCGGCCTATACGGCGGTCGATCGCGCCGAGGACGAGGCCGAACTTGCCATCGACATCAACGCCAAGGCGCCGGCCGCCATCGCCCGCTGGGCCTCGCGGTATAACGTTCCGCTGGTCCATTTCTCGACCGACTACGTTTTCAACGGCGAGGGGGAAAAGCCATGGCGTGAGGACAGTCCAACGTCGCCGCTTTCGGTTTACGGCGCGAGCAAACTTGCCGGCGATAACGCGATCAGAGCCGCCAATGGACCACATCTCATTGTTCGCACGTCATGGGTTTACGACGCAAAGGGCGCCAACTTCCTCAGGACGATCGCTCGGTTGGCCGCAGATCGCAAAGAGCTACGGATCGTTGCGGATCAGATCGGAGCCCCGACCACGGCCAGGGTGATTGCCGAGACCGTCGCAAAGATTTTATCGCCGGACCTTCACGATGTTAGCGGACGGTTTGCCCGGGACGGAGGTATCGTCAATGTCGTTTGCGCCGGCGAAACAAGCTGGCACGGATTTGCGACGGCGATAGTCGCTGGATTGAAATCCCGCGGCCTCAAGCTGGAGGTCGAGAAGATTGAGCCGATTGGTACGAAGGATTTTCCAACCAAAGCCAAGCGGCCCGGCAACTCTCGCCTCAATCTTTCGCGGTTGAGGGATGTCTTTGGAATTGTCACGCCGTCGTGGAGCGACGCTCTTGCGCGAACTTGACGATTTAGTCGGGGCAAGCTGACGCTGCTTTGCGTCGTCCAGGTTTGCGGCAAGCTAAAATCGAGTTTATTTAATTTAGATCAATGACTTAGGTTGTCTTCGGCCGGGCTGACCTTTTGATCGACTGCCGATCCGGTCGATCTTCGACTCATTGGCACGATCCTTCCTGTCGAGGCGCGTTCTGGTTGCAAAATAACCGAATCAGAGATCTGTTTGTGGCAGATTTATAAACCCTAGTTGGGCGGCCAAAAATTGGCCGGCGAGTTCAACCGCCACGCTTGTTTGGGGGGTGATCTGCCGATGACAACCGCGCGATCGAATCATGAGATTTTTTTTCAGGTTCAGGCGCATCATCGATTGCACCTCGTCCCAAAAGTCCGCCGATTTTTGAGCGCGTATATTGGAGCCGACGTGGCCGCGCGAGCAGAATTTAGAAACGTCGTTGCCAACGCCACGCACAGGCTTATTTTTGATCCTTCGACAACGGCCACCCTCGAGGACGATCTCGCGGCTGCAGCCGCAATCTCCCGTCGGGCAGCCTACATTGCCCTGGCAAACAATATTTGCGAAGAGGTCGATGAGGCCAGATCGGGCTTATTGGACCCTAGTCTCATAAAAGGCGCCTACGCGACGATTGCGCTGGTTTATAGATATGTGATCGGGTCTTATGTCGGGGACCCGATGTTGAGCGGTCTAGCCGAAGCGGCCCTAGAGTTCGTATTGTCGGCCGAAGGCGAATATAATTCACGGTTGTGCGTGGACCAGCATTTGGCTAACCTGACCCTGTCTTGCAACAAACTTGAGTTTCATGATGAAACGTCCGAGAATGTACCGGCTGTCTCCTCGCAGGATGGTGGGAACAGAACCATGCTCGGCCCAATCTTGCGCCCCATCAAGGACGATCTTTTGCTGACGGCGTGAGCCCTATCTGAAACACGGATGCGCCGCTTGCACTGGGTAAAAATCTTTTTTTGCATTCATGTGGCGCTGCGAAATCTTGTCATTCCCGAATGAGCTTGGAACGGGGGTGAGGCAGTGCGCGCCCGATCGCGCTGCTGTTGGCGAAAGTGCGCCGCTTTATGCCACTTGTTTGCGGCTCAACCAGCGCGTGATCAATGCGCTGAACATAATTCCGGTTATTCCGCCGGCGACTTTAACGAGAGCGTCAGAACTGCGGCCAGGACGACCAGGGACGACGAGCTGCAGCACCTTCAGGATAATGTGTCGACCGAAATACGCGAATAGGCCAAGCCAAAAATGCAACCGATGACCGAAAACGCAAAAATCGCTCGGTATTAGCGTCCGAGATTTGTGGTGTAGTGCGATCGGCGAGAGCCTAGCGAACGCGATGTAGGCAAGAATAAGCCAGCCGGCGGGGCCGAGATATTTGTCGATCATGGCGTTTCTTTACTGCTTGTTTGAGCGTCCGTGGGCACGTACGGCGCAATGATCGGAGTTCGGAGCCGCCGCGGAGTTCTGGCCTATGAAACGGCTTTGCGATCGGCCGACCCGTGCAGAGGCGGACCTTGACGGTCTGGTCGGACTAGATTCTTGCTCATGATCCGATGAACGCGCCTTAGGCCGTCCACGGCCAGGTCGAGCGGATATTCACTGGCTCGGATGTGGTCAAAAAAGACACCGATTAATTCCACGCTTAGCTTTGCACGCGTCTTTCCATCGCGGCTAACCTTACGATCCAGTTGTCTTTCGACCACTCGCTCACGGGCTTGAGCGATGCTGCAATCCAGCAATCCAGCGATCTCGTCGTAAGTCATCCATATCTGCGGCATGATTCCTTTTTAATCCCGACTTCTGACGGCAGCCTTTCGAGCGCGAGAATGTCAGAGAGGCATTTAAAGCTTAGTTAGCGATGCCAAATCGCGGACCGTAAGGGTAAACAGACATTGGGCAAGAAAGTTATCATTCGACGCGACTACCCCGGCCATAGAGTCGCGCTGTTGGAGTGCTATTAGATCGGCTTCGCCCTCCTCGATAGGGACCATCGAGGCAGCTGCGCTCTGATGCGGCCAACTGAAGACAGTCTATTAACTGTATTCCAGCGCCCGAAAGTTAGCTTCTTGTTGAGTTAACGGACGGATTATTGTTCCCCAAGGCCGTTGAAGCGTCGATTTGTCCAGCTGCCGCCAGCATAGTAACCAAGATCAAAATTCTGCGGAAATGATACTTGCCGTGACTTCGGCTAAAGCTCTATCACCTTCAGTCATCACACTTTGCTTTTCTTGGACATTTCCGATGGCTCGAATTACCTTGCGTCAATTGCTCGACCACGCGGCGGAGCACGATTACGGCGTGCCGGCCTTCAACATCAACAATATGGAGCAGGCGCTGGCCATCATGGAAGCCGCCTCCAGCCTCGATGCGCCGGTCATCATCCAGGCCTCGCGCGGCGCGCGCTCCTACGCCAACGACATCATGCTCAAGCACATGATGGATGCGGTCACCGAAATCTATCCGCAGATTCCGGTCTGCGTGCACCTCGATCACGGCAACGGACCCGATACCTGCATGACCGCGATCCAGGCCGGCTTCACCTCGGTCATGATGGACGGCTCGCTGAAGGCCGACGGCAAGACCGCCGCCGACTGGGACTATAATGTCGGCGTCACCAAGACCGTCACCGACATGGCGCATCTCGGCGGCATTTCGGTCGAGGGTGAACTCGGCGTGCTGGGTTCGCTCGAGACCGGCATGGGCGACAAGGAAGACGGCCACGGCGCCGAAGGCAAGCTCTCGCACGATCAGCTGCTGACCAATCCGGACGAGGCGGTCAAATTCGTCAAGGAGACCAAGGTCGACGCCCTGGCGATCGCGATGGGCACTTCGCACGGCGCCTACAAGTTCACCCGCAAGCCGGACGGCGACATCCTGGCCATGAATGTGATCGAGGAAATTCACCGCAAGCTGCCCAACACGCATCTGGTGATGCATGGTTCATCCTCGGTGCCGCAGGATCTGCAGGACATCATCAACGCCAATGGCGGCAAGATGAAAGCGACCTGGGGCGTGCCGGTCAGCGAGATCCAGCGCGGCATCAAGAACGGCGTCCGCAAGATCAACATCGACACGGATAATCGCATGGCGATGACTGGCCAGATCCGCAAGGTGCTGCACGACAATCCGGAAGAATTCGATCCGCGCAAATATCTCAAGCCGGCGATGGAAGCGATGACCAAACTGTGCAAGCAGCGGCTGCAGGAATTCAATACCGCGGGGCAGGCCAGCAAGATCAAGAAGGTGCTGACCACCGCCGAGATGGCCAAGCGCTATGTCAAGGGCGAGCTCGATCCGAAAGTCGCATAGACCTCCGGTGCGAAAACTTTCTTGCGCGCCCAACCTTTTTTGGGAATTGCCCGAGAACCGTCTATTTTGACTTGTCTATCTTGACTTGCAGGGATAGCGCGCTCTGGAGAAGTCACCGATGAATCTCGCCGATCTCAACAAGGTCGCCCTGGCCATGGTCACGCCGGGCAAGGGCCTGCTCGCGGCCGACGAATCCTCCGGCACCATCAAGAAGCGCTTCGACGACATCAACGTGGTGTCGACCGAGGCAACCCGCCGCGACTATCGCGAAATGCTGTTTCGCTCCACCGAGGCCATGACGCAGTACATCTCCGGCGTCATTCTCTATGACGAAACCATCTGGCAGAATGCCGCCGACGGCACGCCGCTGATCAGGCTGATCGAACAATCCGGCGCGATCCCCGGCATCAAGGTCGACGAGGGCACGCAGGCGTTGCCGAACTGCCCCGGTGAATTGATCACGGCCGGATTGGACCAGCTCGCCGGGCGGCTGCAAAAATATTACGCGCAGGGCGCACGGTTCGCCAAATGGCGTGCGGTGATCGATATCGGCCAGGATATCCCTTCCAGGACGGCGATCCATGTCAACGCCCATGCGCTGGCCCGTTACGCGGCGTTGTGCCAGGCCGCGCAGATCGTGCCCATTGTCGAGCCGGAAGTGCTGATGGACGGCGATCACGACATCGACCGCTGCTATGCCGTGACGGAGCGCGTGCTCAACAAGACCTTTCAGGAGTTGCGGATTCAGCGGGTCGCGCTGGAAGGCATGATCCTGAAACCCAACATGGTGATCGCCGGCAAGAAAAGTGCGAAGCAGGCCTCGGTCGAGGAGGTCGCGGAGAAAACCATCCGGTTGTTGAAGAATTGCGTGCCCGCCGCGGTTCCCGGCATTGCGTTTTTGTCCGGCGGGCAGTCCGACCAGGACGCCACCGCGCATCTCGACGCCATGAACCGCGTCGGCGGCCTGCCGTGGCCCCTCACCTTCTCCTATGGCCGCGCGCTGCAGGCGGCGCCGCAGAAGGCGTGGTCGGGCAAGCCGGAAAACATCGCCGCGGGTAAGCTCGCCTTCATCCATCGCGCACG
>Ga0302325_10035025_pt1 | contig 10265 bp, 11 predicted proteins | sample Palsa_T0_2_FD_201948 | JGI IMG/M metagenome (GOLD analysis project Ga0302325, IMG submission 201948) | Peat permafrost microbial communities from Stordalen Mire near Abisko, Sweden - Palsa_T0_2 | ecosystem: Environmental > Terrestrial > Soil > Palsa > Peat permafrost | place: Sweden: Abisko...
GTTCACGCGATTAAAGTGAATGTAGACGGCAACGGACAGGGCTTTCTTGGCGCGCTCCTGGCCGATCACGTACTGATTGAGGATGTGATTGATTTCCTTCGGCTTCGGGATATTCCGAAGGCGGAGGTTCTCATCGACGTTCTTGTAGAGCTCTTCCTCGATGATCTCGTTGCAGAGCTCGATACATTCATCGCAAATGTAAACGCCCGGACCGGCGATCAATTTCCGAACTTGCTCCTGCGATTTCCCGCAGAAGCTACATTTCAGCTGACCCTTTTCATCCCCAAATCGAAACACTGACGCGGCTAGCTCACGTCAACGCGCTTTGGCCGGTGCGGTTCTCTTTGCTGAAGATCTGATCCACGAGTCCGTAATCGCGAGCCTCCTCGGCCGTCATATAGTAGTCCCGGTCGATGTCCTTGAGAATCTGCTCGATGGATTTCTTCGTCGTCTTCTCGTAAATGCCCGCGAGCATCTTACGGGTCGCGATGAGGTCCCGTGCGGCGATCTCGACGTCGGTTGCCTGGCCGCCCACCTGCTGGACCCAGGGCTGGTGAATCAGGATTTTCGCGTATTGGAGGGAGTACCGCTTCCCCGGCGCTCCGCCGGTCAAGAGGATCGAGCCCATCGAGGCGGCCATGCCGGCACAAATCGTGGCGACGTCGGGCCGAATCAGCTGCATCGTGTCGTAGATCGCCAGCCCTGCCGTGACGCTGCCCCCGGGGCTGTTGATGTACATATCGATGTCTCTATCGGCGTCTTCGCGCTCGAGGAAGAGCAACTGCGCGATCACTAAGTTCGCGAGATGATCGTCGATCGGACCCCCGACGAAGATGATGCGCTCTTTGAGCAGCCGCGAATAAATATCGAAGGCACGCTCTCCGCGCGCGCTCTGCTCGACTACCATCGGAACCAAGTGACCCATGAAAACTCCTACCGGCCGGATCGAACGAAAAAGTGTTCCCTACCTTGACTACTCCGGAGCGGCGGGAGTTGCTTCAAGGGGTGCCCCACCGTCCCGCGCACTTTTTAGCAAGACGTCGAGGGTCTTGCTGCGCACGATGCCGTCGACCAGCGAACGGAGGTTCGGCTGCAGCATTTGCAGGATGGCCTCCTGAGGCTGCCCGTACTGGCGCGCGAGCGAAGCAATTTCGGCTTCGATATCGGCCGGCGTGGCTTGGATGTTTTCACGTTTGGCGATCTCTTCGAGCAGCAGCGTCGACTTGACGCGACGCTCGGCTTCGGTCCGGAAGTCGGCCCGCATTTGGTCGGGGGTCTTGCCCTGCTGTTCGAGATAACCTTCCCAGGTCAAACCGGCCCGTTCGGTGCGCGTCTGCGTTTCTTTCTCGAGGTGGTCGGCCTCACGATCGACCAGGACCGCGGGGAGCGCGAATTCGTGCGCTGCCATAAGCTGGTCCAAAAGTTGTGACGTCCGCCGGCGTTGCGTCTGGTTCTGGGCGGAGGCTTCCAGCCGGCGACGCATGTCGCCGCGCAACTCATCGAGCGTCGCGTTTTCTCCGCCGAACCGTTTGGCGAACGCGTCGTCGAGTTCCGGAATTTCCGGGGCTTTGTTTTCGTGGACTTTAATGGAAAAGACGGCTTTCTTGCCGGCAAGTTCCGCGTTGGAATAATCCGCCGGAAACTCGGCTTCGACGAGTCGTTCTTCGCCCGCGCGCATCCCGACGATCCCACTGACGAAACCCGGAATAAAGCGGTCCTCGACCAGCTCGACCGGTTGGTTTTCGGCTTTCCCGCCCTCGAACGGGACGTCGTCGATGCGGCCCTCGTAGTCGAGCGTCGGAACGTCGCCGATTTCAACCGGACGCTCGACAGGCACGAGCGCTGCCGTTTCGCGCCGGAGCGCTTCAAGCGAGCGCTCAAGGTCTTCGTCCGTAACGGGCGCCGGCTGGACGTCGGTCGCAAGTCCCTTGTACTCGCCAAGCTCGATCGGAGGACGAACGGAGACGGTGGCGCGCAGACGCAGCGGGCGGCCTTCTTCTTCGGGCAGCAACTCCATCTGCGGCTCATCGACGGGCTCGAGCGAATTCTCACGGAGCGCGCGCGGGTATGCGTCGCGCACGACCCGATCCATGGCCCGCTCGGCGATCGCTTCGGTCCCGTACTGAGCCTCGAAGACTTTGCGCGGGGCTTTGCCCGGACGAAAGCCGGGAATGCGCGCGTTCTTGACGAGTTCGCGGAACGCGCGCTCGCGCGCCGCATCCAGCTCGGAGTCTGAGATCTCGATTTCGAGCTCGACCTGCGTCGGGTCGAGGTGCTTGACGGAGGCTGAGCTCACGGTACGCTGGGGGACCTTTCTCGGGGGCATCCTCGAGCCGGAAGACGGCAGTCGAATTCGCGATCAGCAGGTTTCACGAGCGCCGGGGTGGCTCCCTGTGCGCTAGGGCCGGCGCGCCTCTCCTAGCCCCGCCAGTGAAGCGCTGGGCTCGTGATTGTCGACGTTGTGCGCACTCGACGCGACCGCATCGCGCGAGATAGCACTGCGAAAAGATTGAAAGCGGCGACATTGCGACGAAAGACGCCGCTATCCCGATTCGGCAGCTTTCGCGGATGCTGCTCGGAGGCGAGGGAGTGGCGCTCGAGCCTAAAATACCTTCGGGGGACACGTCGCCTCAAGGCTTTGACGAAGAACGTCCCCTCCAAAGGAGACCAGATTGAAACAGTTTGCGCTTTCTTCTATCGTTGCGCTTGCGCTCTGCGCGTTCTCGAGCGGCGCCGCGATCGCGAGTCCGCCGAATATAACCGGCAATTGGACCGTTCAGCAGACCGGACTGAACGGCTCGTCGACGAGCACGATTATGCTCACACAGTCGGGAATGGGCGTTGTCGGCAATAACGCGGCAAATGGAAACGGCTTCACCGGCACCTTCGTAGACGATTCAAAGATGAACGGAAAATGGCACGGGCCGGGCGGCGCGGGCTGGTTGACCGTCTACGTCAGCCCGAACGGCCACAGCTTTAACGGTACATGGGGCTACAACGGACGGCCGGCTAATGGAAGCTTCACCGGCAACAAGTTCCTGCCGCCGGGCCCGATTAGCGCTGCCGGCCACTGGAACATCGTAGCCGCGGGCGGGCCCGCGGCCTTCGTCGGCCCGATGGCCTGCACGGAATCCGGTGTGGTCTCCGTCTGTCACATCAACGGGATCGTCATCAACGGAAAGTTCCGGACCAAGGACAAGATCAGAGCGACGTGGGTCGGCCCGCACGGCAAGGGCTGGTTCTCATACTGGTTCAACGGCGACAACAACAGCTTCAATGGCGTTTGGGGCTACGGACCGGACACGACGCCGGCAGTCGGCCGCGTCGTCGGTCAGCGCTCGCTGGGCGGCTAAAGCTCGGGCGGCTCTATGCTCGGGGCTCGGATCGGTGTACCGGTCCGAGCCTTTTCGTTCTTCCAGCTAGGAGCGGTGCCTAGAAATCGGGCGGCATGATGGCACGCAAGGGGCCGCGGCTGCATCGGAACAATCTCGCGTTCCGAGTATTGTTTTTAGATCGAGTGAAAATGAGGAGAACCCGTGCGTTCGATTGTTCCCATCGCGTCTGCCTTCGCGCTCGTCTCGGCAGCGATCGTGGCTTCGCCGCTGCCAGTTCTAGCCGACACGTTCACAGGCTCAGTGACCCACGTTTCGTCCGAGAACATTAAAGTCAAGGACAGCTCGGGCAAGGAAGTGAGCTTCCTCCTCGCGCCATCCTTCGATCAGGTTTTTTCGACGGACGGCAAGACGACGTACCAGATGAAGAACCTCAAACCCGGCAGAGCTGTCAAGGTCGTCTACCATCAGCAACTCGGCATCCGCTATGCGGATAAGATCATCGTCCTGTCACACTAGGGCCTCGGCCTGATTTAAGCGGTTTCTTGCCCCGGGGTTTACCGGGCGCGACGGTGAATCGTCGGGCGTGGTAGTGCGCGCGGTTCCGGCATTGTAAATGACGGCCTTTTGCTGCTTTGGGATCAGCCTGCATGCAGGGTAGTTGGAGCGTGTGGGACCTTAATTGGGCGTGGAGCATTCTGCTCATCGCGGTAACCATCGCAATTCATGCGACTGGAATTATTTTTATCGCGCGGGGGACCGCGCGATATTGGAGCGAGGCGGCCTCGCCGGCCGGTAATTTTGTAGATACTACCGCGGGAGCGATTCTTGCGATTGTTACCGTCACTCTGGCTCTTGCGGCATTGCACGCAATCGAGTCCGGCGTGTGGGCCTTCGCCTACGTTCACCTCGGCGCGATCTCCTCACCGGCGGATGCCTCATTGTATTCGTTGGACTCGATGACGACGCGCGGTGCAGCCGGCCTCGTTCTCGCGCCGCAGTGGCGCATGCTTGGAGCGATAGAGTCGGCCAACGGGCTGCTGCTCTTCGGCATCAGCACGGCCTTTTTGTTCGCCATCATGGCGCGTCTCTTGAGGGGGCGGCTGCGACCCGAAGATGATGACCCCCGAATCAATCAAGGCGCCGGAGCGCCGCGAATACGTCACTGAGCTGAGGCTTTCGTTCCGGGGGGCGATGGCCGCGTCCGGCGAAAGCGCAGCCAATGCGTTGGCAGGTCTTCACGGGCCGCATTCTCGCTTGCGTCCTCTTCGTCAGCGCGCTTGCTTCGTTGTGGGTTGTTTGGGAGACCGTCAACGGCCCAACGCCGCTCGATTTCACTGAGCGAGGCGCCAAATATCTCGTCACCCAGAAGTCGGGTGACGACCCGCAACTGCGGCGTGTCTCACTTGGCGACGCGCTAAACGTCGGCGCGCTCACGCGCAGCGAACGGTACGAGATGTACTTCGGGCCGATAGCGCGACCGATCTCCTATCGGTTGATAAATAGCGCGGGGCAAGAGTATCGCGTTTCGCTGGGTCCGACGCATATCTACGACTGGTCAGCCGGAAACATCGCACGAATGCTCGTGACGACGCTAGCAACCTTAACTTCCGTCGTTGTGGCGATGCTGCTGCTTCTCCGTCGGCCGGGCGCGATCGCATTCACGTTTGCGGGCTATTGTGCATTCACAATCCCAACGACAACACTTGGTCAAGCGGCAGGTGTCCCGGGGGGCGTTTTGAGCGCCATTCTTCAACCGTTGGCCTTGTTGATAACGGCCGGGCTCGGTCCCTTCGCACTAATCGCGTTTGCGCTCCATTTTCCAGCCCCGCTTCCCGGAAAGGCGGGTAAAGTTCTTGCGTGGACGAGCGATGTGGCGCTTGCCCTAGCAGCAATTGCGACGCTGATTTTTTTCGATCCGTACCTAACGGACGCGGTCTATTTTCTCGTGCAGTCTGGAATCGGCATCGCGGGTATCGTCGTGTTAATCGTAGTCACGACGTTTCGATACACAGGCGCTGACGGTCTGACGCGCCGTCGGCTCGGCTGGGTCTTGATCGGTTCCGTTGTCGCAGCGGTAGCCGTTTGACTCGAGCTGCTGAATCCTCACGGGTGGCTTCTGTACCTCGCGATCATCCTAGCCGAAGTGCTTCCGATCACCGTCGCATACGCGGTCCTGCGGCATCGCGTGATCGACGTAGGTTTCGCGCTCAATCGAACGCTCGTATTCGGGCTCTTGACGACGACGATCGTCGTTGCGGTTTCGCTAATCGATTGGTCCGTCGGAAAACTACTAAGCCAAAGGCAACTCGCCACGGCGCTCGAAGCGCTCGTGGCGATCGGATTCGGTGTCGTGCTCAATACCCTGCACGAACACGTCGGCGGCCTAGTCGAACGACTGCTGTTCCGCAAGCGTTACATCGCCGTCCAGCGTCTCGAAGAGCGCATTAAGGCGATCGATTTCGCTGAGTCCGCCGAGACCGTCGACAAAGCCCTGACGCTTGAATGCGGCGACATCTTAGAGCTGCGTTCTGCTGCCATTTTTCGTTCAACTGATGACTCCGCTTTTATCCGAGCCGTCGCAAAAGGCTGGGAAGGCGCCGCGACTTCACTGGAACGGGACGATTTAATCGTGCGCATGATTCGCGCCAATGAAGAGACCCTCGAGCTTGCGGCGTCGGGACTCGTGGTGGAAGACTTTCCCCTCGGGGATAAGCGTCCCGATATCGCTATCCCGATTGTCCGCCGGCATCACGTCATGGGTATTGCGTTTTATGGTCATCGCAGCGGCGAAGCGCACCTGGATCCGCAAGAGCGCGCACTGCTCGAACGAGCCGCTGCCGCAGCCGCAGCCGCATACGACGCGATCGAAGCTGAGGAATGGCGCCGCGACGTGCACCACGTGAGCCCTCTGCCGGCCTCGCGTGAAAGACGCTTGATGAGATCGGTCAGCCGGCGCGCCGGCACGTCGCTCGGTTTGCCCGATCCAAGCGCCGCTGATGAATGAATGATGGCAATCGTGCGTAGCACCGTGCAGTGTGTCGCCCTGATACAGTCCGACGTTGGCGGCTTGCGAGGGAAGACCGTTGACCTGATCGACGATGAATCCGTCGATGGACCCGGCAGCATCCGGCGCTGCGAACGCTGGCGCGATCGACGGTGTGAAAATCGTCATTTGCAAGATCAGCGCCCATGTTAATATGAACGAGACATGAACACATCTGCAGAAAGTTGACGAAGGACTGTCGTACCGCGAAGGCACAATGCGCGTTCGATGCCTCTGCTACCGATGCTGCCGCCTCAACCAGTTCCGATTTTCAGCGGATTTGACTACGTCGCGGTCGATGCGCAGCGACGCCGCGTCTATGCCGCGCATACAGGAAGCCAAGCGCTCCTCATCGTCGATGCGGATGGGGGTAAAGTGCTCGGTCAAGTCAAGGTCGGGCCTCTGCACGGGGTAGCGATCGATCCCGCGACTGGGCACGTCTTCACCGGCGACGGGGAAGCGAACTCGGTCTCGGAGGTCGATCCCACGACGCAGGCCGTCGTGCGGACGGCCGCCGTCGACGGCGCCGTTGATGCCGTAGCCTACGATCCGGGGAACCAGCATATCTACGCCGACGAAGACGACGGTACGCGCGTGTTCGTGATCGACGCCAAGACTATGAAAAGCATCGGCACCGTCTCATTGCCGGGTCATAAGCCAGAGTATCTCGCCGTCGACCCGCAATCTCATGACGTGTACCAGAACATTTCGGATCTTTCGGAATTCGTCGTAATCGACGGTACGAGTCTAAGGATCAAGAAGACCGTTCCAACTCCTGAAATCAAAGCCAATCATCCGCTACAGTACGATCCCGCCTACGGTCACGTTCTGGTTGGGGGCCTAAATGGCATGATAGCTGTGTACGACAAGAGCGGCGCGCTTGTCGGAAAGACGCCGGTCCAGGATCGCGTCGACCAGTGCAGTCTCGATCCCGCATCGCACGACATCGCGTGTGCAGGGAGCGGCGTGTTAACCATGCTCCGCGATAACCGGTCGAGTGCGCCAAGCGTGCTGGGTCAAGCTGCGGTTGCGCGCGGCGCGCACACCGTTGGGATCGATTCCACAACCGGAGCGGCCTGGATTGTGTGGGCAGAAGCCGCGGGCGACTTCGTGCAGAGCTTTAAAATCCAGCCGTGAACACGCGGACCCTGGCGTTGATCGCGCTGCTTCTCTTGACTCGTTCCGCCGAGGCCCTTGCGCAAGTGGCGTCCGCAGCGGACGCTGATTCCCAATTGCGCATGGTCGTTGTGGTGAGCCGTCATGGAGTTCGCTCGCCGACGGTCCGAGCGAACTTACACCGTACAGCGCGCGGACCGGGCCGGAGTGGCTTGTCCCTCCCGGAAACCTCACGCCACACGGTGCCGAGGCAATGAAGAAATTCGGCGCAACATATCGCGCCCTGTACAGCGCTGAAGGGCTTTTCTCAATAGCCGGCTGCCCACCGATCGATTCGATTTACATTTGGACGGATCTCGACCAAAGAACGAAAGCCACGGGTACCGCGCTCCTGGAGGGACTCGCGCCGGGCTGCGGCCTCAAGCCTCGTGATGCGGAAGCGACGATCGATCCGCTCTTTCACGCGCTACCCTCACTAGGAAAGGCCGATTCAGCTCAGGCGAGCGCATCGCTCGCCGGATCAATCGGCGCCGCGCCGCAGGCGATCGTCCCGGCGTATGCTCTCGCATTCAAGCGCCTCGATCAGATCCTTGTTTGTGAGACGGGAGCCTGCCGCCGGATCTCGCAGGTTCCCTCGACCGTCGCAGCCTCGCAGAAAACCGGTCTCGTGGAGGTTCAAGGCGCTGTCGACTTAGCCTCGACAGCAGTTGAAGACTTCATCTTAGCGTACGCCGACGGCCGACCCATCGCCGATGTCGGCTGGGGTGCAGTGGACCGCGCGACCCTACTTCAGCTCTCGCAGCTCCACGTTCTCAAGTTTCTGCTAAACACGCAAACGCCGTATCCGGCGCGCGTGCAAGGTTCGAATCTACTCAGTCATATTTCGGCCACGCTCGATCAAGGCGCGGCGAACCGGCCCAACGTAGGCACGCGCGTGCCGATCGGAGCGCGGCTCGTCGCGTTCATCGGACACGATACGAATCTCGCCGAGCTCGCCGGCATGTTACGACTCGGCTGGCTCCTTCCGGGATATCAAATCGACGACTCGCCGCCTGGCGTAGCGCTTGTCTTCGAGCTGCGCCGCTCATCACCGAGTGCCACGCCGTTCGTCCGCGTCTTCTTCACCGCGCAAAGCCTCGACCAAATCCGAAATCTCTCGTCCGAATCACCGCAACGCGTACCCGTCTTCGTTCCCGTCTGTCCGCAACTCGACGGCCCGCTCGACGTCTTCGACCGCGTGCTGCACGCGGCGATCGACTCAGCCTTTGTCGGTACTTGGTGAACGCCGGCCACTTCCGGCAGGCTCTCGCGCTATCGTTCGGTCTTACGGCGATCTTTCACGGCGCGCCGGCCGTTGCGGGGCCCCCGTACGTCACAGACGACCCGGTTCCGACGGATTATCGAAGCTGGGAAATCTACACTGGCTTCCAATATCAGAATGCCGGCGACGGCTCGATCACCGCCAGCGTCCCATTCGCCGAGTTTAACTACGGCGCGATGCCGAACGTGCAAGTCTCGCTTGCGCTTCCGATCGAGGACGACACTGGAACATTTCAACATTACGGATACGGCGTCACGGAATTCGGGATAAAGACGCGCTTCGTTCAGGAGTCGGCAGACCGGCCGCAGATCTCGTTTTATCCCAGCATCCAGATACCGTCGACGCCGGGACATATCGTCACGTTCTTGCCCCTCTGGCTCCAGAAGAGCTGGGGCCCTTGGACGGCGTTTGGCGGTGGAGGCGTCTACCTCAACCCCGGCGCTGGGGAACGTAACTATACCTTCGTCGGTGGAACACTAGAACGATCGATCTCTCCCGCTACGACCATCGGAGCGGAGCTGTATCACCAGGGCGCGGACTCCACCCGGGCCGGTGACATGACAGCCGCCAACGTCGGCGTGACCTCGCAGATCGGAGAATATCACGCCATACTCTTCTCATTCGGACGCGCGCTTCACGGCAGTAACACGTTCTCAGGCTACGCGAGCTACGAATTCCAGCTCGGGCCCGCGAAGCCCAAATAGTCAGTCGACTACGCCATTGTCAGGGACTCAAAATGGCGCGCCGAGCGATCGAGATCCAGGACGAGCCCTGGCTGGTTCGGTTGCCATCCCAGCAGGTCGCAAGTCCATTCGCTCGAGGCTGGACAATCGAGTCCCGCGAAGTGCGCGAACCAACCGAAATGCTCGGCGGCTGCCTCGGGTGACTTGGCGACAACCGTTCGCGCGCATGACGAGAAGCGACGACCTCGCTCGCATTGGTTTCAGCGTGGCCTACGACCGTCCGTCGCAATTCAGCCACGAATATGCTCGTCTATTCGGCGCACCACCGAGCCGCGACGCGGCGACGCCACGTACGGATCTGTCTCCTTAGAGTGCTGTACCGCAAGGGTTTACGTATCGTCTGGGACTAGATCGCTTCACGATGGCGCGGGAATCACGGCGTCAATTTCTCCGATCGGCCGGCGCTGCGACCTTGGCTGCTGCTCACCCCGTTTCTTTGGCGTCGGCTGCGCCGTTGATGGTTTCCGTCACGAATGCCGACATCACCGGGCAACTCGCCCGGTACATAGTTGCGGCACGGGACAACCCTCTGCCACCGCGCGTTTTGGTCGCCTGCAAGCAACACATTCTCGATACGTTTACCGCCATGGTGTCCGGCTGCCGCCTCAGGCCTGGAATTTTGGCAGTTGACTATATTCGCGGACTCGGCGGCGTGCCGCAGGCCTCGGTCGTCGGCGCCGATTTTCGTACGAACGTCATCAATGCCG
>Ga0302325_10035026_pt1 | contig 10265 bp, 9 predicted proteins | sample Palsa_T0_2_FD_201948 | JGI IMG/M metagenome (GOLD analysis project Ga0302325, IMG submission 201948) | Peat permafrost microbial communities from Stordalen Mire near Abisko, Sweden - Palsa_T0_2 | ecosystem: Environmental > Terrestrial > Soil > Palsa > Peat permafrost | place: Sweden: Abisko...
GAATTTCTAAGGAAGATTGTTCTCCCTCACCTTGGAAATGTTGATGTCACAGAAGCGCAGGATATGGACAAATTCAAAATGTTGTTATTTATGACGAGGAAGCTGTATGCTCTGGTGGCTGGAGATTGTGCTGTAGACAATCCAGATGCGGTTCAAAACCAGGAGATTCTTCTGGGTGGCTTCCTGTATGGCATGATCATCAAAGAGCGTCTCGATGACTGGCTCGGAACTCATCTGAGGGCTGCAATTCGAGACTATCTACGGAAGAGTCCGGAGAACACGTTCACATCGCCCGACTTTCTCAGAGAATTCCCAGTGAAGATTTGCGGGCGGACAAATGAGAATATTGGGGGCGCATTGGAATACTTCATGTCGACAGGGAACCTTATCAGTCCTACGGGATTGGATCTGCAGCAAGTTTCTGGATTTACGGTCGTTGCCGAGAAAATCAACTTTCTTCGTTTCATCAGTCACTTCCGGATGGTACACAGAGGCAGCTTCTTTGCTCAGCTAAAAACCACGACTGTGCGAAAGCTTTTGCCAGAGAGTTGGGGATTTCTGTGTCCCGTTCATACTCCCGACGGAAGTCCTTGTGGCTTGCTGAACCACCTAGCACACAAGTGCAAGATCATGACTCAAGCTGTGGACGCTTCAGCAATCCCCCAGTTGGTCTTTGGCCTTGGTGTCGTCAGCACAGGCTCGGCATCTACGAAAGAGAGTGTTGCTGTTATGCTGGATGGAAAGATCCTTGGGTGGTGCTCACCAGAGCAGTCTCTTGTGATCGCTGACACACTACGGTACTGGAAAGTTGATGGTACCCACGATGTGCCGAAAGAGCTCGAAATATGCTACGTTCCTAACTCGCACGGTGGCCAGTATCCCGGAATATATATGTCTTCGGCTCCTGCTCGGATGATACGGCCAGTGAAGTACCTTCCACTCGACAAGGAGGATTTCATCGGACCGCAGGAACAACCTTTCATGTCAATTGCTGTCACCGAGCCCGAGATCATCTCTGGCGAATCTACCCATGTCGAATTCGACCCCACCAACATTCTCTCCATCCTCGCGAATATGACTCCATTCTCCGACTTCAATCAATCCCCGCGAAACATGTACCAATGTCAGATGGGCAAGCAGTCGATGGGAACGCCGGGCACCGCTCTGCGATACAGGACAGACAATAAGACTTATCGACTTCAAACTGGACAAACCCCAATTGTACGAGCCCCTCTGCATAATGAATATGGATTCGACAACTTCCCGAACGGCATGAACGCCGTTGTTGCGGTCATCTCATACACTGGATACGACATGGACGACGCTATGATAATCAACAAGTCAGCACACGAGCGAGGATTTGGTCACGGAACAATCTACAAGGTGAAGAAGATTGACCTGGAGGAAGGTGGAATGAAGTCCAGATCCTCGAAAAACATCAAAAAGCTCTTTGGATTCGCGCCAGGCTCGGAGATCAAGGCCGAGATAAAGGCACAGATTGACGAAGATGGCTTGCCCTATGTTGGGCGCCTCGTTAGAGAAGGAGACAAGATCTGCGCTTGGCATACAGTTTCCCCTGATGCGAACGGGGATCTTGTTAATCGAGATGGAATCACTCACTACGAGAAGTACAAGGAGAGCGAACTTACCTTCATTGAAGAAGTGCGACTCATTGGCAACGAAAACGGTGTTGAGCCTTGCCAAGCAATATCCATCAAATTCCGAATACCTCGTTCTCCTGTCATTGGTGACAAGTTCTCGTCACGTCATGGGCAAAAGGGTGTTTGCTCTCAAAAATGGCCCAGCATTGACATGCCGTTTTCAGAGTCTGGAATCCAGCCAGATGTCATCATTAATCCTCACGCTTTCCCGTCTCGTATGACCATCGGTATGTTTGTCGAGTCTCTGGCCGGAAAGGCTGGTGCTTTGCACGGTCTCGCACAGGATAGCACGCCCTTCCGATTCGATGAAGAACATACAGCGGGTGATTATTTTGGCCATCAGCTCATGAAGGCGGGTTACAATTATCACGGGAACGAGCCCATGTACTCAGGCATCACCGGTGAGGAACTGCATGCAGATATCTACATCGGAGTGGTCTACTATCAGCGCCTGCGACACATGGTGAACGACAAGTTCCAAGTCAGAACCACGGGACCTGTCACGCAACTGACTGGACAACCCATCAAAGGCCGAAAGAAAGGAGGTGGTATCCGTGTGGGAGAAATGGAGCGAGATTCCTTGCTTGCACACGGAACCGCATTTCTTCTGCAAGATCGTCTCCTCAACTGCTCCGACTATACCAGGTCTTGGATTTGTAAACAATGTGGTACGTTCTTGTCAACTCAGCCTACGGTCTCTCAGTTCGCTCCAACGAAGAAGGGAACTGGGGTGGTGAGGTGCAGAAGGTGTGCGCATAGGGCTGAGGAGTGGTCCGGGAAGGGCGAGGTTTGGGAAGATGGGGACGGACAGAGATATATTGGCGGTGATAATACGACGATTGTTGCTGTACCTGGTGTGTTGAAATACCTGGATGTCGAGCTTGCTGCTATGGGTATCAAGCTAAAGTATAATGTTGGTCCATGATGATACATTGGGATAAGCTAATATACATGGCGTTTTGGATGTTTGTAGCATTTACATGGAGCATTGCTGGGACTTGAAGGTAAAAGTTTGTAGACTGGGAGCGAATCAACAAGAGCTTTTCCTTAGAATTCTGATGGCTCATCGCGTCAACTATTTGTGTGTATCTCTCCTGACGATCTCCTGCTGATTCAAAAAATCATGCCATTGCAGCGGGGTTTCAGGGGGCTCGTGCCGCTAGCGGGTATTCACATCCGCACTTTTAACCTCAGAGCAGACCAGGAGACCTCGTCATCAATGACAATTCATCTTGACCTGCAAACAAACGATTGAGATATGACCCGAACTACGATGATCATCCCGCAGTATCAACAAACCGTTTTGGTTTTTTCCCCCAGCTACCTTGCAGAGATCATGGCGGAAGAGCAGCAGCCACTTCCCATGCGCTTCACCGATTTTGGACGATTCAACCACTCCGCGTCCCAACGTTTCCTGATACGCACGTACACTCAAACTCAACTGCCTTGCAACGTTATGCGACCGCTCGAGCTTCTAGAAATCATTCCCTCCGAGTCCAGGTAAGTCTACAATTCCGCTTGAGAGAAAGAAATATTGGTACCGCTCTGTGTTCTCCAGTACCTTGCTCTCGACGTTCCACAAAGTTCTATGTAAGATTACCATTGAAAGGGGAGTTGCAGGTCTCGTTCCTGCATCATCAGAACTCGAGATTGAGATTGCAGTCTGTAATGCTCCTTCCCTCATCCCTTTTGTTGTTTAGTTTCAGGTACACCCTACACATCACACCTTCGTAATTGCGGATGCACCCAGTTTCTATCCGTCCATGATTTGACTTCCTTTCTTCCTTTCTTCCTTTCTTCCACGTCAATAACCACAATGTCGCTCGTTTTCTCTCTGTTGCTTTCCTGGATGCACCTCTGCGAACTGGTGCATTCAATGACATTCTCTTCCTACAACTATGGCCATAGCATCGACCGCAACACGATCATCAAACGCCAACAACCTTCAACGCCGTTTGTGGTGACCGGAGTTCAGACTTCTCACGGCCCCACCCCATTACGGCTCGAGGTTCGGCAGCTGGAGCAAGATCCAAAATTATGGACACTGTACATTCTCGGGTTGGACATGCTTCAGTACACGAATCAGACTGAGATGTTATCTTGGTACCAGATCACAGGTCTGCCGTCCAATGCATCTTATTTTCATCTGCTGACGAGGCCGCCAGGAATCCACGGTCGTCCCTTCACAGCCTTCGATAACGTCCAGCCAGCATCTGGGAACGGCAATAATGGATATTGCACGCATGTTTCGATTCTGTTTCCAACTTGGCACCGGCCATATCTTGCATTCTACGAGGTTCGTCCTGCCTCTTACATCCTTCTAGTCGATTTTTGCTAATCTTCGCTTTTCAGCAAATACTCTACAATCTGATTCAACAGATCGCTCAACTCTACCCAGCCGGCGCCGTTCGAGACCAGTACGTTGCTGCTGCTGCAAACTTTCGGATACCATACTGGGACTGGGCTGCAATTCCGCCGGCTGGACAAAGCGTTTTTCCGTCAAGTGTGGGCGGATCTCCATCTGTCGTTGTTGATGGTCCTGTTGGGAGTCAGACAATTGCAAATCCGTTGTGGAGCTACCAGTTTAAGCCGTTGGTTCAGAGCGATCTTCCAGACTATCCGGTTCGTTATTGCAGTTCCAGTGTTATACAACACAGCTAACATCGCTAGCTCAACCAATATCAACAAACAATGAGGTATCCTACCACTCGAGATAGTTCCGCACGATCTCAAAACAATCTCGTGGCGCAACAGCTTGACAATAGTGCCCCATCTTTCCGTCAGCGACTATACAACCTATTCACGAACTACCATTCCTATCAACGTTTCAGCAACGAAGCATGGTTCAATTCTTCAAACGACCCCAACGGATATGATTCAATTGAGTCTGTGCATGATCAAATCCACGGCCTGACTGTAAGAACTAAATGCCCCAGGATTCGTGGAACTTTTCGTCTCGAGTAGAAATGCTGACTCTCCTCCGACTCGTAGGGAAGCGGTGGTCACTTGTCTTATATTGACTATTCAGCTTTTGATCCCGTGTTCTGGCTCCATCATGCCATGATTGACAGATGTTTTGCAATGTGGCAAATTTTGAATCCTGGAAGTTATGTGATCCCAGAACCGGCGACGTACAACACCTTCACCAACTATGCTCGACAAACGCAAGACGTCAACAGCGCCTTGACTCCGTTCTATCAAAACAGCTTTGGAAGCTTTTGGACTTCTGCTGAAGTTGTGAACACGACTACGTTCGGGTACGCCTATGCAGAGACCTCGGGTACCACGAACACCATGAGTCAGGTTGTCGCAGCTATCAACAAACTCTATGGCCCAGGAGCACAGCCAATTTCAATTTCCACATCTTTGAAATTACGGGATGTTTCTGCGACAACGACAGAGTGGATCGCCAACATACGAGTGAAGAAGTTCGCCATCAATGCGCCCTTCTTCGTCCATATTTTCCTGGGTACATTTAACCCAGATCCTGCAACGTGGTCATTTGATCCTAATCTTGTTGGCACTCACTTCATCTCTGTCAAAGGACTCTCTGCAATTACGAACTCTCCATGTGGTGGTTGTGATCCGGATCAGATGGTTTCAGGAACGATTCCTCTTACCCGTGCCGTGATGAAGTATGTGAGTAACGGCGACTTAAAGAGTTTGGGCCCTATCGATGTCACCCCATTCTTATCCCAGAATCTCAAGTATCGAATCACTTTAACGAATGACACTGAAGTTGGTAATGCTGACGTGCCGAGCTTAAAAATTTCTGTCGTTAGTGCAAATGTACAGACGCCTGTCGATGACACTGAACTACCAGTATGGAGTGATATGAAGGGACACTTGGATGTGAGCACTGCTTAATCCTATTGTGCCACGTATAGCCAGAATATTTTCATGTTTAATATAGCCACAGTCAATGGAACATTATTTCTTGCACCTTCAATTTTCACGAGAGTGATTGTTCGTGGAGATTCAAGCATTGGACTGAATAATTTTGGTCTTGTGAATTTGAAAGTGGCCTCAAGTAGGGGTTTGATTTATATTTATGTCTTCTTATGTCCGGGGCTCCAAGTTTCAGGAAGGAGCAGTGTTCAAGTCATGAGGCAGCGAATACTGTAAGTGTTCTTTTCACGCCTTAACCTTCACCCTTAGCGCACCGCCATCGACTACCAGATTTTGGCCCGTCACAAAGCCTGCATGAACCAAATAATCCGCAGCTCCAACAATATCCTCCGGCCTCCCAGGTCTATTAGTAGGATGCGTCTCCACATCCTCCTCCGTGACAGCATCTTTCCACGTGACACCATCTTTCTCTCCATCCTTGCTCTCATGCGCGACTACGATTTTGCCTGGACTAATCATATTGACTCGGATCCCGAGATTCGACAAACTGATTGCCATGGAGTGCATGAGGCCTATCTCGCCAGCCTTGGTGGATGCGTAGCCCTCTTGGTTTTTATCAGACTGTTGCGAGCGGAAAGAGCCGACTAGAATAATGCAGGGCCCAGCATCATCGGGTGGTGTGTTGATGGCAGCTTCTGAGGCAGCTTGTGCCGAGGAACTTTTCATGAAAGGAATACTGGCTTGGGAGACAGCGAAAGGGGCTGTGAGGTTGGTTTCGATGTAGGCTTGCCATTGGTCTATGGTTTCGTGTCTATTTGGGCTGTTAGCTGAAGGTGTTTACATGAGTGGGATGCACGTACGCTTCCATGGTCTTGTTGTCTTTCCAGTATGGATGTGCTTTTTTGGGGTCAGCTGGTCATTCACAGTGGAGGTTGAGAGACGTACCAATGCCAGCATTGTTGATTAAAACGTCAATTCTTCCACCGAAGAACTTCGCAGCATCTTGGACTTTGTCTCGTATGCTATTTATGCATTAGTCATGGAGCCAGTGCAGGGTTAACAAATACTACTTCTTAACGTCTCGCAGGTTACAGACTGATGAGCCAATTCGGCTAGAATGTTCCCTCAGATGCACATCTGCGGTATGCCGGAGCTCCTCTTCATCGATATCGAGAATGTAAACTCGATGCCCTTTCGCCAAAAAGCCCCGAGATAATGAGCGTCCTATCCCCCTGGCTCCACCTGTAATTAGGACGTTCTTCGTTGCCATAGTTGCCGGTCTTCTAGCTTCCGCTTTCTGAATCGTGAATGGATCAGCGAAAACGAGATGCGATTCTCCCTGGAGAATACCATTGTGGTCGACGGCCCTTTATACATAAATTATGCTGTGTGCGTCAGTTTGCAGGAAGACTATGATGTTATAAAAGTAACACAGCTAGATCGATAGATCGTAGCTAATCCTTGTTCCCGGAGGATAGCTCCTAGCGATTTCACACAACGTCATGCACTTGGCATATCAACCCGAAAATCCTTCAAGTCACCCCCTCGTGTCTTGCGAGCTCTGTACCCAAGAAAATCATGAGCCAGCCCCTAGCCCACATGCCATTCAACCAAAAGCCAATTGCCGAGGGAGCAGTCTTGGGTTTATATCCAGAAGTGCAGAAGCGGCCCTTACCACAAGCACCCGGGCTAAATCAGACTAGTGGCCAGGCACCGGATGAACACCCACTTAATGGCTTGTGGTATGCTGAATTCGGGTTGTTTCGGCCAAAGTGCATACCGCTCGATTCGTCACAATCTCGTCCTGAATTTTCGCTGTTAAACGCCACGATTCGAACACACGAATTAGAAGATGTTTTGCAGAGCCGCATATTCATCCGTACTCTTGGAGGGCGAAATAAGAAGAGCCTGTGACACAGTTGTTATGGCAGCTTGACACCAAATGATTTGCTCTTCCGCATGCATCTGGCCCTTTCCCGCACCCACTTCTGAACCAATGGGTGCACAGAGTAAGAAATGGTTTCTCCTTGGTGGGATATCCATGAAATTTAAGGAGGCTTCACCATTACGCCCTGAGCCGGGGATTGTGCGCCTTTATACTTCTGACAATAAAGCCCTGGTGGAAAATCTTCCCCGCATTCCTACACCCGTTAATATGAAGCAAAGGCGGCTGAAAGCGTTAATTTATAATATATTAAGATTGCTTTCCAAATTCTTTTGGCGATCACGGCACGCGGCAGCGCCGGACCGTGAGCCATGTAACTCTGCTAGGATCTTAATCATCTTGTTAACTATAGCTAAGTTAATGTTTTTTTTTAAGGATATCCCGCAATTATTTGACCAGATAGCTTCTATAACTTTAATAATGAAATTCCTCGAGGTTGGTAAAGTTAAGGATTCTGGGTCCTTGAGGTGGATTAGCAGTCATTTAAATGAGACGACCGCGGTAAAACACCTGAAACACTGCCCTCTAATTAGGAGGGTCGACTGAGGTAGGGCCAAAAGTTGAATTTATATCTTATTTTGATTTGTGCTGTTTTACTCACCTAATTTTTTCTTGGTTGAGGGGTCATGATTTATATTGGTAACGCCGGAGTTTGTGGCTATCCTCGTAGGACCGCCTGTTCCGAGCGTTGCTCAGTGGAAACGAGAACTGTTATAAGACGTATAACCTCCCTCTGAACAAAGGGATTTCCATAATCTTGCCAAGCTCCATCTCTGCCTCTGAGGCTGTTGTTACCTCAATTTCGACGATGCATCTCTCGTTCATCCGTTACCTCCTCTTTGGAGCGATCACCACATCAGCATACGTCCTTCAACCTCAATCTTCCCCCAATGACAACGAACTTGGAAAACGTGCCACCGGTTTTGTTTCGCGCTCTGGAACCGGCTTTGTCATGGACGGCAAGCCGTTCTACTTCATGGGCACAAACGCTTACTGGGCTGACGGACTCTCATCCACCGACCTCACTTCTCTCTTCAGCCAGATGAACTCTGCTGGCATGAAAGTCCTCCGAATCTTCGCCTGGTCTGACAACGTTGGCAGTCCTACAACTAGCTCTCTTCAGTCCTGGTCTGGCTCGACCAACACACCGAATCCCGCAGCATTCGCGAAACAAATTGACCCTGTTGTCGCTGCCGCTGAGGCGGCGGGAATTAAGCTCGTCGTACCCATGATCGGCAATTGGGGTCCTTCCATCAGTCTCTATATCCAGCAGATTCTCGGCTCGAGCGCGACGCATGACACCTTTTACAGCAACTCGAACATCGTTGCGGCTTATAAGAAGTATGTCAATTTCTTTGTCAATCGGTACAAAAACTCGCCTGCGATCTTTGCATGGGAACTTATGAACGAACCTCGTTGCACGGGAGACGACAATCGTGGAGCAAGCTCGGCGTGTAATACGGCCATGATCACCTCTTGGGTTTCCACCATGTCGTCGTACATCAAGAGCATTGACTCGGCACACATGGTGACGCTTGGTGATGAAGGCTGGTTTAGCACTAATGCTGGCTATGGCTCCTCCTACGACTATGGTGGATCCATTGGTATTGACTGGATCTCGAACTTGGAACTTAGCAGTATTGATTATGGAACCGTACATCTCTATCCTTCTAGCTGGGGACAAACTGACGCATGGGGCTCGACGTGGATCGACCAACATGCTACCTGGGCCAAGAAAATCGGCAAGCCTGTCGTACTTGAAGAATTCGGTACTTCCAATACGGGTGCGAGATATAACGATGTGAATATGTGGATGAATAGCGCATATAATGATGGTTATGCTGGCATCCAATACTGGCAATTTGTATCGACGTTTCCCTCTGGTTACGCGAGTCCGGATGACGGGAATGGTATCAGTGTCTCTGAGTCATCGTACTCGCTTGTTAAGGCAATGGCAAAGCTGATGAATGCGAAGAGTGGTTCGAGCTCTGGTGGGAGTGGCTCTACTGGGAGTGGAACAACGACGTCCACTCCTCCTACAACAACAACTGGGTCAGGCTCCGGGACTGTTGCGAAGTATGGTCAGTGTGGCGGAATTGGGTATACGGGGTCGACGACATGTGCTAGTGGGAGTACTTGTACTTACAGTAACGCTTACTATTCGCAGTGTCTTTAGGTGGCAGTATGTGAGGGTAAGAGTCTGTCAAACTCAGCGAGATTAGCTGAAGACCAAATATTGTTACAAGTCTCCAGCGAGCGATTGTCGTGCTTACAATACTGTAAATAGAGAGGCGGTGGGAAGAGAAGACGAGGCTGGCGTTAAGGCTCCATACAGAGCGAATAGGTGCGAAATTTACCAAAGTTCGATTTGCACCTGCGTATTCAAACTTAGGTTTAGTACAATCGGGTCAGATAAGTGTTCGTCACGTGATTTCAAAACTCTCCTAGTTTTCGACCTCATAACTTTATACATAATTTAACTAACAATAATTAATTTAAAAATAAAATAAATAAAATAATAAAATATACAAAATATAAAATAAAATTTATAATATTATTTATATAAAAGATTTATTGAATTTTTTGAATTTTTTATTATTTTATATAATTTTTAACTTTAATTTAATTAAAAACTACTTATTAAAAAATTTAACTATTTTAGTATTTATTAGTTTATATATATAAGACTTTAAATTTTAAATTTTAAAGGTTTTTATTTTATAAAAAATAAATTATTAAGTTTTGAATTTTTTGATTTTCGTGAGTTTTCGCTTATTTTCGCTTATTTTCACGAAAATCAAGTAATTTAA
>Ga0302325_10035027_pt1 | contig 10265 bp, 9 predicted proteins | sample Palsa_T0_2_FD_201948 | JGI IMG/M metagenome (GOLD analysis project Ga0302325, IMG submission 201948) | Peat permafrost microbial communities from Stordalen Mire near Abisko, Sweden - Palsa_T0_2 | ecosystem: Environmental > Terrestrial > Soil > Palsa > Peat permafrost | place: Sweden: Abisko...
ATTGTAATTTGTCGCAAGGAAGGAGCTACTAATATGGAGGCCTGTACTTAGCTGGGAGAGTCATGGCCTAGAAAATTCAACGTCTTTGCACCCAATTTAGTTGTCCCTAACATAGATTCCAAATATTCAAGGTTCGTAGGATTATCTAATCAAGAGGCTGATTTCGTAGCCCAATTCAAACTCCAAGTTCTCCCATTCTTCTAGCTGCTTCTTTAGCATCTTTCACAGCAGACCACCTTCTTCCAATAACGCTATCACGAGTAAATCCCCACAAACCACAAGAATTCGTATAGCTTGACGCCTCTTCCGGATCCATACTAACAAATGCCTGATGCCGACTCTTCTGTGCCGCTTTCCAAATCTTATCCATTCCAACCTCATCAGCTTTCATTAGCCTCAGTTCGTAGAAGTTGTATATCAATTGGTCCAGCCGGACCCATGTGAAACCCTGATATCCTTCTTCATATTCGCGACCCGGCACCGGAAAATCTGCTTCAAAGGCAAGGACACGCATATTGTCCCAGAATACTGATGCAGGTTGTAATCCATTTTCGACAATAGATTCAACACAAATGGGGTCAATAAGAAGAAAAGTGTTCGTGAGAAATCCCGCTTTAGCAATTCCGTCCTTGAAGTGCCCTGTATATGTAATTGTGGGAGTGACATCTTCCCTTTTCTGGTATTCCTGCGGGTCTCTCAAGATATCATGAAAGGCTTTGCGAAGTATAGCACCATTTGGGTAGTCATTGCCGCTAACGAGGTTTGTTGTTGGTGCAAGTACAGTATTTGGTGCATTGTAATGAAGCCAACCCCACTTTGTATTAATGATATCTTTTGACCCGTTGTACATGAGTGCGTGGCGGAAGAACCCATCCTTGGTACGCTCGAAATAATAGTCGGTTATCCTTCTGCTCGCTTCGCTCACAGTCGGCAAAAGCAAGTGTCTCGTTTAAGCAAGTGTCTCGTTGACATTTGCCGAGAACATCAATTTTATATAGCGCGCCCACATAAAAAAAATGTTACAATTCAATTAATTAGAGAATAATATTTTACAAGGCAACAAAATCTGCATTTCGACTAATTGAATCTATAAAGCTAGCATTAGAATCAACATTAACATCAGATAAATCTATATACTCAAGTGGAGGGGGGCTAAAATCGGGGATATTTAGCACTATATCCTTCTTATATACGCGGGCTATAGTTATAATAACTATTGCATCGTCATTAAGCTATAAGTCAAGCTAATCGGGAGCCTCTTAACGTGCCTCGAGCTCCCTAATATGCTATACCAATTCAAGGTAAAAGTCCTCTAATAGGCGTGCTTGCTCGACAACTATAAGGTTCTTATCAAGCTCCCTAATTAGGGCTAGCAAAGAGAGTTCCGGGAAGTCTCCTTAAGCTCTAATTTCCTGTATTTGTTTTAGCCTAGCTTTATTGTCTTTCTTAGCTTAAACTCCCGCGGCAATAAGCTCCTTTTTGGCCTTATTAATAGCAGTAGAAAGCTTCTTTTAGGCCTTCCGGAGATCTTCTACCCTATTAGCCTCTTCCTTTGCCTTAATTTCAGTCTGTAGTTATGCAATAGAAGCAAAAGGACCCCCTTTATGCGCACTCTTCCGGGATTTGGCCTTCTTATTGTAGTTAGCGTATAACTTAGCTTAAAGGGCTTAGTGTTAAACTATTAAAAGTACCCCCTTTTAGAGCTATATATCAATTGTCTTCATTGTTGCATAAAAGTCTTAAATTATATTGTCGGAATATGTTATAAGATCGCAATCGTCAAAGGCTTGTACCTTTGCAGCAATATTCCATATTTCGTCAAGCCAAGTAAGTAGTAAAGGGGGGAGCTTAAAGGTATCATCTTGCTTTACCTTATCAATTAACCTCTTCTTCTTATATAATCGCATCTTTTTGATTCTTGCCTTAGCACTTAATAGCCACATTCCAAAAGTTATAAAAGCATTAACAATTATATGCTTCTTCATCGTTTGTTAACAAATAGATGTAAGATCCCGAAAGAAGGTAATAATAATATATTCAAAATCAAGGCTCTGTAATACGGCTTAAATAGCGAGCTTGTAGTAGTGTTTCTAGGGCCGAAAGATGCCAACGTCAAGAGGTTATAAGGCATATATAAGATGCAATAGAAAATAATAAGGCTTAATATAATGCTTTATAGCTTTTAACTAAAAGGGCTTATACCGGTGAGATTCGTGGCCGTCTAATAATAAGATCTTCTATAGTTTTTCAAGCCTAGCTTTAAAGTATTTAATCAAGTAATCAAGGTATTGCATAATTACTTCGTTATTAGTATAGCTTATAAGCGTACACGTAATATGCTTAAAACCAACTAGCTCTTCTAATACCCAACTGTCTATAATCTTTTGCCTAAGAGCAATAATAAAAGGGGGGAAAGGGTCCCTTCTATTTGCATAAATTGTCTCAACCATAGTAACAAACTTTCGATTTTCCGGGCTTACTATATATAGCTCTTTTACCTTAATAGGTATAATGACGTTCTTTCCTCTAAGGCATCTAACACGCGCTCCTAATTTATCTATATTTAAAACGTTCTTGCCGCTTGTGATTTTGTATTCGACTAGTATATCTTAATACCCCTTAAACTAATCCTTAACCTCTTATTTTATATGCGACTCGAGTCTTGTGTATGCAATTGGTTTTGTATAAATCGTATAAAGGGTAATATGCTTGTAAAGCTAGTCTATAAACTAGCCCTAAGACGGTAGCTCCTTTAAAGGTGACTTACTCTATAAAATATTAGTATAAATATTAATTAAACTAGGGTGTATATTACCGCTCTCAAGTGACTTATAGCAGCGAATACCATCTAATGTGTGGCTCTTAATCTAGCCTCCCACTACTTATAGCAATATTGCCGAATCGCCTCCTCTTGCGCATTATTCAAGACCTTATTATTGCCCCCCCATATGTTAAAAACCCCGCTCGCATTCCTTGTCTTTTGCCTCGATTGTAATACCGATTTCCGTATAGCATGTTCCTTGACATGGTATATCCTAGTAGCAACTGTAAGGCGATTTCCCTCATCCTTAAAGGCCTATAAACGCGCTTAATCAAAAGCGCGATCATAGTCGGGTTTAGTAGCATACGGGCCATAAAAGTTAATAAAAGGATAAGGTAGTAAAGGGAAAAATGATTAATCTATATTAAGATAAATAGTTTAAGAAGCTATCTCGAATTAATTAAATTGTAACATTCAATTTGGGTGGGCGCGTCATACAAAATTGATATTCTCGGCAAATGTCAACGAGACACTTGCTTGAACGAGACACTTGCTTTTGCCGACTGTGAGCGAAGCGAGCAGAAGGATAACCGACTATTAATTAAGTCGTTGTGGGTTAAATTGTTGAACAGCGGCATCGTAAAGGCATATAAATCCCCAATTCGTCTTATCTTGTTGATACAGATGTTGAATCCATTCTTTAGCATCTGGCAAGACTAGATTGGCTGCAGCGCGCAGCGTCTGCCTGTTTGCCGCAAGCCGACGCTTCCCAACCTCCATACCCCCAATCTGGAAAGCAACCTTCTCATAAGCTGCTTCGCCATCAAACCCGCTAAAAAATTCTTGTTGACCTTCTGGGCTTGACTTCATAACGGCATTCAACAAGATATGGTTTTCCTCGGTCGTTCTCGGTGTCCAGAACCGATTCATCAAGATCACGATTTCTTCCTGAGTAAGATGTTCACGAGTTGAAATCGCTTTCTCGATGAGCTGTTCGCGTGAGAGAATGGTTGCTGCACGAATGTTGGATGTTTCCACGTCCTCGGTTGGGAGATCAAGAAATAGACGACGCTCAAATTCTGTCAACGTAGGTGGTGAGGCGAGACTTTTCTGCTTGAGCAATGGCCAGGCGGCAATGAAGTCTTGAATGGGTGTGATGTTTCGTAACACTCTCATTGAGCTGGCCAGCATTAGCTCAACTGCGGCGGTGGGAGATGCCATGTCGGTTGGGTACGAGGAGGACGCTGCAAAATTGGGATGCGGCGAATGGAAGTTCAGAGCGAGAAGGTGTAGGAAATAGGTGAATAATTAGAAGGTCCTCAGTAGTTGTTGCGGTATATGGGCTTGAAAGTCCATAGAAGTGTTTTAAAATTAAACAGGAGGTTTCCTACTTCATGAGGTTTCAAGTACTAGGGGCCGCCTGCGGCGGGAGGTCGCCTACGGCGCCCTACTCGGCTGGGCGCAAGAAAAGTTCGTGCACAGGGCCGGTCACGTGGGGTGTACGAAAGACGGGATGTTTTCAAAATTGATGAATAAAATCTTAGTCAGCGCGGGGTTTCACCCCACCTAATACACACTATTTTCTTTTTTAATTAAAACAAGCTCTAGAGATCGATCTACTTAGCTATGGCTAAAGTCCCCAAAAATAGTCGAGTTAAGCACTAAACACCGAAAAAAAAACTCGATTTAAGGCCTAATACCAAAGTCCATAGAAAAAAGACCACCCGGGGCAACAAGGGCCTTTTCAACGCAGCACGGCTTGAATATGGGATATATTTTATTAATTAGCTTGCAAAATTACTAGATCTTAACCAAATTGAGCATTGTTGGCGGTTTATTAAGTAGAGACTAAGGAATAGAAAGCCATATAGTAGGTGGGCCTTATCTCAAATAATTAAGGCAATTCAAGAGATTTGGGACAAGGAATTGACCGTCGATTACTTGAATAAATGGATTGTGTTGGATCAAAAATGTGATTTTGGAGAAGACTGAAGTTCTATTTTGCTATGGAAAATATCCTATACTTATACTAATGAAAACCCCTATTGTGAAGCCTGTAGGGCTAATTTCGGGGTTGCCGAAGTGAAGCCTATACAGCTGAAAAAACATAGCCTATATAGCTGACCTAATCCAACAGATTGACTCGCTCTTAAAGCGCATTTAACAAGTCATTTAGCGTAAGGGAGGGGTCACAAAATAGTAATTTGGGTGTTTAGAATGGTGGCGGGGTATAGTAGGCTAGATAGGGTAGTATTTTGCTTATTTATTATTTTTGAAAACTACTTTCGTACAGTTCGATAAAAGTTCGGCCTATATTGCAGTATAAGATAGAAGATAGATGTCCCTCGTGAGGAACGGCAAGGTCTTCTAGTTTGTCAACTTATAGTAGAAATATTGCGTTTTAAAGTTGATAAAGGTAGAATTTTAAGTAGTTTAGCTATGCGAGTGGTTGGCTGTCCAGCACTCTGAAGGAGCGCTTTTTTTAGTTCACAAAAAAGCAGTGTGATGAAGTAGTGCGTGCACAAATATGCAAATTAGGGAGTGCAACCTTAAGTTATACTAAGAGACGAAAAAGGTAGACTTACCAGCTACTGGCCCATCGGGCCGCAGTCTGCTAAAACATTTAGATATCCCCTCCTCCCCTTATATGAGAAGTATCTCCCTCGACGTAGCCTTCTCGTGGATTGGGAAACCCAGCTCTCCGGCCCAGATAGTCTGCGCGACCCCTATCCGGCGGTAAACTGGTATCTTGGCGTCCCGGGACAGCCTGACTTCTTCCAGGGCCAGGAGATGGTAGATCCTTATGAGGCCAGTCTCTTGGTTCCGCTTCCACCATTTCTTCCTCTCCGCCTCCTCGCAAACTATCAGACAAAAAATGGTGCTGCTATGTGTGCTATACTCTTCCAAATCAAACTTTATGGTGCCGCATATTGGATGCGCAGCATCTACGCTCAAGGTGAAGCGGTTTAGTGCGGGGCTGTCTAGGTTCCTCTTCTTGATAACCAAGGCGTCGATATACTTCTGGATGAGCTTAGGAGGGAATAAATAGGAGTAGATACCAGAGCTAGATTGATCGAAGCGCTGGAAAACATCTCCTAGCCATGCGTCGATCTGTGGCGTTTGAGCGGGGGTCTCAGCAAGCCACAACATTGGCAGAACACGAGCCTCTCTGATTTTCAGGCCGACTGGGTCAGACACCCCTGCGGGCGTAATACCCACCATTGACCGTACTGAGGCAGTGTCCACAAATGAGCAGTCCCCAATGCTACGCGAGATTCTCAGGGGTTTCAGTATGCTTATCTGGCCGTCGTATGCCATCCAGCTCCATGACGGTGCTCGAGAATTCTCTGGCTTTTCCAAAAAACCGCTTTTCCAATGCCAGAGTAACAGACGGTCGACGTATCTCAGAAAAATGCCATACCGGTAGGCATAGTCGGGCATGCCCAACCTGAGATTGATGGCCTGAGCGATACCAGCCATGGCCTTCTCCTTGTCCCCCCCATACGACAGCTCGCGACTAGTATAGTCCTTGATCACGCCATACAAGAATATGGGGCCAACGGTTCCCACAAATATGGACAGAATGGCGTTAAGGGGTGCAGAGAGCTTGTATCTCGCGAGCTTGCCGTACAAATCGCGCTTCGGACTGCCATCTCCGGCGAGTATTTCGCTCCCGTCCTGGATGCCGTCTTCTTTGTACGTCATTTCTTGACACTCCCAGAACAGCTGCCGACGGCCAAAGTAGACGATCCGGCGCGAGATCAACCGCTCTTGCATGACCCAGCCCCGCGTGTCCCACCTGCTCATACCGAGCTCCTGTGGGAAGGCCGGGCCGACCCCAATCCGGGGACTATAGCCGGGCCCCGGGTCGAAGCTGCGGGCGATGCGCATATAGCCGAGCTCCTTATCTTTGGTAGCACACCTGATGCGAACCGAGGGCTGCGACTCACGGGGAAGATACAGGCCCTCGTCGTGAGTCTCGGCTGCGAGGGCGGCGATGGTGAGGGAGGCGCCTTCGTAGATACCGCACATCTTCGCGGCTTGGGCATTCCAGTCGTCTTCATCACCTTGAATGATGCAAAGCCGGTCAATCCAGATGTAGGATATTCCGAGTCGGCGGGTGAAGTCGATCGCGTCCCGGAAAGTCGGAGGAAGCTCTGATAGCGGCAGTCGCTCGCAAAGATCGGACTTGTTGCCCTTGTCAAGTTATGAGCTTAATCGGCAGCGGAATAATCGTATAAATGAATGCAATTGTAGAGGGATTGCAGTGATGTTTGTACAGTGTAAATTTCATACAGATGATAAAGTTAAGTAGGGTGCAAACACCATATATATACAGGATCACCTAGCGGGCCCTAGCGGCAATTCACGTGCCACCATACCATTATTTCTGACACTCCCCCTCGTCGGCACCTGTCGGCGCATACCCCAAATAGGAAATAATGAGGTTATTCAGGTCTCGTTAACTCCCATGGTGAGCCTCCAACGCCCACGGCACCTACGTCTCCCTAATAGGAAGTTCAGTGCCCTATAGTCCTGTAGGCCTATATCATGGTACAAGAGTGCCTGTTTGCGCCATTCCCATTCCTTGTAAATGCCGTACAAATGTAGGTTTCGGGAGTTGTTTTGTTAGGGCATCCGCAATATTCTCCGTACTAGGCGTATGCTATACCACTAGCCTATTGCGCAATACCATATCATCTCGTATAAACATCTCCTTGATCTCAATATGCTTTGCCTTGCTGTGCGACTTCCAGGTTTTAGCCAGTTCCTCGGCGGCAGCATTATCGATCATTAAAATCGGAGTATTTGTCCTCTCATCCAAGTCCTTCACTAGCTTTTTAAACCAAGCTACCTGGCGTGCACCTTCACTGCCTGCACAAATCTCAGCCTCTATAGTACTCTGCGCAGTACTCTTTTGCCGATTCGCGGTCTAGCTAATCGATCCTCTATGCCGAACCAAAACGTAGCCCTAAAACGATTTCCGATCGTCCTCTGTACCCCATGTGGCATCCGACCAGACTATATAGTCGTCCTCTAATTGCGTAGGTTAGTAAGTGATTCTAGCTATAGCTATACCCTTCAAATATCGTAGTAATCCTTTTGCTATTGATAGGTGATTCGTATTCGGTTTAGCCATCATTCGGGCTAGTTGGCCAGTTGCGTACGCAATATCTAGCCGGGTAATATTCGACAAGTAAATCGCATAACTAACAATTATACAGTATATAGCAGCTTAATCCTCATCCAATTTATCGAAATTATCCTAGATTATAGTCCGTAAAACAATTCTTGCAGGAATTAGCAAGTCCCGCGGATTAGAATTAGCCATTCCTAGCCTTTCTAGCAACTGTAAAGTATATATAAACTAATAAATTCGTAGTATACAATTTTTGCGGTCCCGTTCGATTTAGAATCCTACAAATGTGCTAGTAGCCTTAAGATCCTCGCATTTCTAGAGCTTATTAATTTCGCGCTTTATATCATTAACTAGTTTATAGTCCTTAATAATTAGCATATCATCAACGAATAGGAGTAAGTATACTCCTTTGCTAATAAATAGATTTGGGTCCAAATCGCCAAGTTTTAGGCCTAATTTGCTAAATTCCTTCTTAACTAATTGGAACTAAGCCTTAAGGGCCTATTTTAGTTCATATAAGGACTTTAAAAGCTAGAGGTAGTAGGTGTGTTTAGTAATGCCCGGCATAATTAGCTCAAAATAATCCGGGACTTGCATATATATCTCCTCCTCGCAGTCCGGGTTTAAGAATACCGTATTCACGTCTATTTAATCGATTTCCAAATCCTCAACTGCTGCTTTTGCTAGAAGTGCCCTTAGCGTATCATACCGTACGACTAATGCAAATGTCTCCTAATAATCGATTCTATATTGTTGCTCAAAACCTCGTACGACAACCCTAGCTTTATAGCGCGCGATTGTATTATCGGTATGCATTTTGTTCCTTAATACGATTTTGCAAGATCAAGGAGTGACTCTTGCCGGTAGGGGTCCTTTTAGGATTTTAAACGTTCCTGCTTTAATTAGCGATTCCAATTTAAAACGTAAACCTGCTTGCCATTCTTGCGAATTATCCCGCATAGCCTGTAAAACTGTAATAACCTCCGGTTCCGGCTAGCTAAGGAACTCCCCTTATTCTAGTTCTTCCTCTACCTCTACAACTAGCATTGCTTTTGCCATTTTCACAATAGTATTACTAAATTTAATCCTCTTAACTATTGATTTTGTAACTATTAATTTCAATTTAGATCTTAGCTCGTAGGGCGATTCCACAAAAGCTCGGGGTAGCTAGTCCCTCAATTTTGCTCTATTTGCCTTCTTAGCTTTAATCCAATCCTTATTGCGCGAAGCAGTATAGTCTATACGCCGAATTGTACAACTATTGCCCTCTATAAGGCTCCCTTCAAGGATATCTACTATAATAGTGTTTTTAGAGTCGATTCCTTCGACTTCTAGAGCTCTAGCCTCCTTAGTAAGGCGAGCTAGGTCATCTGCTCTAGCCTCCTTAGTAAAGCAAGCAAAATCAGGGTCCTACAAAACCCGAGCATTCCTAGTAAACTACTTAATACGATCATCCGGATTTATACGATTTAACCTTTTAGATTGCTATTTGCGCATAGCTCTAGCGTCCTATTTGGCTTAAATAGCCTCTTATTCTAATTCTTAAATCTTTTTAGAAGTAATTAGAGGGAAGGAATACTTATCAAAACAAGCGTCTATTGTTTTAGCTATAGCTAGCGTCTTAACATTTAGCACCTTCCAAATGCCATTCCCCTCTATTTTAATGAAAATCTAGGTTCCGTCCCTAATTCGGGGTTTAAAAGTCGTCAAGTAATCGACGTTAATTTTATACAAAACTGCCTTGCATCCGAAAACCCGTAATTTGTCAAAATCGGGATAATTGCTAATAAATGCTTTATATAAGGTAATGCTAGTTATAACATTTATATCCTTATCCCCGAACGGCAAAGCCGTAGTTAGAACCCTATTTTTGATCTAAACAGCATGTTTTACTGCGTAATCCTACATCTAATATAGTAATTTAACCTCGTATATAATAAACCTTACAATAATTGCAATAATTCTAATAGCCCGTTCAATTACACTATTAAGTGAGTATTTAAATGCCGGACTAGGCTCGAATTATATTCTATTAACAACAAGCGATTCCTAGAATGTATAGCCGAATTCGCTAGTACCATTATTAGCCCGAAAATATGCGCATTTCTTACCTGTAAATCGTTCCGCGCATTTCTTAATTTCATTTAAAGCAAAGTAAACCTCCTTAGTGCTTTTCGTTTTAAGCAATTTAACCTATACAATTCGACTTGCATTGCACGAAACAACTAAGAAATATCTAAAGCCTCGTATAAATAGTAAGTAATATCCGGATAAGTCGGCATGCAACCTTCTTACCCTCTTACCCTCGCGTTTATCGGTCTTTTTGTTAAATGACTCCTTCATTTTACCCGCTAAACATGGTTT
>Ga0302325_10035028_pt1 | contig 10265 bp, 8 predicted proteins | sample Palsa_T0_2_FD_201948 | JGI IMG/M metagenome (GOLD analysis project Ga0302325, IMG submission 201948) | Peat permafrost microbial communities from Stordalen Mire near Abisko, Sweden - Palsa_T0_2 | ecosystem: Environmental > Terrestrial > Soil > Palsa > Peat permafrost | place: Sweden: Abisko...
AAGGAGCGCTACGAGAAGGGACAACCCGTCCTCGTGGGCACCGCGTCGGTGGAGAAGTCCGAGGTGCTGTCGCGCCTGTTCACCAAACGGGGTATCCCTCACCAGGTCCTGAACGCCAAGCAGCACGCGCGGGAGGCGGCCATCATCGCCCAGGCAGGCCGTCTCAACGGGGTCACCGTGGCCACCAACATGGCCGGCCGCGGCGTCGACATCCTGCTGGGTGGCAACCCCGAAGGCCTGGCCCAGGAAGCGGTCAGGGCCGAGGGCTTGGACCCTGCGTCGGAGGAGGGTACCGCCCGGTACAACGAACTGCTGGCCAAGTACAAAGAGGAGTGCCAGGCCGAGGGAGACCAGGTGCGGGACCTGGGTGGGCTCTACGTGCTCGGTTCTGAGCGCCACGAGGCTCGCCGGGTCGACGACCAGCTGCGAGGCCGCGCCGGCCGGCAGGGCGACCCGGGCGAGAGCCGGTTCTTCCTGTCCCTGGAGGACGAGCTCATGCGGCTGTTCGCCCAGGGGATGATGACCTGGGCCATGGGGCGTTTCCCCGAGGACATCCCCATCGAGAACCGCATGGTGACCCGGGCCATCGAAAGAGCCCAGCACAATGTCGAGATCCGCAACGCAGAGATGCGCAAGGAGACCCTCAAGTACGACGAGGTGATGAACGAGCAGCGCAAGGTGATCTACGCCCGCCGCATCCAGGTCATGGAGGGCGAGGACCTGCGCCAGCGGACCATCGATGTCATCACTTCGGCGATGGACTCGATAATCCGTGCTCATTGCCCCTCGGACTTCAACGAAGAGTGGGACCTGGACGGTCTGCTCACAGAGGCTCGGCAATATTTCCCCGTCCAGGTCGGCGTCGAGGCCCTGAAAGAGCAGCCGTCCACCGACGCCATTTATGAAGAAGTCGTAGGCGAGGTCATCGACTACTACGAGAAGCGGGAGCAGTCGATGCCGGCGCCGCCCGATGGGGACCCGGCGGACACGATGCGCGACATGGAGCGGGAGATCATGATCCAGCTGATCGACCAGCGCTGGCGCGAGCACCTCTCGGAGATGGACTACCTCCATGAAGGCATCTACCTGCGCCAGCTGGGCCAAAAGGACCCTTTGACCGAGTGGCAGCGGGAGGGGTACGAGATGTTTGGCCAGCTCATGTCCAGCATCGACGACGACTACGTGAAGTACGTCATGCACGCCCAGATCCAGATCCAGGACCGGCCGGCCGTGGAGCCGAGCATGGTGGGGGCGCAGTACCTGGCCCCAGAGGGCCCGGTGCTGGGTGCCCAGGCCATCGCCGGCGCCATGGCTCACGCCCCGGTGGCCGGTGAGGAACTCGTGTTCGCCTCCGACGAGGACGTTGCCGCCTTGCGCGGGGGGGACGGTCGGGCCGGCTCGGCTGCGCTGGCCGGGAGCGCGTCGGCTGGCGCGCCGAGGCCGGTGGCGGCTCAGGCCTCACCGCCGTCGGAGTTCGACAACGTCGGCCGGAACGACCCTTGCCCATGTGGGTCGGGCAAGAAGTTCAAGTTCTGCCACGGTAAGTAGTTAGGCGCCCAGGATGCGGGACTTCACTGAGGACCTCCGCGCCCTGCGCCGGCGATTAGACGAGGCCGCTACCTACCTCGACATTGCCACCAGCCGCAAGCGCCTGGTCGACCTGGAACCGGAGCTGTCGCGCCCGGATCTTTGGGACGACCCCGATGCCGCGCAGGCTGTTACGCGCGAGTACGCGGCCCTAAAGGACGACGTGGACCTCCTGAATGGGCTGGAAGCGCAGCTGGAGGACGCCGAGACCCTCTATGAACTGGCCCGGGAAGAAGACGACAGCTCCGTGATGGGCGAGCTCGACTCCATGACGGTGAAGTTGGCCTCTCAGCTTGACCAGTTGGAGCTGCAGTCACTGTTCACGGGCGAGCACGACTATCTCGACGCCGTATGCGAGGTGCACGCCAAGGACGGTGGCACAGATGCGCAGGACTGGGCCGAGATGCTGCTCCGCATGTACCAGCGCTGGGTGGAGCGCCGGGGCTTTTCCATCGAGCTCGACGATGTCAACCAGGGCCAGGAAGCCGGGATCCTGTCGGCCACGTTCATCATCAAGGGCCGCAATGCCACCGGCCTGATGGCGTCCGAACGGGGCGTCCATCGCCTGGTGCGCATGTCACCCTTCGACTCCCAGCACCGCCGGCAAACGAGTTTTGCCGCCGTCACCGTTATCCCGTTTTTCGAGGATACGACGAGCGAGGTGGAGATCGATGAGAAGGACCTGCGCATCGACACCTACCGAAGCTCGAGCGCCGGCGGCCAGCACGTCAACGTCACCGACTCCGCTGTGCGCCTCACCCACCTGCCCACCGGCCTGGTCGTCTCCTGCCAGAACGAGCGCTCCCAACACCAGAACAAGGCCCGCGCCATGCAGATCCTGGCCGCTCGCCTGGCGGAGCGGGCCCGGGAAGAACGAACGGCCGAGCTCACGGCCATGGCCGGGCCCAAGGCCCAGATCGGCTGGGGCTCCCAGATCCGAAGTTACGTCCTCGCCCCCTTCCAGCTGGTCAAGGACCTCCGCACCGACTACGAGACCGGCAATGTGAGCGCTGTGCTGGACGGGGACCTGGACCCGTTCATGGAGTCCTACCTGCGCTGGCGGCGCACGGTCAGCAACTCCGCTTAGTCACGCTCGTCCGCGCCGGGCGGGCCAGCCGTGGGCCTGAAAGACGGGCCCGCAGAAAAGAACGAGGCCCGTCTTTCAGGTCCACGTCTGTCCTGGTGTCCCCACGTCCGTGCGGCGACGGTCGTTGCTGCTCGTGGGGGCTCCAGCTTGTTGCGGACGGAGGGTTGTGGCGGTCGTGTGATTGTTGATCGTCAAGAGCCGAAGCCCTCGAGAAGCTCGTCCTCGCTGACGTCGGCCACTGTCGTTGCCGCAAGGCGTGGGCCCACCCCGGCCCACGGCGCCAGCGGAACGGCCCCCGGTAGAGGCCGCGCTCTGGCAACATGGGAACATCATGTTGACCGAAGAAGAGAGAGCCGATCGGCTGGGCCAGCTGACGGACCTGATCGAGATGGTGCGGCCTATCATCCACCAGGACGGCGGCGACCTGGTGCTCCTCAACTGCGATGTCGAGGTGGGGACGGTCGAGCTCCAGCTCCAGGGCTCGTGCAGCTCATGCGCCATCAGTGCCACCACCCTTCAGGCTGGCGTCGAGCGGATCATCAAGGACCGCCTGGACTGGGTCACCGAGGTCTTCGGCAGCGTCGACGAGGAAATGGACGTCGAAGAGAGCGCGGCGATGGGCCGCGGCGCCTACGTCCCCAAATGGTGAAGACAAAGAGTTAAGAACCGCCCCCGCACTGAGGTCAAAGAGCCGGGGCGCAGGGGGGCACCGGGACGGACGTGAGCCTGAAAGACGAGCCTCGTTCTTTTCGGCGGGCTCGTCTTTCAGGCTCAGGTGCCGGCCCGCCCGCCCGCCGGCCGCCAGGCTGCCAACCGAAAACTACCTCTTGAAGTGCCGGTCCAGCTCGTTGGCGTAGCGCATCCCGAGCTGGGAACTGTTCTCGACGAGCCAGTCGGACACCCTGGTCGTCGCCGTGGCCGCAGCGTTGCTGTCTGCCATTCCGTGGGACATGGTGGTGTACTCCTCCCGGGTCAGCAGCACGTCGTGCAGGACGTAGCCCAGGACGGTGGACGAGAGCACCAGCAGTTCCCCCGGTAGGCGGTAGATAGCGGACCGCGCCCCGATGGCGTCCCGGATCCAGACCACCAAATCCAGGAACGTGGGCCGTTCCGGGCCAACGGCGTCAATCGTGTGGTTGCCCGTCTTTGCCGCGTGCTCCAGGCAGAGCCCGGCCAGGTCGTCAACGTGGGTGGGCCTGACACGGTACTCGCCCGTACCGCCCACGAAGAACACGGGCATCCGCCGCAGCAGCCAGGCGATGTTGTTGATGAGGACGCCGTCCGCGCCGAACAGTATGGAGGGTCGCAGGATGGAGTGCGGCACGCCGGAACTAGCCAGGGCGTGCTCCACTTGGGCCTTCCCGCGGAAATACGGGAAAGGTGAGCTGGTGCTCGGGTGGAGGATACTGACGTGTACTATCCTGCCCACTCCCGCTTCGGCGGCCGCCTCGAACAGGGCCCGCGAGTTGGCTACCGCTCGGTCATGAGTTACGTCGCCGTGGGCGAAGCGGATCCAGTAGGTGTTGAACAAGGTGCCCGCTCCCTACAGGTCCGAGCGGAGCGAGCCAGGGTCGTCGAAGTCGAGGGGGCGTACCTCGATGGGCGAGCCGGCCGGCCCCCGTCCGGGATGGCCGGTAAGGGTGCGCACCCGGCGCCCGGAACCCAAAAGGGCGCTGGCGATAGCGCGGCCGGAGTAGCTGAAAGCCCCAGTGACCACGTCGAAATCGGTCATCTCGAGCGACACTAGCCAAGTGCGAGCGCGGCGGTGCCAGGCCGGATAACCTGCGGTGATATGTCCACCGCGTCCAACACCGCCGCCACCAAGCCCGCGGCATGGCGTGACAAGGCTGTCACCCTGGCCACCGAGCTGGGTGCGCGCGCCCTGCACAGCACCGAGAGCTGGCTGCTCAAGCACTCGCTGGTGCCGACCACCCCGTTCCTGCCCGTCGACACCTTCTCTTGGGTGGAGAGGGTCGAAAAGATGGCTCCGGCAGTCCAGGCGGAGCTCGACGAGGTCCTCAGCCACCGCGACGACCTGCCCAATTTCCAGGACATCTCCGTTGACCAGCAGTCGATCAGCAATGACGATGGCTGGAAGACCTTCTTCTTCCTGGGGTACGGGTTCCGCTCTGAGGCCAATTGCCGGCGGTGCCCAGAGACGGCGGCGCTCCTCGACAGCATCCCCGGGCTGGTGACGGGGTTCTTCTCGATCCTGTCGCCCGGCAAGCACCTCCCGCCCCATCGTGGCCCCTGGCGAGGGGTCTTGCGTTACCACCTGGCCCTCAAGGTGCCGGAGCCGGCGGCAGCTTCGGGTATCAAGGTAGGAGGGGAGGAGGCGCACTGGGAGGAAGGCAAGAGCCTGCTTTTCGACGACGGCTACACCCACGAGGCCTGGAACGGTACCGACGGCGTCAGGGTGGTCCTGTTCTGCGACGTCCTGCGCCCGCTGCGCCCGCCCGCCGATCAGGTCAACCGGGCGCTCATCAAGGCCATAAGCTGGTCGCCATTCATCCAGGACGCCCGCAACCGCCACGAAGCGTGGGAGAAGCGGGTCGAGAGCCTGCGCTGGGGTAACGCCAGTTGAGCACCATACCTGGTGCCGTCACGGCGCCGACAACCGACGCGGCGGACATCTTTGCCAAGTGCACCATCCCGGCGCTCGACCAGTTCCGGGCCGCTGAAGAACTCGGGCTCAACCCGTTCTACCGGGAACTGTCCAGTCAGATCGGCCCGACCATTATCTATGGCGGGTCCGAAGTCGTCATGCTGGGGTCCAATAACTACCTGGGCCTGACCACCGACCCGCGGGTCAAAAGGGCGGCCGCGGAGGCCATCGAGCGCTATGGCACGGGGCTGACCGGCAGCCGTCTGCTCAACGGGACCATCCCGCTCCACACTGAGCTGGAGGAGTTCCTGGCTGACTGGGTGGGGCTCCCCGCAGCATTGGTGTTCACCACTGGGTACACGGCCAACCTGGGGCTCATCTCGACCCTGGTCCAAGAGGGCGACGCCGTGTTCTGCGACTCGGCCGCCCATGCTTCCCTGGTCGACGGGGCCAAGTTGGCCGATGGCATGCTCCGTGCCTTCGCCCACAACAAGCCGAACAGCCTCCGTCGCGGCCTGCGCTCCTGGCGCTCGCAGCCGGTCGAGGGTGGTGTCCTGGTGGCGGTGGACGGCATCTATTCCATGGAGGGCGACTGGGCGCCTTTGACCGAGGTAAGGGCGTTGTGCGACGAGTACAACGCTCGCCTGTTGGTGGACGAAGCCCACGCCCTGGGTGTGGTCGGCCCCTCTGGAGCCGGTACGGCGGCGGCCACCGGGATAAGGGCGGACCTCATCATGGGCACCTTTTCCAAATCCCTGGCCAGCTGCGGCGGCTTTATCGCCGGGCCCCGCGACGTCGTCGCCTACCTACGTCTCTTTTGCCGCCCCATGCTGTTCACGGCGTCCAACGTGCCTGCCTCGTTGGGGGCGGCGCTGGCGGCGGCCAAGATCGCCCGGGGCGAGGACTGGCGGCGCGAGAAGGTCCTGGCCTTGGCGGCCCGCCTGCGTAGCGGGCTGGCCGAGCTGGGCTACGACGTGGGAGGGGACAGCAACAGCTCCATCGTGCCCATCCACAGCGACGACATAGCCGCTACCGGCGTTCTGTGGCGGTCGTTGATCGACCGCGGCGTTTACACCAACTGCTCACTGCCGCCGGCCGTGCAGCGGCCGATGTTGCGGACGTCGGTGATGGCCACCCACACCGAAGAGCAGATAGACCGGGCACTGGGCGCCTTCGAGGACATCGCTCGACACGGGGTGGTGAAGGCTGAGCGGGACCGGCTACTCGAGTTGCTCGGTCTAGGGCTCGACGACAGCTCTTCCTAAGTGGAGGCGGCGGGCGGCATTGTCGTCGGCCTAACCGGGGCCAGCGGGTACATCGGGGGGCTTCTTCTCGATCGCCTACTGGCCGACCCGGGTGTAGCCGAGGTGAGGTCGGTCGCCCGCCGCCCGGTGCGCCGACGCCACGTTAGGTCGGGCCGGCTCGTCCACCTGTGCGCCGATTTGCGCGACGCCGAGGCGCCCCGCGCTCTGGAGGGAGTGGACATCCTCTACCACCTGGCGGCCCAGGTTTGGGCCGGCCAGGGGCCGGCGGCGCTCCCCCAGATGCGGGCCGTGAACGTCGACGGCACCCGCAACGTCCTGCGGGCAGCGCCGGCGGCCGTGGTCCTGGCATCGTCGGCCTCCGTGTACGGGGCCTGGCCTGATAACCCGCTGCCCCTTCATGAGGACTACCCGGCCCGGCCCAACCCCGAGTGCCCGTACGCGGCGCACAAGCTGGCCTCGGAGGAGGTCTGCGCCGAGCTAGCCCGATCTTGGACTGTGGTGCGGTTGGCGGCCGTACTGGGCCCCCACGCCGACGCCCGCGTGGCCCGGGCCGTGCGGGGTTATCGCTTCGTCGTCCCCGCGGTCCGGGGCGCCCCCCAGGCAGTGCAGTGGCTGGACGAAGGCGACGCCGTCGAGGGGTTGCTGGCCGCCGGTCGCGACCTGAAGGGTGCGCGGCAGGCGGAAGCCCAGGTGGTCAATGTGGCCACCACTGATTGGCTCACGTCTACCGACACCGCCCGCCTGGCCCACAGCCGGCCGGTGGAGCTCCCCCGCCCGTTCCTCATCGGCGCCTCCGCACTGGGACGGCGCCTGGGCTTGGCCCCTTTCGGGGCCGACCGGGCCTGCCTTGTCGGCGGGCCGCTGGCGCTGTCGGTGGTGAAGGCGGAGGAGCTGCTGGGTTGGCGGCCCACCCGGACCTCGGCGCAAGTACTGGCCGAGGCGCTGGAGCGGGACTGGCGGCTCTCGCCCCGCCTGCGGCCGCTATAGGTCGTGGCGGTAGACCCTCCACGTCTTGTAGTGGCGGGCGCCCATGTCTTCGAGCTGCTTGTTGATCCGGTGATTGGTGGCCAATGTCCACGAGGCCTCCGCTGTCACCAGGCGGTCGTCGTAGAGCCTGGTCACGATCTCGGAGTAGAGGAGGGGCCCTAGGCCGACGCTCTGGACGTCGGGGCGCACGCCGAGGATCATGACCCGCACGTGCTCGAGCTTCTTGATGCCGAACAGCAAAGTGGCCCAGCCGGTGGGCAACAGCCGGCCACTCCTGATCCTCACCATGAGCCGGTTGACGTCGGGCACCGTCAGGCAGACGCCGACCGGGTCGCCATCTCGTTCCAAGGCGAAGGCCCACCGAGGGTTGATGAGGGGCTTCAGCTGCTTGGCCAGGTGCCGGATCTCGGCCTCGGGCATGGGCACGAAACCCCAGTTCTGCTGCCACGTCTTGTTGTAGAAGTCGAGGAACCGGCCGACGTCGGCATCGAAGTCCTTCATGTCCAACTGGCGAACGGTGACCCCGGCCCGCTCGCGCAAGCGATCGAGGGTGCGGCGCTGGCGCTCGGACAGGGCGGTGGTATCCCGCAGGAACTGGTAGCCGTAGAGGTCCATGACCTGGTCCCACCCCGCTCCCAGCCACAAGTGCTCGTAGTAGGGAGGGTTCTCCAAGGTGAGCAGAGTGGTTGGCGTGTCGAAGCCATCCACCAGGAGCCCGAGCTCGTCATTAGTAGTGAAGTTGCCGGGGCCTACGGCGACGGTCGCTCCCTGGCGGCGGCACCAGTCCAGGGCCACGTCGAACAGGGAAGCGGCTACCTCGGTGTCGTCGACGGAGTCGAAAAAGCCAACCCATCCCCACTCCTCGCCTTGGCGCTCATTGAACAGCGTGTCGATGCAGGCGGCGACCCGGCCGACCGGGTTCCCGCTCCGGTGGGCGGTCCACAGCTGCCAATGCTGGTGGGCTGCGGCCGGGTGACGGCGGGAGAGGCGGTCATAGACGCTTACCCGCAGGGGCGGCACCCAGTGGCGGTCATGTCCGTGGAGGCGGAACGGGATATCGACAAAGACCTGCTTCGCCAACAGGTTGCCGACGCGGCGAACCTCGGTCCCGGCCATGGGTTAGTGCCGCTGCAGCTTACCTTGGCCCGCTTTGCGGCCCAAGCAAACCCAACAGCTAACACGTCTTTCGGTGCCCGAAATGCGGGCCAAGTTTTGCGGCGGCGGCACTACGGTTGGCGGTCAGGCCGGGGGGCCGGCGCTCAGTTGTCTTCAGGACCGACGCCGGCCTGCACCGCGGGCTTGGCGGGGTCGTGGCGGTGAGGCCGGGTGGGCGAGATCACGATGGTCTGGCCCGAGTCGTCCTCATCGACGTCGATCACGCCCGCCTTGGTGTGGGGTCGCTCCGCCCGCAGGCGGGTCGCCCGCTTGCCGTTTATGGTGATGTGCTCGGTGGCCAGGGGCACTTCGGTCTCGGTGATCCCGGCAATGCCGGCGGGGCGCATGTCCAGCTCGATCACCTTGGCCGAGAGCAGCTCCCGCATGGCCCGGCACACCTCGAAGTCCGACATATTGAGCGCTCGTCCGATGGACCGTAGGTTGCGGCGCCCGTCCACGGCGGTGAGGACCCGCCACTGCTCGCGGTCCAGGGTCACCTGGCCCGGGTCGAGCTCGGTGACGAGCCTCGGCTGGACGTCGAGCGAGGGGATGAGCACCTGCAGCTCCTGCCACTCGGCTATCCGCTGGCGAGCCTGGGCCAGGGCGTCTTTGACATCGATGCTGGCGACGCCGGGCGTGCTGGAACGAGCGGGGTGGAACTCGAAATTGCCCCTGTCCGTCTCCAGGAGCTCGAAGCAGATCTCCTGGACCCGCTGGCCGACATCGCCGGCTACGGCCGCCACTTGGTGTTCGGACTGGTCCGCCCCCACGATGTACCCGTCGGCAAAAAACAGGTTGGCGGCAAACGAACGCCCGCGGACGTGGAGCCGACCGCTCATGTTGTGGCTCGCCAGCACGTCCAACACCTCGCTGAAGTCGAGGACGTCAAAAGTTCCATGTAACGGCATCGTGCCTATTCTGCCAGCCTTGGGCCCGCCCGCGGGACCTCAACGCTCCATGTTGGCCGACGTGACGCCCCATCCGTTGGCGAACTCGGACACCGACATCGACAGGAGGTCGTTACCTGACCTCCATACGCAGGCAGAAGGCGTGTTGCCGGGGGGAGTACTGCAGCCCCGGAACTGGGGGCCGCCGCTCGGATAGGGGTTGGAGAAAAGGGCGACGACCGCGGCAGGGCTGGCGTCTCCTCGGGCCAGGGCCCGGTTATCCTCCGACCACGCACCAACCAGGGTGTACGCCGCCTGCGACGGGGTCGGCTGGGGATCGGGGGGCACCCATGCCTTTTTGGGAGCGGTCTTGGCCCGGGTCGTAGTGGTCTTGGCCGGGGTGGTAGTGGTCTTGGCCGGGGTGGTAGTGGTCTTGGCCGGCGTGGTAGTGGTTTTGGCCGGCGCTGTGGGGGCAGTGGTGGTGGCGGCCGTCGACGTCGTCGTAGCGGGGGCGGTCGTGGTGGTCGTAGGTGGGGCGGTCGTCGTCGGGGCCGGCGTCGTAGGCGTTGGCAGGGTCGTCGGTGACGTTGTGCCGGGGACCGTCGAGGAGGGACGAGTGGTGCTCCCGGTGGCCTCGGGACCGCCACCACCGCAGGCGCCGGCTAGCGCAGCCAGGGCTGCCAGCGCGGGTA
>Ga0302325_10035031_pt1 | contig 10264 bp, 12 predicted proteins | sample Palsa_T0_2_FD_201948 | JGI IMG/M metagenome (GOLD analysis project Ga0302325, IMG submission 201948) | Peat permafrost microbial communities from Stordalen Mire near Abisko, Sweden - Palsa_T0_2 | ecosystem: Environmental > Terrestrial > Soil > Palsa > Peat permafrost | place: Sweden: Abisko...
CACCCAGTCCAGTCGTAAATTCATCGAGTCTTGCCACACCCAGAGCAGGACATCGTCGTCTAAATCAAGATAGACAGTCCCATGATCCAGCGAGGAACGCAACCCTTTATACCATTCCCTGATCACATTACATAACCAGTTGCTAAACCAAGCAACAAATCAAAGTCCAAACGCCAGTCATCCCATCCACCCTGGATATTGTTGTGGTATTATGCAAGAAGGCCGCCGATATGTACTCCAGCCGTATATGCAATCCTTTGGATGATCGAGGCCGTGAATTCCGGTCGATAACTAATGTCTAGCCTACCATCAAGTCAAGCCTCTGCTCGCCTTTTAGTTTTTCATCCTGAACGCCAACCGACCTATCTCGGGTTAGGATTGGGTAAAAAGTTAAAATTGCTGCAGTTGAGACTCACGTTAAGTATGACGTGAGCTATGTCGCGAGCAGTGTTGATGGTGTCTGTAATCTTTCCAAACAAACCCTCCGACACAGCGTCATCTTCGTCCTCTTCGTACGGCATAAACATTCCTGATGGTGTTCTTCTCATCCCTTCCGGTTCAGCTGTTAGGCTCGACGTTGATCCAGACTTGTGCAAGCTCTGGAAACGCTCCTGAGTCACTGACACACTGTCCTTGCGGTTATTGAATGCACTCGGTGGCTGCCAGTCTATATCGTCATCTTCCTCATCATCGCCAAGCAGCATTCTCGTCGATGGTTTTGAAGGCCTCAAAGTCTCCTGGGAAGGAGAAGGAGAGAGTTTGCTCCCGTTCCAGAATCCATTGCTGTGCTTCATCGCTGTTTCCGGGGGCTCAGGAGTATCCGCTCTGTATTTTAACGTAGTAGATGGTAACATTGCAATCGTCTTGCTCTCTGCACTAAAACTTTGCCGTGGGGTTGTCTTCTTCCTGTGAAGCGGGGGCAATTTTCGCTTCGAATTACTCCTCTTCATCATGATGCCTCCGTCATCTGAATCGCTATCGTCGTAGTCATGGATAGCATACGCATCAACCTCATCATCATCGTCCCCCTTCATCTCTAAAGCTATGCACTGCTCCACCTGCTCGTTGAAATGGATATGCTTCTTTTCTCCAGTGCCGGGAGATGCTAATCCAGATGAAGAAATTGAAGAGAGCATGCTGGTGTTCTCCCGGCTCAGTCTCCTCGACGAAAGTGGATAAGCGTAATCTGAAGTCGCTCGACCCAGAAGTGGGCGACCAATCCCGCTATAACCCTCGGATTGCTGTGCTTGTACAGCTGCTGCTGCTTGCTTGAGAAGTGATGAAGATGACAATGATCTTTGTAACATTATCTCTGACATACTTCGCTTCTTCAAAATGGGCTTTTTGTTCAGAAAGGAATTTGACTTCGATATCCGACTACTACTTGATGGCGAAGTAGAAGGAAGATGTAACGATTTTTCGGATCCCGTTTGTAATGGTCCATAAAGCCAAGTGACATCGCAATCCTTCAACCTGATAAATGTTAGGACCTTGTCATCCAATCTCTTCATCTGAGCGAGCCACAGAAACCAGTCTGAACTCACCAATTAAGTGTCTCCGGAGACACAGTTCTTAACTTATTTTTTGATTTTGCCCACGTTCGCCATGATGCATTTTCTAACCGAGCACTGTTGTTGTATGCTTTTCGCTTCGACACGATATGCTTCCATGATGACCAAATATCCTCTTCCTTCCAATTGTGGGATAAGTAATCTACATGTCTCGAAGGTTGATTTCGAACAGCGGTATCATCTTCAGCATGTTCGATGGAGTCCGGGGACTCTGGTCTAGACACATTCGTCGAAGTGCTGTTAGAGGTTGGTGACACGGTGTAGGAATCACCCGTACGAGGGCTTGGTGGTGGTTCCAGGTCTTCGACTTGCCCGTAATACCCCACGTCGTCGTAAGAAGGGAACACTATTTGATCCTCCTCGTCTTGGTCCTCGCAACTTGCGTCAAGTGAGAGACTGCTGGCGGGAGTTGAGGAAAACGACGGAGCGGTGGAATCGGCGTGTAGCGTTCTCGGAGAAGTGGCGGTGGAAGATGAAGTCGAATTGGCCGGCGATATTATCGTATTGAAGGTGCTACTGCTTTTTGATCTCGATGGCGATTTCGAGTATGAGGTCTGCGTCACGAACTTGGGCTGGGAATGGGACCGGCGAAGCGGACTTGACGAGAAGTAGCTGTTCTCCTCAGAATTGAGCACTACGGCCATTCTGTTGGAAGTATGAGGGAGTCGAAAACAACGGGCAGACGCGAGATTTAAGGTCCCTGGGACCAGCGTGCTGAAATGCTGTTTTCCTCCTATTTATGATACAATGGTGTTGCTGTTCCAAACTTTCCTTCACTCACTCTCTCCCGGCGGTCTAATCTTCCTACTCGCTCGGTCATCAAGACAATCTCGAATTGTGATAACGCGTGTAGTCGGGAGGGGCAAGGGGAGCGGTGACGAGGAAGACAAGTCAATGCAATGTCTTCGAGTCCTCCAAACGGGTACTGGTGGGTGATTGTGGGGAAGTCGCAGATGTCGAGGCCGAGGTCGACGTGGTGGAGATGTTGTGGGTGGTTGTGGAAGAAAGAGAAGGACGAGAGGAGGAGAGAAGAGATCTCGAACGCTTAGGAAGGTCTGGCGCAGAAGAGTCGTTGGGGTAGGCGACTAGGGCTCGAGTGGGAGGGCAGCATCGGGAACGAGGCAGAGGCAAAGTCGCTAGCCGATTTTCAACGGGGCCGGGCTGGCCTTGGACTGGTGCAGGCGAGAAGCGAGGGAGCAGCATCGCACCCAGCCCAGGCAAGAGACCGAGACGAGAAACTCTGTCTGCGTCGTGATCACGAAATCCAAAATTCACGCATGATCCAGCCATTCAGACGTCTGCTGCCCGCTTCCGACGAATAGGCCAAATCTATTCTCCATCACTACAGTTTCAATCTGCTCTTGATTGTGTTCTGACATTCTGCCTCTCTTCCATTCTGCCATCGGGCAAACTCCAGCGCTGTCATTATCAGCAACTCCTGGCCGAAGCCGAGCCTGCTGGACTCGCACCGCATCTGCCAAATTGCGGAGAAAGCCAGCCAAGGCCAAACGAGACGTTGCTAGGGTGCGATCGTGTTGCATCACCAGGGTGCTGTGATAGGCACGCTGCGCGAAACCTTACAGTGTGCATATTGTTGACACACGAATAGGTCCCTGGTATATCTTGTTCTGCTGCCTCTGCCGCCTCGATGGAGCTCTGAGCTCGACGTCTCCAGCATCGCGCCCCCGCAGACGGCATGATGCTTCTAATCTCATTTGAACAGTCTTCCGTACCCTCTGCCAGCATCCTCCATCGAAGGTTGCAGACATGCAGTGCCGCAAACCGGGAATCAGATCACTCCTTCTGGGTCGCGTCGGTGGCCGGCGAATCGTCTTCACTCAAAACGTTCTTGCTGTGTTCCCACAAAACCTGTCGGTCCAGATCATGGCATCAATCAAACCGAGCAGCCGAGCATGTGGGGGTGGCCCCTCTCGAGCCACTTTTCGTCTCCACGCCTCAAGTATGCCGTGGGGGCGTCTCAACACATGAATTCACCGAATCACAAATTGGCAATCAGCCTCGACTTAGATCCATGCACAGACGCAACGCTCGTTCTGGCAATGGTCAAAAAAGAACCTTGGAGGGTCTCAGGATCTGAGCTCTGCAACACGTAATGATTGCCCCAAGCAAAATGGCGAGCGATTGAACGAGCTACGAAATTCCTGGTAACCTTACCGAGTCACGTTTCGGGGCCTTTGGAGACAGTTCAGACACGAGAAAATTCTCGAAGCATTGCTAGTGAATCCGCGCCACAGCAGGCTGGCTCGGCCGCCAACCGTCTCTCTAGTGATAAACCAGCCCAAAGCTAGAACTTAGAGGCACAGAGTCATGTCCAGATATCGACGTTAGCATATCTTATATGCTTTGAACCTGGTTGGAATGACATCCAATGAGTTGTCGTGCTAGAGATGGCACGGTAACAAGTCACAGCTAGGAGATCCTAACTATCACCAATACCAACTGGAAATTCGGATCATCGCTCATATCCATAGCCAAGTTTGATGAGTGAGCGAGACGTAATTCTTACAATAGACGATGCGTCGTTCCTGATGGTGCAATCTCTTGTGAGCCGTTTCCTTAGTCTGGCCGTTTTCCTTGGTCACTATCCAAACTCAAAGTTCAAATCTCTTCCAGACCTTTCATTTCCAGAGGTGTGGTGGATACGGACTGAGGTCAGCTTGCTTCTCCATTATTCGGCGTTTCTCTTATCTTCATACGGAAGCTATTATTCCATGCTGTTGAGTAGCCCCGAAAACGGATCGTGAAGGACAGCGTAGCTGCGGGAGATCGGCGCGTTCCCGAAGATAATGTCTCCTTAATCTTCATGGAAGTGTTTCCATCTTGAGCAAGACACTTGGATTTTTCAGACGTCGGACTCTTCTCACGCAGCTACACTGCTTCTACAGTCCCTTCAAGTGATCACTTCGATTCGGTAGAACCAGACTTGAGTAGTGTCACAATATCAGTCGGACCGTTCTTCGAATACCAACGATGTTTCTTGGAATCCGCTACTTCCTTTAGCCAACGGTCTGATCAAAGGTTTGACCAATGCTGACGGCCAAGGCTGTGTAGTGTCTTGGACTTGTTCATAGCCTTGTCTTTCACTGCCACGCCGGCCCACAGATCAATGCATGACAGACCGCATCTGGAGACTCTTGCGGCTTGACGATCTTTTGGACCCAGTCTGCTGCTCTCTAATTTGCTGAATTTCATCACTCCATGACATCGCGGCCAACTTTTGTAAAGCCTCCCCACTTTTGTTTAAGTTCATCAGCATTTTACATGGGGACAGGAACATAAATTGTTGGCTGGTCAAGATTAGTGGCCGGCAAGTACACGTTCTCGAATTTGCTCACTAGAAGGACATCGACATTATACTGACTGATCGTTACAGTCGTTTCCTTGGCGACATTTGACATTCCTTGCTTACCACATATTGAGACGTCTTTCCAAAGCACCCAGACAATTGCTTGTGAGAGATTTTTCAATTCTCCATAATTTTCTTTAGGCCCTTTCGATTCTCATTTGATCCGGTACGATCATGATGAGAATTGTTTGGACTGTGGGGACGCTGGCCATGGCTAATAAAAGCGGAACTACCACAATATCACGCAACTAGAGAATGCGGGCTCCAGTGAAGATTGGGAAGCGTGTACAGACTGTCAGGATAAGAATCTCCACTTCTTTTGAGGCATAGGAGATGTCTCCATCGCATTCAAAACCAATCGAGTAGTGGTGGAGGAGAGCTCCTTGTGTCTCACTCAGGGATGGAGAATTGTGTGGACTTCATCCTTGAGCCCGCTCATAGCCCGCCCTATCAGAAATACGTGCATAATTCAGTGGGCTATTGACGACTCATCAGTGGCTAGCTGAGTGCTAACCCTGTCGTCCTGGATTTTCGAGCTTGAACGTCTCGGCCTCGATACTTGATACCTGGGATCTATCTGGGTGGATCGCTAGCCATCATCAATGACATTGACTGAATCTGAGGGAAGGTGCCGTTCTTTCGTGCTCATTGAAATGGCTGCATCGCAGGAATTTCAGGATAACCCCTAACAAGAGGGCCGAAGAGCTGCGTTAAAGGAGTTCCAGAGTCAAACATGGGATTTGGTACTTCTCGATAGGCTCGGTGCCTGTACTGATTGGCCTTACAGGGCTCTAGCACACTGGACTTTAGCCGCGTGGGATGTGGAAGGGTGGAAGGGTGGAAGGAAGCACTCGCAGAAGATGGCGTCTTTACCTCCAAAATAACCTGCTTTTGGCGTCGTTAAGGGACGTGCATCTGAGCTGCATGCAGCATGACACCAACATAATTGAACTCGAAAGGAGTGCCATCAGGACTACTCAGCCCTTGGCGGTGAGCAAAACAATCTCGCCAATGGGATTTCCGACAGGCAAGCCATGCAGCCACAATTTCCAAGAACCTCGTCCCGATACCTCAACCACCACTCACCGTTTCACACAACGTAATCCGCTGGCCAGGTTGGCCGCGCAAGAGGCCAAAACCGTTTGTATGCTGTGCAACCCCTCTTACATACGCGAACGCCTGGAAGTGCACGGAGGATTTCTCTTATCGCCAATCGTTTTTGTCTCACTTAACAAGTCAGTTGACAACCGCTACTTATTCAGGGCGGTCGCGACTGAAAGCCCATTTCCCATTATTATGCGATCAGGCTGTAACCAGAGATAAGAATCCATGTTTCTGTCAGGCTGTGGGGCGTACGACCCTCCTTATCTACGTCCAGCCTTCTCTATCGAAGCACTATACGGCTATTCAGATCCTGGGAATCTTCTGAACACGCACCACACCCTCTTTGCTTTCTCTCGCTCCAGCGGACCCTGCCTGCAGACATCGCTGTCAAGCTGCATAGCTAAGCCCAACAAACACCATCTCGTGTTTTCCATTGCCGGTTGCCGTATGGAACCTTTTCCTCTGACCTCAAAGATCAAGACTTCCTCCCGCGCGATACCGGAATTTCCTGATTGGATCATGCTGGTCTAGTGCGATTCAAGCGATGTCCAGTGTACTTAATCAATTGCGGGTGTTCCCATCAGGCTGGAAGTACTTGGTACTTCAAACGTTCCGTTTTTTTTGGGGGTACAATTGGATTCGTCTTTACTCAACGACGCCGTAAATTTGCAGTTCGACAGGACTGTATCACATCTAATTGCTTCTGCATACATCAAGCAAAGGTGCTGCTTACGCGAATTGAACGGACGTTGTGTCACTGCAACCAAGCCCAAAATCTCCACCTTTACCCCTCTTCCTCAGAAGCTGAGATCTCAGACCACTGAGACCGAAACCACCCCAGCACTGCATTCGAACGGCCAAGCGACTCCGGATCGCCGGAACCGGTAACCAGGACCCCTACCATGTTCCTTACCCCTTCCCCTGTCGTCCAACAGCCGGAATGTGACACGTCGAAAATGGGCGTGTTGACAGCGGGAAGGGGGGCTGACAGAGGGGAGATCAAATTGATTGCTCACAACGACATCTACTTGGCGGGGTATTCACAAGATTGGCTTCGTAAGCACAATACGTCGATCTCTTCGTATCGAAAGTACTTATATCACGCAAAAGATAAATTGAATCGAGCAATTCAAGATCTGAGAGGTGCACATGGTGAGAGCGAGCAATGCCAAATCAGCCAACCAACCGTTTTCCTGAACTGCGAGCCGAGATGCTTCAGGGATTTACTCGGCACAAGAATCGGGATCCATAGGCTCTCTTACTTCTCTGTCCATCTCGTTTATTAGACTCTATCAAAGTCGTTTGCACATGCTTTTGAGTTCTCTTGTCATGGAAAGGGATCGTTCCTGCACGACATCTCATTTCGGAAACAGAGTCCTGCTCAAGGAGAGAGAGATCCACAAATCGGCCAGGTTCGGGACTGCTTCTGATTGCCACGGTTCCGTATACCAGCGAGTCAAGAGTTTTTTCAGTTGCCGCCGCCAAAATTTGGAGTCTATTTTATTCTCCTTTTAATTGCCTAGCCCTCCCGGGCATAAAGCCCCTACCCCGCCGCGAGCAGCACGACGACAAGGCAACGACTGGCTTTTCAGCTGCAAGAGCAACATTGCAGCATGAATTGCATGTGAAAGCAAGCCTTGGCCCTAAGCTGAGCGCCACTATATGTAGGTAGGGTGCCATTGCTTCCGCGGAAAGTCCTTGCAATGAGTCTTTCTCATAATTCCGCGCGGAATACTCTTTTGAGAAATTGTGTTTTTCTGTTGGAGGCGATAGTGGGGAAAGGAGTTTGAGATGGAGCTCAACGAATGCGTTATGCTTAGCAATAGTCGTGGCGTTGAAATCCTTTTTAGCTTCAGGGGCGAATTTCCGGTCATCGCACCGTCAATCCGCCCGCAACGTTTCATGTGGATCAAAATGGGGCGAAGTTTTCATCACGTCTCCACTTACAAAGACCTTATGCCTGGGTGTTATTTGTACTGGATCTCTATATTGCGGCCGACAAGTTTATATCAGTCTGAAGTTTTAGTCACCGATTCTTCAAGTATGGAGGTCGGTAATGCTGAAGATGAGTGAGTTCACTCTTACAGTTCAGCATGGTCGTGCCTTCGGGTTATTGCTCTGTGAAAGGGAAATCGTTGTCCTGGGTTCTTCGCTGCATTTCTTAGTGTGGAATATATTTGGTATCTCGGTACAGAAAAAGTTGTTGCGCAGAAGCCGGGATTTGGGTAGAGAGTCCCCAAGTTGACTCCCTAACAATGAATTTGCACCTTCCTGGGGAACGGGCCAGCAACATAATTTGCTCATTTGATCCTCACCCAAGAAATTGCAAACTTGGCTTGGAGACTTCTACCTTCCCTTTATTCGAGCGATCATCTCTACAACTCGTCAAAATCTTAGCAACTACTTGTATGAAGGTGGACGCCTGCCACCCGCCAGCTTTTCTTTTCATGGCTGTTGAAGGTTGGCTTTCCATTTTGAGAAGGTCTTGAATGCGATAGTTGTCAATGGCTTCTCCGGATCTTACCACTTCTTGCTCTTTTTGGTCGTTTTTTAACCTTTCACTGTTACAATAGCTCGTGCGGAGTCTTCGACATGGGGTTCATCTTTCGCCAGAACAAGAGCTGTCTTGTCGCAAATATCAATGCCATCGCATCGTCCTCAATGTAAGCTCATTGGTCTCAACGTAACAGCCTTGCGAAAAGCCCAACGCGAGTGCTGTTGTGACAATGCAAACTACACCTTGACGCTTTGCTTTTTTCTGCCTCACAGAACCTCGAATGACCCGACCGGCAACTCACTCCTCTCTACAATCTTCTCATCCATCGCGACTGACATACGATTCTTCGATAAACTTTTGATCACCTATAACCATAGTGCCTATAGAGCCTATCAGTCCATCGGTATCGCCAGCCTCTTCAGCACTTGCATTGAGTGCTTCGATTACTGCAAACCTGCCCAGAGCCTCACCGAGGATCTCAAGATTCTTCTCGTCAAGCTTGACCATGAGAAGATCCGTCTACTTATTTGGGGCAATGCTGTTGGGATCCTGAAAGTTGACGATAAAAAACGGCACGGAAGCTTCGAGACCCTACGAAAGTGGAAACTATTGGAAAATGTCTTGATCAAATCAAAACTTTATTCTTAGGCACGGACAAATTGGAGAAGGAATATGGCCTCAAGTCCGCCACTACCCACAAAGCGACGCTCGAATCAGGCCTCGATTTTTTGAGTAAGAATAGTATGGATGTCTTCAAGACGTCTTACACGCGTTTTTGGGTTCGGGGGTTTGCGTTGTCCGCAAGGCACAGCCTAATTTCAAAGACCAAGTGGGCCATACACAATAAGGCAAAATTCGAAGGTCTGCGAAGACATCCGAAAGACTTCATAGATGGTCTTCATGAAGGGATTCCTATCAGCAAAGAATCTCAGGATCTCCTTGTGCAAGATGACATGTGCCAGATCATCAACATATCCAGACTACGCCTAGTTCAGTCAGCGTGCTCAGAATCCAACTACAAGTCGGAGGCAGATATGGCCAGCGCGGTCATCGAAGAGTCTACGGCTAGAATAGTAGACTGTCGGCGCACAGAAGATTGACTTAGGGATATTGCAGACCTCGGAGAAGAGTTCATAGCACCTGCCCCAGGCATGGTTCCAGGTATGAATTGGTTCAGTCTTCCAAAGAGAGCCATGCTCACTTACTGTACACCTAGATTCGTACAAAGATGCACTATCATCCGTGTCAAGAGCATATTTCGTGTTCACGAGCGAGTCCTTGAATCTACCGTCGCATACTCTGTGTTCTCAACACAGCCTTGGGACGATGGTATTTGATGAATCCAACAACTTCGGCTATACTCCCCCTTATGACTATGGAAGTCCTTAGAGTCTCGGTCGAAAGATCTGTGACACCTTTTACCCCAGCGAAGGATGATTATTACCATCATCGCGGTGAAAGGGCTTACATGTACTGTCCTCCTTGGAGCTGTCTCGTCCATGCTGCGCTCTTTTTGTGCAGAGAAGTCAAGTCAATAACAGGTGATATTATTTCTATTCGGGTTAGACCTGACGATCGGCTTACGGGAAGTTGCTGCTATAAAGAATCGATCAGAATTGCTGGAAGCAATTGTAGAGAAGTTTAAAAAGATCGAAGCAAAGACGAATTTTAAAGAGTCTGGCCGCCATTTGCAACGACCCCACATCACACTTCTGGATAGAACAT
>Ga0302325_10035032_pt1 | contig 10264 bp, 11 predicted proteins | sample Palsa_T0_2_FD_201948 | JGI IMG/M metagenome (GOLD analysis project Ga0302325, IMG submission 201948) | Peat permafrost microbial communities from Stordalen Mire near Abisko, Sweden - Palsa_T0_2 | ecosystem: Environmental > Terrestrial > Soil > Palsa > Peat permafrost | place: Sweden: Abisko...
ATGAGACGCTGGTTTGCGCAACGCCAGCCTCCGCCCAGCCTTCAGCGCTTGAACAGGCGGTGAGACCGATCCGAACTATGTGCGCGCGCCTGCCGTTTGGGGGGTGCGGCCCGGGATTTTGGGGCTTGATCTCGTCTGGACAGCGATGCCGGTTGAGGGCATCCTTGAGCACGTGCGGAAGGTGATCGGTACGCCAAACGCTCCCAGTTCGGCGTTGTACAGCCAGGCAGTGAAAGCCGGGGACCATGTTTACGTCTCGGGTTTGGTCGGTATCGACGTGAGCACCGGAAACCTCGCCGGTTCGACGATCCAGGAACAGACACGGCAGGCGCTCAGCAACTGCCAGGCGGTCCTGGACGCGGCAGGCGCAACGATGGAAGACGTCGTCGAGGTGGGCGTACTCCTGACCAACCCGACGGACTTCGCGGGCATGAACGACGAGTACGCGATCTGGTTCCCGGCTGAGCCGCCGACTCGCTACGTCGCCAAGCTTGGCGTCGAGATTCCCGGTGTCCTCGTCTCGGTCCGCGTGACCGCGTTCCTCGGCTAACGGCGGTGTGCTCACGCGCTCCCGACTCGGCTCGAGCGCCCCTGAATAGCAATGGAGTCAAGCGGAGGCGACAAGCCCCGAGCGTTCTCACGCGAAGAATCGCCTCGGCTCTTCGGCTGCTTCGCGATGCGAAACCGCTCAACGTAATCGGCATCGGACGCACCGCTGCCGACAATGTGCAACCAGCCGCGGCGGGGAGCGCGCGGCTGAGACCGTCGAGGAAGGCGGTCAGGTTTCGGTAGCTCTTCGCCCTCGGATGCGCAGGGTCTCGCAGGGGCCGTCAACCACTCGATCATCGCAGGGCCTGCTGGCACAGGCTCACAACCGGCGAGCTCTACAACGACCTCGGCCGCGACTCCCACCAGCGAGGCGACTCGCGTTGTCGCCTCGCCGGCGGGTGAGTGGTCACGCGGGGCCTGGGACCGTGGGTGGTCATCAGGGGCGCGCTTCGATGATCTCTCTGAGGCGGTCGAGCGCACGGCGGTGCTTGGCGGGGCTCGGCGCGAGGTCGGCCCAGGCACGGACCTCCTGCTCGCAGCGCTCGGCCCAGGACGCCGTGAATCGAGCCCAGTTGTAGAGATAGTCGAAGGTGAGCGCGCGGATGTGCACCTGGTCCTGGAAGGGGTGGATGGCGGCGAGGTACTCGCCCGCGAGTGGCCGACCGATGGCGAGCATACGCTCGGCGTCTGCCCGCGCGCGCTCGAGAGCGGCGAGCAGGTTAGTGCGGTTGCCGCTCGAGGCGAGGAAGACGCGCAGCAGCGGCTCGTGCTCGAGCACCGTGCCGCCCGAGGGGCCCGCGAGCCAGTCCGCGAGCGCGCGTCGCCCCTCCGGGGTGATGCGGTAGACGGTTCGTGGACGCTGGCCGGTACTGCCGAGCTCGGCGGTTGCCCAGCCCGCGGCCGTCAGGCGCTTGACCTCGCGATAGACGTGGCTCGCCGCCCGCGGCCAGAAGTAGCGCATATTGCGCTTCATCTCCCGCGTCAGCTCGTACGGCGTCTGCTCGCGCCACGCTAGCTGCCCGAGCAGGGCCGCGCTTGTCGCGGAGATGGTCGAGCCCTTCACTTGACACATACTCCAGTAGAGACCATTATTGCTCTCACAGAGACTATAGGGACGCGTCCGGATGGCGAGCCAGGGGCGCCTTCCGGCCACGACCCAAAGGGAGGCTCACGATGAACGCCAGCGACAATGTCAACACCATCAGAGCGCTCTACGAGGCCTTCGGGCGCGCCGACGTCGCGACGATGCTCGACGCGGTCACCGAGGACGTCGACTGGGCGACCGGGGGGCAACAGGTGCCGCCCCCTGGTACGGGCAGCGGACGGGCAAGAAGGAGGTGGCGGCGTTCTTCAGCGACATCGGCGCTGCGATCGAGGTGAGCGAGTTCCTTCCGTTGAGCTTCACCTCCAACGACAACGAGGTGCACGCACTCGTCCGCTTCGGCTTCAGAGCGCGCGCTACCGGTCGTGAGGCGACGATGAACCTGCATCACTACTTCCGCTTTCGCGACGGCAAGATCGAGTACTACCGCGGATCCGAGGACACCGCGCAGACGGCCGCCCTCTTTCTCCCAGCGGCCGTCGAGGTAGGCTAGGCGGAGGCCCCTCGGCCAAAGACACCGGCCACCCGCGAACGCGCTTTCAGCTCCGGGCCTCAGGTTGCGCCGGCGCTCGCGCGGGAGCGAGATTGCCGCTAGGCCCGTCGGTCATGGTGTCCGCCGTTCGCCGACGGCGACCGGCTCGTCCTCGCGGCGCGAGGACGCCCCGCGCTCACCGTGTGCCCGGGCCTCCTCCATCCACCGCGGCGTGGCCGGGTTCCCGACGAGGTCGAGGAGCCAGCGCAGGAGCGCGATGCCATCGCCGCGCCCGAGTCCGAACCGCTGGGCGTGAGTAGCGAGTGAGTCCGCGAAAGTCCCGGGGTACGTTTGGGGAACACGACCACGGCGAGGTAGGGCGCCCACGAGCGGAGCGTCGTTCCAGTCGGATCGGTTGTACGCAGCCGCGCACCGGAGTGCCGGTTGGGCGCATGCCCTCGGAGCGTTCGTGGCGTCTCCGCCGACGCTGGGCTCGGGTGACCCGCTGACCCTCAGCCGCTCAGGTTTCGGCCCGTGCCGTTCCTTCTCCCGAGCCGGTGGACGGATTGCGGTGCACAACGACGCACGCGATCAGGGCGGCAACCACGACGACCGCCAGGGCCAAGAATGGGAAGTCGCTGTAGGGCGATGGCTGCCCCGGCTTGCACAGCTCGACGAACGGGACGATCAGCGTGAGTGAGCCTACGAGCGGGATCGCGACGTGGCGGAGCGGCGAAAACGATTCGCGGTGGCGGCGCCACATGAAGATCGGCAGGGAGAGGCTCGTCAGGAAGTAGACGAACAGGATCACGATCGTCCCCATCGTGGAGCATTCGGCGTAGAGACCAACCGGGTTCAGCGATCCCCGGTTCCCGCCAACGATGTGTGAAAGCCACCAGATCCCGATGATCCCGAGCCCCACTGCCGCCATGATCAGTAGCGCATTCACTGGTGTGTTGAGCCGCGCGCGCACGCGGCCGAGCCACGCCGGGAGAAGCCCCGTTCGGCCGCCGTCGAAGAGCATCCGAGCTTGCGAGTTCGTACCGGCGACCAGGGTGGCGAGCACGGAGACGATTCCTGCGACCCAGGCCAGGATTGCGGCTCGGCCGAGATAGTGGTCGGCCACGGTGAGGAACGGGACTGACGAACGCCCGATGGATGAGACGTCATAGTTGAGACCGGTGACGGTCGCGTAGGCAAACAGGACGAACAGGGCGGCCCCGATCGCCACCGAGATGGAGAGCGCTCTCGGAATGGTGCGCTTCGGATCACGGCACTCCTCGGCGAGCGCCGGACCGTTCTCCCAGCCGATGAACATATAGAGCGCCAGCGGGAAGCCCGCGGACAGGCCGGCCAGGCCGCCCGTGAGGTGCCCCCAGGAGAACGGTGCGCCCGAGAGATGACCGCGCTCCTCAACCAGAACAACGGCGCAGACCACGAGCATGACCGCGACCTGCACAACCACGGCCACGCCGACCGCGATCGTCGAAAGCCTGACGCCGCGCACCGCCAGCGAGATTGCACCCAGCGTCAATATGACACTAAGTGGCCCCCAGGGGAGCTGCCAGGAGGTGTAGTGGGTGAGGGTCAACGCGACCATCCCGCCTGACATGGTGAACACCCCCGCCATGGCGACCGTGTACCCGACCGCGACCAGGAGTGCCGTGGCGACACCGGCCCTCGCTCCCAGCCCGGTTTCGACGTAGGTGATGAAGCTCCCGGCCGAGGGCTCCGCCTTGGTGAACTCGGCCATCGTGAAGGCGAGGAACACGACGGCTCCACCCGCTGCGAGAATCGTCAGTGGGGCGGCGACACCGGCGGTGACCGCGAGCACGCCGAACGCGAAGTAGAAGTCGATCCCCGGTCCGATATTCGCGACCGTCGATATCGTCACCTGGGCGGTGCCAAGCTGACCGGATTTCAGCTGGCCGCCGTTGTGGCTCACCTTTCTCCCTCCGGCCAGTCGCTGCCTGTCACTGTCGTTCTCGCTGCTGGAAGTCGGCGGGCGGGACGCGCACCCTTGCCGAAGGCGCTGGCGCGAGAGGAGCTCCGGCCTCCGCGGGCGCGTCCCGATGAATTCCCCTCGCCGCGGCGGGCGCGTCGCACGAGTGGCTGCGTCCTCGCTGTGGGGCAGGTCGGTTGCCATACCCCGACTCCGAACGGGCAGCCGAGCTCACGGTCCGTGAGTGAGCCATGCTTGCTTTCCTGACCCGGCCTCGTCGCGGCACGCGACTTGTGACCGGTTGTCTCCCGGCCCCGCGTCCGCTCTCCCGGGGGCCCCGACCGCTCGCACGCCCGACGGCGATGAGAGCATCGATCCGGGCGGCAGAGGATCGCACGACTCGGGCGCGTCGGCATTCGCTCGTCGGATTGCACGAATCCGATCTTGCCGCAGCTCGGCCGGGCGACGAACGCTTCGAGTTCCTCACGAACACGGCCTGGCGCGGTCTGGCACGGTCTGGCACGGTCTGGGCAGTTCTGCGGAGTCGAGGATCGAGGCGTCGTCGTGGGCCCGTCGAGCTGACCCTGCCGGGTCGGAGCCGCGCGCGCTCGGGCGTCGCGCAGTGGCCCCTGACGACCCGTCAGTCGATTCGTCTGCCTGCGAGTCCGGAGCTCAAGACGGCCGCCGCGAGCGTCTCTGTCGTGAGGGGCGCGGTCGAAGCGACCGCAGCGCGCCAGAGCTCGGCGGCGTAGAGCGGCTCGACGGCGGCGAGCCTGCGCGACACCGTGGCGGCGTCGCGCCCGAGAGCGCGGCAGACGTGGCCCAGCCCCGCGAGGTCGAGTTCGCCGGGAAGCGGGGTCGCCCTGCGCCGTCGACCGAGCAGCGCGAGCGAGACGAACGCGCGGGCGCCGTCGAGCTGGAGGCGTGAGCCGCAGGTGGACGGATCGATGACGATCGAGTCCCGCAGCAGCGGCACTCCGTCGAGCTCGCAGCTCAGCACGCTCTCGCATCGTCCCGGGCTCTCGCCGTGGCGTCCGAGGACGACGAACTCGCGTGCGAGTGCGACCGCGTCGGTCGCGAGCTGGATCTCGATACGGGTCGAGAGGTCACAGCCCTCCGCGAGCACGAGCGGTTCCGGAAGCCAGGCGAACCGCCCACCGGCTCCGACATTGCACGCGAGCGACTGGCTCGCCTGCGACTGGGCCGGATAGGCGACGGTCGCGCTCGTCGTCGTGAGCTCGAGCGCCGCCCCCGGTCCGATGTCGACCTCGATCGCTATCCGATCCCCTGAGAGGATCGAGGCCGCCGTCTGGACGAGGGCGACGCGCACCCTACCGGGCGCCGCCGGCAGGATGCGAGAAGCGAGCGGCACGTGTCCGGAGCAGCGGGTGAGCACGCTGCGCCCGCCTGTGTGCTCGACGTGCAGCGCGAGCGTCGCCTCTCTAGAAATCGTCGCGCTCGTGGCCATGCGAGTGCGCCTGGTCATCGACGTGCGCATGCTGGTGCGTGTGTCCGTGCTCGTCCCCGCTTGTGCCGGCGGTCTGCAGCTGACCCGCCTGGTAGAGACCGACCTGGGCGCGAACCCAGTCGGCGATCGGGGCCGCCGTCGGATCATCGGCGAGTGAGAGGAACTGGAAGGGTCGTCCCGCCCGGCGCTCGGTTGCGTCGTTTCTCATCCGCTCGAGGCTGCAGCCCACGTAGGGGGCGAGGTCTTCCTTGTTGATGACGAGAAGATCCGAACGGGTGATTCCGGGTCCGCCCTTGCGCGGGATGTCGTCGCCGCCGGCCACGTCGATCACGAACATCTGCACGTCGGCGAGCGCGGGGCTGAAGATCGCGGTCAGGTTGTCGCCGCCGCTTTCGACGAGGATCAGCTCGAGCTCATCCTCCCGCTCGAGCTCAGCGACCGCCTCCAGGTTCGCCGTGATGTCGTCGCGGATCGCGGTGTGCGGGCAGCATCCGGTCTCCACCGCGGCGATTCGGCCTTCCGGGAGCACTCCTTCGCGGCGCAGAAACGCGGCGTCCTCGCTCGTATAGATGTCGTTTGTGACCACCGCGATCCGCAGCTCTTCTCGCAGCGCCCGGCACAGCGCTGCAACCAGGGTGCTCTTCCCCGATCCGACGGGACCGCCGATCCCGATTCGAAGCGCCCGTTCAGGTGGCAAAGAGCCTCCCCTCGCGCCGGGCGTGGGCGAGTGAGCGCAACTCGTGGGAGGGGGCGAACGCGGATGGAATCCGCGCCGCTGGGTAGCGGATCGAGACGATTTCGTCGGCAAGCCGGTTCAGGGTCGGCTCTGCGTCGGTGAGCAGGCGCAGGGCGTCTGCCGAATCGAGCGGCAGAAGACGCACGGCCGCAGCGCTCACCATCGCCGCCTCCTCGTACAGGTATCCCTGAGCGGCATCGAGGTCGTCGAGCCCGGTGGAGGCTGCCACGACCCCGAACGCGACCGCGCGCGGAGTGGCGTTGCTCGCCGCTCGGTAGGCCGCGATCAGCGCTCGCTCCGGCCAGACCGTGCAGGCGCTTCGGAGCAGTTGGGCGCCCAGCCTGCGGGAGGCCGTCCGCAGCGGCGGGCTTGGCGTCCGTGCCTCCGCTTCGGCGTCGAGGCACAGGAGCGCGTCAAGGTCGGGGACGCGCGCCGCCCTCGCCGCAGCGAGCATCAGTACGCACTCGGGACGGGCGACCGCCGCGAGGCGTTCAACGAGGAAGCGCGGCAGGTCTGCGACCTGGAGGCCGTCCGCAACTGCCGACTCGAGGCCGCCCGAGTGTGCGTACCCTCCGGCCGGGAAGCGGCCGTCCGACAGCAGTAGCAGTGAGAGCTTCGCCATCAGAAGAGAAAGTAGCGCTGGGCGAGCGGGAGCTCGGCCGCCGGATGTGGCTCGACAGGCTCACCGTCGATCCAGACGCGGAACGTGTCGGGCTCGACGCGGATGTCCGGAAGCGCTGTGTTCTCGGGCAGATCGGTCTTGCGAAGATCACGGACCCGGGCCGGTGCTTTGACTCGACGGCGCAGGCCGAGCCGTTCGGGGAGACCGTCCTCGATCGCGGCCTCGGAGACGAAGGTGATCGAGCACTCGGCGGCCGCGCGGCCGCTGCCCGCGAACATCGGCCGGCCGAGGACGGGCTGGGGAGTCGGGATCGATGCGTTCGGGTCTCCGACCTGGGCCCAGGCGATGACGCCCCCCTTGACCACCAGATGGGGCCGCACGGCGAAGAAGCGCGGATCCCAGAGCACGAGGTCGGCGAGCTTTCCGACCTCGATCGAGCCGACGTCCGCTGCGAGGCCGTGGGCGACCGCGGGGCAGATCGTGTACTTGGCGACGTAGCGCCGCGCCCGTCCGTTGTCGGCCCTCCCCTCGCCGCGCCCGAAGCGCGCCTTCATCACGTGCGCGGTCTGCCAGGTCCGAATGATCGTCTCCCCGGCACGGCCCATCGCCTGCGAGTCGGAGCCGATGATCGAGATCGCGCCGAGGTCGTGCAGGATGTCCTCGGCGGCGATCGTCGTGTCCCGGATCCGGCTCTCGGCGAACGCCAGATCCTCGGGCACGCGGGGATTGAGATGGTGACAGACCATCAACATGTCGAGGTGCTCGGCGATCGTGTTCAGCGTGTGCGGGCGGGTCGGGTTCGTCGAGGACGGGAGAACGTTCGCGTAGGACGCGATCCGAATTATGTCCGGCGCGTGGCCGCCCCCCGCACCCTCTGTGTGGTAGGTGTGAATCGTCCGGCCGGCGATCGCCTCGATCGTCGACTCGAGAAATCCGGTCTCGTTGAGGGTGTCGGTGTGAATCGCCACCTGGACGCCGCTCTCGTCTGCGACTCGCAGGCAGGTGTCGATCGCGACGGGTGTCGTGCCCCAGTCCTCGTGGAGCTTGAATCCGCCGGCGCCCGCGCGCAGCTGCTCCCAGAGGGCGGCCTCGGAGGCGGTGTTGCCTTTCCCGAGGATGAGCACGTTGACCGGGCACTCGTCCATCGCCGCGTGCATCCGCGCGAGCGCGAAGTCGCCCGGCGTCACCGTCGTTGCCTTCGTGCCCTCGGCGGGTCCCGTGCCTCCGCCGATCAGCGTCGTCACGCCCGACGCGAGCGCCTCGGTGACGATTTGAGGGCAGATGAGGTGGACGTGGCTGTCGACTGCCCCCGCCGTGAGGATCCGCCCCTCGCCCGCGATGATCTCGGTGCCCGGGCCGATCTCGAGCTGCGGGTGGACGCCGTCGGCGATGTCGGAGTTGCCCGACTTTCCGAGGGCGACGATACGTCCGTCGCGGACGCCGACGTCGCTTTTCACGATGCCCCAGTGGTCGAGGATCACCGCGTTCGTGATCACGAGATCGGGCGCGCCCTCGGCGCGGGTACGGGTGCCCTGCGCCATCGACTCGCGGATCGTCTTGCCGCCGCCGAAGACCGATTCGTCTCCGCCGAAGCAGTCGTCGCGCTCGACCTCGATCCAGAGGTCGGTGTCGGCGAGGCGAACCGAGTCCCCGACCGTCGGGCCATAGAGCGACGCGTAGCGGGCACGGTTGATCCTCACGGCAGGCCTCCTTCGAAGCGCAGGCCCGGGACGCGTACGCGGCCGGCGAGCGCGACCAGTTCGACCTCGCGCGAGACTCCCGGCTCGAACCGCACCGAGGTACCGGCGGGGATGTCGAGCCGGTAGCCGCGCGCACTCGCACGCTCGAATTCGAGACCGGGGTTGGCCTGGGCGAAGTGCAGGTGCGAGCCGACCTGGATCGGACGGTCGCCGGTATTGGTGACAAGGAGCGTTTGGCGGGGCCGGCCGGCATTGAGCTCGTGCTCGCCGACGACGACCGAGAGTTCGCCCGGAATCACGGGATCGGCTCGTGCAGCGTCACGAGCTTGCGCCCGTCAGGGAAGGTCGCCTCGACCTGGACCTCGTCGACCAGCTCCGGCACGCCCTCGAGCACGTCTTCGCGGCTGAGAACCTCGCGGCCGGCCTGCATGATCTCCTCGACCATCCTGCCGTCGCGGGCAGCCTCGATCACCCAGCAGGCAAGCAGCGCGACCGTCTCGGGGTGGTTCAGCTTCAGCCCGCGCGCGCGTCGGTCGCGCGCCACGATCCCGGCGACGTAGAGGAGGAGCTTTTCCTGCTCATTTGGGGAGAGCTGCATGTCTGCACCGGCCGAGCGCAGGGCTCGAAGTGGCGGAATCGTACGTCTTCGGGCGGGGCCGTACGAGCCCATCTCGCGCGACTTAAGCTCTCCGACCCTCGCGGCCGCCCTCAACAGGCCGTGTCGAGGTCGAGCTCGCCGTTGTTCGACTGGTTGAGCCAGACCGGCCCCGCCGCGAAGCCCGACGGGCAGCCGGGCGGATCCTGCGCGGCGGGAGCGATCCACTCGGGAACGCTCAGCGATGTCCAGTCGCCGACAATCCGGTGCCAGAAGCTCGCATCCGAGTAGACGCCGATCAGCGGGTGGGTCGACTGGCTCAGGAGGTGGTCGAGGAGGCCCTCGATCGCGGCGATGTTGAGGCTTCGCTTCGACGACCACGTGTTGGCGGGCTCGACGTCCACCCAGATCGCGCGTGGCGCTAACGGCGCGAGCAGCTTCAGCGCAGCCGTGGCCTCGCTGCAGCCGACCGCGTAGGCGCGCTGCACAGCCGGCCTACTCGACCGGCTTCTGGCATCAGCGCGGCAGGACGGGGTGCTCTGAGCGAACATCGCGTTGCTGTAGGCGGTATTGATGTAGACGCCACGCGGTTTCCTCGCCGCCGCCCACTCGCTCGCAAAGCAGGGGTTTGCTGTGAACGGCCGCCCTCCGTTCAGCCCGATCACGGCGAACTCGGGCGTGGACGGAACGCTCGCGGTGCAGTTCGGGTAGCTGACGTCGTAGCCGACCGCGCCGGGCGAGTAGACGTTGTTCTCGACGATGTGAGCCAAGTCGATCGTCGGGCCGCCAGCCGGAACCCGCAGACGGGAGCCGCTCAGCAGCAGCCCCGCCGGGTTGATGCGGTTCGCGGAGGCGAGCCCGGCGAGCGACACGTGGTAGCGCAGGGCGATACCGCTCAGCGTGTCGCCGGGACGGACGAGGTAGTCCCCTTTCCAGCCGCGCGGGCCGGCTGTCGCGGGAACATGGAGGACGACGCCGATCAGCAGAGGCCCTCGCCAGTCGAGCCCGTTGGCGCGGGCGCGCGTCTGAAACGGAATGCCGTACCGCTGCGCGATCTCCGTTAGCGAGTCGCCCGGCC
>Ga0302325_10035033_pt1 | contig 10264 bp, 11 predicted proteins | sample Palsa_T0_2_FD_201948 | JGI IMG/M metagenome (GOLD analysis project Ga0302325, IMG submission 201948) | Peat permafrost microbial communities from Stordalen Mire near Abisko, Sweden - Palsa_T0_2 | ecosystem: Environmental > Terrestrial > Soil > Palsa > Peat permafrost | place: Sweden: Abisko...
GGTAAGCAACCACACTGCCGGAGTGGAGAATGGGCTCGGAGCCGAACTGGGGATTTTCCTCTACGGAAAAATCGGAGAACTCAAAACCTGGCAGCGGCAACAAGCGCAGCTTGACGGAAGAGATATGCACCTGGCGGCCGATACTGCGGCTGATGCTGTCAGCGATTCTGTGCTGATACCGGCTGATGTTGACCAGAGGCGGCAGCACAAAAGCCACCACCGGCAGCGCGACGGCTGCCAGCAGAATCCAGCGCCGGGGCGAAGAACGCTTCTCCTCGCCACGCATCGTCAACGCACCAGATGGAACGTTCGCCGCCAACGGGTCTGATCGAAGAAGTGAAGGATCACGTGCGTATAAAACTGGAGCCGATCTCCCAAACCTTCTTTTTCATATTGATTGTCCGGCTCGATGAACGACCAGTAGACGAAGAGTGGGCGGCCTACGATGTTGGCTCGCGGCACAAAACCCCAGTAGCGGCCGTCAAGGCTGACGGTGCGGTTGTCACCCATGGCAAAGTAGCGCCCTGCCGGCACCACGAGATCCTGGCCCTGGATGTAATTGGGGAGATCGAGGGCCCAGGTGGGCGTCACGTCCCCGCTCTGCGAGGGAGCCACGGCGGGAAAATCATCGCGGTAAGGAAAATAGTTGCCATAGTCAGGCATGGCCGCCAGCGGTTCGTGTTGCGGCTGCCCGTTGAGGAAGACCACGCCGTTGCGTAAGTGGATACGGTCGCCGGGAACCCCGATGACACGCTTGACCAGATACAGATCGGGCTCACCTGGTTTGAAAAAGACGATGATGTCGCCACGGCGGACATCGCGGTAGTAGACAAAAGGAGCCCACCTGGTGGGAGGAGCCAGCGTGATTCGATCCACCAGCACGTGGTCGCCGACCAGCAGCGTCTTTTCCATGGAGGACGACGGAATCTCGAAGTTCTGGAAGATGAAGGTGAGTGCAAAAAGGCCGATGACGAGCACCGTGCAGATGGAAGCGAATGCTTCCAATGGCGTCTCTTCCCTTACCTGCTCGTTTTTGATCTGGGTGTCTGTAGCTTCCATGATTTAATGAATGACCCGGAACATGCGGCTCCATCGTGCGAAGTCCATGACGGTATCGAGCGGGCTCTTCTCGTGTCCGAGTCTATCATCCGGAAGCGTGGTGGCTTCGGTGGCCGATGGCAGGTGCAGGGAGAAGTAAATGAAGAAGGGCAATCCCACGATATTGGCGCGCGGAACAAAACCCCAGTAGCGGCTGTCGCGGCTGTGATTGCGGTTGTCGCCGAGCACGAAATAAAGACCCGGGGGCACCACCAGTTCGCCGTTCTGGACTTCGCGCCGCATCTGCATCCACCAGTGCGTATCCACTCCGGGGTCGGTGTAGAGCGCGTCGGGAAACTCATCGCGGAAATTGTCCTGATACGTGCCTTCAAAAATGGCGAAGGGCTCATACTGCTTCTGGCCATTGACGTAGACCGCGCCGTTGCGCAGCCGGATACGATCGCCGGGAATGCCCACGACTCGCTTGACGACATGATCCGATGGATCCAGCGGAAAGTGGAAGACGATCACATCGCCGCGCCTCACCTGCTGGTAGGGCAGTATCCAATGCCAGACTCCCGGCGGCCCGTACACAGACTTGTTCACCAGCAGGAAGTCGCCAACCAGCAAAGTTCGCTCCATGGATTCGGAGGGAATGCGAAAGGGCTGCACCACGAAGGTGAGCACAAAGAGTGCGATGACGATGATGGACAGCAGAGAGCGGAAGGTGTCGAGCAGGTTGGGGAAGACGAGATGGGTGTGAACGTGGTGGTCCGCCCTGCGCGCTGCCCCGCGGGCGATCGCAGGCGCAGCAGCAGCGGCTGTGGCAACCCCGGACGGTTCTTCCGTCGACACTCGGAAGAACTCCGCTGGCGGCGGCCGAGTCAAGAACCGTTACCTTCCACCAGCGTTTCCGCCAGACGAGGGGAGCCCTGTTTCCGAAGCTTTTCAAATGCCCGGCGGGCGGCCTCCTGCTCTGCCCTTTTCTTGGTGGTTCCAACGCCGCGCGCCAGTGCCCGAGCCCGGCCGATTCCCTCCGCAACTCTCACTTCCACCAGAAACCGCTTGCGATGATCGGGTCCGCTCTCCGCCCTGAGCACATAGTCCGGCGGCCCGGTCTTCTGCGCCTGCAGCAACTCCTGCAACGCAGTCTTATGGTCGCCCAGGGAAACCCCGCGATCCAGCGCCTGGCGCAGGTCGTTTACGTAGGGGGCGACTACGTGCTCCTTGACAAAGCCTTCGACTGGAGCCAGGCCGCCGTCCAGATACAGCGCGGCGATGATGGCCTCGACACAGTTGGCCAGCAGCGTAGACTTCTTCCGGCCCCCGCCGCGCTCTTCCCCCCGGCCCAGCCGCAGATGACTTCCCAGGTCAAGCGCAGAGGCCACCTGGGCCAAATGACGCCGGCTGACCAGGCTGGCGCGGAGGCGTGTCCACTCCCCTTCATGCAGATCGGGAAAACGACGAAAAAGGATCTCTGCGACCACCAGACCCAAAACCGCGTCTCCCAGAAACTCCAGTTGCTCATTATCTTCTTCGCGCAGCGGATTGGCCCCCTCCGCTTGGCGGCATTCGAAGGTATGCTCATACGCCAACGAACTATGGGTCAGCGCCTTCACCAGCAGTTGCGGCTCGTGGAAGGTGTGACCCAGCGCTGCCTGAAGCGGATTGGAAGCCAGCTCTGCCATCACTTGGTTACCCTTCCTCCTACTGTATTGCATAGGGATAGAGATCGGCGGCCGGCCTGTTGACACTACTGAGGCTTGCCGGCGGGTGGGTGTGGGCCAACCATGGGTTGGGCTGCCGGCGCCTGTGTGTCTGGGGCGGCATCGTCGTCGGCTGGTTCGGTGCGCTCCTGCTGGGGAAGCGCATAAGGCTGCTTTAGACCTTTTTCCGCCGCCAGCCTGGTATCCGGCTGGCCGTCGCGAACGGTAAGTGCCGCACGGTACTCGGTGACCGCCTGGTCACGCTGATCCTGGATATCGTAGATGCGTCCCAGATAGATGTGCGACCAGGCCAGCATGCGAGGATCCTTCGATAGCCGGATCGTCTCCCCGAAGTCGCGTTGGGCGACTGGCACATCGCGCTGCATTATGGCGACCCGGGCCAGGATGAAGTTGGCTCGCGCAGCATCTCCCGACTTATCGGCCACCGACTGTTGCGCCAGAGCGCCCGCGCCGTCGGTGTCGCCTTTCATCAGCTTCATCTCCGCCAGATCGAGTCCTCTCAACTCTCGCGGCGCCCGATGAACCACGTCGGAGGAGCTCTGCCGGTCGAAGGTAATACCCTTCACCCGGCTGAGTTCCGCACTGACATCCATTCCGTAGACCATCTCGCCGATACTTTCCTTGAAGCTCTGGGGCGCCCTCTCAAAAGAGGCGAAGGCGTCATAGAAGTATCCGGTGAGCACATAGCCTTGTGCCATCGCCTGCTGGACGGCGTGACGGCGAACGGCTTCCGCTGCCTCGATCGAAGCATTGTGCTGGTGCGTGGCCGCTTCGAGATCGCTGCGCCGGACGTCGGCGGGGATCTTGTAAATGGCGACGCCGGTATCCATGGTTCGGGCCTCGACGGCGCGAATCATGCACTCGATGACCAGAGCGACTACGTCGCTGCGATAGGTGTAATCGAGGGGCGCATCGCGAACCGTCTTGAGAAAGGGCAAAAACCGCTCCAGGGCCGAGGCGCGAGCGTACAGCAATGGCTCAATCTGGTAATGAAGGTAAGCGTGGCGCACTTCGTGCATGTGGATGGCCCCATTCACGGGCGATGCCACGACTACATAATCGGCTCCGTAAACCCGCGCATTGGTCTGCCCTGGGTCAAGCAAAGGCTCGATCACCACCAGGAAGCGCCTGCCGGCTGAGAGGCCGCCGGGCGTCTTGAGATAAATGCTGGTGTCGACGATCATTTTCGAGAGCGAGTCGTGCAGCTCGGCTAGCTGCTTATCGTATTGGGGGCGAACGCGGACCCAGATCAGATGTAGATCGATGAGCTGGCCAAAGCGGCGCAGCAAAGGCAGAAACTTCTCCACCTGGCTCGCGTCCGGAGGCAAGTCCTCGCCTTCGGCGTTCGGTGCGAGATCAGGGGGCGGCGTGATGTAGAGAGCGAGGGAGATGTACTGCGCCAGATCGATCCCGGAATCGGAAAGGCGATGCTGATCGATGAAGGTGCAAACCTGATCGTGCACATCCCGTGCTTCCGGCGAGGTCTGGAGGGCCTGGTTGATCTCCCCGCGGACCTGCTGGCGCACCGGATCGGAGGAGGCAAGCCCCTGATCGTAGCCGCAGGAATTCAGCGCGGCGGCGATGTCGAAGAGCGCCTCGCTGTTTTGCAGGCTGATGTCGGGACCCGCGGTGTCCAACAAGACCGGCGCTTTCGGGGCGGCAGGCAGGTTACCGGCGGAAGACTGCGAGTCGGAAGCGTCCTGCGCGCGGGCGGCCAACGCGCCCAGCAGCAAAGCAAACGCAGCAAACCAAGCGGCCGCACGGCGCGGGGACAGATGGCGGCGCGGGATAGCGGACTGCTTGGCCTGAGACTGCATAGGTTGGAGGATTCGACCCCCCACCAAGTCTATGATTCTCGCGAGGAAGGGTCAAACTCGTCCGTGCAGCAAGCCAGCGAATTTCAGCGGCACAAAAATGCTGGGAGACGAGGCTTGCTGAGTGACGGAGGGTACCCTGAGAGGGTCTAGCCGCGCACCGCAACTCCGGAGAAAGAGTGGACCACGGTTCCTCGTACCGGCTGTCCGAAGAGACGCGCCGGAGCAAACACACTGAAGGCCAGGTAATCTTCAAGTTGGGCACGCGTCTTGAGGTCCGCGGTTCCGGAGACGATTCTGTAGTCGTACACCCGGCCTTCTCCGTTGACGTAAGCCTGGACTACGACTGGGTTCTCACGATCCCCAACCCCACCGGCGGGTTCGAGCGAAGTGTAAAGAAAACGGGGACTGGAGGCCATGCCGCCGATGGGCTCGTCACGAGCCAGAAGGGGTTCCGGGGACGCAACCATTCCGACGAGCAGCGAAACCGCGCCCAGCAGCACAATGGTGCTGGCGAGGCCGGCCGTGGCCTGCAATACCAGGGGCCGGAAGGTATTTTGCCAGCGAATTCGGCCGCGGGAGAGTTTTTCCTGGGCAGTATTGGTGGATTGCTGCGAGAGGGCAACGCGAAGACGAAGGGCAAGGTTGGGCGGAGCTTTCGCCGGCCCGATGGAACTAACCAGCGATTGCGCATTGCGCCATTCCGCGAACTCAGCCGCACAGTCGGAGCAGACCTCTAGATGCGAGGCAATCTCATGCATGGCCGCGCCAGTCACGGCGCCGTCCAGGTAGCCGGAGAATTGCTGGCGAACATGAGTGCACTGGTTCACTTGGCCTCCTTGGTCCTTAGCGAGAGCGTTTCCATCGGCGCAAAAGCCCCACATGGCCGTTTAGCCGCCGCCTCAGCGTATCCAGCCAACCGGGCCTTCAAGTGCGCGCGACCGCGCATGAGGCGAGACTTGACGGTGCCGAGATTTACCCCGAGGATCTCTGCCATCTCCTCGTAGGAAAAGCCTTCAATATCGCGCAGGACGACGACCGCCTGGAAGGGCTCGGGAACGCTGCGCAATTCCTCCTCAACCCGGGCACGCACCTCTTCGTGGGCAGCCATGTCAAAGGGCGATTCATGGGCATCAACCAGGGTGTCTTTGAGACAGAGAGGGTGGCCGTCGCTGCTTTGGCCGAATTCAGTCTCGATGGTGACTTCCTGGCGCTTGTGGCGGCCCCACCAGCGGCGCTGGTTGCTTGCTTCACGGAGAGCGATGCGGTAGATCCAGGTGCGTAGGCTGGAGTCTCCGTTGAAGCCACCGATGCCGCGGTAAATCTTGATAAAGACGTCCTGGGTCAGGTCGGCTGCGTCCGCCGGGTCAGGAATGGTGCGCGCGATCAGGCTGAAGATAGGCTGGTGATACTTGGCGATCAACCAGGCAAAGGCTTGCTCTGAACCGGTTTTCAGTTCGGACACGATCGCGGCTTCTTCTGAAGGTACGCTAAGGACGCTGGCGATATTTCCCAAGGCAATACCTGCCTGCACGTAAAAGGTGTCCATAACATAACAGGAAGGGGCCACTTGCGTCTCCCGACGGCTCGATCGCCGTGCCAAGCTCTCTTACCTTAGACACCGTGAGAGGAACAAGTGGCTGCGGAAAAACGGACACCGAAGGAGGTTACTGAGGTACCTGGGCCGGGGCTGGCTTCTTCTTTTTGGGCTTGGGATTTTCCGGTCCATCGTTGACCACAATCTTGGCGGGAGCGGCTGGCGGGGCGGGCGCCGCCGGGGCGACGGTGGCGCGGGCGCGAGCAATCTGGGCATCCTGGGCACCGATCGACTGGAGCAACCAAGTGCCAAGTTTGCCCCGGCCGTCTTCGAGACCGGCGCGGGCGTCTTCCAGGCTGCTGGCATCAGAGGAGGGGCCGGCAAGCGCCGCCGTTTCGGTGACGCGAAGCAGCACGTCATAGAGGGCATCGAGATTGCGGAAGACGGCAAAAGATGGGGAGAGTGCAGCCGGAGCATTCCCGGCCGGGGCGTCCGCCTGAGCCATGAGCGACGGCAACGTGGTGGTGAGGTCTCGCTGCATGGAGGCGACGTCCTGCTGGATGGCGGCGCGGGTTTCGGCGGGCGCCTTCCAGTGCGCAATGCTCAGGCCGGCGATGGCCTCCTGGACGTTTCCTAGTGCCGGACGCAAGCTCGTCATCTGAAATCCTGCCGGCGCGGGCGCTACTGCGGGAACCGTGGGTGCGCCTGGGGCTTGGACAGCTTGCGCACAGACGGGCCAGCCGGTGCCGACTAACGCCAGAACCAGAAGTGTCATGCGTACGGCGTTTACGGATGGGAGCACTCCCTCGCCCGATACGAACTGTGAGGGAGTGGTTGCCACGTGGGGAGAGTTTGACGGATTAGGCATGCTCCAGCAGAATAAAGGAAGTCCTGCCTTTGTGGGCCTGTGGCGCAGCTGGGAGCGCGCTTCCATGGCATGGAAGAGGTCACCGGTTCGATCCCGGTCAGGTCCACCAATCAATTCAACAACCTAGACAGGCCAAAGGTTCCGAGGCCGGCCGCTTGTGTCATCGTTTTTGTCATAATCCACCGTTCTGGTGCTGTGCTTGCGTCGCCGTCGCTGAGCACTTTGCTTCATTTCAACAAGCGACCAGAAGCCTCTACGTGGCTTTCTGGATCGTGCAGGGGTAATTTGCCCGGTGTTCCGTCCACGCGTGGCCAAAGGGTTGACGTCTGGTTAGGTTTGCCTACTTGCGGCTATAAAGGAGCTCGCGTATCGCTTGCCTCCGAGCCTCGTTCGCTTCCGTCACGGTCTTGCGTTCGTCTGCGTCCATGCGTTGCTTGACTACGGGGTCAGTTGCCTCGGGGGCGCTGCACTCCGGGCAGCGGTTAGCGAAACCCGGTTTATCCGGCTTTAGCTCAAACTCTTCTTCGCAGACGATGCAGACTTTGATGGGAAACGTCATACATTCTCCATCGTAATATTACGCTGTCAAGCGACGCGATTCCAGTGCGCGCCGCACCCAGCCCGTACTTAAGTTATTCATCTCGACCGCAGTTTTTTAGACGACTCCCTACGGTTCTACATGGAAGAGATTATGCTGCGCAACGCTGCGCGGAAATGGGCAGGTAAACCTTTACTGTCGACACCCAAAAGCAGCTTATTTTCTGATCCGCACACCTCTGCCGCGCAATCTCCCTATCAAGGCGACGCAACCATCGAGCTTGGTGTGGAAAAGCTTTACCGTTTCATCCGGCTTTGGTAGGATTGCGGCAAATCCTGTAAAGACTACGCAGGCTGAAGCAGTTCCAGCCCGCTTGCCATAACGATGACAAATTCTCCGCGACGTGCTCGGTCAACCAAGAAAAAGAAAACACTGGACATACGCGATGTCGCACGTCGTGCCAAGGTTTCCATTGCCACTGTTTCCCGCACTATAAATCGAGTCCCGTCGGTCAACAAAAAACTTGCCAAGCGAGTCTTGGCCGCCATCGCGGATTTGAATTATTACCCCAACACGCAAGCGCGTACATTGGTTTCCGGTAAAAGCAAAATCTTTGGGCTTCTGATTTCCGAGATTACCAATCCGTTCTTTCCTGAATTGATCCAGGGATTTGAAGACATAGCGATCGAGAACGGCTATGACATCATGGTCAGCTCCACCAACTACGACGTCACTCGAATGCGAACGTGCGTCCGCCGCCTGCTCGAGCGGAGTGTTGAAGGGGTCGCCGTAATGACCTTTGGCATCGAGGCTCCCCTGCTGGATGAATTAGCTTCGAGAAATATCCCGATGGTCTTTATCGACGCCGGCATCCCGAATCCGCTGGTCAGCACACTGACGGTGGATTACAAAAGAGGTATTCGGGAAGGGGTCCAGCACCTGGCAGCGCTGACGCACCGGCAGATTGCGTTCGTAAGTGGCCCATTACAGCAGCTGTCATGCCAACTCAGGAAAGCTGCCTTTCTCTCCTCACTCGAGGAAGTTGGAATTATCCCCGACCCGCTGCTGCTGCTCGAAGGAGATCACACTCTCGAAGGCGGTATTCGGGCGACGGAACATCTCCTCAAGGGAAAGAACCTCCCCACCGCCGTAATGTGCTCAAACGACATGACGGCCATTGGAGTGTTGCGGACATTCATACGAGCCGGAGTGCGTGTACCTGAGGACGTGTCCGTGATTGGCTTTGACGATATTCACTTAGCTGAGTTCGTTCATCCTCCTCTCACCACTGTTAATATGTCGCGCGTGGCGATTGCTCGAGCGGCCTTTGAGGCTCTGCGCGCACATGTCGAGGACCTGCCTCTATCGGCCAAGCAAAAAACGACGGTAATTCCCACCCTTCTCACAATCCGTCAATCCACGGGATTTCCGCGTGGTACCGCGGCGCATGCCAATTCCCGCACTGAACCCAGCCCCAAAAAACGGTCGCCTGCCGCGCAAATCCGGCCTACCCGCAGTGCCAAAAAGCCCCCCTTTGTGGCTGGTGATTAGCCGGGAGCGCGCTTTCGTCCACGGCAAAAATGACTGCTCTCCGCTCTCACGGCAGCGGTGCTCTTTCCCGCTTGAGGAGACGTCACCGTGACCCTGGCATCCAAATTGAGCCTGCGAGCGTACTGAATCAGCTTCGTAATGCTGATCTTGGAAATTTTTCCCTTGAGAAGGTTGCTCACGTCTGGCTGATGCGCTTTCAGCGTATTTGCGAGGGAGGCTTGGCTGAACCCATGCTCCTCAATATGCTGTATCAGCGCCTGCCAGATGTCCGCCTTGATCTTTGCCTCCAGTTGCTCCGCCGGGGAAAAGCCAAGATCGTCGAAAACATCCCCCTGGGTCACGTGAGCCGGCTTATTTTCTCGGCTTGCGCTTTTCATATCGCTCCTCCAAAATCCGTTGCTTCACTTGCGAGAGCCGACTCCTGGCCGTGTTCAGGTCTTTGCGCTCCGTCGAAGAACATTTCCAAGAAAGGTCCGCGGAACTGCAGATCCCTCGGCTTCCCCGGATTTCCTGTCGAGCTTGGTGTGATCAGCGAACTTCATGCGGCTTTCCTCAACGAAAGCCGCACACGTGGCCGTCTCTGGTGCCGCGCAGTAGGAAATCCGGGGTGCGCTCGGGATGACAAAGGGGAGGGCGGCGCTTCCATAGAGAGCGGTTGCTAGACAGAAGGCGTTTTTCATCTCCTTGGGTGGGCCGCAGGCCCATGACCACTCTATCCTGGCCGTGTCCTTTTCAAAGCATTCGGCGCTGGCAAAGTGACAGGTTAACGTTTGGAGGCGCCCTCAGCCGGAGATCCGGCAATCAAAAATTGAAATGAGACTGGAGCAGTCTTGCAATGCCTATTAGTGTGACCCGTCATCCTCGGTAAAGCCAGCGGGTAAGGTCAAGATTACGTTGAAAGTAGGACCCGGGCGGCGCTCCCGTTGCGTTGCAGACAAACAGCGGAATATTCAATTCATGGATTGACCCGTGGCTGCGGTAAGTGCTCGGCAATTCGCCGCTCGCTTGCTCCAACGTCCCGAAAACGGTTTTCTGATCACCGAACACGCAGAGATCTCCGATGCGAGAACCGTACAGATTGAATTTTGCTACCGCCTCTTCCCGGGTAAGTACGGATTCGACCCCGACAAGTTTCCGGAGCGCTTCAAAAACCTTCTTCCTGTCTTCAGGACGATTCAGATAAATCCAGGC
>Ga0302325_10035034_pt1 | contig 10264 bp, 7 predicted proteins | sample Palsa_T0_2_FD_201948 | JGI IMG/M metagenome (GOLD analysis project Ga0302325, IMG submission 201948) | Peat permafrost microbial communities from Stordalen Mire near Abisko, Sweden - Palsa_T0_2 | ecosystem: Environmental > Terrestrial > Soil > Palsa > Peat permafrost | place: Sweden: Abisko...
CACGCTGAATCTGGAGCCGGGCCAGAGCGTCCTGGTGCCGCTCACCGACGGCAAGAAGAGCGTGGTAGCGAAGGTGGAAGCGCAGCAGCGCGAAGAGATCAGAACGGCCGCCGGCGTGTTCAAGACTATCCGCTACGAGGCTTACGTCTTCAATAACGTGCTCTTTCGCCGTCCGGCCCACTTGTACGTCTGGCTTACCGACGACGCGCGCCGTCTCCCGGTGCAAATTCGCGTGCGCATGCAAGTGACTATTGGGACGATTACGCTGCAGTTGGAAAAGCACGAATAGGTGGGACATGTTTCAGCTCAATGCAGCACAGTTTTCCCGCATCCGGGCATCTGCGTTAATAGTGGGGCGGACGCCCACGTCCGCGGCCGACCCCCTGGTCGGCCTTTTCGAGCTCGCAAGAGCTTGCGTGACCAGCAATGGCGTTACGACGGGTCCCGCGCTGACCAAGGGGCTCGCCCAAGGGTTCGCCCCACCCGAGTTCCGCAATATTCATCCTTGGGAAGACTATGGGGCATTGTGCTTCAGCTTGTCCAAGCGAGCGAAGCTCGCCGCTTAGTCTTAGTCACGACGGTCCCCGCCCGACCCCTGTTCGGCCTTCTCGCTTCCTCGACAAAAGAGCGGGACGTGGGCGTCCCGCGCGGACCAGGGGGTCCGCCCGGGGGTCCGCCCCACATTCTCTGCAACAAATCGGCGGACCTGTGCGTATTGGCTGTTAATCGAGGTTTGCATGAATTTGTGGAAAGACGTCCGCTACGGCGCCCGCATGCTGGTGAAGTCGCCGGCATTCACGGCCGCCGCGATTATCACCTTGGCACTCGGAATCGGCGCAACTACTGCCACCTTCAGTTGCGCTGACGCTTTACTTTGGAAGCCTATACCCCTGCCGGGTCTGGACAGCCTGGTGATGATCGGCCAGCGCGGCGACGATCCCAACGACTTCAACAGCGCGACCCCAGCCGACATCGACGATTTGCGCCAACAAAGCGGCACACTGGGCGCCCTGGCGAGTTGGCAGCAAGGGCTGGCCAACATCGTGGGCAGCGGTGGAGAGCCGGATCGCGCATCGCAGGCCCTGGTCACCGCGAATTTCTTCGAGGTCATCGGCGTCCAGCCGGCGCGCGGGCGGGCCTTCCAGGCGGGCGAAGATCAGCCCGGCCACGAGCGGGAAGTGATTCTCAGCGATGCCCTGTGGCATAACCGCTTCGGCGCCGACCCGGGGGTGGTGGGAAAAGACATCCGGTTGGACGATCAGAACTACCGGGTGATCGGCGTCATGCCGCCCAAATATGCCTTCCCTCTTGGCATCGACCTCTGGACTCCCCTCGCGCTCACCCCCGAAAAGCGAACGTCGCGAAAGTTGCAGCTGTTAGAGAGCATGGCGCACGTGAAGCCCGGCAGCACCGTCGCGCAGGCTGTTTCGGAGGTCGAGGGGATCTCCGGGCGTCTGCGTTCCACTTATCCCGATACGAATAAGAACCGCCATTTTGCGGTGTGGCCCTCGCACCGCTACCTGGTGGACCAGGAGACTAACAATTACCTGATCCTGCTGCTCTGCTCGGTCTCGTTCGTGCTGCTGATTGCCTGCGCCAACGTCGCCAATCTGCAATTTGCGCGCGCCACGGGCAGGCTGCGCGAGGTTGCGGTGCGCACCGCGTTGGGCGCCGGCCGCGCCCGCATTATCACCCAACTGGTGACAGAGAGCGTCCTGCTGGCGCTGGTGGGCGGAGTATTGGGTCTGGTGGTAGCGTATTGGAGTCTGAATCTGATTCGCGGCGGCATGCCGCCGGAGATCATGCGCTACATCGTTGGGTGGCAGGACATGCACCTCGACACCCGGGCGCTGGCCTTCACGATGACGGCGGCACTAACCAGCGGCATTCTGGCCGGATTGGCGCCGGCCTGGCAGAACTCGCGCCCCAATCTGACCGACGCTTTGCGCGAAGGCGGGCGCAGCTCTTCCGGGTCGCGGCAACGCCACCTCCTGCGCAATATTTTGGTGGGCGGGGAAATCGCACTGGCAGTGGTGCTGCTAGTGGGCGCCAGCCTGATGGTCCGGGGATTCCATAGAATTCTGGCTTCGGGAGAGCGGCTGGAGCCGTCCACCTTGCTAACGCTTCGTCTGGGGCTTACCGAGAGCAAATATAAGGAACCCCACCAGATCGCGGGCTTCTATCACGATGCGCTAACCCGAATCAATGCGCTGCCGGGAGTCCGTTCGGCAGCGGCAGTGACGGCGATGCCCTATAGCGATCACTCCCACTGGCATCAATTCACCATCGAAGGGCAACCGGCGGATCGAGACAACCAGCTGTGGGCGATGTATCAGGTCTCCAGCCCGGAGTACTTCCCCATGGCGCGCGTGCCGTTACGCCAAGGCCGCTTCCTGAGTAATATCGACGGGCCGGATTCGCGAGCCGTCGTGCTGGTAAGCGAAGCTGTGGTGCAGAAGTACTGGCACGGCAAATCGCCGCTGGGGCAGAAAATCACGATTGTGGATTCCAAACGGCCGCCGCTGACGGTGGTGGGAGTGGTGGGCGACATGGTGCACAATCCGTATGACCGCGAACCGCAGCGCGCCTTGTACGTTCCGTATCAGCAGGAGCCGAACCTTTGGATGGACATCGGTATCCGCACGGCTGGCAATCCGCTGCTGGTGGCGTCGAGCGTCGCCGCCGCAATCCGCGCCATCGATCCCGAACAGCCGGTCACCGACATGCAGAGCATGGAAAGGGCGATTCACGATCGCAGTATCGGCCTGCAGTATGTGGAGATCTTCATGGCGGTTTTCGGCGTACTGGCGCTGGTGCTTTCGGCGGTGGGTGTGTACGGCGTGATGGCCTATATGGTCTCCGAGCAGACGCACGATATCGGCCTGCGGATGGCGCTGGGCGCGCCGCGAATTCTGGTATTGCGGGCGATCTTCAGGCGCGGCATGGTGACCGCGCTGGCGGGCTTGGCAGTGGGGCTGCCGATCGGGTACTGGCTGGCTTTGGTGACGCAGTCGCTCATCTATGGGGTGACCGCCAAGGACCCCGTCACGTTTATCGGAATTCCTTTGCTGCTGTTGGCGGCTACGGCGGTGGCGATCCTGGTGCCGGCCCGGCGTGCAATGAGCATCGATCCGATCATCGCGCTGAGATATGAGTAAGCGTGGCAAGCCGGCAAGAGTGCCGGCGCTGCAGACACGAGCGCCACGTCTTAATGGTGGAACTGCGCGGCTGCCGCGGTCGACCGGAAGCCGGGCTGGGCTGCGAACCAGTCGAGGTGGCGGCGGATATCGCGGACCAGCATGTCGGCCAGGTCGCAGGTGAAGCCGTTGCGCACCACCACGCGCTGCACTACCAGATCCTGACGATTGGCAGGCATGCGATAGGCCGGAACCTGCCAACCGCGATCGCGAAGACGGTCGGCGAGATCGTAGAGCGACCAATGCGTTTGCTGCTTGAGCCGCCATGCGAAAACCGGCAGGTCGGTGCCTTGGCTCATCAACTCGAACGGGCCGATCTCGGCGATCTGCTTGGCTAAGTGGACGGCCACCTGCTGGCACGCCTGGTGCACGGCGCGATAGCCCGACTTGCCCAAACGAATCAGGTTGTAATACTGAGCCACCACCTGGCTTGCCGGACGGGAGAAGTTGATTGCCAGCGTGGGCATGGAGCCGCCGAGGTAGTCGACGTTGAAGATGAGATCGGGGTGCAGATCGGAGGCTTGCCGCCAGATCACCCAGCCGACGCCGGGAAAAACGAGGCCGTATTTGTGGCCCGAAGTGTTGATGGATTTCACGCGCGGCAGGCGAAAATCCCAGACGATGCCGGGCTGCAAAAAGGGAGCGACGAACGCGCCGCTGGCGCCATCCACGTGAATGGGAATGTCGAGCCCCGTCTTTTCCTGCAAGCGATCGAGCGCGGCGCTGAGCGCCTCCACATCCTCGTAATCGCCGGTAAATGTGCTGCCCAGAACGGAGATCACGCCAATGGTATTTTCATCGCACATGGCGGCGGCGCGCTCCGGGTCGGTCACCACGTCGTCCCCTTCGAGGGGGACCAGTCTTTCCTCGATATCCCAATAGCGCACGAATTTATGCCAGCAGACCTGCGTATTGCTGCCCATGACGATGTTGGGGCGGTCGATGGATTTGCCGGCCTTGCGCCGCTGCTCGCGCCAGCGCCACTTGAGCGCCAGGCCGCCGAGCATGGAGGCTTCGCTCGATCCGATGGTGGAAGTGCCGATGGTGTTCTCGGGGTCGGGCGAGTTCCACAATTGCGCCAGCATATGGACGCAGCGCAGTTCGAGCTCCGCCGTCTGCGGATACTCGTCCTTGTCGACCATGTTTTTGTCGAAAGTCTCGGACATCAGCTTCTGCGCTTCCGGCTCCATCCAGGTACCGCAAAAAGTGGCCAGGTTGAAGCGCGAGCTTCCGTCCATGATGAGTTCGTCGTGAATGAGGTGATAGGCCGTGCTGGGCGGCATCTCTTGTTCGGGGACGGCATGACGGGGAGCGGGTCCGAGGAGCCATTGGCGGGCGTACATGGGGCGCATGACGCCGAGGTTACGATGCTTGGGATTTTGATCGTCCATGATCGGTACGACTGTAGCATCCCGGACGCGGGCGCGAGAAGTCCGATTTAGATGGCGCGGAGGCCGCGGCGGACGAGGTCGGTGGTGATTCCGTAGACCATGTGAGAGGCCCACGCCGATGCATGAACGGAAGGGGGATATGACGTTGGCGCCTTGGAAAGACGGAGGCCGGGGACGGCGATTTCATCGGCGAGGAACCAGAGCACCGATCCAAATAACGTGCCGAAGCCTAGCCCGGGCGCTTTCGACGCTTCGGCGAGCGCACCATACAACGCGCCGGCGGCGGCGCCAAAGGCATAATGCACTGCGTTCCCGGCGGGATCTTTCTCGTCTTTGCTAAGGTCGCGATCGAGAACCTGATGGGCAACAGCGTCGGCGACTTTGACGGTGGCGGGTTCGTCGTCGGCTGGCTGGCTCTGCTCGGGCTGAGGTTTAACTTTGGCCAGTACGGCCTGAAATTGATTCATGGCGAAGGACGCGACCAGACCGCCGACAGCTCCGGCCAGTGCTCCTTTGGCGATGTCGGTGGCGATTTTAGACGACATGGGCCCTCCCTTTACAGCGTTTGCTGTGTGAGTTTGCGCCCGGCAATTTCGTCGTCCCAATAGGCTTGGCCGCGCTCGTAGCCGCGCCGGAACGCTTCGGTGTCCCAAACCTCCGGATGCCACCATTTCAGACAGTCGTTCACCTCGTCCACGGTCTTTCCCTGGCATTCGCGGTGCAGCGCCGCTTCAAACCCCGCGCGATACACATCCTGATCCTGTTCGAAATTGCGGCCCAGTGAGCGATAGTGCTCAGCCTGCGCGTCGCGTAATCCCAGCCACCAATCCTTGCGCGCGGCGTCGATGCTTTGCGCGCCTGCTTCTGCGAGCAGTTTGTGCGCGCGCTCTTCCTCGTCGTTGTCCTTGGCGAGGACAATTACTACCGACTTTTTCTGCCGCAAGGCGTCTTCGTAGAAAAAGATGTCATCCGCCGGCACACCTTCGGTGGTCGCCTCGTCGGCCTTCTTCCCGAGGACTGCCCCGGTAACGCCTCCGCCCACACCGAACAATGCCGCCGCGGCAACACCGACGGCGAGTATCGGTCCGACCCCGGGGATGAGTGCGGTAGCGGCGACTCCCAGTTCGAAGCCCGCACTCATCCCTATTGCTGCGCCAAGCACGCCGCCAATCGCTCCACCGACGCCCGGCTCTTCGGTCTGTGACGTCGCAATGGAATGGATGGATTCCTCCGGTGAGTTCGGATACAAGAGGTTGACCTGGTCCTGCGCGAACCCGGCGCGCCGCAATTCGATGGCGGCGTCTCGCGCGGAACCGGCGTTGCGGAAAACTCCAGCGACGGTTTTCATGCGCACAACATGTTCACGCCAGTATCCCATGTCCCTAGGATCACGGTTGTTAGAATGGCGACAGGTGGGAAAGCGAGCCAGACGTTCCGGCCGGATTGCTCCCGTACCGGCGGAAGTTGCTGCGGCGACTCCAGTTAGCAGCCGAAATCGACGGATGGAATGGTTTGTCTACGCGGCGCTGCTGGTGACGACGTGCGCGGTCTACAGTCAGGTTCGCCACTTCGACTTCGTCAATTTCGACGATCCTGAGTACATCGTCGGCAATAATCACGTGCGCGCCGGGCTGACTTGGGCGGGAATCAAATGGGCCTTTACGTCCACGGCCGCCGCCAACTGGTTCCCGCTGACGTGGATTTCTAACATGGCCGGATATCAGATTTTCGGGGCCGATAGCGGCTGGCATCATCTGGTCAACGTACTGTTTCATGCACTCGCTAGCGTGCTGCTGCTGGCAGCGCTACGGCGGATGACGGGGGCTCTTTGGCCGAGCGCCTTCGCGGCCTTAGTTTTCGCGCTGCATCCGCTGCACGTGGAGTCGGTCGCATGGGTGGCGGAGAGGAAGGATGTGCTCTGTGCGTTTTTCTGGTGCCTGACCATGTGGTGCTATGCGCGCTATGTGGAGCGGCCTTCGAAGTGGGCATACGCGTGGGTGGTGCTGGCATTTTGCGGCGGCCTGATGTCGAAATCGATGATCGTGACGCTGCCGGCCGTGCTGCTATTGCTGGATTTCTGGCCGCTGCGGCGCCCTTGGACGCGGGCACTGCTGTGGGAGAAGGCGCCGCTCCTGGTGTTGGCCGGCGGTGTCGGGGTGTTGACACTGGTGTCGCAACAGCAGGGGCATGCCGTGCGGTCGTTGACCGCGCTGCCGCTCGGAGTCCGCGTGGCGAACGCCGCGTGGACGTATGTGGCGTACATCGGTCGTATGTTCTGGCCGGCGAGATTGGCGGTTTATTATCCTTATTCGCATGAGTTGGCCGCCGGACGATTGTTGTTGGCTGGCATCGTGCTGGCGGGCGTCACTTATTGCGCAGCGCGCTGGCGGCGGGAATATCCTTATGTCGCGGTGGGATGGTTCTGGTATCTCGGGTCTTTGCTGCCGGTGATCGGGTTGATTCAGGTGGGCGGACAGGCGTCGGCGGACCGGTACACTTACCTGCCGTCAATTGGACTTACGATCATCTTAGCGTGGGGAGCGGTCGACTTAGTTAACAGACATCCGCCGGCGCGAAAAGCGTTAATGGGGGCGGCCGCGGTGGTGGTCTGCGTGTGCCTCGTGATGACAGTTGTCCAGACGTCTTATTGGGCTAATAGTGGATCGCTCTTTCAGCACGCCGCCGATGTGACCAATGACAATTACATCGCCGATAACAACCTGGCGGATTACTACTTGACGCAGATGCGGACCCAGGACGCCCGCGCGCCCGTGCTGGAAGCACTGCGACTGAATCCGTATTATCCCGAGGCGCACGTCAACCTGGCGACCATCCTGCGGCGCACCGGGCAGATGGGCGAGTCGGAGCATCAGTATCGGGAAGCGATTCAGCTTCAGCCGATTAATCCCAGCGCGTATGCCGGGTTAGGCGCGCTTCTGCTGCAGGAAGGTCGCGCGGGTGAAGCGGCGGGCGAGTTCGCGCAGGCGGTGCAGTTACAGCCGGAGGATGCCGATGCCCATTACAATCTGGGCCGCGTGTTGGCGGCTGTGGGGCGATTCGATCAGGGTGTGGCGGAACTGAAGGAGGCTATCCGGTTGCGGCCGGACTACGCGGATGCGTATCACAGCATTGGTGTCGCGCTGGCGGGCCGTGGACGGCTGAACGAAGCGATCGAGGAGTTTCAGGCGGAGGCGCGTCTCAAGCCGGGTGACGCCGGCGTTCGCAATACCCTGGGAATGCTGCTGGCGGGCGCGGGGCGGCTGGACGAAGCGATCGTCGAATATGCCGAAGCGTTGCGCATTCAGCCGAACTTCGAGGCGGCACGTAGAGGCCTGGAGGCGGCCAAGGCGAAGAGGGATGCGGCGCGGTAGAGAGGCACTGGCCAGCGGGGCAAGCTAAAGCATACCCCACGTGGGACATGCTTCAGCGGGGATCTACCCTGCGGGCAGTCTCTAGCGGCAGTAACCACTACGAGGGGAAGCAAACGCCACGCGTTGTCGACAAACGGCCCGAAGTCAATAGCTTGGATGACATCTTGGGACGGGTGGTTACTGGAGAGATTGTTGCAAACGAGCGAAACTTTACTGCGCGCCGCGCCGCCAGAGGACCACTGGCCCCAGCAATCCCGAGGGTAACAAGGGCGAGTTAGCCTGATAAAACTGCTGCGTGGTGAGCGTGAATTTATTGGTGACACCGGTCTGCTCGTCGCCGATCAGCCGGTTTACCCACAAGTTAGCAACGCGAATGTCAAGCGTGTTGGCGCCGGGCTTGAGCGCGCCCGTGACATCGACCCGGAACGGCGGTCTCCACGCGATTCCAACAGGTTTGCCGTTGACCGACACCTCGGCAACGTTCTTCACATCGCCTAAGTCGAGGAACACACCAGAGCCTTTCTGGAACCACTCGGCGGGCGCCTGGATGGAGTTGGTGTAGGTGCCCGAGCCGCTGAAATAGCGCACGCCTGGGTCGGCGCTTTGGTGCCAGGAGGAGAGCGCCGTGAGCGTAATAGACTCCGGCGCGCCGCGGCCAGCCTGAAACTTCACGGTCCATGGACCATCGACGGTGGTGACACTCTTTTCTGCCGGTTCCGTCACCGTGCGCGAGGGAGCTTTGCCCGGGCGGAAGACCACGAACACGGCGTCCCACGCGTTGAGTTGCAGCGGCACGACGATGCGATCGCCTTCGGTCCGGTAGGTGACCGGCTGGCGGATTCCGCTGTCGGCTAGCCACAATTCGGGGACCATGCCCTTCACGCGGAACGAAGCTTCGACCGTCTCGGTGCGATTGTTGCGATGGTCCACCCAGAGATCTCGGCCGAGGGCAAACCGCGGTGCACAAACAGCAGGGTAGTGTCCGATTAAGGCTTGGTGTACTCGAAATCGGGCGGTGTCTTCAGCGCCGCCTCCGTCTCTGCCAATACCGGGCCGCCGTACACCATGCCCTTTCCGTAGGCGTGCTGGACACCGCCGGTTCCCCAAAGCTGATTGGCAATAGCTCGAAATTCGTCGGCGCTATCGCTCAGGCTGGGCGTATCGACGGGTTTCGGACCGGCGACCACAGCGCCGTCCGCCACGAGTTGCTTTATTTTGCGCAACACCGGGAGCGACATGTACTGGCTGTAGGGATCGAGCGCCAGTACGCGATAGCGCATGTGACTGGGGGTGACGATTTCGCCGTTAGATATGGCGGTTCGATGGATCAACGCGTCGGCATTGACGTAATCGAAGTTATATCCGGCGGGAACCTCGGGCGATTTGACGGCGAACTCGGCGGTGATGTTCGACCCTTCGCCGTAAAAGTAGAGCACGTCGGCGACGAAGCGTCCCTGCTGAAGCATATAGGAACTGCGGGCGAGGTAAGTCACCCACGGCTTAGCCATGTCCGACCACGTCTCGTTGCGGGTGAACCACTGACCGTAGGGGCCCAGGCCCAGCCCTGGCGCCTTATCGACCAACGGCTGGTGCACCGACGTGTGGATCACGAAGCGGTTGAGGCCCATGGCCAGCTCTTTATCGGCGGTCGGCTTCAGCGTTTCCGGGCACCAGGCCCACGGTCCCAGCCGCGCGGTGAGCGATTCCGCGGCCACCAGATTCTGGCCGTATATATGGGCCACCGACGCCGATTCGCGAATGTCGGCGTTGTAGTTGTACTGCTCGCGATCCTGGCCCGGCAGCTGTGTCCACATGGCGCTCATGGGAATGTCGGCCCCGCGTTTGACCTCCATGCCGTCGCCGATAAACGCCCGGCCCGATTCATGGGACTCGCTGTAGCGGCCCATGCCGCGGGCGTGGAGGAGGTCGCCGAGCTGGTCGTAATGGTTTTCGGCGGTGAGCCGGAAATCCCAGAGGAAGTGATCGCTCGCTTGCGCGCTCTCCACGATCCGGCCGGTGAGCACCGGCATCCACGGGCGCGGATCGTAGCCGCGGCGCTTGGTAAAGTCGGCGATCATGTCATCCGTCCAATTTTGAACGCCCGCTTCCCAACTATCGGTGACGACGTACTGGAGACCTCGCTTTCCCATGAGCGGGCCGACTGTCTCCTGGTACATGTCGAGGTAGTGATTCATGTACGCCTTCACGTCGGCGCGGTTGAGCTTGTCGACTTCGAGCCCAGTGGCTTCCGGCGAGGCGGGCGAATTGTGAGCGCCGGTCAGCGAGTAGCCCATGCGAAGCGCGA
>Ga0302325_10035035_pt1 | contig 10264 bp, 10 predicted proteins | sample Palsa_T0_2_FD_201948 | JGI IMG/M metagenome (GOLD analysis project Ga0302325, IMG submission 201948) | Peat permafrost microbial communities from Stordalen Mire near Abisko, Sweden - Palsa_T0_2 | ecosystem: Environmental > Terrestrial > Soil > Palsa > Peat permafrost | place: Sweden: Abisko...
TCCTGCGCCTTTTTCAGAGCGGCGTCGAGGGTGATGCCTTTTTCCATCTCGCTCAGGATTACGTTGGTGGTGGAATTCAGGATGCCGTGGAAACCTTGCAGGTGGATGGCGGGGAGTTGATCGAACAAAGAAAAAATCGGGACGCCATCCATCACGGTGGATTCGAAGAGGAATTTCTTCCCGCGGGCTGCGGCGAGGTCGCGGAGTTCGCGATAGGCGTGGACGATGGGGCCTTTGTTGGTGGTGATGGCGTGGGCTCCGTGCTCGAGGGCGGCGCGGATGTGGTCGACGGCGGGCTGTCCGGTTTCGACGTTGAGGGAAGTGGCTTCGAAGACGACGTCGGCGCGGGCGGCGGTGAGCCATTCGTTAAGGTTGTTAACAAGTGGGGTCGGAACACTTATCTTTGGGCGCTCGATAGCAGAGCTTAAGGCCATCCATGGCGCGGGATCCAATCCATTCTCGTCAGCAATCCATCCCAGGCCGCGAGACGAGATGCCCGTGACGCGAAAGTTGATGCCATGACGATTCCGCAGTTCCTGTCGGCGGTCTTCGAGGAGGCGGACTAGGGCGCGGTTGACGTTGCCGAAACCGAGGAAGCAGAGGTTGTGGGTTTGAATCGCGGTTCCTCACGGGGGCTGAAGCCCGTTTCGTTAGTGGCCGCTAACGCGGCGCTGAAGCGCCGCTCTTCCACGGCGGTGTACATGCCTGCCTCGCAGCAATCCGGTGGGCACTGTCGGCGTTGGCGGACAGAGCCTGCCCTGAGCCTGCCGAAGGGAGTGTCCGCCCTACACAAACCCTATCCCATCACGGTGGTGTGCTCGGGTTTGATTTTGTAGAGCACGCGGACTTCGCCGGGTTGGCCGTAGGGATACTTGTCGACGCCGAGATATTTTTTGGCCAGCTTGTCGATCTGGGCAGCGGCGCCGTCTTCGGTGATCTCGACTACGCGGCCGCGGATCTCCATAAAGCGGTAGGGATTTTCGGGGTCGATCAGGGCCAGCGAGACGCGGGGATCGCGGCGCACGTTGCGGTCTTTCTGGCGTCCCCTGGCGGAGTTGAAGAGGACGTGCTCGCCGTCGAAGTCGACCCAGACGGGAGTGACTTGGGGGCGGCCGTCGGGCATGAGCGTGCCCAGGCTGGCGAAGGCGCGCTTGGAAAATAAATCGCGATACTTTTCCGGGATCACTGCGGACATAAAGACCCTCCAGAAGTTGAACTCAAGCAATTATAGTAGACTTCAAAATTCTTTAGCGGAGGAATGGCACGGCATGATGAATCAACGAGGTGAGAGCAGAAATTTGTTGCGGCGGCCTTTGATGCCAGCCGCGATCTGGGTTTTAGTGGCGATGTTGCTCGCGCTGGCGCTGGCCGCGGCGGCCGCGGGGCAGAGCGCGGAAAAATATCCGCCGACGATTGTGTTTATGACGGATTTTGGCGTGGTGGACGATTCCGTGGCGCTGTGCCGCGGCGTGATGTATTCGATCATGCCGGAGGTGCGGATCGTCGACTTGACGCACCAGGTCACGCCGTTCTCGATTGCCGACGGGGCGCGCTTTCTGTTTGGAACCACCCCATATTTTCCGGCGGGGACGGTTTTTGTGGTGGTGATCGACCCTACGGTGGGAAGCGCGCGCAAGGCGATCATCGCGAAGTCGCAGCGCGGGCAATATTTTGTGCTGCCCGACAACGGGTTGCTCACGCTGGTGGAGCGGCGCGACGGGATTGCGGGAGTGCACGAGATTACGAATCCGGAGTGGATGATTGGGGCGAAGCTTTCGTCGACTTTTCATGGGCGCGATATTTTTTCTCCGGCTGGCGCGCACGTGGCGCGGGGCGACGATTGGACGCAGGCGGGGCCGGAGATTCCGGTGAAGGATTTGGTGCGCCTCGACTTAAAAGCAGCGAAGTTTGAAGGCGGCACTTTGATTGGAGAAGTGATTGCGACAGATGGTCCATTTGGAAATCTGGTGACGAATGTGAGCGCCGAAGATTTTCTCAAGCTGGGCTACGAGCGCGGGCAGGAAGTGCCGGTGAAGGTCAGCGGCAAGTTGATGAAGATCAAGTTTGTGCGTACGTTTAGCGACGTGGGGCTGAAGCAGCCGCTGCTGTATATCGATTCGCGCGGGCGGCTGAGTCTGGCGGTGAACCAGAGCAGCTTTGCGGCAGTTTATAAGATTGAGCCGCCGGTGGAGTTGGTGATTGCGCCGAAGGGAAAGTGAGAAGCGGCTTTTGGGTGGCGCAGCGCTTTCAGCGCTGCGGTTTAGGAGCTAGCTACGAGGCTTCAGCCGCTGAGGCACCTCAGTGGCTAAAGCCACGATTCTTTAGTGAAATCTGAATCGCAGCGCTGAAAGCGCTGCGCCACCCAAAAGCAAACCCACCGGCTCCTCTCCTCACGTATTGGTCCCTACCTCTTCTGCTATCTGCGGCAGGACTGCGCGGAGCAGTCCCTCGAATGTGGTTTTCACGCGTTCGCCGGTTTCCATTACTTCGGCGTGGGATAGCGGTTGGTCGAGAATTCCGGCAGCCATGTTGGTGACGCAGGAAATCGCGAGCACTTTGATTCCCATGTGGCGCGCGGCGATTACTTCGGCGACGGTTGACATGCCTACCAGGTCCGCGCCGATGCGGCGCAAGTATTCAATCTCTGCCGGAGTTTCGTAGCTGGGGCCGAGCAGCCCGGCGTAGACGCCTTCATGCAGCGTCATGCCTTGCTTCGAGGCTTCTGTGCGGGCTATTTCTCGATAGGTTTTGGCGTAGGCATGCGTCATGTCAGGAAAGCGCACTCCGAAACGGTCGTCGTTGGGGCCGACCAGGGGATTCGCTCCCTGCAGATTGATGTGGTCGCGAATCAGCACCAGCGCGCCTTGCGAATAGCTGAGATTAATTCCTCCAGCGGCGTTGGTGAGTATTACGGCGCGAATCCCCATGCGGCCAAACACGCGAATCGGAAAGACAACCTGCTGCGCAGAGTAACCTTCGTAGAGATGGACGCGTCCTTGCATGGCGGCGACGGCGACGCTGCCTGCTTTGCCGATGACCATTTGACCAGCGTGACCGATCGCGGTGGAGCGAGGGAACGCAGGGATGTCGGCGTAAGGGATGCGGGCCGCGTCGGTGAGCGAGTCGGCGAAGCCGCCCAGGCCGGAGCCGAGGACGAGGCCGATGCGGGGACGGAGAGGTGTTTTCGCGAGCAGGAATTGCGCGGCAGATTCGGCGGCGGTGAAGTCGGTCATATTGAAGGTCGTTTGACGTCGGCGGTTACAAATCGCCGTCGGCCAGGAAGCGGCCGTGGCCGTTGTGTTCCAGCCAATCATACAGAAATGTCTGGTAGAGATAAGACGCCACAATTTCCTCGCCGAGTTCGTGCGTCTCCGTGCAGATGAAGGGCAGGCGCAGGCCCGCGAGCACGGCGATGAGCGATTGCGTAATGAGGTTCGGATTCGCAGCGCGGTAAGGATATTCGGTTTTGATCTCGCTGAGAGGCGCGGTGACGACGAGCAGGCTGTGCGGGAGACAGCTCATGCGGCGCAGGCGTTTGATGAAGACGCTGCGGTGGGTGGTGAACGATTGAATCAGATCGGCAAGGTCTTTGCGCTCGACCAGGCAAGAGTCCTCCATTCCCACGACGGAATAATCGCCGAGCGGCAGGGCGCGGTACTCGATGCGGGCAAACCATCCCTTGAAACGGCGAAAGGAAAGCGGATTCTGCTCGCGGGTGTCAACGATGGCGACTGGAAGAGGAGTGCGCAGTTCCGTTCCGCCGCGATCAGCAATCACCGGCAGCGCGGGATGCGGGACCGGCGTGGCCTGCATGGACCATGCGAGCGGCGACGGGATCAGTGTGCGTTTCCGGGGCATGAATTCCCGTCGGCTGAGCTAACCTTCCGGCGCCCAAAGGATGCATTGCTCAGGATTGACTTCTATTCCGATGTTTGCCAACTCGAGCAGTTGCGGGGGAACCCAGCTCACCAAGTATTGCTCGAAGAAGCAAACCCAGGTATCCCAGGGCGGGATGTTATCGACATCGAAGAATCCCTTCGAGCTGTATTGGGCGGCACCATCGCATAGGTTCTCCTCAGGTGAGTAAAGCAAGAGTCGACCACCTTGTAGGTCGTTCGCGATGTCAGAAGGATAGCGTTGTTTCAGTCGCAGTTGCTCGGCGCGTCTATTGGCGACGCTTTCGACAACTGATACTTGTTTCGGGCGGATCTCGGGAAGACGTTTGCAGCCGGGGTCCAGAACAGGTGAGCGCAGTTGATGGGCCAAAGGAGCGAATTGCCGCGGCTCGGCCGTTCCGGAAAGTCTCGCGATACGCCACTTTAGATACGACGTTAAGAAACCTAGCGAACGAGATAAGAGCCCACGCCGCGACCGGCCAACAGATAACGGGGCGCACCAAGACATTGTCTCAGACAGCCTTCGACCGAAATTCGGTGAACGAGATTGCAACTGATCAATCATCGGAATCTGCGTTGTGCGGCTCAGTACTTCTTCTCGAACTTGGCGAACTGTGCTTCTAACTTCGATTGCTCGCGCGCTTTCTCGTTCTCGGCCAGAAACTCTCCGCAGGCATGCGAAGTATTTCCTGCGGCGTCTATCGCGCATAGCTGTACGACTCGGAACTCGGGCTTGGTTTGCGTCCATAGACTTTTACCCGGCAGAAAGCTGTGCTCCAAACTTTGACGCGCCATGTGTTTCAGGTCGGCGTAGCTGAGGTTGTAACTCTCGACGGCGCGCAGATATTCGTGGGTCATGTCGGAGCGGTTGACGCCTTCGTCGTCGGTGGAGAGCGCGACCGGAACTCCATATTTCATATAGACGGGGAGCGGATGCTCTTCGCCGCTGACGCCCAGGATCACGTCGTTTGATGTCAGGCTGATTTCGACCAGCACATTGCGCTCGGCCATTTCTTTGAGCAGGCCGATGGGATCTTTCTCGTCCATCACGTCGACGCCGTGGCCAATGCGCTCGGCGTGGCCGCGCTCGACCGAGGCGCGAATGTGAAAAGCGAGACTTTCAGGCTCGACCAATCCCATGGCCAACTCGCCGGCGTGCAGCGCGATGTGAACTTTGGGATAAACGCCGTGCAGGTAATCGAGCATGGCCATGTGCTCGTTGAAGTCGTGAATGGGAACGTACCAGTCTTCGGCCATCACCAGGTTGAGGCCGACGAAATGAGGATCGGAGGAAGCGAGTTCGAAGCCGAGCAGAATCTGTGCGAAAACCATTTCATGGGGCAGGCCGCGCAACACCTGGTAAAGATAGCGGACGGTGACGCCGCAACCGGGTTCGGCGGCGGCCGTGCCGCATTTCAGTTCGGTGCGGGCGCGGGCGTCGTCCTCGGCGAGTTTCTTGCTCGTGGCCGCGACGATGTCTTTCAATCCGGCGTCCAGCAGTTTTTTGCGGAAGGCCGCGTAGTCGGAGTCATGGCCGACTTTTGCGCCGAGCTGCGCGGATTCCAAACCGTCGGCGGTATGCATGAATTCGACGTATCGCAGATGATCCTGACCGGCGCGATTTAGCGACGTGGCCACAGCTTCGGCGGCGTGCAGATGCGAAGCCAGGCCGAACTTGTCGAAAGTGGCGAAGAAGTGGTCGTGGCCGGATTCGTCGCCGGGCTTCCAGTTGCGCATGGACCAGGCGTCGATCATCTGGTTGTAAAGCACGTGGTCGTCATACGAGCAACGGACCGCCGGCTTATTCGTATATTTCTCGCAGGAGTCGCAGGGCGGAGCCAGCAGGCGCGACGAGGAGCGCTCAACGCAGAGATTGTCGGAGACGGCGAAGTCGATGAGATCCTCGGCGTAGATGGCTCCGTCGAGGTGGTTGTGCAGGTCGCCGCCCTTAGGCATCTCGCGCAGGAAGGCCAGCAGCAGCGGCGGCTGCTTGCGGATGGAGTCGAAGTAGTGGGCGGTTTTCTGCTCGGAAGTTTGCGCGGCAGCGAGGGCGGAGAGAAGGATGAGCAGAGAGGGCAGACAGGAGAGACGAAATGCGCGGCGCGCGGTCGAGTGCAAGAGGCAGCCTCCGGAAGCTGGAAATGCATTGTAGTTCGGGAGGCAGGTGGCGGGAAAGCTGGCTGTGTTTCTTGAGGCTATTCACTGCGGAGTTACAGAGACACTGACACACCGGGGGAACGAAATTCCGCGTTTCAAGACTGCAGTAGCATTTGGTGCCATCGAAGGGACTCGAACCCCCACACCCTTGCGAGTACATGGACCTGAACCATGCGCGTCTGCCAATTCCGCCACGATGGCAATCGAATCACTTAGCAGCGGCAGCCCGAAAGCCGCCGAATCAGGAAGACCAACCCTTCTATTCTACAGACGCGACGCGATGTGTCAAATAACTACCTACGTCTTAGAGTCTCTCGCCGCCGATTAAAGATGGAAGAGCTGTCGCGCGTTGGCACCGGCAATTTTGAGGCGGTCAGATTCGCTGATGGCAGCGTGATCGAACCAGTCGGCTGCGAGGGCCATATCCTCAAAAGGGTAATCGACTGAATACAAGATGCGGTCAGCACCAACCTCAAGCATAACTTCCGTCAGCGTTTGCGTGCGGAAATTGCCGCTGGTCGTGATGTAAAAGTTCTCCCGCAGATATTGACCAATCGGCAGTTTTGCTTTCGACGGAACAGCCAAACCAACGTCCCTTTCCCCGCGTCCTACACCAGCTTCGCCGTCATCGAAATCTTCGCGTTCAGCACCTTCGACACCGGGCACCCCTTTTCCGCCGCCTCCGCATATTTCTGGAAGGTCACCGCGTCCGCTCCCGGAACTTTCCCCACCACATCAAGATGGCTTGCCGTAATCGTCCATCCCGAATCCAGTTTCTCCATGGTCAGCGTCACGTTCGTGCTGATGCTCTCCGGAGTCAGTTTCGCCTCGCCCAGCTGCGCCGATAGCGCCATGGAAAAACACGCCGCATGCGCCGCCGCAATCAACTCCTCGGGATTGGTCCCCGGAGCATCCCCAAATCGCGTGGTAAACGAATAGGCCGTATTGTTCAGCACTCCACCCGGCGCCGAAATCGTCCCTTTTCCATCTTTGAGCCCGCCTTTCCAAACCGCGCTAGCCTTGCGTTCCATGATTGTCTCCTGTGTATAAGTTCTTTGAATTGTCGATCGTGCCGCTGCCAATTGTAGATGGAAGTCAGCAGATCTGTCAGGACAGGAGCTCGAGCGACAGTGCATCGGGGCAAGATAGAAGCGACTGTGAACCGAGAACTGATAGCTGACAGCTGCTTCAATAAAAATCAGAGCAACTCAAATAGAACCCGCACTGCGGACAACTCATCTTGCACCGGCTCTCCTTTAGCCGCGCCGAGCAATTCGGACAATAACTCGCCGCGCTCGCCGCAGCCGAGCCGCCCCTCTCATCGCTCTCAACCTGGGCGTGATTCTCACTTCGGGCAGCATCCACCCTCTGTTCACTCATGTCCGCCGACACTAATTCCTCCACTCGCCGCAGGCAAGTGCAAGTTCCGGTTCCGCAGCCGCGCTGCACAAACCGGACAAATCCCTCTGCAAGATAGAATCGGGAGCCCTTCAGGAAGAAATCAGGCAGCCTTCGCCATCGCCGGCATGTTGCTGTTCCAGCAGTCAGCCACAATCATCCACGCGCCCAGCCGCCGCCACACTTTCACATATTTTCCGCGATCTGCAACGGTGGTTCCATCGCCCTGCCGCATCGCCAGGGTGTAACGCCCAATTTCCATCGCCATATCACCGGAATGTTCCACCCGCAGCGTCTCCGCCCGCAGGTTCTCGTACCCCGCATCGCTCATCTGCCGCGCCAGCCGCTCCACCGCCTTCGGACCGTAAGCCGGCTCCTGCTGCGGCGCCATGATCACGCCCTCGGGTGCAAACATCGCGCCGATCTGGTCGAAATTTCCAGTATTGAACGAAGTGACGTAGTCCTGCGTCAATCCGCGGATCAAAGACTCCACGTCCATGAACGGACGCGGGTCCGCGAGGGAGCCCGAATACGGCCGGTACATCTACTACCTCCTGGGAGAGGGCAATCGGCCCCACCCGTGCGCGCCAGGCACCGGTCAGCCGAAAAAACGCTCGCACATTCTAGCGCAAAACCAACGCAGTGAAAGTAAAAATTCTTCCTCAGCGTGCCGCTTCTTTACGCCGAGCGGCTCACCTTTCAATAATCATTTCTGAAAAATCATCGCTCGAAAATCGAAGACCGGCTGGGCGCGGGGACCCGCATCCGGCCGGAAATCAGCACCGCCATCGGAGGCTTCGGCGCTGTCACCGGCCCTGTCCCGCGCTCTTGCAGTTGTCGTTTCACTCGTTCAATGAGTACGACCAGCTTCTTTGATTCATGATCGCGCTCCGCCTGTTTGCACATCTTCTGGAAATCCTGGGGTGCGTGTGCTGCCCGTTGAGTCATGCCGGGGGGTCCTCAGTCTCAAGAGAGTTTTCACGAAAATCTCAGGACAACTTGCTGCCGGGAAAATCTGGTCTGACCATCGACTGACGATCTACTCACGACGATCTACTCACGACGATCTACTGAAGATCCTGATCCTGAAATGCCAGCCGAAATCCAGTCTCGCGGGACCTCGATTGCGTCCCATAGCCTACCCCATCCCCCAAAAAATTGCGAGCCCTATTCCCGCCCTAATTTTTTGATCCCGTGACGGTGTGGAAGCGGGGATTTTGACTGGCGGGTCTGGGAATCCTGACGTGCGGGTTTGCCGAGCCTACCTGAAGCGACTCGCCGATTCCGCGGAAAACCGGAACGTGACCGCCAAACTATGACATGATTAGGTCACCATGAAGAAGCAAGCCTCCGACCAGCAATTCCACGACCGCCGCCACCAGGAGCGCAAACGCGCCGAAGCTGCAAAAAAGCCTCCACAGAAAAAGTCCCCGCCCGCCGACCCAGTTCCCACCCCCGCCGCCAGCGAACCATCCAAGCCGCAGCCGCCGAAATAGGTCGGGGAAAAGGTCCGACGTCCGATGTGTGCGCTCCTGCCACGGCGTACAGCTTCAACTCCAGCACCCGGTCATAATCAAGCCCAGCATGCCTTAAGATGCCGGTCAATTCTAAAAGGCTTGTCATTCCGAGCAAAGAAAGATCATCCGCAACGCGGATGATCTTGCGAAAATCGAGGAACCTGCTGTTCGCTTGCGCCGGGTGCCCCATTTCTCGCGTCTTTCGCGAGAAGTGGGGATTTTGACGTTTGGGGTCAGAACTCTCACGCGGGCTGCCACAGTCTTTTCCTGATACTTGCGAAAAGCCACCACGGCTGAGGATGCCCCGCTCTCCGCGGTTTTCGGAGGGCAGGGATTCCGGCCGCTGAAACCGTATGCTTTTGTTGCTGCTTTTGAGGTTGCGGCAAGTCCCCTCAACCGTCCCAGCGCTTGGGTTCACCCTTCCAGGAACGTATTGCTATAAATACTGCCATCAGCCCAAACATGAGCCCTAAGCCCCGCACCGGATGCTGGCTATCCCTCCGCAACAATGTTGATATACCGAGCGACGTGGCGACCCAGACGAAATCCACCAACCACCCTTCCCAGGTCTGCGCGAGCCTGTGACCAAAAGGCCACTGCTTGGCGGTATACCAGTACCGTGGCGTATCCATGGCAACAAGTGTGCGAGCGCCGCGACGGCCGGGGCAAGATGACCGACGTAATGGCGCTCTCGGCTGGGCGAATCGACGATTGCCAAAGGCGTCCGCTGAAACCGTATGATTTTGTTTCTGCTTTTGACTTCGCGGTAAGCGCCGGCGACTCGATCGCTGCCGACTCCGCGAAAGCAGTCCAGGGTTTAACCAAGCACAACTTATGCAGCAGAAATCCCCGGCCTTCGAACCCCGCGAAGACCGGGGCAGCCTCAGTTAGTATGGTGTCGGCAAGAACGAGGAATGGCGGGCCAGCGTGATTGCACGGTCACCGGCGTTTCGCAATCTGAGTCTGTTACGATAGGGCGGCTTTTGCGGGAGGTAGACAGATGAAGAATTTCTCGATTGCCGTCTTTGTTATCTGCGCGATGTTAGGGATTGCGCGTGGGCAGCAGGGACAAAAGAAATCTGCACCTGATCCCGACGAATGGAAGATAGTGGCCGATCGATTCATGTCCGAGTTGGTGGGAAATCGAATCGACAAGGCGCTTGGCCTAATGGAACCTGGGTTTATCGATACAGCGGGTGGAAAGCAGAAGGCCAAACAAGCAATAGAGGGATTATTCGCATACTGCGGGCGCCCGCTGGACAGCGAGTTCAAACACGAGGAGCACGGCTTCAAGCA